>Ga0075431_100000034_pt1 | contig 71256 bp, 58 predicted proteins | sample RhiMetdeltSRZDD5_FD_75297 | JGI IMG/M metagenome (GOLD analysis project Ga0075431, IMG submission 75297) | Populus rhizosphere microbial communities from Tennessee, USA - Rhizosphere MetaG P. deltoides SRZDD5 | ecosystem: Host-associated > Plants > Roots > Rhizosphere > Soil | place: USA... | reverse complement strand
GAAGGTCCACCAGCAGCTCTCGCCCGCCGAAGTCGTCATGCCGGCCTCGGCCGTCACGCCGGTGAATTCCTCACGCCGCATCGACATCCCGCGTCCGCCGTGGTTCGTGGTCGCCGCCGCGCTGCTCGCAGTTGCGGGCCTCATGTGGTGGATGGCCGGCAATCACAAGCCGGCCATCGATGCGCAGGCTGTGATTGCCAGCAACCTGGCCGCGGGACAGCAAGCGTTTCGCGAGGGCCGTTCGCTCGAACCGCGAGGCCGCAGCGCGTTCGACCACTACAGCACGGTGCTGGCACTCGACCCGACAAATGCGGTCGCCCGGCAGGGAATCGACCAGATCGCCGATCGCTTCGCGAGCGAAGCCGGCGCCGAGATCGCGCGCGGACAGCTGGCAGCCGCGATCGTGGACATCGAGAGCATCCGGCGGGTGCGGCCCGACCATCGACAGCTCCTCGAGCTGCAGGCGCAGCTCGATGTCGCGCAGGCGAAGTTGGTCGCAACGATTCGGGAGCGCGCCGAACCCACTCCGCAGCCGACGCCGAAAGCCGCCCCGCCGAAAAGCGCGAGCCTCGAGCAGAGCGTCATCAATGCACGCGCACGCACGGTTGCGCAGGCAAGTGACGCGCTCAAGCGCGATCAGCTGGAGCTTGCGGGTGCTCTGTTGAGCGAAGCGCGCGCGCTCGGCGTGCCGGCCGCCGAGCTCAAGGGACTGAACGAGACACTCGCGAGCGCGCAGCTGCGGCGCGAGACGGAAGAGCGTCTGCACCTGGCGAAGGCCGAGCAGAAATTCGACGAGGCGAGCCGGATTCTGCCGTCGCCGATCGAGATCGGCGCCGGATCCAATCTCCCAATGGTGGTCGAGCCGGCAGCAGCACCCGCTCCGGCCGCCGTGCCGAAGCCGAAGCTCGCACGCGTGGTGAAGCCCGAGTATCCGCAGGACGCGCTGCTCATCGGCGCGGAAGGCTGGGTCAATGTGAGCATGTCGGTCACGCCTGCCGGCAAAGTGATCGAGCCGCGAGTCGTGGAGAGCAGCAACGGCACGCTGTTCGATCGCGCGGCGATCTCGGCAGTGCGCAAGTGGAAGTACGAGCCGTTCGCCGCGTCGGACCCACAGCAAGTGATCGTTCGCGTCGACTTCAGGATGAAAGGCGGTCGCTAAGACTGTCACCGGAACAAGCTGCATCTGTTAGAGTCTCATTCCGTGAAAACATTCACGGGAGCTTTGCCAGCGATGCACGCTCATTCCCCTTCGCGGCGTCTCGTTACCCAGGTCGCAGTCGGCTTGCTGACTTGCGTGTTCAGCCTCGCATCCGTCGCTGACACGCGACAGGAGGCGCGCGTGCAAACAGCCACGCGTGTCCTGACCGAGCTCATGATGATGCCGGAGCAGAACATCCCCACGTGGCTGCTCGAGCGCGCTCACGCTGTCGCGGTGATTCCTTCGGTGATCAAAGTCGGTCTCGGCATCGGCGGTCGCCGCGGTAAAGGCGTGCTCGTCGTGCGCAAGGACAACGGTGAGTGGAGCAATCCGGTCTTCGTCAACCTGACCGGCGGCAGCTTCGGCTTCCAGGTCGGCGTGCAGTCGACCGACGTAGTGCTGGTGTTCACGTCCAGGCAGAGCATCGAAGGCATCGTCGGCGGCAAGGTGACCCTCGGCGCAGATGCCTCGGTGGCCGCAGGCCCGGTCGGTCGGCAAAGCTCCGCTGCGACGGACGTAGGACTGACCGCACAGGTGTATTCGTACTCCCGCGCGATGGGCCTGTTCGCCGGCGTAGCGCTCGACGGTTCAGCGATGACGATCGACCAGAAGTCGAACGAGTCGTTCTACGGCCGGCCCGGCGTACTGGCGAGCGAGATCATTCGCACCGATGCCCCCGCCGCGCCGCAACCAGCTGGCGACTTCGTTGCAGCCTTGCAGAAGTCGGTGGCCGGACAGGTGGCCAGCACTGCTCCGCGCACCACCAGTGGCCACGTGGCCGCGGCGCCGGCTTCGTCGTCAGCGAGCTCGGCCGCGCCGGCGTCGCAGTCTGAGCCCGCGAAGACGTACCCGCTCGAAGATGAGCATCCGGGACAAGAGCCGCCAGAGTAATCGCAGTCAGCATGGCGATCTGGATCGCCTTGCTCCGGGGCGTCGGCGGCGGCATCCGGCCGCTGTCGATGCGCGAGCTCACGGCTGAGCTCGAAGCTATCGGGTTGAAGGACGTCCGCACCTACATTCAAAGCGGCAACATCGTTTTCAGCAGCGCCAAGTCGGCAACCCGCCTCGCCGACGCGATCGAGCGCTGCATCGAAAAGAAATTCGGCTTCCATTCCAAGACGTTCGTTCTGAGCGTGGACGAGCTGAAGCGCGCGGCGAAGGGCAATCCGTTCCCACAGGCTGATGAGAAGCCGCAGGCGCTGCATGTGTTCTTTCTTGCGGAGCCGGCGAAGGGTGCGCAGATCGACGCGATGGAAGAGATCAAGGCGAAGACGGAGCGGTTCGTGTTGAAGGGGAAGGTGTTCTACTTCTATTCGCCAGAGGGATTTGGGATTTCGAAGCTGGGGGCGAAGGCGGAGAGGTTGCTGGGAGTGGCTGCGACGGCGAGGAATTGGCGGACGGTTGGGAAGCTGCTGGAGCTGGCGAAGCGGTAAGAGCCGCGGACGGCGTTTCGGAAGGCCTGGAGCAAAGTGAGCCGCCTGGAGCAGGGTCGGGCTGAAGCCCGAGCTACAGAACTGGTCAGGCTGAAGCCGGACCCACATACTTCGGGCATGAAAACGAGCATTTTCCTCTCTGCAATCCTTGCAGCTGCAGCTTGCACCGCCAACGCGCAGCAGTGCCCCGACATCGCGCCGTACGAGAAAGCGCGCGCCGCGATTCAGGATCTCGATCGCATCGTCGCGCCGTCCGGGATCCAGGAGTCGTACAAGACGAAGATCGGCGGCATCGATCAATGGATCAATGTGCGCGGGCAGGACAAGGCGAATCCGATCATCCTGTTCATTCATGGCGGCCCGGCCTCGCCGCTGATTCCGACGATGTGGCAGTTTCAGCGGCCGCTCGAGGAATACTTCACGATGGTCAACTACGACCAGCGCGGCGCTGGCAAGACCTACGTTGAAGATCACTCCGATGCAGTCGGCGAGAGCTTGCACATCCCGCGCTACGCCGACGATGCGATCGAGATCGCCGAGTACGTCAGGAAGCGCTACGGCAAGAGCAAAGTGATCCTGATGGCGCACAGCTGGGGCACGACCATCGCCATGAATGCCGTGCTGAAGCGGCCCGACCTGTTCTACGCGTATGTCGGCATCGGGCAGTTCATCAACATGCGCGACAACGAAAAGATCAGCTTCCAGTACGGGCTCGAACAGGCGAAGGCGCACGGCAATACCGCCGCCGTCAAGGAAATGGAGGCGATCGCGCCCTACCCCGGCGATCAACCGCTCACGCGCGAGCGCATCGTGATCGCGCGCAAGTGGCCGCAGTACTACGGCGGCCTGACCGCGTTCCGCGACAACTCCAACTACTTCTTCAGTGCGTCGCTCCTGTCGCCCGAGTACACGGCCGCGGACGTCTGCGCAGTCGACCAGGGCAGCAAGTTATCGCTCGGCCGGCTGCTGCCTGAGTCACTGAAGACAGATTTCAAGAGCGTTCACTCGTTGCCGATCCCGGTCGTCATGTTCCTCGGCCGCCATGACTACACCACGCCGGCGCAGCCGACGGCCGACTGGCTCGACAAGCTGAGCGCCCCGAGCAAGCAGGCCGTGTGGTTCGAGCGCTCCTCGCATATGATTCCGTGGGAAGAGCCGGGCAAGTTCCTGATGAGCCTGGTGCAGGACGTCCGACCCTTTGCCGAGCCGAGCGCCAAAGGCCGATAACACGAATGAGCCTCGTTCGATTTGCTGCCTGCCTCGCGATTGCCCTGCACATAAGCACGGCCTGGGCGTTCACCTTCGACGACGTCGCGGAGCGCGCACAGCTGCAGGCGCGCCAGCCGTACCGCGAGTCCAGTCGCTCAGCTCCGGCACAACTGCAGGCACTGAGCTACGACGAGTATCGCGACATCCGCTTCCGTCCCGATCGCGCGCTGTGGCGCTCGGACAAGCTGCCGTTCGAGCTGATGTTCTTTCACCTCGGCAAGTTCCAGAAGAACCCCGTGCGCATCGACGAGGTCACGCCGCAAGGCACGCGCCACATTCCGTATCGCGCCGCCGACTTCGACTATGGCAAGAACAAGCTGTCGCCGCAGAGCTGGGGCGATCTCGGCTTCGCCGGCTTCCGCGCACACTATCCGCTGAACTCGGGCGAGTACAAGGACGAGGTCGCGGTGTTCCTCGGCGCAAGCTACTTCCGCGCGCTCGGCGCGGGACAGCGCTATGGGTTGTCGGCGCGCGGACTCGCGATCGACACCGTCGGCGGCCAGGGCGAGGAGTTCCCCGCCTTCATCCGGTTCTGGGCCGTCAAGCCCACGGCTGATGCGACCACGCTGACGATTTACGCACTGCTCGACTCGCAGCGCGCAACCGGCGCGTATCAGTTCGACATTCATCCTGGCGGCGAAACGGTGATGGATGTTCGCGCGCGGCTGTTCCTGCGCGAGAAGGTCGCGACGCTGGGCATCGCGCCGCTCACCAGCATGTTCTTCTTCGGCGAGAACCAGCCGCATCGCACCGACTTCCGTCCCGAGGTGCACGACTCCGACGGCCTGATGGTCGCAACCGGCGACGGCGAGTGGATCTGGCGTCCGCTGCTCAATCCGAAGCAGACGCTCGCGACTTCCTTCGGCATGCGGAAGCTGCGCGGCTTCGGCCTGATGCAGCGCGACCGCGAGTTCCACAACTACGAGGACAGCGAGGCGCGCTACGAGATGCGGCCGAGCGCGTGGGTCGAACCCACCGGCGAGTGGGCGCCCGGTCGCGTCGAGCTCGTGCAGTTGAGCACTCCTGACGAAACCAACGACAACATCGTCGCCTACTGGGTGCCGCAGGAACTGCCCGCGCCGCTCCAGCCGCTCGACTTCACGTATCGGCTGCACTGGCAGGGCATGCAACAGGCCCAGCATCCGCCCGGCGCCTGGGTCACGCAGACCCGCGCCGGCCGCGGTTTCGCCGAGCTCGCCGAGGACGAGCAGCAATACATCATCGACTTCACCGGCCCATCGCTCACGGCACTCACGCCCGATGCAGTCGTGAAGGCCGTCGTGAGCGCGCCGGCGAACGGCCAGATCATGGAGAGCAACGCGTATCGACTGGACGCGACCGGCGCATGGCGCATGACGGTGCGAGTCAAGCAACTGGATCGAAATCAGCCGACCGAGCTGCGCGGGTTCCTGCAGAGCGGCAACGACGTGCTGACGGAGACGTGGAGCAACATACTTCCGCCGTTGCTGCAACGGTGAGGCAAGTATTCGGTCTCCCCTATTCCCCTCGCCGCAACAACTCGACCAGTTCCTCACGCACGCCGCGATCGTGCACCGGCAACACCAGCACATCGCCCACCCGCGCCCAGGCGAGCGCGCGCTGGACCGCGCCGCGTTCGCTCAGCTGCACTTCGAGCGAGGTTTCCAGCATGCCGGCGCGCAGCAGCGCTGCTCGCAGGATCGCGGGGACTTCGCCGGGCGCTCGACCGCGCATGTAGGACTCGGTTTCCTTGACGACGACGAAGTCGGGGCGGAACTTCGCGGCCGTAGTGGCCAGCTCTTCGATGTCAGCGTTCGCGCGGTTGCCGGCTTGGCCGAGCAGCAGCGCTATGCGCCCAGTGCGGCGCAGCCGCGCGGCGACGTTCATCAGGCCGCGCAGTCCGTCCGGATTGTGCGCGTAGTCGATGAGCACCTGCGCACCGCGATACTCGTAGCGCATCAAGCGGCCGGGATTGTCGGCGGGATCGGCGCCGAAGCGCGCGAGCACTGTCGCGACCGTGGCGGAAGGAATGCCCAACCCGAGTGCGGCAAGCGCGACGCCGGCGACGTTCTGCACGTTGTAGTCGGCAGTGCCATCGACGGTGAGCGGCATGCCTGCGATCGCGCCGAGGTCGAATTCTTCCCCGGCGCTGCCGCGAGTCCAATTGACGATGAGCCGTCCATTGCGCATGCCGCTGGTCGAGCCGCCCTTCATGCGATGCGAGAGCAGCGCCGCGTCATCGTAGTTGCGAGAGAACCAGCCGATCGGACAGTGAAACTGATCGGCGCGCGAGCGCAGCATCGCATCGTCGGCATTCAGCACCAGCAGACCGGTATCGTCGATCGTGCTCGCAACGACGAGCTTCGTGTCCGCGAGCCCCGCCAGGTCGTCGATGCCGTATTCGCCGAAATGATCGGCTGTGACGTTCGTGACGACCGCAACTCGCGCGCGTTGTGCCGCGAGCCCGCGCCGCAAGATTCCGCCGCGCGCGGTTTCGAGAATCGCCGCCTGGACGCGCGGGTCGCGCAGCACAGTGCGAGTGCCGACCGGACCGGAGTAGTCGCCGCGCTGGATCTGTTCGCCTGCGATGAACAAGCCATCCGTGCAGTTGTAGCCGTCACGCCAGCCGTGCGCTCGAGCGCAGGCCGCAAGCAGACGCACCGTCGTCGTCTTGCCGTTCGAGCCGGTGACGATTGCGGTCGGCACGTTGCGCAGCTCGGCCCAAAGCATCTGGTTCACATCGGGAAGCGCGTCGAGCGGCCAGGTCAGGCCGCTGACGCCCGATCCGAGGGTCACGAGCGCATCATCGACGACGTGCGACAGCCCACGCGCATCGGCGGCCGCGATGAGATCGCGCAGTTGTGTGTTCGCCTCGAGACCGGACAGCTTCGCGAACCGCTCGAGCGCCGCGCCTTCCTCGATCACGGGTGGCACAGTCCCGAAGCCCGCCGGCATCGGTGCATGCTCGGCAGCTTCGCGTGCTGCATCGACGAGCGCGCGTTCGAGATGACTCCAGCCGACAGGATTCGCGGCGACGAGCGCCGCACAGAAGGCCCATTCGTTGATCTCGGTCGCAGTGAACAGCTGATCGAGCGGCGCCGCGACTGCCAGCGACGTGCCCTGCACGTGTCGCCGGGCCATGAGCGCGCGCGCAGTGTCCTTCCAACCCAATGACGCACGCGCACGCGCGACGCGACTGTGCCAGCCGGTGAGCAATGCCTCGTCGACTTCGACGCCGACCGTCTCGAGGACCGCGCCGGTCGACGCGAAGAACAGGTTGCTGCCGGTGAGGCGCCGCGAGCTGTCGAACGGCAATGCGGCCGATTCGCTCAGTCGTCGACCTCCGGCGCGACGCGAATGCCGCGTTCGTCGCGCAACAGACCTTCGAGGCTCGTGACCGGCGGCTCGGCACTGGCCTCGGCGATCGTGGGCATGGGCGCCGGCGCTGCGGCCCGCACCTGCGGCTCCGGGGCACCGGCGGGACGGAACTTCGTGATCTGTTTCCACGAGCGCACCAGCGCGTCCGCGAAAACCAGCAGCAGATCACCGGGCTGCCCCATGTGCAGCGCCGCGTCGATGGCCTCCTGCTCATCCGGAATGATCGAGATCTGCCTGTTCAACACGCCTTCGGCGATCAGCGCCGTGGCGATCAGGCGCGGCACCTCGTCCGGCGCGCGGTCGCGCAGATTGTCGTCACGGCGGCAGATGTAGTGATCGAACTTGCCGGCGACGGCTTTGGCGATCGAGTTCAGGTCTTCGTCACGCCGGTCGCCGGGGCCCGCGACGACGACGATGCGCCGGCCGGTGACGTCGAGACGCTGCGCGAGCTCAGCCATCGCTGCCACCGCGTGCGCGTTGTGGCCGTAGTCGAAGACGACCTTGAATGGATGCTCGCTGAACACGTTCATGCGGCCCGGCGCCTGGAAGAAGGTGGTGTCGAACGTGCGCAGGCCCTGACGGATCGCGTCGAGCTTGATGCCGAGCGAGAACCCCATCGCCGCGGCGAACATCGCGTTCTGCACGTTGTGGGTCGCGCGACCTTCGAGCGTCGCCGGAATGAGATGCGTCCACAGCAGCGGAATGTGGCTGCCGCGATCGTACAGGGTGATCATCTGGCCGTTGACGCCGGCCTCGAGCGCGCACGCGCGTCCGCCCGCGCGAATATGCTCGCGCACCAGCGTGTGCTGCGGATTCATCGTCACATAGCAGATGTTCTTCGCTTCGGTATAACCGGACATCTTGAGCACGAGCGGATCATCGGCGCTCAGCACTGCGCAGTCGGTCGCGACTTCGATGACGACGCGCTTCACTTCAGCGAGCTGCTCCAGCGTGTCGATGCCTTTCAGACCGAGATGATCGGATTGCACGTTGAGGACTGCGCCAACGTTCACCTGCTTCACGCCCATCCCGGCCCGCAGCAGTCCGCCGCGTGCGGTTTCGAGCACCGCGATATCGATCTGCGGATCCGCAAGGACCATCTGCGCGGACATCGGTCCGGTCATGTCGCCTTGCACCGTGCGCTGACCGTCGATGTAGACGCCGTCGGTCGTCGCCAGGCCCGGTGTGTAGCCGCCCATCTTCGTGATGTGCGCGAGCATGCGCGCGGTGGTCGTCTTGCCGTTCGTGCCCGTCAGTGCAGCGATCGGCACGCGCGCCGGCGTGCCGGGCGGAAACAGCATGTCGATGACGGGCCCGGCTACGTCGCGCGACGTTCCTTCGCTCGGCGCCACGTGCATGCGGAATCCCGGCGCCGCATTGACCTCGCAGATGCCGCCGCCGATCGTGCGATAGCTCTCGGCTATGTTCAGCGAGAGGAAATCGACGCCGCCGACGTCGAGACCGATCGCGCGAATCGCGCGCACCGCCATGTCGCGGTTGTCGGGATGAATCACGTCCGTCACGTCGGTGGCGGTGCCGCCGGTCGACAGATTCGCGGTGGAGCGGAGATAGACGATGCGGCCGCGCTCCGGCACCGATTGCGCAGTGAGGCCGGCGCGATCCAGCATCTTCTCCGCCTGTGCGTCGAGCTCCAGGCGTGTCAGGACCTTCTCGTGCCCGACGCCGCGCCGCGGATCCTGATTCACGATCTCGATGAGCTGCACGATCGTGTGCTCGCCGTCGCCGACGACATGCCCGGGCGTGCGCCGCGTCGCCGCGACCAGGTCACCATTCACGACGAGCAGGCGATGATCGTCGCCTTCGAGGAACGACTCGACGATCACCGAGCGCGAGTGTTCCTTCGCGATGGCGAAGCCATGCGCGACCTCCGCGTCGGTCGTCAGGCGGATGGAAATACCGCGGCCGTGATTGCCGTTGTACGGCTTGGTGACGACCGGAAAGCCGATGCGATTCGCGGCGCGCACCGCCTGCGTCTCGCTCTGCACCAGCTCCTGGCGCGGCACCGGCAGACCGAGCGATGCCAGGATCTTGTTCGTCTCTTCCTTGTCGCTCGCCAGCTCGACAGCGATGTGCGGCGTGCGGCCGGAAACCGTCGCCTGGATGCGCTGCTGATATTTGCCGTGGCCGAGCTGTACCAGCGACTGGTCGTTGAGCCGCAGCCAGGGGATGCTGCGCGCCTCGGCCGCGCGCACCAGCGATGCGGTCGAAGGCCCGAGCGCGCGCCGCTGCGCGAAGCGAATGAAGTTGTCGCGCGCTTCCGGCCAGTTCCAGCCTTCCGGTACCGAGCCGGGCGGACGCAGCGACTCCGGCAACAGCGAGCACAACAGCCGCAGTCCAAGATCGCCGGCCGCGACGCCTTCGTCGCGTTGCGCATATTCATAGACGACGGTGTAGACGCCGGGCTTGCCGGCACTGCGCGTCTTGCCGAAGGTGACTTCTTCGCCGGCTACGTTCTGCAGCTCGATGGCGACATGCTCGAGCACGTGCCCGAGCCAGGTGCCTTCGTCCTCGCGCATGCGCCGCAGGAAGCCGCCGGGCTCGCGATAGGAACAGCCATGCTCGGCGAGGCCGGGCAAAGCGGCGGCGAGCGCTTCGACATACTGCGGCCCAAGCTTGCCGGTCGGCCACGCCTCCAGCGTGCCCAGGTCCAGCTCCAGCCGGATGACGGGAAAATGCGCGTAGAGCGAAGGGCCGACGTAGACCGAGCGATCAAGGATTTGCATGGGCGGGCGACACTCCCCCGGAGTCGTGGCCCGATCATGTCACACCTACTCTTTGGTAGGCATCAGCCTGGCCGCCGAGGCGGTCCGGGTCCTGAGGTCGAAGGTCGTACCCGCGACCAGCACGTTGACTTTGAGCCCGAGCACCGCAACAGGCTGGCCCTCGGAGACGACGTCGGCGGAGGAAAAGCTTACTTCCGAGGCATCCACGACCGTGACGCCGCCGCTGCCCTCGACTTCCATGACTTCGTTCGGGCCGATGAACACCGCGGTGTCCTCGTCCAGTCCGATGCCGATCGCGAACGGGTTGTATGCCAGCGCCGTGATCAGGCGGCCGAGCCGGTCGCGCTCGCGGAAGTGCTGATCGATGACGAAGCGGTTCGTCAGGCCCAGGCCCGGCGCGAGCCGCACGCTGCCGGCGATCACCGACGAGCCTTCGTCGCCGAAGGCGATCATGTGCTCGCTGAGGATGCTGGCGCCCGCGCTGGTGCCGCCGACCGTCACACCGGACGCGTTGCGGCGGCGGATGAGTTGTGCGACCGGCGTGCCGCCGAGCAGCGCCGTCAGGCGCAGCTGATTGCCGCCGGTGAAGAAGATGCCGGTGGCCTCTGCGATCCGCTGCAGGCGATTCGATTCCTGGCAATCGCGCCGCGTATCGAAATCCATGACGGTGACGTGCCGCGCGCCGAGCTCGCGAAACAGCGCTTCATAGCGCGGCCCGGTCTCGTGCATTTTGCTGGCGGTCGGGATGACGACGATGTCCGCCTCGTCGCCGCCGGAGACTTCGACGAAGCGTCGCAGGATGCGCTGGTCGTTCTCCTTGTTCTCGGCTCCGCCGATCGGGACGATCCAGCCGCGCGTTTCGCCTTCGGCCACTCGGCTGGGACACATCGTTTTGGGAATACCTTGATGAGTTGCTGTGGGTCAGGCTTCAGCCTGACAACATTCTAACCTTATTCGAACGTACCGCGACGGATGCAAGTTCGATCCTTGACGTGAATCTCACCGCGCACCACGACCGTGTCGGCCCGGCTCTGCTCGTCGAGCACGACCAGGTCTGCGTCGTTGCCCGCCGCGAGCGTGCCTTTGCGAGCCAGCCTGAGCAGCCTTGCAGGATTCGCCGTAAGCGCCGGCAGCGCGGCTTCCAGCGACAACCCGCGACCGACCGCTTCTCGCAGCGTTTCCAGCAGCGCGCCCGAGGTGCCGACGTCCATGTGCGTGACGCGACCTTCAGCATCGAAGCACGGCAAGCAGCCGCCGGCGTCCGAGCTGATCGAGACGCGATCGGCCGGCGCGCCGGCGGCGAGATAGCGATCGAGAGCCTCGGCAGCGGAATACGCGTCCTCGTCCTCCTCGACCGGAAACGCTGTGATATCGACCGTGCTACCTTGCCGCGCCAGCTCCACCGCTTCGTCGAACAGCGCGCGGCGTCGGTTCACGTGCGTTGGATTGAACACGCGTGCGGGCAGCTCGCTCGTGCGCAAAGCCTCGCGCACCAGTTCCAGACCGCGTGCGCCGTCGCCGAGATGCAGATGCAGGATGCCGGCCTTGCCGGTCATGAGGCCCGCGACGTGACATTCGGATGCTATGCGCAGCAGCTCGTCGAGCGTCGGCTGGCTCGAGCGATGGTCGCTGATTGCCAGCTCGCCGACACCGAGCAGCGCATCCACGAAAACGAGATCGCCGCGCACGCTGCCGGTCAGGGTCTTTGGCGGCACGTGATAGCCACCCACGTGACCGTAGGCGTTGAGCCCTTCTTCGCGCAGTGCGTAGAGCGTAGCGAGCAACTCGCCCGGGCCGCGCGCCAAGTCGTCGGTGCCGAGCAATCCAATGACGGTCGTGATGCCGGCCGAGGTAAAGCGCGACAACGGCACAGCCGGCACGCGCGTGCGAAACCCGGCTTCGCCGCCGCCACCGGTCACGTGGACGTGTCCGTCGATCAGCCCGGGAATCGTGGTGCGTCCGTCGGCTTCGACGATGCGCGATACTGTGCGCAACGGAACCGGCAGATCGAATGCTTCGTTGCCGATCCAGAGGATGCGGCCGCCGCCCAGCAGGAGATGTCGGATCCCGAGCGGCTGCGGCGCGTAGAGATTGGCGTTGCGAATCAGCGTGAGCGTCACGGGCGCGTAGCCTAGATCACAGGTTCCCTCCATGGCAAAGCATCTCTCGTTCACCGTTCGACCTGGCACAGCGCGCGATCAGGAAGCAGTGCTGGCGTTGGTGCCCCGCTTGCGTGCGTCTCATACCACGGACTTCCGTGGAACCGAGGCACTGGACGCGGGAGAGGCCCGCACGCTGCGTCGCTTCTTCGAAGGCAATCCCGTGAGCGGCTTGCTGTGGGTCGCTGACGATGCAGGCGCAGTAGTCGGCGTGGCGTACGCCGAGCGAGCGACCGACTACTTCACCCAGGAGACCCACGGGCACCTCGGCATTCTCGCTGTCGCCGAGCATGCCGAGGGCCGCGGCGTCGGGCGGGCCTTGCTGCAAACCGTGGAGGATTGGAGCCGCGACGCCGGCTTTCGCTTCCTGAGCCTGAACGTGTTCGCCAGCAACGCCCGCGCCATCGAGGTCTACGAGAAAGCCGCTTACCGGGCGGATTTCGTGCGCTATGTGAAGCTCATGTCACGGTGACCGCCCCCGTCATGTGCGGGTGAAGCGAGCAGAAATATCGATATGTGCCGGGCTGGGTGAGCGTCACCGAATACTTGTCGCCGGTGTCGAGCGCCGGTGACTTGAGCGGCGAGCCCGGGTCCGAGCCCACGACCGTATGCGGCGCGTCGTCCTCGTTCACCCACGTCAGCTCCTTGCCCGCCGGCACGGTGAAGGCAGCGGGCGCGAACGTGAAGTTGCTGATCGTGATCGACGGGGTTCCATTCGCCGCGGCTCGTGCTGGTGCGGCCGCTGCTGCCGTCGCCATGGCCGTAGCCGGTCCCGCATTCAGCGTCGTCTCGGCGATCGCGAGCCCCGCCATGTGCGGGCTATGCGTCACGCTGCTCAAGCCGAGCATCGAACGCAGTGTTTCGGCCGGCACGCGCATCGGGCCGGGACTCGCGCCTGGCGTACCGGGCGCAGGCTGCGGGAACGCGGTGGACCGGGCCGTGTGGAACTGCACGTGCCCCTCGACCTTCTGCATCACCTGATGAATGTGGCCGTTGAGCACCGTCACCGAGCCGAACCGCTTGAGATAGCTGAGCGCCTGCGCGGCATCGTCAGTGCCCCAACCCCATTGCGGATAGAGCGCCCACAGCGGCATGTGCGCGAGCACCACGATGGGCGTGCTGGCGGTGCGACCCTTGAGGTCGCTTTCGAGCCATTCCAGTTGCTCCGGGCCGAGTCGGCCCAGGCCGCCGGCCTGCAGATTGAGCACGTTCGTCAGCGCGACGAAGTGCGTGCCGTCGTAGTCGAAGCTGTGCCACCTGCGATCGGCGCGGCCGTTGAACTTCTGGAAGAACGCGGCGCCGTCATCACCGATCACGTCGTGCTCGCCGGGCACGTAATGCACCGGGCGGCCGACACCGTCGATGATCCGCGCGGCATCGTCGAACTGCTCCGGCTTCGACAGGTGCGTCACGTCGCCCGTGTGCACGAGGAATGCGGGGTTCGTCTGCATTCCCTTGATCTGATCGATGGCTGACTGCAGCGTCACCTGCGGCGACGGATTCGGTTCCTGTTTGAACCCGATGTGGCTGTCGCTGATCTGCACGAAGCTCAGGCCCTTCACGGGCGTTGCAGCCTGCGCCGCGCCGATCAAGTCGATGGACTTGAGCACGCCGCCCTGCATCACCCACAACACACCGGCGCCTGACCACGCGGCGCACTTCAACAGCCCGCGGCGGCTCAGAGTGATGCCGTCGCGCTCTCGATCGTTTCCGGACATGGAAGTCTCCTCGTCATTGGGTGAGACGCAGACCCCGGGCCCCGGCCGTTTATTCGGCCGCGGCGCCCAAGGGAATAAACTGGCGCACTCCGAGGTCTACACCCGATGCCGATGCATTCGCCCCTCGTGCCCGACTTTGAGGAACTGGCCGCGACTCACCTCGAGTCGGCCTACAACCTGGCGCGCTGGCTGGTGCGCGATCCGGCGCTCGCGGACGACGTCGTGCAGGACGCGATGCTGCGAGCGCTGCGCTATTACCACGGGTTTCGCGGCGAGAACGCACGGGCCTGGCTGCTGCAGATCGTGCGCAACGTCGCTCTGACGCGGCTCAAGCGCACGGGCGCCGAGTCGCCGGTCTCGTCAGTTGAGGACGCGCCGGCGTCACAGGCCGCGGAGGTTGCTCGAGATGGACCGGAGACGGCGCTGATGCGCCAGGACGATCAACGGCTGTTGCACGAGCTGCTCGCCGGGCTGCCGGTCGAGCTGCGCGAATGCCTGATCCTGCGCGAGATCGAAGAGCTCAGCTACAAGGAGATCGCGCGAGTCGTCGACGCACCGATCGGCACCGTGATGTCGCGCCTGTGGCGCGGCCGGAGACTGCTGGTGCAGGCGGCACGCGCGCTGGAGGCAGTATGAGCACCCACTTCGAATGCGAACAGACGCTGCTCGTGCAGGCGGACTTCGACGGCGAGCTCGACGCCGGGCGCGCAGCCGCGCTGGTCGAGCACGTCGCGCAGTGTGAGCATTGCCGGAACGTCAGCGACCAGCTTGCACGCTCACGGGCTTTGCTGCGCGGCGTTCCGCGCTATCCGGTTCCCCGCGGGCTGCAGGAATCGATCGAGCGAGCCGTGCAGAAGCAATCGGGCGCAACGGTGGAACAGGATCGGTCGCCGGCAAGAGGCAATCGCACGGCGTGGTTGGGTTGGGCGACCGCGCTTGCTGCAAGTGTGGTCCTCGCGATCGTGTGGTTTCTCCCGCGTTCGCCCGATCTGGACGCGCAGCTGGTCGCCAGTCACGTGCGCTCCCTGCAACTGGAGTCGCATCTCATCGACGTGCCTTCGAGCGATCACCATACGGTGCGACCGTGGTTTGCCGGCAAGGTGGACTTTGCGCCGCTGGTGAAGGAGCTCGGCGCGGACGGCTATGAGCTCAGGGGCGGTCGAGTCGACGTCGTCGGCGGGCGACCGGTCTCGGTGCTCGTCTACCAGGCTGGGCGACACCTCGTCGCCGTGTACATGTGGCCGGAGCGCGCCGGCGCGGACTCACCGCCGCGAGCACAGCAGATCGATGGATTCAACGTGCGGCGCTGGTCCGAGAGCGGGCTGGTGGTGTCGTGCATCTCCGATCTCGCGTCGGACGAGCTGGATCGATTCGAGCAACGCTGGCGCGCCCGCTGAGCGAGATCCGGCGTATTCTCGCGACATGCAACGCACTGCCCACTGCTCTTGCGGCTCGCTCAAGGTCGTCGCGGAAGGCGAGCCGGCCAGTGTCGTCGCGTGTCACTGCCTGGACTGCCAGCGGCGCACCGGATCAGCGCTCGGCGTCGGCGCCTACTATCCGGACGATCGCCTGACGATCACCGGCCCGACGCGCGAGTTCGTGCGGCCGACGGATGCGGGGAACCAGTTCTTCACGCACTTCTGCCCGACCTGCGGCACCTCGCTGTTCTGGCGCTCGGACCGCAATCCGGGCATGACCGGCGTCGCCGTCGGCGCATTCGCGGATCCGTCGTTTCCGGTGCCGGTTCGTTCGGTGTGGGAGCGTTCGCGGCACGCCTGGATGGCAGTGCCGGTCGAGCATCACTTCGACAGGGGACGTTTGGCGAAGTAAGCACCGAGCAGAGCGGCGGGTATCGTCAACCCGATTCCGACGACTCTGAACCACAGCGGCAGCTCGCTGGTCGTGAGCGTGCTGAGCAGGGATCCCAACACTCCATACGCGAGCGCGTTGAAGTACGGAATCTGGCGCGCGATCCGGGCGACCAGATAGCCACCGACGATGGTGGACGCGGTGCCGAGGATGAGCGCGGACCGCAGGTAGCCGGCATTGGTGGTCAACGCGGCCGCCACGCTTCTCACCTGCTCCTCGCTGCCGCTCGCGGCTTCGCCGCCGAACACTGCGAACAGCACCGTACCGCTGACGAAGTCGATGCCGAACACCGCGAGCGTCGCGAGCAGGATGGCGCGGATGTCGATGCCTTTCATCATCGGCGCACAGCGTACAGGAAACGTGCGTAGCCGATTTCGGCAGCATTCTTCGTCAGCTCGATGTTGACCCAGGCAACGACGTCGCCGAACGGCCGGTCGCGAAACGGCCAGCGGGTACGCTGCGTCGCTGCGAAATCGGCGTCGGTGAGCTCGTCCAGCGCCGCGAGCCACTGGCCGCGCAGACGAGCGAGCCACTCGCGCACGCCATCGGCAGTGCCGGGCCAGGTCACGCCTTCGCGCGTCAGCTTGCCTGCGCCGAAAGTGTGGTCGAGCACCATCGACCACCACATGCCCATGTGCCACGTGATCCACGCGACGCTCGGCGGGCCGAGGTCGTAGCGCTCGTGCTCGGGCCAATCGGCACGCCAGGTTCCGTCCGCGGCGCGTTGCACGTGCATGCCCTTCGGCGCCGGACGCCACAGGCACTCTTCGGTGCCGAGGCCGGTGAGATGCACATCGGTGAGCCGCCACGCTGTCTGGAACTGCCGGCGCAGATAGCTGCTGTCGTTGCTCATCGCCCGAGGATGTGGATTTGTGAAGAAGAGCGCAAGGAGCTTGCGCGCACGAGAGATGAGCTAGACTTCGCCACCGCGGTCAACCAACAACAATAAGAAATGACAAGCCTCCACTGGCCGATCCGGCGTCTGGGTCCCTACTCCTGCGTGCTCGGTTTCCTCGTGATCGGCGTCGCGACGCTGGGACTGTCGCGAGCCGCACTGATCGGATGGCAATGGCAGCGCGTCGACGGCACGGATTCGCTGCTGAGCATGCTCGTGCAGGGCGCACGCAGCGACCTGATCACATTGAGCCTGTTCGCGGCGCCGAGCGTGGTGCTGATCCCGTTCTTTCTGGCCGCGCGCCGCATGAACTGGTGGCTCCGCATCGCCTGCGGCTGGCTGACCGTCAGCCTGACTGCGATCCTGTTTCTGGAGCTCGCGACGCCGCTGTTTCTGTCGGAGTACGACATGCGGCCGAACCGGCTGTTCGTCGAATACCTGGCCTACCCGCGCGAGGTCTCCGCGATGCTCTGGGGCGGCTATCGCGGTTCGCTGGCGCTGATCGCGGTGGTTCTCGGGACTGCCGGCTGGCTGATCGGACGTCACTTCATTGGATACGGCGCCACTGACAGAGCCTGGCGCGCGAGCGTAGTGATGCTGGCGTGGCCGGTCGTGGTGCTGGTGCTGTTCGTCATGATCCGCTCGAGCTTGCAGCATCGGCCGGCGAACCTCGCAACGTTCGCGTTCTGCGACGACGCAATGGTGAACAGCCTCGTTGCCAACTCCGCTTACACGGTGCTGTCCGCCGTTTATGGCCTGAAGAACGAGAGCCATAGCAGGATGTACGGCGACATGCCCGAGCCGGAGATGATCGCGCGCGTCCGCGGCGGCATGGGGGTTCCGCTCGAGAACTTCACCTCCGACGAATATCCGACGCTGCGCAAGCAGGTTGCGAGCGTGCGCCGCGAGCGGCCGCTGAACCTGGTCATCGTGCTCGAAGAGAGCCTGGGTGCGGGGTTCGTGCAGCGGCTCGGCGGCCTGCCGATCACGCCGACGCTGAGCGGTCTCGCGGATCAAGGCATCTGGTTCGAACAGCTGTACGCGACTGGAACCCGCTCAGTGCGCGGCATCGAAGCCGTGATCGCAGGCTTTCCGCCCACGCCGGCGATGAGCGTCGTCAAGCTCGACAAGTCACAACGCGATTTCGCAACGCTGGCGTCGGTGCTGGATCGCGCCGGCTATCACAACGAATTCGTCTACGGCGGCGAGTCGCACTTCGACAGCATGCGCAGCTTCTTCCTCGGCAACGGCTTCCACGCCGTCGTCGATCGCGACGACTTCGCCGCACCGAAGTTCGTCGGCAGCTGGGGCGCCTCGGACGAGGATCTGTTCGACAAGACCCACGAGCGCCTGCAGGCGTTGCATGCCGCCGGTCAGCCGTTCTTCGTGCTGGCTTTCACGTCGAGCAACCACACGCCGTTCGAGTTTCCGGATGGCAGCATCGAGCTGTACGAGCAGCCGAAGCAGACCGTGCACAACGCGATCAAGTATGCCGACCACGCGCTCGGCGAATTTCTCGAGCGGGCACGCGGCAGCGGCTACTGGGAAGACACGCTGCTGCTGATCGTCGCGGACCACGACACTCGCGTGTACGGCGATGAGCTCGTGCCGGTGAACAAGTTCCAGGTTCCAGGCGTGATCCTCGGCGCCGACACACAGCCGCGCCGTATCGCCGCCACCGTGAGCCAGATCGATCTCGCGCCGACGCTGCTCTCGCTGATGGGCATCGACAGCGAGCATCCGTTCTCCGGCCGCGATCTCACCCGCACGCTCGCGGAGTTCGGCAACGCGGCGCCGCTGCCGGCGCCGCGCCATGATGCAGTTCGACCAGAACTTCGCGTGGCTGCAAGACGATCGCGTGACCGTCCTGCTACCCGACGGGGCAGTGCGGCACTTCGATTACGACCGCAGCGCGAAGTCGCTGCAGCCGGCGACGACGAGCATCGATCCCGAACTGGCGCGCACCGCGCTTGCGAATGTGCTGATGCCCGCCTGGCTGTACCGCGATCGCTTGTATCGACTCAGGACCGGTAGCTCAGCCGAGGAGCTTGCCGAGTGACGCTAGCGCGCCGCCGAGATCGTTCTGCGCCGGCACGTTACCGCCGGGCGTGACCTTGTCGATGACCTGCGGCAACAGGCTCGCCAGCGCGCTGCTCGTCTCCGCTTCGCCGATGCCAGCCCTCTTCGCGAGATCGGCCGACCCACAACTGCAGGATGTTGCCGAGCCCGGCGCTCTGGAATGCGCTCGCGATGAGCTGCTGCAACAGCACGGCTGCTGCACGGGTATTCCCGACTAGACGCTCTCCGGTTTGGGTGCGTACGAGACGCCGCAGCCGCCGAGCCCGCAGTAGCCATCGGGATTCTTGTGCAGATACTGCTGGTGATAATCCTCGGCGTAATAGAACTCCGGGACATCGCGAATCTCGGTCGTGATCGCACCGTAGCCGGCGCGCTTGAGCTGCTCGGCGTAGCTCTTGAGGCTCGCCTCCGCCGCCGCGCGCTGCTGCGCATCGTAGACGTAGATTCCGGAGCGATACTGCGTACCGACGTCGCCGCCCTGCCGCATGCCCTGCGTCGGATCGTGCGATTCCCAGAACGTCTTCAGCAGAGTTTCGTAACTGACCAGGCGCGGGTCGTACACGACGCGCACGACTTCGTTGTGCCCGGTGTAGCCGGAGCACACTTCTTCGTACGTCGGATTCGGCGTAGAGCCGGCTGCATAGCCGACCGCCGTGCTGTACACGCCGGGCAGTTGCCAGAACTTGCGCTCGGCGCCCCAGAAACAACCGAGACCGAACAGCGCGAGCTTCGTGCCTTCGGGAAACGGCGGCACGATCCGGTTGCCGTTGACTGCGTGACGCTCGGGCACCTGCAGCGGCGTCGCCCGGCCGGGCAGCACATCCGAGGGGTCGGGCATGAGGGCTTTCTTGCGAAATGCGTTCATCGCGGCAGTCCTGTCGTCAGCGGGGAGGGAAGCACTAGGTGGGGGCCGCGGCAAGAGTAAGCAAGGCCGCATACCCCCGGCAATGCCGGCCTCGGGGCCGGACGTAGGCCCTTGAAAAACCGAGTCGGAACAGCGGTCGCGCCGCAGCTGTCGACCCGGTCCTTGCGCCCGCGTCTGGCGGTGGTATTAATGCGTGCGAGGTTTCGCCATGCGTGGGCTCTCAAAGCTGATCCTCTCAGCCGCCCTGACCCTGTCAGCGCTGGCAACAGCACTGCCCTGCGTCGTACGCGCCGACTCCGCGGGCTCGGCTAATTCGAACACCGTCATCGGACCGAACGTGATGCTCGCGGACGGCGCGGAAGCGCTGATGCGCGGCGAATGGCAACGCGGCATCCAGCTGACGCAGATGGGATTGACGTTCGCGATCTCGCAGCAGGATCGCGCCTCGGCACTGGCGAACCTGTGCGCGGGGTTTGCGGCGCTCAAGCAGTATCAGCGCGCGCTCGAGCACTGCGATCAATCGATCGCGCTCGTCGAGGACAACTGGCGCACGTGGCAGAACCGCGCTGCCGCGCATCTGGGACTCGGCAAGATCGAGGAGTCGCTGCGCGACATTCAACGCGGCCTGCAGCTCAACCCGGATTCGGATTCCCTGCAGAAGACGCTCGCGATCGCGCGCGATCAGGAAAAACTCCAGCAGGAGCGCATGCGCCACCTGCTGGAGTCGTGAGGGTCTAACCCGTTTCCGACATCGAGGGCGTCAGCCCGGCCATTCCGATGCCGGCCATGAACGCCAGACCGTCCGGCGCGCGACGGCACTCGCGAGGCGTGACGCCGTGGAAACGGCGCAGAGCGCGGAACAGCGTCGAGCGCGAATCGAAACCGACTTGCTTCACGATGTCCTCGACCGCCAGCTCCGTCCCTCGCAGCAATCGTGCGGCGACAGTCGTGCGCTTGCGCTGCAAGTATTCATGCGGCGTCACGTCGTGAATCCGCTTGAACAGCCGCAGGAAGTGATGACGTGACAGGAACGCTGCGCGTGCCATGTCGCCGAGCATCAGCGGCTTGTCATAGTTCGAGTGGATGAAGTCGGTTGCCAGCGACACGCGCCGCAGAATCTCACGTCGCGTTGCCGCCCGGCGCACTGGAACCGAATGCGCTCGCTGCACCACCTGACGGTGGCGCATCAACAGCCGCTCGAGCAGGAAGGCAAACTGCTCTTCGTACCAGAGCGCGTCGTCGAGCCCCATCTCGCAGTGACGGCGGATGAAGAGCAGCACCGGTGTCACGCTGCGATCGTGCGTATAGAGATGCGGCATGAACGGCAGCGCCGCGGGTTGCACGACCTCGCCGCTGTCGAGCAGACGATCCTCGGGAGTGATCAATGCGCCGAGCGTCTCTTCCGGCATGCCGCGCCGGAACAGGATCGTCAGGGCATGCACTTCGCGCGAGCCGCGGATGCGCACGTTCGCCGGGCACGCCGGCACTGTCATCCACGTGTCATCGTCGACGAAGACCCGGCGCCCATCGAGCGCGACCTCCTGTCGACCGTTCCACGCGCACAGCACGGCCAGTCGCTCGGCATCGAGCGCGTAGTCCGCCACCTGCGTCTTGACGTTGAGAATTGCGTTACCGGTGTCGAGCTGCCGGACGAGTCCCGGATTCAGATCACCACCGCCTGTCATTTCCTGGGTCCTACGGAGAATCATCCGCACACCCCTCCCCGGTCTTCGAACACCTGCCGGAAACGGCGCCGGCATCACCCGAGAAGCACATTCGCATCTCGATCCGCTGCTTCATGGATCGTCATTACGCGGATGCGTTCCCATGCGTACAAGGGAATTACGATCATCAGATAGCGGCATGCGACGAAAGGTTTCAGCACTCCACCGCGTTCGGCACACGCGTCACACAATTGCGCAATGGATGAGACCGGCGTTCCGAGCGAAAAAACACGGCACTCCGAAACTTGAGACGCGGCAATGACATGAACGGTTGTAGCGACGTCGCGCGCGCGCGTCCTTCACCGGCGATATCCGTAGTTTCACCGGTTGCAGCGGACACATCGGACACTTTATCGGGCTCGCCACGGCATCTCTTGCACGTTCGGCCGACGGTGATTCGCGTTGCCCGGGAGGGTCTCTTAGAATCGCGTCATCGTCAGGTTCCCGTCGGCCGTTTATGCCCATCGTTCACGAGCACAACCTCGCCCGCCCGCTGCCGAAGCAGTGCCAGTTCGGCATCCGAGTGCGCTTGCGCACCACCGACCCGTTCAAGAACCTGGTCGGCGCGGACTGGGCGAAAGAGCACTGGTTCGCCACGCGCGAAGAGCGCGACCGTGCCCTGAAGGAGATGAGCGGACGTTACGTGTATTTCCGACCGGGCGATCAGCCGAGCCTGGAATTCGAGAAGATCGACAAATAATCAGAAGGTCCTGCCGAGGAACAGGTAGAAGGCCTTGCTGCCGCCCTCGTCGTAGCCGGTCGCGAGATACACGGGTCCGAGCGGCGTATCCAGCCCGAAGAACAGGCTCGCATCGACCCGCGGGTCGCTGAACATGTCCTTCTGCTCGAGCCAGGTATTGCCGGCCTCGAGCGAGACGCCCGCATACGCCGGCAGATCGAGCACGCCTTCCCCGCCGCGGCCGATACGGCGGTAATAAATGAGTCGCCCGATGCCGTAATGGGGTCCTGCCAGGAAGCCGGGCGTCAGGCCCGACAGATTGAGAAACCCGCCGAGCGTGAACGAGTTCTCCGGCGTTGCCAGCGCATCCACAGTCGTGCCGGCATCGGTCCAGAAGACGAACGTGTGCCGGTCGAAGGAGCGCGCGATCAGCCAGCTGGTGCGCAGGATGTCGAAGTTGCTGTCCGCCCCGACGCTCTCGCGCTCGGCGCGCCATTCGATATCGAACTGCTGGCCGTGGCGCGGAAAGAAAATACTGTCGAGCTTGTCGTACGAGAAGCGCGTGAAATAACCGCCGCGCTCGAACTCGCTGGCCGGCAGCGAGGGATCGCCGATCAGCAGGCGCCGCCGGCCCGTGCCTCGATGCACGCCAAAGCGGATCTCGCCCCAGTTGGAGATCTCGCGACCGAAGTCGAGCCCGCCTGAGACCTCGCGCACGCGATACTCGGCGACGCGGTCGTTGTTGCGCAGCTCGAATACGCTGCGCTCCTCGAAGTCGAACTGCGGCGACACGAAGTAGCGGCTCGCCAGCGACAGCGGCTGGTAGAACTCGGTGAAGAACTTGGGGTTCTCGCCGATCTGAATGTCCGTGAGCCACTCGCCGCCGAGCGAGTTCAGCTCGGTTGCGATGAAGCGCACCGCCGCGTTGTAGCGGCTGTTGCCCTCGAAGTCGTCCTCGAGATTCAGGCCCATGCGCACGTAGTTCGGGCCCCAGCTCTTGCGGCGCAGGTCGAGCTGCAGGCCGGCGCGGCCCTGGTCTTCGACCAGCTGGTAGTCGATCGTCTCGAACCGATCGAGCGCGTACAGCGACGACAGCTTGCTGCGCACCAGGTCCTTGTCGAGCTGCTTGCCGACCAGGTCCTTCATCGTTTCCTGGATCAGCGGGTCGTATTGCGACGAGCTCGAATCCGCGCGCACGAACTGGATGACGGGCAGCTCGGTCTCGCGTGGGTTGCGCTTGGCCAGGTAATCGCGGTAATCCGCTTCGCTGAGCGACAGCTTGGCGAGCACTGACGATGCACCACGCGCCGCCTCCTCGCCTGCACGCAGCGCCTGCGGCACGCGACTGAAATCGGTGGCAGGAAAGCGACCGAGCGCCGGGTCGAGCACGATGTCCGTCGGCCGCAGCTTCTGGCGCTCCTCGAGCGTGTGGCCGCGAATCAGGATCGCGAACGCCTGGTTGGTCACTTCGAGCGGCGATTTCAGCTCGTCGCGCAAGTACAGCGGGAAGCTCACGTCGACGACGATCAGCAGGTCGACGCCCATCGCGCGCGCGATGTCGATCGGCAGGTTGTCGACCAGACCGCCATCGACCAGCAGTCGTCCTTCACGCTGCGCCGGCGAGAAGACGCCCGGTGCGGACATGCTCGCGCGCATCGCGGTGACCAGGTCGCCGGAATCCATCACGACCGCCTGGCCCGTCTCCAGATCGGTGGCGATCGCGCGGAACGGAATCGGCAGGCGATCGAAGCGCTGGATCTCGGCGACCGGCAACGCGGCGTTGCGCAGCACCTGCTCGAGCTTCTGCCCTTGCACCAGGCCGGGCGGCAGCACAAACCCTTCCTTCTTCACGCCGAGCGCATAGCGCACCAGGAAATTGCGCTCGTCCTGCTTGCGGCGAAAGCCGAGCTCCTCGCGGGGCGGGCGGTCGCGGAATGCATCCTGCCAGTTCAGCGAGCGGATCAGCGTCTCGATCTCCGAGCCCGACAGGCCGGAGGCGTACAGGCCGCCGACCACGGCGCCCATGCTCGTGCCGGCAATTGCGTCGACCGGCACGCGCATTTCGTCGAGTACTTTGAGGACGCCGACGTGCGCGGCGCCGCGCGCGCCGCCGCCGCTCAGTACCAAACCGACGCGCGGCCGCTCACCTTCGGCGGCATTCGCGGCCTGGGCGAGCAGGAGCAGGCAGACGGGCACTACCTGAAGCAGTCTCATCGGCATCAAATAGTAGCAGCAGTTGTGACCGCGGAACGGCGGCTGATAGGCTGACTGAATGAGAAGTCGGCGTACGCCCTGGAGGCTTCGGGCTGTCGCGATGCTGGGACTCGCGCTCTGCACCGCTTTCGCCGCGCCGCCGGGGCGTCGAGCCGACGATGAAGAGCCGCAGTGGGGATCGTATGGCGGCGACCCCGGCGGCAACCGTCACTCCCCGCTGTCGCTGATCAATCGCGACAACGTCGGGCGGCTGAAGATCGCCTGGACGTACCGCACCGGCGAGCTCGGGGCCAATTTCTCGCGCGCCGACTCGCTCACGTTCGAGGCGACACCGATCCTCGTGCGCGATTCGCTGTATCTCAGCACCGCGACGAGCATCGTGATTGCGCTCGATCCGGCGACCGGCGCCCAGCGTTGGCGCTACGACCCGCGAGTGGATCGCACGCGACGATACTCGGAGGCTACTTCGCGCGGCGTGTCGTCGTGGATCGACAACAATGCGGACCCCGCGGCGCCGTGCAGCCATCGCATCATCACGGGCACGCTCGACGCGCGGCTGATCGCGCTCGACGGACGCACCGGGCGGCCGTGCCGCGACTTCGGCAACGGCGGCAAGATCGATCTCGCCGCCGACGTCGGCGCCGGCAACAACGGCAACTACCTCGTGACCTCGCCGCCGGCGATCTACCGGGACATCGTCATCGTCGGCTCCGCGGTCGGCGACAACGGCGGCGTCGAAATGCCGCGCGGGATCGTGCGCGCGTTCGACGTGCGCACCGGCAAACAGCTATGGTCGTGGGATCCTATTCCGACGTCGCGCGACGAGGCCGTGCGGCGGGGCTGGCAACCGCAGTCGGCGCAACGCACCGGCGCCGCCAACGCCTGGTCAGTGCTCTCGGTCGATGCCGGTCGCGGGCTCGTGTTCGTGCCCACGGGCTCGGCGAGCCCGGACTTCTTCGGCGGCGAGCGCCTCGGCGACGACCGGTACGCGAACTCGCTCGTGGCGCTGCACGCGGCAACGGGTGAGGTCGCCTGGCATCGACAGCTCGTCCATCACGATCTGTGGGACTACGACGTGCCGGCGCAGCCGATGCTGGTCGACATCGAGCGCGACGCCAAATCGATCCCGGCCGTTGTCCAGGCAACCAAGACCGGCATGCTGTTCGTCTTCGATCGCGAGACCGGCGAGCCGGTGTTCGAGGTCGTCGAGCGGCCGGTGCCGCAGTCCGATATCGCCGGCGAAGCGATCTCGCCGACGCAGCCGTTCCCGGCAACGCCGGCGCTGGTGTCGCATGCGGCGGTGACGCCGCACGATGCCTGGGGGCTCACTTTCTATGATCGGGGCAAGTGCCGCGACCTGATCGCGCGCTATCGTTCCGAAGGCATCTTCACGCCGCCGAGCCTGCGCGGCACGATCCTGTCGCCGGGCTATGCAGGCGGCGTCAACTGGGGCAGCACCGCCTTCGACAGCGAGCGCCAACTGGTGATCGCCGCGGTCAACAACGTGCCGATGGTGGCGACGCTGGTGCCGCGCGACCAGCTCGAGGCGATGAAGCGCTCGGGCACCTGGCCGGACTCGGATTTCGCGGCGCAGACGGGCACACCCTATGGCTTGCGGCGCGAAATGCTGGCCTCGCCGTTTGGCCTGCCCTGCACCGCGCCGCCGTGGGGCACGCTTGCGGCCGTCGACCTGCGGCGCAATGCGATCCGTTGGCAGGTCATGCTCGGCTCGACCCGCGACATGACGCCGTGGTTCGTACCGTCCCCGACGCTGGGGATGCCGAACATGGGCGGTCCGATCGTCACGGACGGCGGGCTGGCATTCATCGGCGCCGCGATGGATAACTACCTGCGGGCGTTCGACATCGACACGGGCCGCGAGCTGTGGAAAGGTAGGCTGCCTGCCGGCGGCCAGGCGACGCCGATGAGCTACGAGGCGAACGCCCGTCAGTTCGTCGTCATCGCGGCCGGCGGTCACGGCAAGCTCGGTACCAGACGCGGCGACTATGTAGTGGCATTCGCGCTGCCAGAGTGAAGAATTCTCCATGGAGATCACTGTGCGTACCCGCAATCTCCGGTTCTTGCCCATTGTGGCCGCGGTCGTTGCGACGACCGCTCACGCAGCGGAACGCGTCGAGGAAGTCATCGTCACTGCTACGCGCACCGAGCAACAGCTGCGCGATTTTGCCGGCAGTATCTCGGTGGTGTCGGCCGATGACGTCGCGCTGGTCGGCGCCACGCATCATGCCGAGATCATGAACCGTGCGCCGGGCACGATGATCCAGCGCAATAGCGGCGAAGAAAGCCTCACCGCGATCCGCTCGCCGGTGCTGTCGGGCCCGGGCTCGTGCGGGGTGTTCCTGTTCCTGGAGAACAGCATCCCGATCCGGCCGACCGGCTTCTGCAACGTCAACGAGCTGTTCGAAGTGAACAGCGAGCAGGCGCAGTCGATCGAAGTGCTGCGCGGCCCTGCGGGCGTCGTGTACGGCTCGGGTGCGATGCACGGCGCGATCAACGTCATTCAGGCGCCGCCTGGCCAGCTGCCCGCGCAGAGTCTTTCGCTCGAAGGCGGGCCGGACGAGTTCTATCGCGGCCGGCTGGCACTCGCGCAGCGAGGTGCAAGCACTGACTACGGCGGCACGGTGATCGCGACGCATGACGGCGGCTGGCGCGACCACTCCGGCCTGGAAGAGCAGAAGCTGAATCTCGGGATGTCGCACCGGCAGGGCGAGGGCACGCTCAACCTGCAGCTCGCCGCGACGAATCTCAACCAGGAGACCGCCGGCTTCATCCAGGGTTTCGATGCCTATCGCGACGAGAACATCGCGAAGTCGAACGCGAACCCGGAGGCCTATCGCGACGCCTATGCGATACGCCTGACCGGCGAATACGCGCGACCGCTCGGCGATGCGCAGCTGTCCATCCGCCCGTTCGTACGCCACTCGCGCATGGACTTCCTGCAGCACTTCCTCATCGGCAAACCGCTGGAGGAGAACGGCCAGGACTCCCTCGGCGTGCTCACGGCGCTGCAGACAGTCGTATTCACCGACATGCAGCTGCTGGCCGGCCTCGATCTCGAGCTCGCCGATGGGTTCCTCAAGGAAACGCAAGCCGGTCCGGCAACCGACGGTACACCGGCGGCCAACGCGATTCGTCCCGCGGGCAAGCATTACGACTACGACGTGCAGAGCCAGGTCGCGGCGCTGTACACGCAGATCGAGCAACCTTTCGCGCAGCGCTGGAGGCTGACGGCCGGCGCGCGCTTCGAGTACGTCGACTACGACTACGACAACAAGATGATCGACGGCAACACGCGCGACGATGGCACGTCCTGCGGCCCGACGGGCTGCCTGTTCAACCGGCCGGCCGATCGCAACGACAACTTCACGAACGTCACGTCGAAGCTCGGCCTGACCTATTCGCTGACCGACAATCACACGCTGTACGTGACCGGCGCGCGCGGCTATCGGGCGCCGGACACGAGCGAGCTGTATCGCCTGCAGCGCCAGCAGTCGGTCGCGGACCTGGACCCCGAACGGCTCGACAGCATCGAGGTCGGCGCGCGCGGCGCGTTCGGCCCGCTGCACTACTCGCTCGCGGGATTCAAGATGAAGAAGGACAACGTCATCTTCCGCGACTCCAACGGCTTCAACGTGAGCGACGGCAAGACCGATCACGAGGGCGTCGAGTACGAATTCAACTGGCTGCCGATCGAGACGCTGTCGCTGGCACTCGCCGGCACGTACGCGAAACACACGTACGCGTTCAACCATGCGATCGAACAGGGCGAGACGATCATCTCGGGCAAGGACGTCGACACCGCGCCCCGGCACGTGAACACCGCGCGACTTGGATGGCAGTTCCTGCCGGTCGCGAATGCCGAGCTGGAGTGGGTGTCGGTCGGCCGCTACTTCGTCGATGCAGCGAACCAGAACGAGTATCCAGGCCACGACCTGCTGAACCTGCGGATCGGCTGGAACATTCGCGACAACTGGAGCACCACGTTGCGCGTGAACAACCTCACCGATCGTGCCTATGCGGACCGGGCCGACTTCGCGTTCGGCAACTACCGGTATTTCCCGGGACGCGGTCGCACGCTGTTCGTGGAAGTCAGATATCGCAGCGAGTGATTACGCTCCGATCCTGCCGTTGCAGATCGGCTCGAACGCGATGAGGCCGTCGAGCGCAGCGCCCGCGCCGAGGGCAGCACCGAACACGTTGTTGTAGTTGCCGGCCTCGCTGTGCAGCGCCATGTAGTTCAGCAGCACGGTCTGCACTAGCAGATTCACGTTGTTCGCCGCCGGGCTGCTGCTGTTCACCACGTCGCCGCCGGCGCTGAAGTAGCCGATTTGCTGGTGGCGGGCCGCGCCGCCGTTGCCGGAAGTCATCAGCACCGGACGGCCGCCGGCCGTCGGCGGGTTGTAGACCAGGAAGAACGCCGCAGCGGTCTGCTGGTTGTCGCCGGTCCACTCGCCCTTGCCGCGACCGCCGACCGAATCGTCGATCCGGCCGTTCGAGGCCAGCGAGCCGTCGCTGAACACGTAGATCATGACTGGCTTGCCGCGACGCGCGGCGAATTCGAGCGCCGCACCGATGCAGCGCCCGGCGCGCAGATCGCGCCCTTCGCCGTCCGAGCGATTGCCCGAGTGATAGTCGTACCCGCCCATGCTGATCGTGCCCGCGCCCGCGTAGCCCTCGACCACGAGCTTCATCACCGCCGCGGTCTTCTCGAACTCGCGATCGTTGCCGAAGTTCTGGCCGAACACGCCGCCGGTGCCGGTGATGTCCGGATCGACCGCCGGATTGATCGCGGCCGGATCGGCGAAGCGATCGACCGTGTCGGCAGTCTTCACGTAGCCGCACTTCACCTGGGTTTCGAGCTTCGCGCCGTTGGCAACCTGCGGATCGACCTTGAGGAGCTTCTGCTCGCTGATGCGCGCCATCTGCTCCATCACCGCGACCGTCGAAGCCGTGTCCGGCGTGTTATCGGGATTCTTGAACAGCGTGCCGAGCGCGCCGGTGTCGACCAGGCCGCTCGCATCCGAGGAGCGGTCGATCTTCGTCGGCCGGTTCGCCGGATCCATCAGCATCGCGGGCCCCATAGAGTTGCCGCCCGAGTCGGAGTTCTGCGAGCCGATCAGCGTCAGCAGCTCGCCGCGCGAGCCGGCCTTGGCGATGCCGTACATCGGGTTGTGCGGGTTGTTGCCGGTGTCGTTCTCGGAACGCGCGGCGATGATCGCGCCGTTGACGCCGGCGCGCGTAGTGGTCGAGGTCTTCTCGAGCATGCCGCGCAGGAACGCGCTGTCGGAGTGGAACGCGAGGCCGAACTCCACGTTGATGAAGTTGGTCGTGGCGTTGTTCGGCAGCATGTCACCGGGCAGGCCGAGCTTCGAGTAGCCCGCCGTAGACAGGAAGTCGAGCTGGCCGCCCTCCTTGCCGATCAGCACGTTCGAGCCGGCGATGTTCGCGCCGCCCGCGAGATCGAAGCAGATGAACGGGATCTTGCCGGCGCCCTGCTGGATGTTGCAGATGGTGGCCTTGTCCGCCATGAAGCGCGTATCCGGCGCGAGCGCGGCATTCGCCTGGCGCGGGTTCAGCATCGCACCGAGCATCGCCGGGGCTACGACGGTCGCCGCGCCGGTCAGGAAGCCCTGCGCGAGGAAGTCGCGGCGCGTCACCGGCCGCTTGTGCGACTCGTGCTTCAGCGGCTCGTCGAGACCGAGCGGGCGTTTCTTGCGCGATTTGATAATCAGCATGGCTGTGTCATCCCGGATCTTGGAGTCGGATCAGTCGATCAGCACGGCGCCGCTGCCGAGCACGGCGCCGCAGGTCGCCTTGGCGATCAGCTTGGTGCGGCCAGCGGCGCACGTGCCGCCGCCGCAGGCGCTCAGCGTGTCGATCAGCGCGTACAGGCCGGGGCGCGTCGGGCCGTCTGCCGTCTGGTCCGCCGGCGTGTACGTGTTCTTCAACTCCGACGCGCTCGGCTGCGACGTGACGTTGGAGCCGATCATCTTGTCGATCAGCGGATCGATCAGCAGGTCCTTGCCGGCGTTGGTGTTGAACACCGACGAGGGCGGGTTGTTGAGCTGCAGGCCAGGGAAATAGGTCGTGGCGTTGGGCGACTCGACCAGCGCATCGCAGTACTGGATCGCGAGCTGCGCGATCGCCGTCTGGTGCGACGACAGGAACGCGTCGATGCTGTCGACCGCCGGCAGCGACTGCCGGATGTTGGTGAATGTGGTCTTCACGGCCGCCGTGTTCGGGCTCACGCCCGTCACCGCGGCCATCGTCGCGTTGATCTTGTCGAACGTGCGGACGCCGATGTCCGACGGCCGCGGTACGTTGACGAAGGTCTGCGGTACTGCCTGAGCGTACGACGAGCACACGTTGCTGCGCGTGCCGAGCGTATCGAAGCACAGGTAGAACTCGTCGGACGTCGGACCCTGCTCGAGCCCGATGATCGTGCCGACCGTCGACAGTGTCTGCCCCGTGGCAGCCGAGTAGTTCGCATCGGCGATGACGGTGTCCATCAGGCGATACGCCTGGCCGACCTGCGGCTCGGCGCCGTTCACGCCGATGCGCATGCCCTTGATCGCGATGCTGCCCGGCATGGCGCTGGCATCGAGGCTGATGAACTTCGGGTTGGTGAACAGGTAGCCCGAGCTGTCGTACTGCTGGGCTTCGAACAGGATGTAGGCCTTCGGCACGTTCACCAGGTGCGAGATGCCGAACAGCATGAAGAACTTCTGGCCGACGCCGGCCTGGAAATTCTGCTGGATCTGCTGCAGCGTCAGCGCGCGGTTGTGGATCGCGACCAGGCGGATCACGCCCTGCCACTGGCGGTTGTTGCTGACTTCATTGCCGAGCACGAAGGCAAAGCTGTTGTCCCAGTCGCCGAGCGTGCCGCCGCCGGCGCCGTCCAGGTCGCCGGTGAACTCGCCGTTCACGTAGATGCGGCGGCCGTTGACCGGATCGTAGGTCATCACCACGTGCTGCAGCGAAGCCTGCAGGCGCTCATCCGCATCGGCGGTCGACAATTGCGGCGTGCCGTTCGAATCGGTGACGGAGCTGCGATTGAAGAAGTCGTAGTTGTACAGCGTCTGGCCCATGGTGAAGTTGCGCGCCGTGGTGCTGCCGGAGTAGCTGACGATGCGCGCATCTTCCTGGGTCACGTTGCCCGGCACGACCCACGCTTCGATCGAGTACTCGCCGCTCGCCGTGATCATCTGATGGAACTTGCGACTCGCGGTCGTCGAGGCCTGCGCCTTGCCGGAGCTGATGTTGATACCCCAGCCGCCGACCCAGCCGACGCCGGGGGTCAACGTGAGGTCCGCCGCCGGCGGGACACCGCTGGTGTCGAACGCGATCAGGCCGCCCATGCTCTTGAACTCGTACAGGGCGATCAGGTTGTTCTCGTAGCGGTTGCCGCCGCTCGCGACCGTGCCGTCGAACAGCGTCAGCGCCTTGCTGGTGACCAGGTTCGGGTCGACCTGCGTCGGCGTGATCGAGTCAGCCAGCATCTGGATCGCCGCCCGCATCTCCGCGGCGTTCGCGGCGCAGTCGCTCCAGCAGTTGTGCGACTCGCTCCCGAGGCGGATCACGAACCGCGAGAGCTGCGGATCGTCGAGGTTCATCTTCGGCGTCGCGTTCTGGTACGACTCCTGGACGTCGGCCGCCGCGAAGAACGGCGACTGCTTGGTGGCAGACGTCGAGCGGTGGCAGTCCGCGCAATACGTGGTCACGAGCGTAAAGACGGCGCGCGACGAGCCATTGGTGAAATAGGCACTGGGCGCGGTCGCCGGCAGGCGGCGCGTCGAGCCAGGGTCCTTCGCCGGCGGCTCGACCAGCGCGATCTGGCGACCGCCGGTCGCAGCCGCACCGACCCAGTCGTTGATCCAGCGAGTCATCACGCTCGCGCAGGACACGGCGTCGGCCCAGCAGTTGTGACCGCTGCCGACCTTCGCCACGATGATCGACTCCGACGGGCTCTCGCGATTCACTACCGTGAGAGCCTGCTGATAAGCGGCATTGACGTCGTCAGTGCGCGCGAACTGCGGCGACTGACCGCCGGCGTTGTGGCAGGTCGCGCACGGCGCCGTCTTCTGCATCGGATCCCAGAAGCCGGTGAAGAACGCCTGGACGTCCGGGTTCGCAGGCACCGGGCCGTTATAAGCCGCGCCCGACGTCGGCGGCGTGATGTTCGGATTGGTGGTCGTCGAGGCGCCGCCGCCGCAACCGGACAGCACGGCGACTGCGAGCAGCGCGAGCAGGCCAAGTCGTGCAACGCTGTGATCGAAAACGCGCTTCATGGCTTAGCTACTCCTCAATTCCCGGCGCAGTACGCGGCGGTCTCGGCGAACACGCGCCGCAGATTGCCGCCAGTCTTGAAACCGTCGGCGCTGCTCGTGACCTGGTCGCGATCGGCCTGGTCGCTCGGCGCGCGGAAGCAGACCGTCTGGAACACTTTCTCGGCCTGGCACTGCGCAAACGCATCGCTGTTCGCGAGCTCTTCGCCGAGCGTCTTCGCGCCTTTGCCGGTACGGATCGTGCCGTCCTGACCGGACCAGCCCAGCAGCGTGTTCTTGCCCGGCAGGCGCCAGCGGTTCTCCCAGTGGTCGTCGGTCGTGACGTAACCGGGCTTGAAGTTGTCGGAGTTGATCAGGTACTTCGGCTGCACCACGCCGTCGGTAAACACCAGCCGGCCCTGCGTCTCGTCGAAGTCGTAGTACGCGAACGCCTGCGCCATCGGATCCATGCCGCTGTGGCAGCCGATGCAGTTGTTCAGGAACAGCGAGCTGTCGCCGCCCGGGCTGCGCGTCACGTCCTGGCGGATGCGATCCGGCGGACGCGTCGTGTCGTGCACCTGCTCCATGTCGTGGCACAGGTGATTGAGCAGCGTGAAGCGGAACATCGCGCGATTGGTGCCGTCGATGAAGAAGGCTTCGGCGGCTGCGCGCGAAGTGATGATGCCGGCAGTCGCAGTCGGCGGCAGGCCGTTCAGCGAGGACTGCGTGACGCGCTGGAGCACGATGCGCAGATCCGAGTTGTTGCTCTCCATCGCCTCGTAGTGCGCGTTGCTGGTCGTCGAGTAGGTCGGCGAGATGCCCTGGCCGACGTACGCGATGTCGTCCGAGAGCACGCCGCGGAAGTCGAGGTCGTCGCGCACCATGCCGATCACGGTCGCGGCGTAGTCATTGAGCGGCGCGAACACCGTGCGGTCGCGGTTGGTCCATGGCGTCGCGAAGTTCTTCAGCGTCGTGCTGTAGAACGAGCTCGAGTGCGCCAGGGTCTTGTCCGTCATGTACAGCGCAGCGGTGACCTTGTTGGTCGCGACGCGCGCTTCGAGATCATCGAGCAGAGTCGGCGACGGCGGCGTGCCGGTGAGCCGGTCGTACATGCGCTTCGCCTGCCGGCGCGACAGCGGATCGGCCGATGCATCGTGTTGCACGGATGCAAAGGTCGCGACCGCGAGCGCCAGTGCGGTGATCTTCACCCACACGTTGCGCCGTGCCCCGCTGCGCGCTGTCACTTGCTTGCTGTTCATGTTGCTCATGCCAGACCTTGAGATGTCGGCCCCAATGTCGAAAATTTGCCCGGAGAACACACCTTCGTTATCACCGCAAAGTCGTCTGTCCCCCGACGGTGCGCGGCGACTATAGGTCGGCGTTTCCATTGCGGTAACTGTCTCAAGCGTCACACGTCGCGGGGCGGAGACAGTACCGAGCGCTTCGCGCGCGCGTGTAGGCTCGCCGCCACTATCCGACCTCTGCGCTTCGCTCAGCGAGGCAGGAATAAACGGGGTCGTGCGGGTGCAGTGTGAGCGCGGTCACGTCATGCAGCGATGCACGACCCCGACTATGGAAAATCAGGGTTCGTCGCAAGCAGTCGTGTGACCGGCTTAACGGCTCGCGGAATATGTTCAGAAGCAAAGTTCACGGGTGACTGGGGTACGCATGACAGAGCGAACTGAGCATCTCGCTGTGAAGGTCGCGACCGCGCGCGCGGTTCGCGGCGTAATCGCGTTGGCGATCGCGGCTGCATGCAGCGTGCTCGCGGCGTGCAGCAGCGGCGCCGGCGGCACCGACGTCACGATCGGCAGCGGCCAGAACCAGGACCCGGTCACGCTCGACTTCCCGGTGTTCTACGTGAAGCGGCCGGTGCCCGATCCCGACGACGCCGACATGATGGAAGACGACGCGCGCGTGCTGCGTCGCTTCGAGATCGGCGCGGACCTGTACATGCGCGATCGCGCCTCCCCGTCCGCTCCCGAGATCAACCTGACCGCGGCACAGACCGAAGGCCTCGGCGACGTGCGCGATCTCGACGTGAACTTCGACGGCACCAAAGTCGTGTTCGCGATGCGCGCCAAGTTCATCGAAGGCGCCGACGAGGAAGACCAGCCGACCTGGAACATCTGGGAGTACGACGCCACCGCCAAGGTCCTGCGCCGCCTCATCGAGTCCGATACGATCGAGGACGAAGGCCACGACATCATGCCGCACTACCTGCCGGACGGCAGGATCGTGTTCAGCTCCACGCGTCAGCGCCAGGCGCGCGCCATCCAGCTCGACGAGAACAAGCCGCAGTACGCCGGCCAGGATGAAGACGACAACGAGCCGGCGTTCGTGCTGCACGTGATGGATGCCAACGGCACCAACATCCACCAGATCTCGTTCAACCAGAGCCACGACCTCGACCCGGCGGTGCTGCAGAACGGCCGCATCATGTTCACGCGCTGGGAGCACGAGATCGACGACAACGAGTTCGATCTCTTCAGCATCAACCCGGACGGCTCGGACCTGCAGCTGCTGTACGGCGCGCACAGCCACGCGACCGGCACGGTCGATCCGGCCACCAGCCAGCCGAGCATCATTCAGTTCACGAGCCCGCGCCCGATGCAGGATGGCCGCACGCTGGCGCTGGTGCGTCCGTTCACCGGCACGGCCGGCGGCGGCGACCTGGTGCTGATCGACACGCAGAACTTCGTCGACGACACCAAGCCGGTGCTGTCGAGCGCCGGTATGCCCGGCCCGGCGCAGACGCGCGCGCTGCCGACCGATGTGCGCACGATCGAGGGCCCGTCGCCCGGCGGGCGCTACCGGTCCGCGGCGCCGCTGTTCGACGGCAGCGACCGCCTGCTGGTGAGCTGGTCGCAATGCCGGCTGCTCGAGAATCAGACGCGCATCGTTCCGTGCACCAGCGATCGCCTCGCCGATCCCAACGCGGTGGAAGCGCCGCCGCTGTTCGGCATCTACGTCTACGACGTGCACCAGAACACGCAGGCGCCGGTCGTCGCCCCGCAGGAAGGCTTCATGTACACCGAAGTCGTCGCGGGCTCGCCGCGTGCGCTGCCGCCGGTCATTCTCGATCGTAGCGCCGGCATCGACTTCCCGGCGGATATGCTGAGCGACGCGGTCGGCATCCTGAACATCCGCAGCGTGTATGACATCGACGGCGTCGACCAGGCGCCGGGCGGCATCGCAGCCGTGCGCGATCCGGCGAACGCGGCCTATGCCACGCGCCCTGCCCGCTTCCTGCGCATCGAGAAAGCGGTCGCGCAGCCAGATGACGACACGCGCGACATCGACGACACCGCGTTCGGCCCGAATCGCGCGCTCTGCATGCGCGACATCCTCGGCTACGCGCCGATCGAGCCGGACGGCTCGGTGAAGGTCAAAGTGCCGGCCAACGTGGCGCTCAACATCAGCGTACTGGACGCGCGCGGCCGCCGCGTCGGCGGCGTGCTCGGCGGCCGCCACACCAACTGGCTGCAGGTCATGCCGGGCGAGACGCTCACCTGCAACGGCTGCCACAACGCGAACGCGAATCCGGCAATCGCGCACGGGCGCGCCGGCCTGACCAGCTCCATCAACTCGGGCGCGCCCACCACCGGCAGCCCGTTCCCGAATACCAACCCGGCGCTGTTCGCCGATGCCGGCGAGACCATGGCTGAAGTCCGCAATCGCGTCATGTGCAGTGGCGCATGCACGCCGAGCGTCGACGTGGCTTTCCAGGACTACTGGCCGGCGACGCCGGCGACGACGCCGTCAGTCGACGCCTGCTACTCGGCTGGCCCGTCGACCGTGCTGTCGAACGCGGCCGATCCGACCCAACACGTCACTTGTGCGAACGGCCTGCGCGGCACGACGCCGCCGGTCGCGGCGAGCTGCACCTCGAAGTGGACCAGCCTGTGCCGCATCACCATCCACTACGAGATGCACATCCACCCGATGTGGGGCATCGACCGCTTCGTCGACGCCGACGGTGACGGCATGCCGGATCTCGATCCCGCGACGATGCAGCCGATCAATCACAAGTGCACCAGCTGTCACGCGCCGGTCAACGCCGCGGCCATGACGGCCGTGCCCGCCGGCGATCTCGACCTCACCGACGGGCCGTCCGACGACGAGCCCGACCAGTTCCGCTCGTATCGCGAGCTGCTGTTCGGGGACGTCGGCCAGGTCGTGAACGCCATGGGTCAGCTCGAGGACGAGTGCCTGCAGTTCGTGACCGACCCGGTGACCAACGTGACCACCTGCGTGCAGTTCCGGCAGGTGCCGGCATCGATGAGCGCCAACGGCGCGGCGGCGTCGGGCCGTTTCTTCGGCAAGATGGAGGTCGCACCCGCCGGCGGGCAGACGGATCACCGCGACTTTATGTCACCAAGTGAGTTACGCTTGCTCTCCGAATGGCTCGACATCGGCGCGCAGTACTACAACGACCCGTTTGTCGCCCCGGCGAATTGATGCGGCGACCGTTCACGATTTTCGGGCTGCTGCTGACGCTGCTGTTGACACTTCAGAGCGCTGACGCCAAAGAACATCCGCACAAGATCCTGATCGCGGACCCGTTCATCGAGCTGCACACCGGTCCGGGACGCGGCTATCCCGTGTTCCATGTCATCGAGCGCGGCCGCGAGGTCGAGATCGTCAAGCGCCGCACCGACTGGTTCGAGATCCGCACCGACCGCGGGATCCAGGGCTGGGCCCCGCGCGAGCAGATGATCGCGACACTCGAGCCGACCGGCGAGCCGCTCGACCTGCAGGAGCCGGCGCGCGAGAACTACATGAGCCGCCGCTGGCAGGCCGGCGTGTCGGGCGGCGACTTCGGCGGCGCCAGCCTGATCTCGGCGTTCGGCGGCTACGCCTTCAGCGACAACCTGTCGATCGAGCTCACCGTCAATCACGTCATCGGCGAGTTCTCCACCAGCTACAGCGCCACGCTCGGCCTGGTGCACGTGTTCGTGCCGGAGTGGCGCATCTCGCCGTACTTCACGCTCGGCACCGGCTACATCTATACCGAGCCGAAATCGACGCTGGTGCAATCCGTCGACCGCGACGACCAGATCGGCTATGTCGGCGGCGGTCTGCAGTTCTATCTCACCCGCCGTTTCATGCTGCGCACTGAATATCGCAACGACGTCATATTCACGAGCCGCGACGACAACGAGGAAGTGGACGAATGGAAGTATCTCGGCTTCGCCTTCTTTTTCTGAGCGCGCTCGCCGCGACCTCGTTGCCCGGCTGCGCGCTGTTCCGGCACGACGCGCCGGTGCCGCCGGCCTCCGACCCGCAGCAGGTCGCGGGCCAGGCGGTCACGGGTGAGCCTTCGGACAAACCGATCATCGAGCCCGAGGTCGAGCGTCGCGAGATCAAGCGGACGCGCATCGACACCGAGGACTTCGAGGTCGGCGCCTACGTCGGCATCCTCAGCATCGAGGACTTCGAGAGCAACGTCGTCTACGGCGCGCGCCTTGCTTACAACCTCACCGAGGATTTTTTCCTGGAAGGGACCATCGGCCAATCGCGCGCGGGCCGCACCAGCTACGAGAATCTGTCGGGCTCGGCCGAGCTGCTGACGGACGACGAGCGCGACTACACGTACTACGCGCTTTCGGCGGGCTGGAACGCGCTGCCGGGCGAGATCTTCCTCGGCAAGAACCGCGCGTATCCCACGGCTTTCTACCTCGTTGCCGGCATCGGCAACACCACGTTCGCCGGCGACGATCGCTTCACGGTGAGCGGCGGCTTCGGCTATCGCGTGCTGCCGGCCGACTGGATCGCCGTGCACTTCGACGTGCGCGATCACGTGTACGACATCGATCTGCTGGGCGAAAAAAAGATCGTCAATAACCTAGAAGCACATCTCGGTTTGTCGATTTTCTTCTGAGCGAGGATACGCATTGGGCGTTTGCGTCCGCTACCAGAGGATCACGAACCATGACTTCCAGGCTCAATTCATGGATGCGCGGAGCTGCCTTGGCCGGTGCGCTGGCGGTGACGACGATGGTCAGTTCATCGGTCGGCGCGAATGCATCGATGGCGCCGGCGTTCACGCTGCCGTCGCGAAGCGGCGACACGGTGTCGCTGGCGCAGCTCAAGGGCAAAGTCGTCATGCTGAATTTCTGGGCGAGCTGGTGCGGACCGTGCCGCCAGGAGATGCCGCTGCTCGACCAGATGCACAAGCGTTACAGTGCGCTCGGCTTCACGCTGGTCGGCGTCAACGTCGACGCCAACAGCAAGGACGCCGAGCAGTGGCTGAGCAAGACGCCGGTTTCGTTCCCGGTCCTGTTCGACCGCGAGAGCAAGGTCAGCAAGCTGTACGACGTGAGCGCGATGCCGAGCACCGTGTTCATCGACCGGCAGGGCAACGTGCGTGACGTGCACCGCGGCTACAAGACGGGCGACGAAGGCGAGTATCTGAATCAGATTCGGGCGCTGCTGAAAGAGTGAGAACGATGCAGGTCAGAACCGGAATCCTGTTGGCGGCGGCAGTCGTGCTGGCCGGCTGCGGCAACATCGAACCGTGGGTGAAGCCGTATGAGCGCCAGGCGCTCGCCGATCCCATCATGTCGTTCGATCCGAATCCGGTCTCGACCGCCTACATCGACCACGTGTTCGATGCGCGCGAAGGCGCGCGCGGCGCGAACGGCACCGCCGGCGGCGGCTGCGGATGCAATTGAGATGAAGAAGGCGTGGGGCGTGGAATTGCCGGCCCGGGCCAGCGTCAGCTGGCTCGGGCTCGTCCTCGCCTTGGTGCTGTTGCCCGCGGCGTCGTTCGCGGGCGTGCTCGCCGACGATCGCGCCGACGCGCTCTATCATCGCTACGAAGGCGGCGGCGTGACGATTCACGGCCCGTCGGTGCTGGTGCGCAAGAAGTTCGCCGAGAAATACGCGATCAGCGCCAACTACTACCAGGACATGGTGACCAGTGCTTCCATCGACGTCGAGGTCTCGGGCGCGAGCGAATACCATGAAGAGCGCGATCAGTGGAGCCTCGGCGCCGAATACCTGCGCGGCAAGACCACCTACAGCCTCGGCTACACGAACAGCAAAGAGAACGACTACCAGGCCGAGACGACCACGTTCGGCATCAGCCAGGACCTGTTCGGCGACTTGACCACGATCACCATGGGCTTCTCGCGCGGCAAGGACGTCGTGCGCCGCCGCGACACGATCACCGACCGCATCGACCCGAACTTCAAGGAGCCGATCGACCGCTGGAGCTATCGCGTCGGCGTATCGCAGATCCTGACCAAGGCGCTGATCAGCTCGTTGCAGCTGGAAGTGATCACGGACGAGGGCTTCCTCAACAATCCGTATCGCTCGTATCGCTTCGTCAACCCGAGCAACAATCAATTGTTCTCGCTGGCCCCGGAGCAGTACCCGCGGACGCGCACGAGCAACGCCATCGCGCTGAACGCGCGCTACTACCTGCCCTATCGCGCAGCCGTGCACGGCGGCTACCGCTTCTTCACAGACACGTGGGGCATCGGCGCCAATACATTCGAAGCGGGCTACACGCATCCGTGGCGCCAGTGGACCTTCGACGTCGGCTACCGCTTCTACTCGCAGAACAACGCCGACTTCTACAGCGACCTGTTCGAGCGCCGCGACGAGCAGAACTTCCTGGCGCGCGACAAGGAGCTGTCGACCTTCAAGAGCCAGGCGCTGAGCCTCGGCGCCACTTACGAGTTCGTGCCGAACGGCTGGCGGTTCATCAAGAAGGGCACGCTCAACTTCTATTACGACCGCATCCAGTTCGACTACGACGATTTCCGCGACGCGCGCTATTCGATGTTGCCGGCCGCCGATCCGAACTTCCGCCCGGCCGGCAGCGAGCCGCTCTACAGCTTCGGCGCGAACGTCTTCCAGCTGTTCGTGTCGGTCTGGTTTTGATTTCCGGTGTGGGTCGGGCTTCAGCCCGACAGCAGCGCCGGGCTAAAGCCCGACCTACGACGATTGCAGCCACGCTCCTTCTCTCTGGTGGCGCAGCGGCACAGCCCTTCCCGACTCGCGATCTCAACCCCCTGCTCGCCGGCTACGGCCTGCCCTCGGCGCTGCCGACGCGGCTGACGAACGAGTCCTGGAGCTTCGCGACCGATCTCAACTGGGCGAGCAGCTCGCTCATTCAAGGCACGGACGGCGAGCAGTTGCTGGTCGACGCCGAAACACGCGAGGCGCGCGTGACGATCGGACGTTCGTGGGCAGGCGGCTTCGCGATGCAACTCGAGCTGCCTTATCGCTACACCGGCGGCGGCGTGCTCGACGACGCCATCGACAGCTGGCACGACTTGCTCGGCCTGCCTCAGGGCGCGCGCGCCGTGATGCCCACGGACCGCATGCGAATCGTCTACCAGCGCGCTGGAGCAACGCTCATCGACATGGATTCGTCGGTGTCGGGCCTGGCGGATATTTCGCTGGACTTCGGCTACTCGTTGCACTCCACGGCCGCGACTGCAATGGCGGCATGGTTGAGCGTCAAGCTGCCGACCGGCGCTGCCGATCGCCTGACCGGCAGCGGCGCGGCGGACGTGGCACTGACGATCGCCGGCGAGCATCGACTCGGCGATGACTGGTCCATGTTCGGTCAAGCGAGCGTCGCATGGCTCGGCGACGGCGACCGCCTGCCGCAGCAGCAACGCGACAGCGTCTGGAGCGGGCTCGCCGGGATCGGCTGGCATGCCTGGCGCGGGCTGCATCTGAAAGCGCAGCTGGATGCGCACAGCGCCCTCTTCGACGACGTGGATCTGGATTTCCTGGGTGAGGTCGTCGTGCTCACCGTCGGCGGCGACTATCGCTTCGAGTCCGGCTGGCGGCTCGACGTCGCCGTCAGCGAGGACATCGCCGTCGAAAGCGCGTCGGACGTCGTATTCCTGTTCGGCCTGCGACGCAACTGGTGATGTCACTGCGTCACTTCGTCACGGCGTCACTCTTCCTGTTCCGCACGAAGTCGCCACTCTGCAGTTGCCGCGCCTGCAGCGCGCCGTAGATCTCCACGTTGTCGAATCGCGCCGGAATTCCCGCGCACACCAGGACATCCGGCGCATCGCAGACGTGAAAGTGCAGGTGCGGCTCGGTCGAGCTCCCGGAGCTGCCAACCGCAGCGATCTGCTTGCCGCGGGCGACGCTCTCGCCGACCTTGACGCGGACGCTCTCAGGCTTCAGGTGCGCGTACAGCGAATACTCGTCACCGTGTCTGATGAGAACGTGGTTCCCTACTATGCCTCGCGCGCCGCGCGCAAGCTGCTGGTTCTGGCGCTCGACGATGCGTTGGACGTAGGCATCCAGTGCCTCGCCCGCTCGCTGCAGCAACGCCGCATCCTCCGGCTCGTCGCTGAGCACCGCGACGACCTCGCCATCTGCTGCCGCAAACACCGGCTGGCCATACGCGTAGTAATCGGCGAAGCGCGTGCCGTCGCCGGAATACGCGAGCCCGTTGACGCCGATGCGCGTGAAGTCGTGCGCGAACTCCTCCGGCACCGCCCAACGATGATGCGTGTGCAGCGAGGGTGCCGCGCCGTCGTACCACATGCCATCGAGCGGCAGCGCGAACGCCGTACGCGAAGCGTCTGTCGAGATGGGCAGCGTCGCTTCGCTCATCCCTTTTGGCGTTTGCACGCCGACGCGGATCGTGTCGCGCTTGCCGTTGAATGCAAAGACCTGCTGCATCAGCAGCAGAGCCGTGCCGCTCTTCAATACGCGGGCTCCGGCCAGCGACATGCCCTTCGGCAGCAGCGCCGGCCCGCCGAACTGAAAGGTCAGCAGACCGAGCATCCCGGAGCTCTGGACACTCGCATTGACCGCCGCGGCACGATCCAGCTCGGCGGCGCGCAGCGTTCGTGTTTCGATGGCGACGCCCGCGGCAAGCACTTCGATATCGACCTGCGAGATCGTCACATCGGCATCGCCATCGTTGATGAGCGCGATGTTCTGCAGCACGACGCTGCGAATGCCGCGCGTCGCATCGAGCTCGTACGCGCGCACTTCCTTACCGGGATAGAAATGGATGTCGAGCGCTTGCGCCGGGTGCAGCGCTGCGAGCAGGCCGAGGGGCATCAGCGACATCAGCATGCGACGCATAGCGAGTCCTCCCCGTACAGGCGATCTCAACGTTATCAGGTCATGAGCCCAAAGCTGCCTCGATAGTCTCGAAGACTACGCGCAGGACGTGCAGGCGCGCACTCTGCTTGTCGTCGGCCGGTACCACGTTCCAGCGCGCGTCGGCCTTGTGCGTGCGCGCCACCATCTCCGCCGCGGCCGACTGGTACGCGTCGTAGAACGTGCGGTTGGTCCAGTCCTCGGGATCGACTTTGAAGCGCTTCAGCGGATTCTCGTCGCGCGCCTTGAAGCGCCGCAGCTGCTCCGCCTTGCTCAGCTGCAGCCAGAACTTGGCGACGATCAGGCCGTGCTCGATGAGCTGGCGCTCGAATTCGCAGATCTCGTCGTAGGCGCGCCGCCAGTCCGGCGTCGCGGCGAAGCCGCGCACGCGCTCGACCAGCACGCGGCCATACCAGGAACGATCGAAGATCGCGATGTGGCCGCGCTCGGGCACGTCGCGCCAGAAGCGCCACAGGTATGGATAAGAGCGCTCTTCCGGTGTCGGCGCAGACACCGGCACCACTTGATACTGGCGCGCGTCCAGCGCGCGCGTGATGCGACTGATCGCGCCGCCCTTGCCAGCTGCGTCCATGCCCTCGAACGCTAGGACCAGTCCATGCTTGCGAAAGCGCGCGCGACGCGTGAGCAGCGCCAGCTGGCCTTGCAGCTGCTCCAGCTTGCGGTCGTATTCGTCATCGTCGACCTTCTCGATGCGCACGCGCCGCAGCGGCAGCGACTTCGAGACCTTGCTCGACCTGGCGCGCACGGGTTTATGCGCGTGCTCCAGGCCGACCAGCATCTCGTCGCGCAGGATCTCGCCGACGCGAACTTCGCGATAGTCCTCATCCGCGCCGTCGATCACGTGCCAGCGCGCCGCCGGCTGGTCACTTGCGCTGAGGCAGCGCTCGATCGCCTTGCGCACGACATGGTGATGTCGCGCGAGCCACAGATCCTCTTTGGTCACGCGCCAGCGAGTCAGCTTGTCCGCGCGCAGTTTCTTCAGGCGTTTGCGCTGCGTATCGGCATCGAGATCCAGGTGAACTTTCACGACCCGTACGCCGTCGGCGCTGAGCATCGCTTCGAGCTGCCGGACCCGTGCGAGCTGGCGCTTCGCGTGGTGCCTGGCCTTGTGCGAGTCGTGCAGTGCCGCGTGCATGTAGTCGCTGTACCAACCTACGAAGTAGAAGGCGATGCGGCCAAAGGCAGGCAGCTCACGCCAGTAGCGCCACATAGCGGGACGATTCGCGTGGCTGTCGTCCTCGCCGAACGCGCGCACCGTGATGTACTTCGGATCCAGCCACTCGAGCAGACGATTCACCGTCTCGGTGCGGCCCGCCGCGGGCACGCCGCTGACGATCAGCGCCAGCGAGAACTTCGCTGCTTTGCGCGTATCGAGCTGGGCTGCGAGCAAGTCGTCGCGGAGCGCCGGAACGAGCCGCCGATAGTCGCGCCGCTCCGCTTTCACTTGCGCCGCCGCTTCTTGACTGGCGCGATGCCGGCGGGCACCTGCTGCGTGATGCAGTGGATGTTGCCGCCGCCCAGGAGAATCTCGCGCGCCTGCACGCCGATCACTCGCCGCTCGGGGAAGATGCTCGTGAGCGTCTTGATGGCTTGCCGGTCGCGTCGGCTATCGAGCAGCGGCACGACGACCGTCGAATTTGCGATATAGAAGTTCACGTAGGAGCCAGCGAGGCGCTCGCCGACGCGGCGTGCAGCGCCGTCCGCGACCGCGTCGATATTGCGCGTCTCCTCACGCGTTCGAAACAGCGGACCGGGCTGCGGCAGCTTGTGAACTTTCAGGCGCCTGCCCTGCGCGTCGCGCGCATCCATCAGCCGTTCGTAGGCATCCATCGATATCCGATACTGCGGATCGCGCTTGTCGTTGGTCCAGGTGAGCACGACCTCGCCGGGCCGCGCGAAGCTGCACAGGTTGTCGACGTGTCCGTCGGTCTCGTCGTCGACGACACCCTTACCGAGCCAGATCACGCTGCTGATGCCGAGATACTCGTGCAGCAGGATCTCCACCTGGCCCGCGTCGAGCTGCGGATTGCGATTCGGGTTCAGCAGGCATTCCTCGGTGGCGAGCAGCGTGCCTTCGCCGTCGACGTGAATGGAGCCGCCCTCGAGAACGAACGGCGCGCGGTAGCGGTCGCGCCCTTCGATCTCCAGCACCTTGTGCGCGACCAGGTCGTCCTGGTCCCAGGGAAAGTAGAGCCCGTCGGTGAGTCCGCCCCAGGCGTTGAAAGCCCAGTCGACGCCGCGCACCTCGCCGGCGTCGTTGACGACGAATGTCGGACCGACGTCGCGCATCCAGGCATCGTCGCTCGACATCTCGACCACGCGGATCGCGTCCGGCAGCATCGCGCGCGCGTTTGCAAATTGTGCGCGTGACGCGCCCACTGTCACCGCCTCGCCGGTCGCGATTGCAGTGGCGACCGCTGCGAACGCTGCCTGCGCCGGCTTCGCCCCGCATCGCCAGTTGCTCGGCCGCTCCGGCCACAGCAGCCAGCTGCCGGAATGTGGCTCGAATTCACCGGGCATGCGAAAACCGTCGGCGGCGGGCGTCGTCGTCAGGGTCCTGCTCATTCGAGCGATGGTATCAGGCTGCGCGAGTCCGGAATCGCTTCTGGTAGGCCGCCGGCGAGACGCCGACCCGCAGACGGAAGTGGCGACGGAACGATTCCTGCGAGCCGAACCCAGCCCGCTCGGCCACCCGGCCGAGCCCAACGCGGCCGGTCTCCAGCATTTCGCGCGCGGCCGCGACACGCTCGCGCACCAGCCACTCGTTGGGTGCAAGGCCGGTTGCCTCCTTGAACCGCCGCAGGAGAGTGCGCGGGCTCATGCCGGCCCTGCGTGACAGCGTTGCGATCGAATGCTCTTCGCCGAGATGCCCGCGAATCCAGTCCAGCAGCCGCGACAACCGGCTCGACTCATCGGGCGCGACCGGACGCGGCACGAACTGCGCCTGATCGCCGTCGCGATGGGGCGGAATGACCAGCCGTTGCGCGACCTGGTTCGCGACTTTCGGCCCGTGATCCCGTCGCACGAGATGCAGCAGCATGTCGAGCCCTGCTGCCGAGCCCGCCGAGGTCAGCACTTGCCCCTGGTCGATGTACAGCGCGTTCGGCTCGACGCGAATGCCCGGGTAACGCTGGCCAAGCAGCTCGGCGTAGCGCCAATGCGTGGTCACGCGCTTGCCGTCGAGCACGCCGGCGGCCGCGAGCACGAATACGCCGGAGCAGATCGAACACAGACGGGCGCCGCGCTCGTGTGCTACGCGAATCCGTTGCAACAATTCCGGCGGCGGGGGCTCGTTCGCATCGCGCCAGCCGGGAATGACGATCGTATCGGCGCGATCGAGCAGCTTGACCGAGTTCGGCGCAGTCACAGTGATGCCGCCTGCCGCCCGCAACGGCCCGCGCTCGGCGGCACAGACCGCGAAGTCGTACCAGCGCACGTCGAGCTCAGGGCGCGGCAGCGCGAACAGCTCGACGACGCAGCCGAACTCGAACGTGCAGAGACGATCGTAGGCGAGCGCGACGACCAGGTGGGAACGCGGCATGGCGCGATATTACCGCAACCTGACGATTGCGCCAGCGGACCGACGACGTTGGCGCAGCTAGGATGTTGCCAGGCTAACGCCTGACCCACAACGTGGGTGTCAATCTGTGTAGGTCAGGCTTTAGCCTGACTGTTCAATCACCGGAGAACTCTCATGCCTTCGTCCGTGATCGAAATCGCACCTGCCGACAGCGCCGCGGCGCTCGCGCACTTCGAGAGCGCGTTCCGTTTCGAGACCGATTGCTGGGACGTGCACGACGCCGTCAGCAACGGCCGGCAGGACTTCACGCTGGTCGACGTCCGCAGCCCGGATCTGTACGCGAACGGTCACGCGCCGGGCGCCGTGAACATTCCGCATCGCAAGCTCATCGAGTCGATCCTCAGCCGCTACCCGCGCCAGACGATCTTCGTCGTCTACTGCGCCGGCCCGCACTGCAATGGCGCGCATCGCGCAGCCGTGCGGCTCGCGCGTCTCGGGCGCCCGGTGAAAATCATGATCGGCGGGATGACCGGCTGGCTCGACGAAGGGTTCAGCGTCGCGACCGGCCCGCAGGCTGCCGCAGCTCTTTGCGGATGACGAGTTTCAATCCCGACCAGGTCTCGTCGACGGCGCACACTTTGACGTCGACGAGTCCGAGCGGCAGCGCGACTTCACGCACGGTGTCCTCGGTGATGTCGGTGGCGACTTTCGCCGCCTTCTTCGGCCAGGAAATCCAGATCGCGGCGTCCTGCTGCATCTTCGGCACGGCGGCGCGCAGATCCTTCTCCATGCGCGCGCGTGACGTCAGGAAGAAGTGCGCAACGTCGGCAGCTTCGATCCTGCGCACCCGCTTCACGCCCTCGGGGAGCGGTGCGAGCAATTCGTCGTAGTGACCGGGGGCGGCGACCGTGAACAGCGACGAGCCGGGCTTGATCCCGAGCTTCTGCGCCAGGGGCGTGCCCGAGTAGCCGGCCATGCGCGTTACAACGTGGTTTTGATCTGCGCGGCCACTTTGCTCTGCGCCTCTGCGCCGTCGCGCTCGAGCCCGGCAATGACTCCTTGCCGGTCGGCGGCGGAACGGTTCTGCGACATCTTCCATTTGCCGAGCAGCCGCGTCAGCGGGATTTCCACGCCGACGATCTGGCCGAGCATCTTGTCGACGTACTCGGCCGGCGCATCGCTCACCTGCCACGGATCGGCACGCCCGTGCTCGTGTCGATTGGTCAGATCCTCGACCATCCGGCGCAACCATGCAGCGTCGTGCGTAACTTGCGCCGCGCCGTACGCGTGCACGACGGCGTAGTCCCACGTCGGCACGACTTTGCCGTGCTCCTGCTTCCCTGCGTACCAGTTCGGCGAAATGTAGCCCTGCTCGCCCTGAAACACGACCAGCACCGGCCGGTCCGCGACAATGTGTTGCCACAGCGGATTGGCCCGCGCCAGATGACATCGCAAAGTGCCGAACGGCTGCGGCTGCGCATCGATTTCGAACGGCACGTGGCTCGCTTCGAGACCCTCGGGCGTGATGACGACCAGCGTCCCGAGCGGATGGCGACGGATCAGGTCGTGGAGGACCTCGACGCGAGTCTCGGCGAAGTGGCGGGGAAGGTACATAGATATGAATTGAGGTGCCGGCGCGCCCTCAGCGGATCAGCGTGTACTCGGCGCCGCAGTACGGGCACTTCGCCCAGCCGGTCTTCTCGATCGGCAGGAACACGCGCGGATGCGAGTTCCACAGGTACATGCCCGGCATCGGGCACGACAGCGGCAGATCGTTCGCCGTGACCATGTACTGGTTCTTGGCGTTCGGTTGAATCAGCTTGCCGGCGCCGGGTTCGGGTGCAGTGTGCTCGGTAGTCATGGCGGCACGATTATAGAGCACTTGGCAGATCGCCGGCCTCCCGCATGACCTCCTCCCACACCTCGACCACGCCGCGGCGCTCGGCGACGAACTCCTGGTCGCTCACCACGTTCTTCGCGCCGTCCAGCGACAGCCGGTGCAGGCGCTGGCGATACGCCCGGTAGGTCGCGACCAGGAAGTCGACTCGCTGCTGCGGCACGATCGCGCCGGAGGCGAGGCTCTCCAGCTGGCGGATGTTGTCCGAGAACGTGACGATTTCGGGATAGCGATCCGCCCACTCGAGCATCCAGAACTGCACCAGGAACTCGAGGTCGGCGATACCGCCGGGATCCTGCTTCAGATCCACCTGCCCGGCCCGCGCCTTCGACAGGTTTTCGCGCATGCGCTCGCGCATGCGTCGCACCTGGTCGCGCAGGCCGTCGCGTTTCACAGCCTTGCGCAGCACATCGATGCGCGCGGCCTCGAATTGCTCGCACAGCTCCTGCGGACCCGCGATCGCGCGGGCGCGCAGCAGCGACTGGTGCTCCCAGGTCCAGGCATCCTGGAACTCGTAGTCGCGAAATGCCCAAAGTGACTGCACCAGCAGCCCGCGATTGCCGGCGGGCCGCAACCGGGTATCCACTTCGTAGAGGCGGCCCGATGCGCTATGCACCGTCAGCAGGTGCACGAGTCGCTGACCCAGGCGCTGGAAGAACAGCGTGTTGTCGATCGGTTGCGGCCCGTCGGTGCGCTGAGCTTCGCCGCGCGAATCGTGCAGGAACACCAGGTCGAGGTCCGACGCGTAGCCGAGTTCCAGTCCGCCGAGCTTGCCGTAGGCGATCACGATCATGCTCGCGACGTGCGTCGAGCCGCTGGCATCCGTGTAGTGCGGCACGCCATGCCGCGCTTCGATCTGCGAGCGCGCCAGCAGCAGCGTTTCCTGCACGATCAGCTCGGCGATGTCGGTGAGCCGGTCGCTGACCTTCATCAGCGGCAAACCGGCGATCAGGTCGGCGACCGCGACCCGGAACAACACCGCACTCTGAAACTCGCGCAGCAGCTCCACCTGCCGCTCCGGCTCTTCGCCCTGCATGTTCCGGCGGCGCAACGCCAGCTCGTCCGCGAATTGCGCGCGAGTCGGCGCTTCCTCGATCAGGCGCTCGTCGATCAGCTCGTCGAGCAGCAGCGGCTGCGCGGCGATCTGATCGGTCAGGAACTGGCTTTGCTCGCACAGCGCGACGAGCCGGCGCAGAGCCGTGGCGTTTTCGTTCAACAGCGCGAGATAGACTGTGCGCCCGCCGATGCGCTCTACGATCTTGAGGACGCGAACCAGCGTGGTCGCAGGCGCTCTGGACTTGGCGATCTGGGGCAGCAAGCGCCCCAGCAGCTCGTGCAATCTGCGCCGGCCGGTTTCGTCGAGACGCCGGTAATAAGAAGTATCGCGCAACTGGTCGAGCGGCTCGCCGATCGCTGCAGTCTCCTCGAACCCGAGCGCCCGCAGCCCTGCGATACGTGCCTCCATCGGTGCATCGAGATCGATGAGCGGCGCGCGCTTCTCCTGCTCCGCCTGTGCGCCGCCACCGGGACCGAAAACCGTCTGCGCAAAGTGCTGAGCGACGCGTTGCTGGTGAGCGGCGAGCTCGGCCTGCGCCGCATTCCAGTCGCTCGCACCCAGCGCGAGAGCCAGGCGCGCGCGACCGGTCTCGTCCTCGGGCAACTGGTGAGTCTGTTCGTCGTTCCATTGCTGCAGCCGATTCTCGACGACGCGCAGATGGCGATACGCGGCTTCGAGCTCGGCAACTGCCTCGCGTCGCAGGAAGCGTTGTCCGACGAGCAGCGGCAGCACACTGCGCAGCTCGCGGCTCTGCAGTCGCCGGTCAGTGCCGCCGCGGATCAACTGGAAAGCCTGCACGATGAATTCGATCTCGCGGATGCCGCCGGGACCGAGCTTGACGTTGTCCTGCAGCTCACGGCGCTCGACCTCGCGCGAAATCATGCCCTTCATCTCGCGCAGCGATTCGAACACGCTGTAATCGAGATAGCGCCGATAGACGAATGGCCGCAGCACCTCTTCGTACAACGCCGGATAGTGCTCGAGGGCGGTCAACGGACGCGCCTTGACGTACGCGTAGCGTTCCCAGTCGCGCCCGTGCTCCTGCAGGTAGTGCTCAAACGCACCGAAGCTGAGCGCGACGCGGCCGCTGTCGCCGAACGGTCGCAGCCGCAGATCCACGCGATAGACGAAGCCCTCGACCGTGGGCGTCGCCAGCAGCTGCACGATCTTCTGGCCGAGCCGGAGGAAGAACTCCGCGTTGTCGACGCAGCGCGCGCCGTCTGTCTCCCCGTCTTCTGGATACAGCAGGATCAGGTCGATGTCGGAGCTGAAGTTGAGCTCGCCGCCGCCGAGCTTGCCCATCGCCAGGATCATCATCGGTTGCGGCTGCTTGCTGTCCGCACCCCGCGGGACCCCGTAGCGCGCGACCAGCGCGTCATACATATATGAGTAGGCGAACCCGATGCAGGCATCCGCGAGCGCGGTGAGATCGTGCAAGGCCTCGTCGAGATCGGCCCAGCCGGCGATGTCGCGCCACGCGATGCGCACCAAGTGCCGCTTGCGGAAGCGGCGCAGCGCCTCCATCACTTCCGCTTCGTTCGCACCGCTGACTCGCGCACGCAGGTCGGTCGCGAACGAATCGTCGGTTGCGCGCGCAACCAGCTCGCCGCTGCGAGCGAGGTCGCTCAGTAGCGCAGGCGCGCGCAGGCACGCTGTAGCGACGAATTCGCTGCAGGCCCAGACGTGCGGCAACGATGCGCCGATGCGCTCGCTGGCAAGAATTTCCTGCCACACTTGCGCATCCTGCTCGCGCGCCGCCAGCAATCGCGCCTCAATGTCAGTCAACAGCCGGCGCTGCACGTCCGGCAAATGTCCGCTCATGGGTGAAGTTTACGGGAACTTTTTCCGAAGCGACGGTGTCGGCCGACGCCGCCCGCGTCGAACCTTTTGCAGTGCATAGCCGTTTCGAGGGTGCAGGAGCACCCTGTCAGTAACGAGGTTTCTGGCCTATGCCCGCGCACACTCTTGGTAGCGCTTCGAAATCCACATCGCGTCGCACGGGAATGCTGATTCTCGTCGCCGGTCTGCACGTGCTGATCATTTACGGTCTCATGGTCGCCACCGGCGTCGTGCACCAGCCCGCATTCGTGGCACCACTCCAGGCCGTGTTCCTCCCTGAAGCGACACAGCCGGAGGAGCAGCCCGAGGTCAAGATCAAGCCTGACATCGAGCAGCCGGTCGCCAGCGACCAGCCTCCGCCGGAAGTGCAGTTCGACGAGCCGGTGACGCCGCCCGCGGAAGTGCCGATCCCGGCTTCTGCGAATGCCGTCACTGGCACGCAGCAACAGGGCGCGCCGGCCAAGGATCTCAAGACGGCGAACCGCGTCGACCCGACTTATCCGCCGGCTTCGCGCCGCGCAGGTGAGCAGGGCACGGTGCGACTGAAGGTGCTGGTCGATACCAACGGCCGCGCATCCAACGTCGAAGTGACCCAGGGCAGCGGCTTCGCGCGCCTCGACCAGGCGGCGGTGGAAGCAGTCCGCAAGTGGCGCTTCGAGGCGGCCACCGACGGCGAGAAGAAGATCCAGGCGTACACGCAGGTCGCCGTGACCTTCAAGCTGACCGAGGCCGAGCAGAAGGCTGCGAAGTCCTAAGTCTTCAGTACCGATCGATACAGGCAGTGCTCCTGCCTGTTAGGGCCCCCTGCTCGCCACGAGCGGCAGGGGGCCCTTCTTTTGTGAGCACCATCACCGCTTGCGCGGCCTATCCGACATAGTCTGGTTCCAGCAAACCGCGCTGCCCGGTCAGCGCGTGTAACAGATCGGCGGACAGGTCGGGGCGAATCCACGCTTCAGGCTTTTCCTTAAAGCCAAACGCGCCCTGAGTTGCGAACTTTCGCGCAGTCGACACGGTCGACATTGAGTTCCACGGGCGGCAGGCATGCACACGGTCTTCAGAGCACTCACCTTCCTCGCAGTCTTGCTGCTCGCGGACACCGCGATTGCGCCGCGCGCCGGCGCATCGGCGGACCTGTGCTCGATCGGCGAGCGCTGCGAAAGCGATCCGTTGCAGCCCTACGAGGATCGCCTCGCCGATCGCTATGAAGCCGCTCTGCAGCGCGCGACAGCCCTGGACAATTCGGTGCCGCGTCCGGCGGAGCTGAGCGAGCAGGATGTCTCCGCATTCAGCGGCGTCGGCCTGGTCGCGTGCACGGTCGACACCGGCATTCAGACTTCGACTGCTTTCCTCGTCGGCGCCTTCGATATTGGCGTCACGGTCGCACACACATTCGAGAATGGGCGGCACCAGGTTGCGCCGACTGATTGCGTCTATACCAGCATCGACTCGCAGGGCCAGGTTCGCGAGCGCATTCCGGTCGCATACGTCCGCTCGCAGTGGGTCGCGGAAGCGGGTGCGTTCGGTCAGCCGTCGAAGGACATCGCGGTGTTCCGCTTGAGCCAGCCGTCGCGCTACGCGCAGAAGACGATGCCGCTCGGCCGCTTCACCGGCGACACGGCGCCGGTCGTCATGGTCGGCTACAAGGCCGACATCGGCTGGGCGACGATCAAACGCAAGGCAACTGGCCTCGCGTACGAGCGCGGCGGCGCCGGCAAGTCCGCGTCGAGCGTCGCGCGCTTCACGCACGACATGGATTCGCGCGGCATCGCGCCCGGCGCGCCGGTCATCGACGAGCGCACCGGCGTGATCATCGGCATTCACACTCGCCTGCCCGACCAGAGCAACGGCCAGGGCACCAGCACCAGCAACGCCATGATCACGATGAGCGACTGGCTCGAGAGCACCCTGCGCAGCGAGATCCAGCTCAAGGCCAAGAACGAAGGCAATACCGGCTGAGCCGCTCTTCGCCGGCGTCGTGCGCTAAGCTGACGCCGTGACCGCTCCCGATCCAACCGAAGTCGCCGAATTCCGCGCTCTGCTGCGCGACAGCCGGCGCGCGCTGTTTTTCACCGGCGCCGGCATCAGCACCGAGAGCGGCATCCCCGACTTCCGCAGTCCCGGCGGCATCTGGTCGCGGATGCAGCCGATCTACTTCCAGGAATTCGTCGCGTCGGAAGAAAAGCGCCGCGAGGCCTGGCGCCGCCGCTTCGATAATCGCGACGGCTGGGTCGGTGCGCAACCGAACAGCGGGCACTTCGCAGTCGCGCAACTCATCGCCGCCGGCAAGGCGAGCGCCGTCATCACGCAGAACGTCGACAACCTGCACCAGGTCTCGGGCGTCCCCGAAGCGCAGGTGATCGAATTGCACGGCAACGCGACGTACGCACGCTGCCTCGGCTGCTCCGTGCGCATCGAGCTGGCGGACATCGAGCGCGAGTTTCAGGCCAGCGGCTCTGTCGGGCCATGCCGGGCGTGCGGCGGGATCGTGAAGTCCGCCACCATCTCCTTCGGCCAGCCGATGCCGCAGCTGCCGATGCAGCGTGCGCACGAGGAGACCATGGCGTGCGACCTATTCATCGTGCTCGGCTCGTCGCTGTCGGTGTTTCCGGCCGCGGATTTTCCGTTGCGCGCGAAGCACAACGGCGCCACGCTGGTCATCGTCAATCGCGATCCGACCGAGATGGATGAGCTCGCCGACCTGGTGATTCACGCCGGCATCGGTGCGACCCTCGGCGCCGCTGCGATGTCGGACTGAAGTCCGACCTACGGGTTCGGTGTAGGTCGGGCTTCAGCCCGACTCTGGTCTCGATAAACCTCGAACTCAGGCGTTGATTGCGACTGCCAGGTGCCGTCCTTGCGCTCGATGAACATCGCCGCCAGATGCCGCTGGGTTGCCAGCACCAGCCCGTCGCGTGGACCGAGCACATTCAGTGCAGTTGCCCAGCCGTCGGCCTGCGCAGTCGTTGACGCGATGACAACGACAGAGCCCGGCTCGCGGTCGAGCGTGCGCCCGGTGTACGGATCGACCGTATGCGAATACCGCCGACCGTCGCGCTCGTAGTACTGCCGATACTCGCCCGAAGTCGAGACTGACGCGCCGTCCAGCCATACGCTCGCGTACGGCGTGCGCTGGGTATCCACGGGATGCTCGATGGCGATGTGCCACGGGTCACCATGCAGGTTGCGTCCCTCGGCGCGAATCTCGCCGCCGATGTCGATCATGAAATTCCCGATCCGTAGCGCGCGCAGCCGCTCCGCCAGACGATCGACCGCGAACCCGGGCGCGATGCCGTTGAGATCGATCGACAATCCCGCGACATCCTTGCGCAGCGCCGGCGGGTCGAGGCGCACCTCGAGCTTGCGATACCCGACCGAGGTTTCGATCTGCGCGACCTGCGCGGCGCTCGGCAACTCTTGCGGCTCGCCAGCCGGACCAAACCCCCAGGCAGCGACCAATGGCGCAACGGTGATGTCGAAAGCGCCGTCGGACGCCGCGCTGATGTCGAGCGAAGCCTGAACGACCGCGGCGAGGTCGGCGGAGACCTCGCGCCATTGCGTTGACGCGCTGGCATTGAACTTCGCGACCTCTGAGTCGCTGCGATAGCCCGACATGGAGCGGTCGATCTGCGCCAGGACGTCGTCGATCGCCGCGCGCACGTCTGCTGCGTCGACCGATGCAGGAGGGGCGGCGACCTTGACCGTATATGTCGTGCCCATCGTAGGGCCCGACAGAATCAGCTCCGGCGGAGTGCGCTGGCAGGCGGCTGCCAGCAGCGCGCAACAAGGTGCGATGATCCTGGTGATGACGGACGGCATGGAAAGCTCGTCCGCGGTGATACTACGTTTGCAGTTTCACCTACAACTTCATCTTTGCGCGGACTCGGCCGGCGATCGTTTGCACTCGCGCTGGCTGTCATCGGCGGCAGGAATTGTGCGGGGCGCAACTGGACGTGCGTCCTCGCAGACGCGCGCAGGGGGCTGCGGGACCGCCTTGATCGGCGGCGTCTCCTCATGCGCCGAACGGTTCAGCAGGACCGCAACGAGAAAACTCGCTGCCATCAGGCCACCGCCCACGATCACGCCTCGTTCCATTTCCGCCCTTCGTCAGCAGCGCCAAATACGACTGTTTGCGCCGGCGCCTGAGGGCCGGGAGAGGACGCCAGAATAGAGAACGCGGGTCGGGCCGTGACGTGTCCTTTGGTTCAGGGTGCGGCCCTTTTGCGACAGCCGCGCGCAATTCCGGCCTGTAGTGCGGGATTCGGCCCGACGCCCTCCGTGCCGCCGTCGACCTGCGCCCGCCGCAAGGCTAAGCTTGACGCATGGATCGAACCCCAAACCACGGCTGGCGGCGCCTCGCGACCCTGCTCGGGATTATGGTGATTTGCGCGGGCACCACCACGTCCTCGCGCTCGTGCAGCGGCTTCGGCAGCTCGAACAACAACGGCGACGGCGGCAACGACCCGACGTTCGTCGCAACGCTGCAGTTGCAGAACACCACCGGCGAGATCACCGACAGCTTCGAGCGGCAGCAGCTGATCCAGATGATCCTGACCGTGCGCAACCGCCGGGACACGACCGAGACGATGGACTTCACGGATTCCCGCACCTCGGACTTCGTCGTGGTGCGCGCCAACAGCGAGACGGTCGTGTGGCAGCTATCGAAAGAGACGGCCGCGCCGTCCCCGACGGCGACCACCCTGACCTTCGGACCCAACGAATCCAAGACGTTCACGACCACCTGGGACCAGATCGACTCCGACAGCGGCGACCAGGTGCGCACGGGCACCTACGAGGCTCGCGGCGTGCTGGTGTTCGATGGTTTCGACGATCATCCGCTGCGCGCCGACCAACGCGGATCGCCCCTCGAAGAGTTCACGATCAACTGATCGCGCGATGGCGCAGCCGCTGCATCACGAACACATCGTCAGGATCAACGATCCGGCGAACTTCGCCGGCGCCTGGCTCACCCGCGAGCAGCTGTGGGCCGGCCTGCAGCACACCGTGCTTGCGCCGGAGCTGCTCGACGAATCGATCGATTCCGCCTCCATCGAAGCGATCAACCCGCGGCGGCTTCGGCGCGCGATCCACCGCGGACGCTGTGCGACCAACGACGAGGTCGAGCTGGTGCCGAACGAATCGCTGCAGATCCTCGCCGACTCGACCGGCGCATTCGCGGGCAGCACCTTGACCATCCGCATCGAGGAGCCGGCGCCGCAGATGCTGTTCGTGCGCTTCACGTACGACGTGTGCGGGCTCGAAGATCTGCGCGACGAGCAGGAAGACACCGCGCGCTGCTGCGCCTATCGCAGCTCCGACATCGAGCGCATCAGGCAGGCGCGACGGTTCGCCGTAGGTCAGGCTTTAGCCTGACTGCGTTTGTCGGGCTGAAGCCCGACCTACCAGGACTGCGACGGGAAACTCAGTCAGGACGCTCGCGAGGCTCAGCGAGCGCTCGCTTGGTGCAGCTTCGGCCGCAACTTCCCTGCCGCTGAGCACCTCTCGTAATGCCGCTGCCTGAACGCCGTTGCCGAGCGTCACTCGAGTATCCGCCCAAACGCGTTCGCGCAGCGGCAGCTCGCTGACGGCGTCCATCAGTTTCGCAGTCCATCGCGGGACGATCACTATGCAGCTGCGGCCCTCGAACGTGCGCGCGAACGCCAGTACGTGTTCCTTGCGAAGGCCTTCGACCTGCAGCGGCTGGTAGTCGCCCTGCGCGAACAGCTCCGGCTCGGCGCGCCGCAACTGCAGGAGCTTCTGAATCGCGTACAGCTTGCTCGTGGCGCGGTCGCATTCCGGCAAGCTCTCGACCTCGTCGAGGCGCTGCGCCAGCGCCGCGAAATCCACGGACCGGCGGTTGTCCGGATCGACGAGCGTCAGCGCAGGCACCTCCGTACCCTGATAGAAATCCGGCACTCCCGGCGCAGTGATCTTCAGCACCATCTGAACGAGCGAATTGAGAGTCCCGAAGAACGCGACGATCTCGGCGAGCACGCGAAAGTCCTTCAGGAACGCGCTGCGCTCCGGATCGCCGAGCAGCTCGGCAATGAAGTCCGTCAATGCCTTCTCGTACTCGGCGTTGGGACTGATCCACGAGGTCGAGCGCTTCGCCTCGCGCGCGGCCTTGATGACGTAAGCCTGCATGCGCTCGATGAGCGTCGCGCTCGCTTCATCGGGCGACCAGATCCCAACGAGCGTCTGGTACAGCAGATATTCGTCCTGCCGGTCGGGCACCGGGTCGTCGCCGAGCTGGCGGCGCTTGCTGCGGTTCAGCCTGGTCCAGCGGGCGATATGCCGCTTCCACAGATCCGGAATCTCGCTGAGGACGGCGATGCGCGCGCGCACGTCTTCGCTGCGCTTGGTGTCGTGCGTCGAGGTCGCCAGCATCGTTCGCGGCCAGAGCCGCGCGCGCTCCGCATTCGCTTGATGAAGCGCCGCAGACGAAACGCTGTACCGGCCCGGATCGTTGCCCACTTCGTTGAGGCAGACCAGCCGGTTGTAGCGGTACATCGCCGTGTCCTCGACGCCCTTCGCGGCGACCGGCGAGGTCACCTGCTGGAATTTCATCGCGAACTCCAGCATCGCGCGCCGCACGGAGTCGGACCGGACTTCGCTGCGCTCGCCGAGCAGCACGTCGCGCAGAAAGTCGAACGCGCTGAGGTCCACGCCCGCGTTACGTCTGCGCGCCACATTCACTGCCCAGTTCACGATGCGCCGGTCCTCGTCGCTGACGCCCCGATGCGAAACGTACGTACGGTAGACCGGGAAGCACGCGATCACTTCGCGAACGGCCTCGCGGATTGCAGCGCGCGTGAAGTCCGCGGTACGACGGTCGAGCTGCGCGATGCGATCCAGCTGGGTGGCGAGCACTTCGATCTCGGCGGCGAGCGACGAGCGCATCACCAGCCGCCTGCTGTCGTACGCGATCTGTTCGAATGTCGTGTCGGACTCGGTGAACTGTCGATAGCGGCGCGTCATCCGCACTTCGTAGTCGCTGCACACCAGCCAGCTCGTCGTTATCGCCGCAAACTCGTAGCCCGTGGTGCCTTGCACGGGCCAGGTCTCGGGCAGCCGCTCGTACGGCGCGAGGATCTTCTCGACCACGACGTACATCGGCTGCCACTGCAGGCGTTCCAGGTAGGCCTCGGGATCGTAGAGGCCATCGACATGATCGATGCGCAGGCCGTCGATCAGGCCGCGATCGATCAGCTCGAAAATCAGCTGATGCGTGCTGTCGAACACGCCGGTTTCGTCCATGCGCAACGCTGCGAGATCGTTGACGTCGAAGAAGCGCCGATAGTTGATCTCATCGACCGCGACGCGCCAGTACGACAGCCGATATGCCTGCGCATCCAGCAGCGCATCGAGCGCGTCGAAGCTGCGCGGATCGCCGGGCGTGCCGTTGAGCTGAGCGAGCGTCGTTTCGATGTACTGCGCGATCTCGGGGCTGCGCTCCAGCAACCGCACCAGGCGACGCTTGTGCGCCTCCTTGTCGCGGTAGCGGATCGCGATCGAATCTTCGGAAGTCTCGCTGCGCAACGGCAGGTTGCCAAATGCGTTGAGCAGGCTTTCGAAGTCGGCGCGGTGCGGATCGTCCGGCGCGAGCAGCGTCGCGGGGATCGGGGTCTGCGCGAAGATCCGCGGGTACTCGCGCGGATCGATCGGAAACAGATGCTCGTGATAGCGGACGGCGAAGCTGCCCGTCTCCCGGTCGAACTGCAGCTTCAGCTCGCCGTTCTCGAGCACCGCTCCGTAAACATCGCCGAGCGTGGGCACCAGCACCCGATCGCGCATCGAGGCGCGGTTCGGACGCCAGTCGATGTCGAAATGGTGCGCGGCGTGCGCGGCGGGGCCATTCTCCAGCACATCGAGCCACCACACGTTGTCGTCGCCCATGACGCCGAGATGATTCGGCACGATGTCGACGATCAACCCCATTCCCTGCTCGTGCAGCGCTGCGACCAGCGCCTCGAACTCCGCGCGCGTACCGAGCTCCGGATTGAGGCGAGTGTGATCCGTGACGTCGTAGCCGTGCATGCTGCCCGGGCGCGCCTTGAGAATCGGCGAGGAATACACGTGGCTGATGCCGAGGCGTGCCAGATACGGCACGACGCGAGCCGCGTCAGCGAACGTAAATTCGCGATTGAACTGCAGGCGATAGGTGGCGCGCGGGGATATCACGGGGACCCGGCCAGCTCATGCCGCAGCAGACGGCTGCGGAAACTCGAACAACGCGAGCGCGCGTCCCTGCAATGCGTAAGTGTCGCCCGGCGCGCAAGCGCGCTCGTCGGTCTCGAATGCTGCATTGGTCGTATCGACACGCAGAACCCAGCGCGCATCCTCGGGCTGCGCGGGCAGCTTGAAGTCCACCGATTCGTAGTGTGCGTTGACCAGGACGAGGAAGTCGTTGTCGACGATCGTGCGACCGCGCTCGTCGCGCTCGTCGAGGCCGCGACCGGAGAGGAATACGGCGAGGCTGCGCGCGAAGCCGTCGCGCCACTGGTCGTCCGACATCTGCGTACCGGCGGGATCGAGCCAGACGATGTCGCGGACGTTCTCGCCGCGGATCGCGCGATTCTGGAAGAATTTCCGCCGCCGGAACACGCGATGCTCCCGTCGCAGCCGGATCAGCCGCCGCACGAATTCCAGCAACTGCCCGTCCTCGTCGCTGTGCTCCCAGCCCAGCCAGGTGAGCTCGTTGTCCTGGCAATACGCATTGTTGTTGCCCTGCTGACTGTGACCGCACTCGTCGCCCGCGAGCAGCATCGGCACGCCCTGCGACAGCAGCAGCGAGGTCAGAAGATTGCGGCTCTGTCGCAGCCGCAGGGCACGGATGGCGGGATCGTCGGTCGGTCCTTCGGCGCCGCAGTTCCAGCTGCGGTTGTGATTCTCGCCGTCGCGGTTGTCGTCCTGGTTGGCTTCGTTGTGCTTCTCGTTGTAGCTGACGAGGTCGCGCAAGGTGAATCCGTCGTGCGCGGTGACGAAGTTGACGCTCGCATACGGCCGGCGGCCGCCCTGCTCGTACAGGTCGCTCGAGCCCGCGACGCGATAGGCGAGCTCGCCGATCAGGCCGCCCTCGCCTTTCCAGTAGTCGCGGATGGCGTCGCGGTATTTGCCGTTCCACTCGGTCCAGCCGACCGGGAAGCGACCCACCTGGTAGCCGCCCTCGCCGAGGTCCCACGGCTCGGCGATCAGCTTCACCTGCGAAATGACCGGATCCTGATGGATGATGTCGAAGAACGCACCGAGCCGATCGACCTCGTGCAGCTCGCGCGCGAGCGCCGCGGCAAGGTCGAAGCGAAAGCCGTCGACGTGCATCTCCGTGATCCAGTAGCGCAGGCTGTCCATGATCATCTGCAGCACCCGCGGATGCAGCATGTTCAGCGTGTTGCCGCAGCCGGTGTAGTCCATGTAGTAGCGCGGATCGTCGTGCACCAGCCGGTAGTACGCAGCGTTGTCGATGCCGCGAAATCCCAGAGTCGGACCGAGATGGTTGCCCTCGGCAGTGTGGTTGTAGACGACATCGAGAATCACTTCGATGCCGGCCGCGTGCAGGGCCTTCACCATCGTCTTGAACTCGCGGTCCGCCTGTAGCGAGGACGCGTAGTCCTGGTGCGGCGCGAAGTAGCCGATCGAGTTGTAGCCCCAGTAGTTGCTGAGCCCTTTCTCGACCAGATGCCGATCGTTGACGAACCAGTGCACCGGCATCAGCTCGACCGCGGTGACGCCGAGACGGGTCAGGTACTCGATGACCGGCGTCGTGCCGAGCCCGGCGTAGGTGCCGCGATACTGCGGCGGCACCTGCTGATGCAGCTTCGTGAATCCGCGTACGTGCATTTCATAGATGACGGTGTCGTGCCATGGCGTGCGCGGGTTGCGATCTTCGCCCCACGAGAACGCCGGATCGATGACCTGGCACTTCGGCATGCCGCCCGCATTGTTGCGCCGGTCCTGCGACAGGTCGGCGCGCTGGCTGCCGATGCGATAGCCGAAGTGCGCATCGCTCCACGCCAGCGAGCCGACGATCGCTTTCGCGTAGGGGTCGAGCAGCAGCTTGTGCGGATTGAAGCGATGACCTTGCTGCGGCTGGTAGGGACCATGCACGCGATAGCCGTACAGCTGGCCGGGTCGTGCCTCGGGCAGGTAGCAATGCCAGACCTGGTCGGTCTGCTCGCGCAACGCGATGCGCTGCAGCTCGCGGCGGCCGCGGTCGTCGAACAGGCACAGCTCGACGCCTTCGGCATGCTCCGAGAACAGCGCGAAGTTGACGCCCTGCCCGTCCCAGGTGGCACCTTGCGGAAACGGCTTACCGGGCCAGACGGAGCTGATCGGACTGGGCATTCGTGCTCACGAAGTGAGCGTGCTGAGCCGCGAGGTTGACGTGCGCAGCCAAGCGCTGCCGATCGACGCAGTCCCGCTGCCCGGCTTCATTACCAGCGAACCGCTGCACGATCTCGCCGACGCGACGCGGCGTGCCCAGATCGCTCCAGCCGCACGGCGGCACGCATAGCACGCACAGATCCGCGGCACGACTTTCGAGCAGATCGCGGGAGAAATCGAGCTCGGGTAAGCGGTCGTAGAGACTGAGCAGCGCCGGCCAGCTGCCCGTGGGCGAGCCCGCGCTGTCGCCTTTCGCAAGACTGACCTGCATCTCCATGACGAGCGCCGCGTAGCGCGGCATGAACAGGTCGAGCAGCGTGCGCGCGGCCGCGACCATGATGAAGGTGTTCCACAGGCCGCCGGCGTCGATGATCTCGCGCGCGACCGAGAAGCCGGGCTTTTCGATGAAGCGCGCAACGCTGTAGCCGCCGAGCGGATCCGGATCGCCGGGCAACACATAGCCGAGCTCGGTATCCGGCTCTTCAGGCCGCAAGCCGAGCAGCACCGGCCGATCGGGGGTGCGGTCGAGCCGCTCCAGCGCCCGCAACAACGCGGCGTTCAACGTCTCCTCGTCGCGGACGTAGTGATCGGCGGGAAGCAGGACGACCTGCGCCTGCGAGTCCTTCGCGAGGATGTGCAGCAGCGAGTAAAGGATGCCGATGCCGGTCCCGAGATTGCGCGGCTGGATGATCAGGTTGCCGCGCTCGAGGGCCTCGAGCAGGGGCCGGGACTCCGTCCACCACTCCCGATGCTGCTGGGCGACGATCGTGCAGACCCGGTCGGCAGCAACCACTCGCTCGGCCCGCGCGATAGCATCTTCCAGCAGGGAGTGTCCACCGTGCAGTGAGCAGTATTGCTTCGGGACCGACGTGCCGCAGGGCCTGGTAGTTAGTGCCCGCAGCCTGTTGCCGTCACCGCCCGCAAGCACCAGGGACCAGACATGTCGCGCCTTTGGCACGGTGCCTTCCTTCTCGAAACTGATGTTATCGTTGTCGCCTGCTGGCGCCGCCCGGTAAATACCCGGCAATAGCTACGGGTTCCCTGGAACCCTATCGGCAGGACGCGCGTACTCCCAACGATTCGTCCATCCGAAACGGGCGCCGCCGCCTTCGGTTCATTACGTATCCATCCTCCTTTGGAGAGAGATCGGTTTCGGATGACGTCCGGTGAGCATTTAGAAGGGCGTGGAGCGCCCGCCAGTCGCACAGCGCAATTTACGCGCGACGGCCGCCCGTCGCCCGCCGTTGCGGGGCGCGGCTATTGGCTATTGATTCTGGCCATCACGTTCGTTTGTGTGGCCGGCGCCGCAGCGACACGTCCAGCTGCGGACACGAAAGGCGCTCCCCGCTATCGCTTCGACGGCAACACCGTGCTCGACCTGGCGCGCCGCACGGCGGGCAGCGCCTATGTGCCGAAGCGGCTGGAGAACCCGGCACTGCAACAATTGACCTACGATCAATATCGCGACATCCGCTTCAATGTCGAAGACGCCATCTGGCGCAACGAGCAGGTGCCGTTTCACGTCGAGCTGTTCCCGGCCGGCTTCCTGTTCCAGACGCCGGTCATCGTGTCGATCGTCGAAGGCGGCCTCGCGCATGACGTCGTGACCGATCCGACCACCTTCATGCTCGGCAGGACGGTGCCGAAACAGCTGGCGAACCAGGCGCTGCCGCTGTCCGGCTTCCGCGTGCGCACGCGGCTCAATTCGCGCTCGGTCTGGGATGAATTCCTGGTATTCCAGGGCGCTTCGTATTTCCGCGCCGTCGCTCGGGACACGCTCTATGGAGTGTCTGCGCGCGGCCTTGCCGTCCGCACGGCACACCCGACGGGCGAGGAATTCCCGGCGTTCACGCACTTCTGGATCGAACGGCCGTCCGCCAACGCAGCGACGGTTGTCGTGCACGCCTTGCTCGACAGTCCCTCTGTCGCCGGCGCCTACCGCTTCTCCGTCACGCCGGGCGCCGAAACCGTGGCCGACGTCGATGTCACCCTGTTCCCGCGCGTCGCGCTCGACAACATCGGCATCGCTCCGATGACCTCGATGTTCCTGTTCGACGAGTCCGACCGGGCGCGCATCGACGACTTCCGCGACGAGGTGCACGACTCTGATGGCCTGCAGATCGTGACCGACTCCGGCGAGCGCGTCTGGCGTCCGCTCAAGAATCCGACGCAGTTGCAGGTTTCGAGCTTCACTTCGCAGGCGCCGCGCGGTTTCGGTCTGGTGCAGCGCTCGCGCCGCGTCTCCGACTACCACGACCTCGAAGCACATTACGAGGAGCGCCCGAGCGTGTGGATCGAACCGACCAGCGAATGGGGCGCGGGCGCCGTGCAGCTGTTCGAGATCCCGACCAACAACGAGACCAACGACAACATCGTAGCGTTCTGGCGCCCGACCGCCGTGATTGCCGAGGGCAAGCCCTACCACCTCTCGTACCGCATGCGCTGGAACAAGCAGCCGAAGCTCACCCCCGCGACGGGCAAGGTGACCTCGACGCGCAGCGGACCGACCCACGACGGCAAGCGCCGCATTTTCGTGGTGGAGTTCACCGGCACCGGGCGCGCGATCGAAGGCCTGCGCATGGACATCGGCACTTCCGCGGGCAAGCTCACCAACCAGGTGCTGCAGCCCAGTCCGCTCACCAAGGGCGTGCGCGCCGTTTTCGAGCTCGATCCTTCGAACGCCGACGTCGCCGAGCTGCGCCTGCGCCTGATGCGCGCCGACAAGCCGGCCAGCGAAACGTGGTTGTATCGATGGACAGCCAGCTGAAACCCGCCCCGGAGGCGCTCGACGTGGTGCGCGGCGGCATGCCGTTCGAGCGGCCCGTCGACATGCCGGTGCAGGACCTCAAGACCGCCCCGCTGGCGCAGAAGATCGGAGCGACGCCGGTCCGCGTCGTGTTCGCGCGCCTGCTCACCGTGCTCGGCACGCTCGGCCTCACGGGCTACGGCGTGTTCGAGATGCTCGGCATCGTCAGCTTCACGAACATGACGGTGCTGCAGGGCGTGATGATCGTGTTCTTCGCGGTCACCCTGCTGTGGATCTCGCTCGCCGCGGCGTCCGCGGTCACGGGTTTCCTGATCCCGCCGCTGCGCTCACCGAGCGCGCTGTCGATCGCCGGCTCGCGCACTGCGCTGGTCATGCCGATCTACAACGAAGATCCGGGGCGCACCACCGCAGCGTTGTATGCGATGGCGGAAGCCCTGGCGCAGATCGATGCCGCGAAGCACTTCGAGATCGCGATCATTTCCGATTCGACCAACGCGGATGCCTGGATCAGCGAGTCGCTGGCGGTCGATCAGCTGCGGCGCGACCTGCGCGAAACGTTGCCGGTCTGGTATCGGCGCCGCTGGCACAACACCGGGCGCAAGGCCGGCAACGTCGAAGAGTTCGTCAAGCGCTGGGGCTCGCGCTACGACTACATGATCGTGCTCGATGCGGACAGCATCATGGCGCCGCAAACGCTGGTCGAGCTGGTGAGCCGCATGCAGGCGGATTCGCTGCTCGGCATCCTGCAGACGGTGCCGATGCTGATCGGCCACTGGAGCCTGTTCTCGCGCATCCAGCAGTTCTCCGGCCGCGTGTACGGCAGCCTGATCGGGCGCGGCGTAGCCGCATGGAGCGGCAACGAGGGCAACTACTGGGGTCACAACGCGATCATCCGGGTCGCCGCGTTCGCCCAGGCATGCGGCCTGCCGCAGCTGCCCGGTCGCCGTCCATTCGGCGGTCACGTGCTGTCGCACGATTTCGTCGAAGCTGCGCTCATGCGCCGTGCCGGCTGGAAAGTGCGCATGGCGCCGGACCTCGGCGGCTCCTGGGAAGAGAGCCCGCCGTCGCTGGTCGACATCGCGATCCGCGACCGCCGCTGGGCGCAGGGCAATCTCCAGCACTCGAAAGTCATCGACGCCGACGGGCTGGCCGTCACCAGCCGCGCGCACTTCGCGATCGGCATCATGGGTTACCTGTCCTCGCCGCTGTGGATGATGCTGCTGCTGGTGGGCTTCGCGCTGACGCTGCAGGCGACGCTGATCCGGCCCGAATACTTCAGCCGCAGCTTCCAGCTGTTCCCGGACTGGCCGCAGTTCGACGCGCCGCGCATGACGGCGCTGTTCATTTACACGATGGTCGTGCTGTTCACGCCGAAGATGCTCGGATTCGTGCGCACGATTCTCTCCTCGCGCTCGCGCCGCGGCTGCGGCGGCGTCATTGCAGTGACCGTCGGCGCAGTGGTGGAGACGATCCTCTCGGCGCTGTACGCGCCGGTCATGATGCTGGTGCAGACACAGCACATCATCGAGATCCTGACCGGCCGCGATTCCGGCTGGAACGCGCAGCGCCGCCACTCGCACATGACGACCTGGAGCGAGGCGTGGAACTTTCACTGGCCGCACCTGCTGATGGGCATCGTGATCGGCCTGATCGCATTCCTGATTTCGCCGACGCTGCTGGCCTGGCTCACGCCGACGCTCGCCGGCTTGCTGCTGGCCGTGCCCCTGTCGAAGATCAGCGGCAGCGTCAAGCTCGGCCGCCTGCTCGGCTGGTTCCGCGTGTTGCGCACACCGGAAGAGCGGCACGTGCCGCCGGTGATCCGTCGTCGCGACGAGTTGCTGGCGCACGCAGCGCCGATGCCCACTGACGGCTTGCGCTACATCGCGCGCAATCGCCAGGCCCGCTACGCGCATGTATCCGGAAATCTTCCGCGGCCGCAGGAAACGCGCGGACACCCTGACCCGCATCGCCTGACTGCAGAGCGCAAGCTGGCAGACGCGCGCACGCTCAGTGAAGTTCTTTCATGGCTCGGACCGGCCGAGCGTGTGCACGTGGCGGGAGATCCGAGACTGTTAGAGCGGTTGGCGGAGTTGCCGGACAATTGAGAGTGACGATAGTCACGTGAGTCACGAAGTCGTACCCCGTCACTCACGTGACCCTCGTGACTCACCTCACCCTTCCTGGAACTTTCCCCCCATCTGCCGCCTTCGCGTCAGATGTCCCCTCCTTCTCTTCTCGGTGCGATTCGCGCACGCGGCGAATCGCTGTTTCGCGTCTGGGCGCCGCAGGCCAGCGCCGTCGAAGTCGTCTTCGACGAGTCGGCGGAGCGGCCGCTCGCACTGAAGCGCGAGCCGAGCGGCTACTTCAGCGGCGCGACCCCGGCGCGCGTCTCTCTATATAAGTATCGCGTCGACGGCACCGGGCCCTGGCCCGATCCCTGCTCGCGCTTCCAGCCACACGGCGTGCACGGCCCGTCAATGATCGTCGACCCGGCTGCGTTCAAGTGGAACGACGCGACGTGGCGCGGCGCGCGGCTGCAGGGCCAGGTGCTGTACGAGATGCACATTGGCACGTTCACGCCGGCAGGCACGTTCGACGCGGCAATCGAGAAGCTGCCGTATCTGCGCGAGCTCGGCATCACGATGCTGGAAGTGATGCCGGTGGCGGAGTGCCCGGGCCGCTGGAACTGGGGCTATGACGGCGTGCAGCTGTTCGCGCCCTATCACGTGTACGGCGACCACGAAGCGCTGAAGCGCTTCGTCGATGGCGCGCACGCGCTCGGCCTCGCGGTCATCCTCGACGTGGTCTACAACCATCTCGGTCCGGACGGCAATTACCTGCGCTGCTTCACCCCGCACTACTTCAGCACGCGCCACAAGACCGAGTGGGGCGAAGCGCTGAACCTCGACGGCGAGCTTGCGCAGGGCACGCGCGATTTCATCCTCGGCAACGCGCGTTACTGGCTGAGCGAATTCCATCTCGACGGCCTGCGCCTGGATGCGACGCAATCGATCTTCGACGACAGCAGGCCGCACATTCTCGAGCAGCTCGGGGCTGCGGCGCGCGCAGCGGCACAGCCGCGCTCGATCATCGTAATCTCCGAGAACGAGCCGCAACACGCGCAGCAATTGCTGCCGCCGGAGCGCGGCGGCTTCGGCTTCGACGCGATGTGGAACGACGATTTCCATCACGCCGCCAAGGTCGCGCTCACCGGCACGCGCGATGGCTACTTCAGCGACTACACCGGCCGCGCGCAGGAATTCGTCTCGTGCGTGCGTCGCGGATTTCTCTATCAAGGCCAGTGGTATCCGTGGCAGAAGCAGACTCGCGGCCAGGCCGCCGCCGGGTTGCCGGCCTGCACCTCGATCGTCTTCCTGCAGAATCACGACCAGGTCGGCAACACATTCCTCGGCGATCGAGTGCATGGGGCGGCAGCGCCGGGCCGCTATCGCGCGCTGATGGCGCTGACGCTGCTCGGCCCGCAGACACCGATGCTCTTCATGGGCCAGGAGTTCGCCGCCTCCGCGCGCTTCATGTTCTTCGCCGATCATCACGAGGAGCTGGCCGCACTGGTGCACAAGGGGCGGCGCGAGTTCCTGAGCCAGTTCCGCGCGTATGCGGACGAGGCGACGCAGGAGCGCGTGCCAGCGCCGCACGATGAGTCCACCTTCCTGGGCTCGAAGCTCGACTGGCGCGAGGTGGAGCACAACTCGGACGCACTCGCTTTTCATCGCGACCTGATCCAGCTGCGCGCGTGCGATCCAGTCATCTCGCAGCAGGACGGCACGAAGATCGACGGCGCGACGCTGTCGGAGCAGGCGCTGGTGCTGCGCTGGTTCGATGCGGAGCATGGCGACCGGCTGCTGCTGGTCAACCTCGATCGCGAGCTGCCGCTGGTGGCACCGTCGGAGCCGCTGCTCGCGCCGTCGCAGGGCACGAACTGGCAGTTGTTGTGGTCGAGCGAGGAACCGCGCTACGGCGGTCACGGTGTCACGATGCCCGTAGCGGACAATGGACATGGCGAGTGGCGCCTCGCTGCACAAAGCGCGGTGCTGCTGGTCGAGGGCCCGCCGTGATCCCGGACGCAGTCCAGGAACGCAGCATCGTGCTGCGCTGGGACCGCGATCGCGATCCCCTGGAGCTGCGGCGTCGCGAATGGCTGATCACGAACGGCCTCGGCGGCTACGCGTCCGGCACGATCTCCGGTATTCACACGCGCAAATACCACGGCCTGTTCGTGCCGAACCTGGCGGCGCCGAAGGGGCGCCACATCATGATCTCGCGCTGCGACGAATCCATCGTGATGCCGCAGCGGCAGGTGCACCTCGGCGGCGCCGAGTTCGAGAACGACCGGTTCGTCGGCGAGTCGCACCGCTACCTGAAGGAATTCCGTCTCGACCATCGCATCGCGGTGTGGACGTTCGAGCTCGACGGCGTCGTGCTGGAAAAGTCCATTGTGATGCCGCACAACCAGAACACCGTGTGCGTCCAATACCGACTGCTGAGTGGCAACGGCCTCGACCTGCAAGTGCGGCCGTTCGTCTCGTTCCGGCGCCACGACGCCACGCCGGCGAGCACGCCCGGCGACGAGTTCGTCGTCGAAGTCCGCCGCGGCCATCACGAGATCCGCCGCACGAACAGCCCGCTCGTGCTGCGCGTCGCGCTGCGACCGGCACCGACGCATTTCATGAGCGACGAGCGCGACGAGAAGCAGTTCGTCTACCGCGTCGAGCGCGACCGTGGCGATCCGGCGTTCGACAGCGCATTCAGCCCCGGATATTTTTACGCCAGTCTCAGCGCCGACCACCCGGTCGTCTTCGTCGCCTCGACGCAGCCGTGGGACCGCATGGAGTTCGACGCGACCGCGGTGTTCGATGCCGAGCGCCGCCGGCTGAGCAGCTTGCTGGCGCTCGCGCCGCATCTGGAAGGTGATGCTGTCGCCGAGCAACTGGCGATGGCTGCAGACCAGTTCGTCGTCCTCCCGGGCAGCCGGCTCGAAGAGAACGTGATGGCGCAGGCGGAAGGCAACGAGGTGCGCAGCATCTACGCCGGCTATCACTGGTTCGGCGATTGGGGCCGCGACACGATGATCAGCCTCGAAGGCCTGACGCTCATCACCGGCCGGTATCGCGAGGCCGGCGCGATCCTGCGTACGTTCTCGCACTACATCCGCGACGGACTGCTGCCGAACCTGTTCCCCGAAGGCGAGCGCGAAGCGCTGTACAACACCGTCGATGCCACGCTCTGGTATTTCCATGCGATCGCGCGCTACGTGGAAGTCACCGGCGATCGCTCGATCCTGCTGCAGCTGTATCCGATTCTCACCGACGTCATCGAGCATCACCTGAAAGGCACGCGCTTCAACATCCACGTCGACCCGGCGGACGGCCTGCTCGCCGCGGGAGCCGAGGGCTATCAGCTCACCTGGATGGACGCGAAGGTTGACGGCTGGGTCGTGACGCCTCGCCGCGGCAAACCGGTGGAGATCCAGGCGCTCTGGTACAACGCGCTGAAACTGATGGCTTCCTGGGGCGAGCACCTCGGCGCCGAGCCGCGCTCGTACGCCGCGCAAGCGACGCGCGTGCGCGAGACCTTCAACGAGCGCTTCTGGAATCCCGCCACCAGTTGTCTGTTCGACGTCGTCGACGGGCCCGACGGCAACGATGCGAGCATCCGACCGAACCAGGTGTTCGCGATCTCGCTGCAGCACCCGATCCTCTACGAGCGTCACTGGGCGCCGGTGCTGGAGACGGTGCGCAACCGTCTCATGACGGCGTATGGACTGCGCACGCTCAGCGCGGAGCACGCCGACTACAAGGCGCACTATCGCGGCGACCTGCGCTCGCGAGACGCTGCGTATCACCAGGGGACTGTCTGGCCGTGGCTGATCGGACCATATATCGACGCGTATCTCCGGGCGCGCCCCGATCGAGTCGGCGCACGTCAGCTGCTGCAGGCATTTCCCGGACACATGTGCGAAGCGGGCGTGGGCAGCATCAGTGAGATCTTCGATGCGGAGGATCCGAACGCACCTGGAGGCTGTATCGCGCAGGCGTGGAGTGTTGCGGAGGTCCTGCGGGCGTGGGTGCGCACGCGATGAATCAGTGTCACTGGAACACTCCGCGCGCGCGACACATTGAATCCACTGCATCACTCGATCACGACTCACCCAGGGAGCGCGTCATGGCACGATCCACTCACAGCCGCAGCAGCGATTCGCCGCGCGATGCAATCGCATTGCTCAAGCAGGATCACAAGATGGTGTCCGCACTGTTCGAGGAATTCGCGAAGGCGGACGAAGAGGAACAGTCCGCGATCGCGCAGCGCGTCTGCCAATTGCTGACAGTGCACGCGACGATCGAGGAAGAGCTGCTCTACCCCACCGCGAAGCAAGCCTTCGAGGACGACGAGAACGAGGACCTGGTCAACGAGGCCGAAGTCGAGCACGGTTCCGCCAAGGAGCTGATCGCGAAGATCGAGGGCATGGCCAGCGACGACTCGCACTTCAAGGCGACGGTCACGGTGCTCGGCGAGTACATCAAGCACCACGTCAAGGAAGAGGAGAACGAGCTGTTCCCGCAGCTCCGGAAGACCGAGCTCGACCTCAAGGACCTCGGCGCGCGGCTCGCGGACCGCAAGTTCGCGTTGATGGAGCAGATGGGAATCGAGGAACAGGAAGCGCCGCAGCGCAAACGCACGGCGGCGCGGGGCGCGTCCCGGTCGAAGTCCAATAATCGCCGATCAGGCAGCAGGGCAAGGCACTGAAGCGTCCGGCTGAAGCCCGACTTGCGGCGAGCTAGACCTCGCCGCGGCGGGCGAAGTTCGCAATGTGCTCGGCGGCGCGGAATGCCAGCGCCTGGATCGTAAGCGTCGGCTGACCGCGCCCCGACGTGACCAGGCTGCTGCCGTCGCACACGAACAGGTTCGGGATGTCGTGCGAGCGGTGGTAACGATCGATCACGGATTTCGCCGGGTCGTCGCCCATCCGGCACGTGCCGAGCATGTGCACCGAGCTCGTCTGCGGCTTCGCCGGGCCGTTCGTCACCTTGAGGGCGCCGGCCGCCTCCATGATTTCCGTGGCGCGAGCCTGCAGGAAGCGCATCGTCGCGAGATCGTCGGGATGATCCTTGTACGTCACGCGCATCGCCGGCATGCCCCACGCGTCCTTCAGCTCCGGGTCCAGCTCGACGCTGTT
>Ga0075431_100000033_pt1 | contig 72175 bp, 76 predicted proteins | sample RhiMetdeltSRZDD5_FD_75297 | JGI IMG/M metagenome (GOLD analysis project Ga0075431, IMG submission 75297) | Populus rhizosphere microbial communities from Tennessee, USA - Rhizosphere MetaG P. deltoides SRZDD5 | ecosystem: Host-associated > Plants > Roots > Rhizosphere > Soil | place: USA... | reverse complement strand
CGACGCCGTCCGCTTCATGATGCTCTACCGCAAGAACGACGCGGTGCTGGATTTCGACCTCGCCAAGGTCATCGAGCAGTCCCGTGACAACCCGGTGTTCTATGTCCAGTACGGCTATGCGCGCGGCAAGTCGGTCTTCCGCAACGCCCGCGAGGTCATCCCGGAGTTGCCGATCGAGGACCAGGCACGCGCGAACTATCTTCGCAGCGCTCGGACACAATTACTTGAAGATGCAGGTGAAATCGCTTTGATCAAGCGCCTGGGGCAATATCCGCGCGTGGTCGAAGCGGCGGCGCTCGCGCATGAGCCGCATCGGATCGCATTCTACCTGTACGAACTCGCGAGCGAGTTTCACGCGCACTGGACGCAAGGTAATCATGCGCCACATTTACGCTTCATTATCCTAGATGATCCTACAATGACGCTCGCGCGCCTCACATTGGTTCAAGGCGTCGTTGCCGTGCTGGCCTCGGGGCTGAGATTGCTCGGGGTCGAGGCACCCGAAGAAATGCGGTGAACTCGCTCGGTGCAGCTGGACGCGTCGGACCCGCGGTTGACGGATACGCGCCAAGGCGGCCCCAGCGGTCCCGGAACAGCCGGTGGGTAGTATGAGCATGGCCGACGATAGTCACGTTCGCAGCGCACGCTCCGCGATGAATTACCCGAACAGCGAATTCAGCAAGGCAGGCGAGCGCTCGGCAGGCGATCCGCTTGCCGAACTGGCGCGACTGATCGGGCAGGACGATCTTTTCGATCAGACGCGAAGGGATGCCCCGCACGCGGGACAGCGCTCTTCGGCGCGGGCTGCGACAATCGAGGGCCCCGCACCGGCTCCCGATTGGCTGAGCCGCAGCCGCGCGACCGAAGCCGATGAGCCGCGCGTGCGCAGCTATCCGCATGGCGATCCGCTCGAGCACGCTCGTCGGCACCCTGATCGTGCCGAGCCCGAGGCGGACGATGCTCAATATGCCGCCGCCGCCGAAGAGTACCGCGACGACCCGCGCTACGCCGAGCAAGCGGGCGCGTACGCGCAAAGCTACGACCAGCAGGGTGGCCACGAGCAGGGCTATGCCGCCACCGAAGCGGCCGGCTATGAGCCCGATCCCTATGCCGACGGTCGCTACGACGACACCTACGAGGAACCGATTCGCAAGCGCCGGCGCGGCGGGCTGATCACCGTCGCCGCGGTGCTCGGTCTGGCCATCGTTGGCACGGCCGGGGCATTTGCCTACCGCGCCTTCACGGGGCCGAGCAGCGCAACGCAGCCGCCTGTGATCAAGGCGGACAGCACGCCCGCCAAGATCGCGCCGTCCCCGTCGGGCAACGAGGCGCAGGGCAGCAAGCTCATCTATGACCGGGCCGAAAAGCCGGGCGCCGAGCGTGTCGTATCGCGCGAGGAACAGCCGATCGAGATGAAGGATGCGAAGTTAGCTGGGCCGAAGCTGGTGACGACCTCGACGATTTCGGCCGGCGGTGCGCCGGGTACGACGCAGACCGCGATGGCCTATGGCCCTATGCCGGCAGTTGCGAGCGCGGCCGCCGAGCCCAAGAAGGTCAAGACGATTGCGATTCGTGCGGACGGGACCGCCGGAAGCGATACCAGTGCGTCGCGTGCGTCCGTCGCTCCCGGCCCGACACGCGGCGTGGCGCCGCCCGCCGACGCGGCGGCGCGCGCGCCGACGCCCGCGTCCACGCGCACCGCCTCGATCGCGGCCCCGGGTGCCGCCGGTCCGATGACCACCGCCTCGACGCCCCCGGCCGGGGCCTATGTCGTGCAGCTGGTCTCCAACAAGAGCGAGGCCGAAGCCCAGGCGGCATTCAAGACGCTGCAGACCAAGTACCCGGGCGTATTGGGCAGTCGCACGGCCCTCATCCGTCGCGTCGAGCTCGGCGACAAGGGCACCTATTATCGCGCGCAGGTTGGCCCGTTCGCGCATTCGGAGCAAGCCAACTCCCTGTGCGACAACCTGAAGGCCGCCGGCGGCCAGTGCATCGTCCAGCGCAACTGAGGCCGCCAATCTTGGCCCTGGCGTAAGGCGCGGGGCACGCCCGCGCCATGTCACCACGCGCTTTCATTACCGGCATAGAAGGGCGAGGGCTTTCGCCCGCGGAGCGTAGCTTTCTGCGCGCGGCCGAGCCCTGGGGTTTCATCCTGTTCAAGCGCAACGTCAATGAGCCGGATCAGGTCCGTGATCTGGTTGCGGAATTGCGCGAGACCCTCGGTCGCGATGCACCCGTCCTGATCGACCAGGAGGGAGGCCGCGTCCAGCGCCTGGGACCGCCGCATTGGCCGGCCTATCCGGCCGGCGCCGCCTATGGCGCGCTGTTCGGGGCGGATCCGGATGCCGGGCTCGAGGCAGCTCGGCTGGGTGCCCGGCTGATCGCCGACGACCTTACGACGCTCGGGATCGACGTCGATTGTCTGCCGCTTGCCGACGTCCCGGCCGCTGGCGCCGATCCGGTGATCGGACCGCGCGCCTATGGCGACAGTGCCGCGCAGGTGTCGGCCATCGCTCAGGCGGTGGCCGCTGGGTTGATGGAGGGCGGCGTTCTGCCGGTGCTCAAGCACCTGCCGGGACATGGCCGCGCCAATGCCGACAGCCACGAGCGGCTGCCGGTGGTCAAGGTCGACCGGGCCACGCTGGAGGCGAGTGACTTTCAGGCATTCCGGCCGTTGGCGCGGCTTCCGCTCGGGATGACCGCGCACGTCGTCTACGCCGCCATCGACCCGGTCGAGCCCGCGACGACATCCGCGCGCGTCATCGCCGACGTGATCCGCGGCTCGATCGCCTTCGACGGCGCGCTGATGAGCGACGACCTGTCGATGAATGCGCTCGCCGGCAGCATCGCCGAGCGCGCGCGGGCGGCGCTTGCCGCCGGCTGCGATCTCGCCTTGCATTGCAACGGCAACCTGCAGGAGATGGAGCAGGTCGCCGGCGCGACGCCGCCTCTCGCCGGCGAACCGGCACGGCGCGCGCAAGCCGCGCTCGATGCGCGCACGAAGCCTGCGCCGCTCGATGTTTCGGCGGCGCGCGCAGCGTTTTCCGCTATGATGGCGCGGGTTTCGCGAATCAATCCCTTGACCGCATGATGACGGAAGAGCTGCAGTTCGATACCGAAGCCTCTCCCGAACGGGCGTCGGACGAGCCGGCATTGATCGTCGACGTCGACGGCTTCGAGGGCCCGCTCGATCTGCTGCTCAATCTGGCGCGGCAGCAGAAGGTCGATCTCGCCCGCATCTCGATCCTGGCCTTGGCCGACCAATACCTGGCCTTCATCGAGGAGGCGCGGCGCCTGCATCTCGAGCTTGCGGCTGACTATCTCGTCATGGCGGCGTGGCTGGCCTATCTCAAGTCGCGTCTGCTCATTCCGGCCGCCGACGCCGCCGAAGGCCCGAGCGCCGCCGAGCTCGCCGCATCGCTCGCGTTCCGGCTCAAGCGGCTGGAGGCTTTCCGCGCCATCGCCGGCGCGCTCACCGGCCGGCCGCAACTTGGTCGCGACGTGTTCATGCGCGGGACGCCCGAGCCGATCCAGGCGGTGAAGCGGCCGGAATGGTCGGCAACGCTCTACGACCTGTTGTCGGCATATGCGGTGCAACGGCGCAAGCAGGCGCTGTCGCGCGTGCGTTTCGAGCCGCGTGCGGTTTGGTCGCTGGCCGAGGCCCGCTCAGCGCTCGAGCGCCTGATCGGCGTCGGTCACGACTGGGGTAGGCTCGACAGTTTCCTCATCGCCTACGTGGTCGAGCCGACGATGCGGGCGACCGCTTTCGCGTCGAGCCTTGCGGCCACGCTGGAAATGGTGCGCGAGGGGGCGATCGAGATGCATCAGGACGGCGCGTTCGCCCCTATCTACCTGCGCAAGCGGGCGGCAAATGACGATGGGGCCGGCAATCGCGACGCGGTCGCCGCCCCTCCGACCCCACGGAACTAGGAGGCCACAACGATGACACGGCTGGCCGAGCGACATCTCCACCTTGCCCATTCCGAGCCTGGGCCCGCGCCGGAGCGCGAGGCGGGCGCGCGAGCGGATGAGCTGCGTCTGCTCGAGGCGCTGCTGTTTGCATCGACTGAACCGCTCGATGAGGCAACGCTCGCGAGCCGGCTGCCCGACGACGTCGATGTCGGCGCGGCGCTCCGTCGGCTGCAAGCGGAGTATGCCGCGCACGGCGTCAACCTCGTTCGGGTCGCCGGCAAGTGGACTTTCCGCACCGCCAATGATCTCGCCTGGCTGCTCGCGCCCGACGCGGTGGAACCGAAGAAGCTGTCACGCGCGGCGCTGGAGACGCTCGCGATCATTGCCTATCACCAGCCGGTCACGCGCGCCGAGATCGAGGACGTTCGCGGGGTCTCGACCTCGAAGGGGACCATCGACGTGCTGTTGGAAACCGGCTGGATTCGGCTGCGCGGCAGGCGCAAGGCGCCGGGCCGGCCGGTCACGTTCGGTACCACCGAAGCGTTCCTTTCGCATTTCGGCCTGGAGGCGATCGGCGATCTGCCCGGGCTGGAAGAGCTCAAGGGGTCCGGATTGCTGGAGGGCGGGCTGCCGCCCGGCTTCTCGGTGCCGGCCCCTTCGGACCGGCCGGATCTTGCGGACGACGAGGATCCGCTCGAGCCGGGCGAACTCGACCTCACCCTGGCGCCGCCCGCCGAGCGGGCCGAGGAGTAGGAGTTGCTGGAGCGCGCAGGGACGAAAGGCGGCCTTCTTCAGCGTCTCGTCTCGCGCGGCCGAACGCCCGCCACGATCGCGGCGCGGCTGACCTACGACGACGTCACCCACCGGTACGGCGATCTCGAAGCGGTCGCCGGGGTCAGCCTCGACGTCGCGCCGGGCGAGATCGTCTGCCTGATCGGGCAATCTGGCTGCGGCAAGACGACCATGCTGCGGCTTGCGGCCGGCGTCGAGATGCCGACCAGCGGCCGGATCCTGATCAATGGCCAGGACGTCACCCATGGCGCAACGTTGACGCCGCCGGAGCGGCGTGGCGTCGGGCTGATGTTCCAGGATTTCGCGCTGTTCCCACACCTGACCAATCTCGCCAACGTGATGTTCGGCCTCAGGGCGCTGCCGAAGGCCGAGGCGGAACGGGAAGCGCGCCTCGCGCTCGACCGCGTCGGCCTGGCCGAGCTTGCCGACGCCTATCCGCATATGCTTTCGGGCGGCGAGCAGCAGCGCGTCGCGCTGGCGCGTGCGGTCGCGCCGCGCCCGAGCGTCCTGTTGATGGACGAGCCGTTCTCCGGCCTCGACCACCGGCTGCGCGACGAGGTGCGCGAGGACACGCTGGCGGTGCTGCGCGAAACCCGCGCGACCTGCATCATCGTGACGCATGATCCGGAGGAGGCGCTGCGGCTGGGTGACCGGATCGCGCTGATGCGAGCCGGCCGCCTGGTGCAGGTCGACGAGCCGGAGGCGATCTACCGTCGTCCAAAGGACATCTTTGCCGCGCGCTATTTCTGCGCGCTCAACGAGGTCACCGGCCGCGTTCAGGGCGGCAGGGTGGAAACCCCGGTCGGCCTGTTCGCGGCTCCCGGATTGGCCGACGGCACCGAGGCGATTGTCGCGATCCGTCCGCAGGGCGTGCAGCTGCGCCCGGCGGGTCTGTGCATCCCGGCGATGCTCGAGCATCGCCGGTTCCTGGGCGTGGTGGAACTGCTCGACATCGCGGTCAACGGCCTCGATGCACCGCTCAAGGCGCGCGTGCGCCAGAGCGCGGGCTTTGCGGTCAAGAGCGAGGTCGGCGTCGAGATCGATCCGGCTGAAGTCCTTGTTTTTGCCGCTGCCGAAGCCTAGGTTCGCTGCCGAAACAGAACACAAGACCAAGCGGCCCGAGCCGCTGGCGCGGAGGGTATTCCGATGGGTTCATTGAGTATTTGGCACTGGCTCGTGGTCATAGTGGTGGTGCTGCTGCTGTTTGGCCGCGGCAAGATTTCCGAGCTGATGGGCGATATGGCGCAGGGCATCAAGGCGTTCAAGAAAGGCATGGCCGACGACACCGAGGCCAAGGCCGAGCCGTCCAAATCGGAGCCGAAGACCATCGATCACCAGCCGGCACCGGCGACGGCGTCGCCTGCGGCCCCGGCGTCAGGCTTGGCTGGCCGTGCCGAAACCGAGAAACGCGTCGAGGGCACGACGCTCTGACTTGCCGCGCCGCGACTTGAGGGCAGGCGAGGCCGGGGCAGCGGCGGCCTAGCCGCAAGCGGCCCCTGGAGTTGACGATCCCATGTTCGACATCGGCTGGGGCGAGCTCATCGTCATAGGCGTCGTCGCGCTGATCGCGATTGGGCCGAAGGAGCTGCCTACCGTTCTGCGCACAGTCGGTCAGTGGATGGGCAAGATCCGCCGCATGGCCTCGGAGTTCCAGGGCCAGTTCCAGGAGGCGATGCGGGAGGCGGAGTTCGCCGAGCTGAAAAAGCAGGTGGACTCGATCGGCGAAGGCTCGACCTTCAATCCCTTGGAGACGGCGCGCCAGGAGCTCGAAGGCGCGATGGCGGACAAGCCCGCGACCGATGCGACTGCCGCGACGCCGGCGCCGGCGCCCGATTACACCTCCGCGGATGTTGCCGCGCCCGCGCCGACAGCGCCGCAAGCGATGGCTGCCGCCGACGCGCCGCCGGTCCCGCCCGCCGGGGTCGAGCCGCAGCTCTCGCCTCCCGAGCCCGCACCGGCCCTCAGTGAGGAGCACTTCAATCCCGATCAGCCGGGGCCGCCCGACGTGCAGCGCGGGGGAGGGCGCGCCGCATGAGAAGCCCCGACGAAGAAAAGGAGATCGAGGCCACCAAGGCGCCGCTGATGGATCACCTGATCGAGCTGCGCTCGCGGCTGATCAGGGCGCTGATCGCGTTCGGCCTCGCCTGCGTGGTCTGCTTCTTCTTCGCCAAGCAGATCTACAACATCTTGATCTGGCCGTTCGTGTGGGTGGCGGGCCCGGAGCATTCGAAGTTCATCTATACGGCGCTGCTCGAATACTTCCTGACGCAGTTGAAGATCGCGCTGTTCGGCGGTGCTTTCCTGGCGTTCCCGGTGATCGCCTCTCAGCTCTACATGTTCGTCGCGCCGGGGCTCTATCGCAACGAGCGCCAGGCGTTCCTGCCGTATCTGGTCGCGACCCCGGTGTTCTTCGCGCTCGGCTCGCTCGTCGTCTATTTCATCGTGATGCCGCTTCTGGTGCGCTTCTCGATCGGCATGCAGCAGTCGGCGGGCGATGGCCACGCCGAGATCTCGCTGTTGCCCAAGGTCGGCGAGTACCTCTCGCTGATGATGTCGCTGATTTTCGCGTTCGGCATCGCGTTCCAGCTGCCGGTGATCCTGACCCTGCTGGCGCGCGTCGGCATCCTCACGTCCGAGCAATTGCGCACCAAGCGCCGCTATTTCATCGTCGGTGCCTTCATTCTGGCGGCGGTGCTCACGCCGCCGGACGTGATCAGCCAGATGTCGCTGGCGATCCCGCTGATCCTGCTCTACGAGGGCTCGATCTGGTCGGCGCGGCTGGTGGAGAAGAAGGCGCAGGCCGCCTCAGCCGCGGCCGCGCCGCAGGCCAACCCGGCGGAATAGGTTTGGGGCTGAAAGTCAGTTATCTCTCCGCCGTCATTCCCGCGAAGGCGGGAATCCAGTAATAACCGCCGCGAGACCGGGAGTACTGGATCCCCGCTTTCGGCGGGGCATGACGGGTTTTCGTGGTGGTTTGCCGTGCATGACATCCGTTGGATCAGGGAGCATCCGCAGCAGTTCGACCGCGGCCTCGAGCGACGCGGGCTTGAGCCTTTGGCGGATGACCTTCTGAAGATCGACGAGCGCCGCCGCGCCATCATCACCAGGCTCGAGCAGGCGCAGGCGCGCCGCAACGCCGCCTCCAAGGAGATCGGCGAAGCCAAGAAAGCGAAGGACGAGGCGCGCGCCCAAGCGCTGATGGCGGAAGTGGGAAAGCTAAAGACGTCGATTCCGGCGATGGAAGCGGAGGAGAAGCAGGTCTCGCAGGAACTCGACGATCGCCTCGCTGAAATCCCCAACTTGCCGCTCGACGAGGTGCCGGACGGCGCGGACGCGGATGCCAATGTCGAACACCACCGTTTCGGCGCCAGGCGCGACTACGGTTTCCCACCGAAGCAGCATTTCGAGCTCGGCGAGGCACTCGGCCAGATGGATTTCGAGACCGCCGCCAAGCTCTCGGGCGCGCGCTTTGTGGTGCTGCAGAAGGGGCTTGCGCGCATGGAACGCGCCCTCGGGCAGTTCATGCTCGACGTGCATACGCAGGAGCACGGCTACGCCGAGGTCAGCCCGCCGCTGCTGGTGCGCGACGAGGCGATGTTCGGCACCACGCAGTTGCCGAAGTTTCGGGACGACCAATTCATGGCGGGGCGCGCGCTCGCGGACAAAGACGAGGCCGCGTCGCACACCGGGACGAGTCACGATCAAATCGCTGATCGCCTCTGGCTCATCCCCACGGCCGAAGTCTCGCTCACCAACCTGGTGCGCGAGTCCATTCTTGACGAGATCGAGCTGCCGCTGCGCTTCACCGCCTGCACGCCGTGCTTCCGCGCCGAGGCCGGCGCCGCCGGCAAGGACACGCGCGGCATGATCCGTCAGCACCAGTTCACCAAGGTCGAGCTGGTTTCGATCACCACGCCGGAGCACAGCCGCGACGAGCTCGAGCGCATGCTGTCCTGCGCCGAGGAGATCCTGCGCCGGCTCGAGCTGCATTACCGCGTGGTGACGTTGTGCGCCGGCGACATGGGGTTTGGGTCGCAGAAGACCTACGACATCGAGGTCTGGCTGCCGGGGCAGGACGCCTACCGCGAGATCTCCTCGTGCTCGGTGTGCGGCGATTTCCAGGCGCGGCGCATGCAGGCGCGCTACCGGACCAAGGAGGACCGCAAGGTCCGGCTGGTGCACACCCTCAACGGCTCGGGCGTCGCGGTCGGCCGCGCGCTGATCGCCGTGATGGAGACCTATCAGCAGGGCAACGGCTCGATCGTGGTGCCGGACGCGCTGCGGCACTACATGGGTGGCGTGGAGGTGATTGGAGAACCGGGATGATGGACGACGAAGGACGGACTAGGGAAGAAAGATGCGACCGCAGCATGCGGAGCGCATCTTTCTTCATCCGTCCTCTGTTCTCCGTCCACTGGCTTCCGAACCGATGCGCATCCTGATCACCAACGACGACGGCATTCACGCGCCGGGGCTGGCGGTATGCGAGGAGATCGCGCGCGCCATCTCCGACGACGTCTGGATCGTCGCGCCGGAAACCGATCAGTCGGGCGTGTCGCACTCGCTCTCGCTCAACGATCCGCTGCGTCTGCGCGAGGTCGGCGAGCGCCACTATGCGGTCAAGGGCACGCCGACCGACTGCGTGATCATGGGCGTGCGCAATATCCTCGAGCGCCCACCCGATCTCATCCTGTCGGGCGTCAACCGCGGCCAGAACGTGGCCGAGGACGTTTCTTATTCGGGCACCGTCGCCGGTGCGATCGAAGGCACCGTGCTCGGCATCGCTTCGTTCGCGCTCAGCCAAGCCTACGGGCTCGAGACGCGCAAGAACCCGCACTGGCAGACCGCGATCCGTTATGGGCCGGACATCATCCGCCGCGCGCTCGGCGCCGGCGTTCCGCGCGACGTGCTGGTCAACGTCAACTTTCCCGATTGCCCGCCGGAGGCGGTCGCCGGCATCGCCGTCACCAGCCAGGGCAAGCGCGACCAGGATCTGTTGCGGATCGAAGCGCGCCATGACGGCCGCGGCAATCCGTATTACTGGATCGGGTTTGCCCGCAAGGAGCGCCCGGCGCCGCGCGACGGTACCGATCTTTCGGCACTCGCCGGCCGCCGCATCGCTGTGACCGCACTGCGCCTCGATCTCACCGATGAGCCGTTCATGACCCGGCTCGCCGACGTTTTCGCCGCCGCGGCGCGCGTCCCCGCCAAGTAGGCAACGACCGCCCCTGCGCGCCGCATCGCGGCGGAGATTGCCCTGGATGACCAGGAATGAGGGTCGCTCTGCTGCGCCGCTGGTATAAGCTATGGCGGCCTGACAGGAGGCACGGTTTGTCCGAGTTCCCGCCCGGCGAGGGCAGCGTCGGCCGCATGGAATTCATGCTGCATTTGCGCCGCCACGGCATCGTCGACGCCGCGGTGTTGCGCGCTATGGACGAGGTGCCGCGCGAGCACTTCGTCACGCCGGAGTTCGTCGATGCCGCCTATGCCGATCAGGCGCTGCCGATCGCCTGCGGCCAGACCATCAGCCAGCCCTATGTCGTGGCCTACATGACCGAGCAGCTCGCGGTGCGGCCGCACCACCGGGTGCTCGAGATCGGCACCGGCTCCGGCTACCAGGCGGCGGTGCTGTCGCGGCTCGCCCGCGAGGTCTACACCGTGGAGCGCTTCCGCACTCTCGCCGAAACCGCGGCGGTACGGCTGGATACGCTCGGGTTCGACAACGTCACCGTTTGTGTCGGCGACGGCTTTGCCGGCCTGCCCGAGCACGCGCCCTTCGACCGCATCATCGTCACCGCCGCCGCCGAGCAGATCCCGGCCGCGCTTGTCGAGCAGCTTGCCGAGCGCGGGGTCATGCTGTTGCCGCTCGGTCCGCACGGAGGCGTGCAGCGCATCGTCAGGCTCACCAACGGTCCGAACGGCCTGGAGCGCCACGATCTGATCGCGGTGCGCTTCGTGCCGCTGTTGCCGGGGCAGGCGCGCGAATTGTAGTCGGCCCCGAGCGCCCCAGCCCGGCCGCCGCAATGCTTTGCTCGCCCGCCAATCCGGTGCCTTTGCGTTAAAGTTTAGGCGGATTCACCAAGTTTAAAGCCTTGTTTACTCGCCGCGTGTTTACTCGCCGCTCAGGTTCCTCTGTAGCGTGCGAGTATCATCATGCCTTGCTTCCGGCCCTTCCGGGCGCCGGCCCTGGCGCGCCTGACCGTTCTCGTGACGATCTCGGCAGCAATGGCGGGCTGCAGCGCCGACATCGGTCGCTTCAACGACAATCCCTTCACCGGCTCGATCATCCGCGGCAACACGCCTCCGAGCGGCCTGACCACCTCGGAGCAATCCGCGCCCGACGGGCAGGTCCAGTCCGAGCCGTTGGCTGGCTCGCCCAACGGCTTGCCGGCGCCGCCACCGGTCGCCCGCTCGTCCACCGGAGCCCAGCCGCGCACCGCGGCGGCTCCGGCGCGCGCTCCGCAGGCGTCCGGGGTGCACGTCGTGGCGCCCAAGGAAACGCTGATTACGATCGCCAAGCGCTACGGCAAGTCGCGCTCCGAGCTTGCCAAGGCGAACGGTCTCAAGCCGGACGCCAGCGTGCGCATCGGTCAGCGGCTGACGATCCCCGGTGTCGATCAGTCGTGGATCAAGACCGTTGCGAACACGCCGGCGGCGCCGTCGCAAGCCAAGCCGGAGGGCACGCTGCAGCCGCCCAAGCCCGCCGCCGCTGCGGCGCAAAAGGCGGCGCCCACGCAAAAGGTGGCAGACGCGAGGGCGGCCACCAAGCCGGGCGATCAGGTCGCCACGGCACGGATCGCGAGCTCGGTCGCCGAGGCGGCGGCAGAGGCGGGCAAGGACTCAGCGGCCACGGCCACTGGCGCCGTTCCGTCCTTCCGCTGGCCGGTCCGCGGCCGCGTCATTGCCGGCTATGGGGCCAAGACCAACGGCCAAGGGAACGACGGCATCAATCTCGCGGTTCCCGAGGGGACCTCGGTCAAGGCCGCCGAAGACGGCGTCGTCGCCTACGCGGGCAACGAGCTCAAAGGCTACGGCAATCTGCTGCTTGTGCGGCACTCGAGCGGTTATGTCACCGCCTACGCGCATGCCAGCGAGCTCAAGGTCAAACGCGGCGAGACCGTCAAGCGCGGGCAGATCATTGCGCTCGCCGGCCAGACCGGAACCGTGAACTCGCCGCAGCTGCACTTCGAAATCCGCAAGGGATCAACTCCCGTCGATCCCATGCAGTATCTGTCGGGCAACTGACCTCAACGGTGCCCCCCGATCAGCGTCGCTCGAACAGAGCGGCACTGATCAACGCGGGACGGCCGGCTCTGAAAGTGGGACGCCGAGCCGTCCCGCGAGGTCCTGCACGTATTGCCACGCCACCCGGCCCGAGCGCGAGCCGCGAGTCGTCGCCCATTCGAGCGCTTCCGCGCGCGTCGCATCGGCATCGTGGCGGATGCCGTAGTGGGAGACGTAGCCCTGCACCATGGCCAGGTACTCGTCCTGGCTGCAGCGGTGAAAGCCGAGCCACAACCCGAACCGGTCGGACAGCGATACCTTCTCCTCGACCGCCTCGCCCGGATTGATCGCCGTCGAGCGCTCGTTCTCCATCATCTCGCGCGGCATCAGGTGGCGGCGGTTGGAAGTCGCATAGAAGATCACATTTTCGGGGCGACCCTCGATGCCACCCTCCAGCACCGCCTTGAGCGACTTGTAGGTGGTGTCCTCCGCATCGAACGACAGGTCGTCGCAGAACACGATGAATCGCCCCGGCGCGCCGCGCAGCAGCGCCATCAGGTCGGGCAGGCTCTCGATGTCCTCGCGATGAATCTCGATCAGCTTCAGGCCGCCGCCGTCGGAGGCCGAGGAGGCATTGACCGCGGCATGCACGGCCTTGACCAAAGACGACTTGCCCATGCCGCGAGCCCCCCACAGCAGGGCATTGTTGGCCGGCAGCCCGCGTGCGAAACGCTCGGTGTTTTCCACCAGCGTATCGCGCACGCGATCGATGCCCTTGAGCAGCGACATGTGGACGCGGTTGACCCGCCGCACCGGGGCAAGCTCGCGCGCCGCCGGATGCCAGACGAAGGCGTCGGCGGCGGCAAAATCCGCCGGCGCCGAGGCCCGCGGCGCGAGCCGCTCCAGCGTTGCGGCGATGCGCTCAAGCGCGGCCAGGAGGGCGCCGTCGTCGACATCGACCTTGTCGCGCATCGCGGACGTTTTCCCGTTTGGCCACATACCCTTAGCCGGGCTCCGCCAGGGCCGCAAGCGGCCTGGTCGAGGCGCAAAATCGTCGCACTTCGCTGCCCGGTCGCGACGTTGCAATTGAGGCCGCGGCCAGTATAGTCCGCGCCGATTTCAGCGGCTCGCCGATCAAGGAACGCCGCGATGTCCCTTATGCCGCAAGGGTCATCGGGGCTAGAAGGACGCTCGATGCTCATTTCGCCTGCTTACGCCCAGGCCGCCGGCGGCGGCAGCGACATGCTGGTCTCGCTGCTGCCCTTCGTTCTGATCTTCGTTATTATGTATTTCCTCATCCTGCGGCCGCAGCAGCGTCGTGTGAAGCAGCACCAGGAAATGGTCAAGAACGTTCGCCGCGGCGATACCATCGTGACCTCCGGCGGAATGGTCGGCAAGGTGACCAAGGTCATCGACGACGATCATCTCGAGGTGGAGGTTGCCGACGGCGTGCGAGTGCGGCAGATGCGGCAGATGGTGTCCGACGTGCGCGCCAAAGGCGAGCCGGTGAAGGACGAGGGCTCGTCGTAAGACGGCGATCGGAGCAAGGCAATGCTCTATTTTTCGCGCTGGAAGGCGCTGTCGATCGTGCTTACGGCGCTGATCGTGTGCCTGTTCGCGATCCCGAACTTCTTCCCCCAGGAGACGGTCCAGAAGTGGCCGAAATGGGCGCAGCGTCACATCGTGCTGGGCCTCGACCTGCAGGGCGGCTCGCATCTGTTGCTGGAAGTCGATTCCAACGCGGTGCGCCGAGAGAAGGTCGAATCGCTGCGCGATGACGTGCGCCGGCTGCTGCGCGAAGCGCGCATCGGCTACGACGGCCTGGTGGTTCGCGGCAACACGGTCGAGGTCCGCATCCGCGATTCGGGCCAACTGCAGACGGCCCTGACCAAACTGCGGGAGTTGTCGCAACCGATCGGCGGCATCCTGGCGGGGACCGGCCAGCGCACCATCGATGTAGTGGACGCCGGCGGCGGCGGTCTGATCCGGCTCACCGTCACCGAGCCGGCGATCAACGAACGCATCCGCCAGGCGGTCGACCAGTCGATTCAGATCATCGAGAAGCGCGTCAACGAGCTCGGCACCGTCGAGCCGGTGATCCAGCGGCAGGGCGCCGACCGCATCCTGGTGCAGGTCCCCGGCCTGCAGGATCCCTCGCGGCTAAAGGAGATCCTCGGCAAGACCGCCAAGATGACGTTCCGCCTCGTCGATACCTCGATGAGTCCGGAGGCGGCGGCACAAGGGCGTGCGCCGCCGGATTCCGAGGTGCTCAGGGGCACCGCCAAGGAGGGCGGCAACTCCTACCTGGTCGAGAAGCGCGTGATGGTGTCGGGCGAGGACTTGACCGACGCGCAGCCGGGGTTCGATCAGCGCACCAGCGAGCCGATCGTGACCTTCAAGTTCAACACCAACGGCGCCCGCCGGTTCGGTCAGGTCACCCAGGAGAACGTCGGGCGGCCGTTCGCCATCGTGCTCGACAACGAGGTGATTTCGGCGCCGGTCATCCGCGAGCCGATCATCGGCGGCTCCGGCCAGATCTCCGGCAACTTCACCGTCCAGGCGGCGAACGATCTCGCGATCCTGCTGCGCGCGGGCGCGTTGCCGGCGCCGTTATCGATCATCGAGGAGCGCACCGTCGGCGCCGGACTTGGCCAGGATTCGATCGAGAAGGGCACGCGCGCCTCCTACTTCGGCTCCGCGCTGGTCGTGCTGTTCATGATCGTCACCTACGGCATCTTCGGCGTGATCGCCAGCATCGCGGTCGCCGTCAACGTCGCGATGATCTTCGGTATCCTGTCGTTGCTCAATGCCACGCTGACCTTGCCCGGCATCTGCGGCATCGTGCTCACCGTCGGCATCGCGGTCGACAGCAACGTGCTGATCTACGAGCGCATCCGCGAGGAGGCGCGCTCCGGGCGCACCCCGATAACGGCGATCGATGCCGGCTTTACCCGCGCGCTGGCGACCATCCTCGACACCAACATCACCACCTTCATCGCCGCCGTCGTGCTGTTCTTCATCGGCACCGGCGCCGTCAAGGGCTTTGCCGTGACCTTCGGCCTCGGCATCATCACGACGGTGTTCACCGCCTTTACCTTGACCCGGCTGATTGTCGCCTACTGGGTGCGCTGGCGACGCCCACAGCGCGTGCCGCTGTGAGCCGGCGACAGCGTTCCTAAAGCGAGATCGGCCCGTGCGCCTCTTTCCCCTCCGCATCGTCCCGGACGATACCAACTTCGACTTCATTCGCTTCCGTCGGATCAGCTTTCCGCTCTCCGCCGTGCTGTCGATCATCGCCATCGCGCTCTACTTCTTTCATGGGCTCAATTTCGGCATCGACTTCCGCGGCGGCACCCTGATCGAGGTCCAGGCCAAGGGCGGCAACGCCGATCTCGCCAAGATGCGCGCCACCTTGAGCCAGCTCAACCTGGTCGAGGTTCAGCTGCAGCAGTTCGGCGGGCCGGCCGACGTATTGATCCGCATCGCGCAGCAGCCGGGCGGCGAATTGGCGCAGCAGCAGGCGGTGCAGCGGGTGCGCGGCGCGCTCGGCGATGAGGTCGAGTACCGGCGCGTCGAGGTCGTGGGCCCGCGCGTCTCCGGCGAGCTCCTGACCCACGGTACCATCGGCCTGTTCCTCGCCATCATCGCCATCCTGATTTATCTCTGGTTCCGGTTCGAATGGCAGTTCGCGCTCGGCGCGACCATTGCCAATGCCCACGATCTGGTGCTCACGATCGGCTTCATGTCGGTGATGCAGATCGACTTCGACCTCACCAGCATCGCTGCGCTCCTGACCATTCTGGGTTATTCGCTCAACGACACCGTGGTCATCTACGACCGCATCCGCGAAATGCTCCGCCGCTACAAGAAGATGTCGATGGCCGAGCTGCTCAACGTGTCGATCAACGCGACGCTGTCGCGCTCGATCATCACCCATGTCACGGTCAGCCTTGCCCTGCTCGCCCTGCTGCTGTTCGGGGGCCAGGCGATCCACAGCTTCACCGCGACCATGATGTTCGGCGTGGTGCTGGTCGGGACCTACACGTCGATCTTCATCGCTTCGCCGCTGCTGTTGTATCTCGGCGTCGGCACCAGCCGCCTGGCGGCCGAGGCGGCCGCCGACGCTCGGGAGATGCGCGGCGCGCCCGCCAAGCCTTGAGCTCGCGGCCGGAGGAACGCGCGCCGCCGCACCTGCCGCAGGCCGCGCCGATCGATGCCTACGGCAACGGCGGTTTCCGCTTCGCGGGCATGTCGCACCGTGGCTCGCTGCTGTGCCTGCCGTCCGGCATCTGGGCGTGGCCGGTGACAGCGCCCGAGGCAATCGACGAGACCGCGCTGCAGCAGGTGGTTGCGACGGCCGGCGCTATCGACCTCCTGATCATCGGGACCGGCCGCACGCCGTGGGTCGCCCCCGAAGCCCTGCGCTGGCGCCTGCGCGAGCTTCACATCGGTCTGGATGTCATGCCGACCGCGGCCGCCGTGCGCACCTACAATATCCTGCAGGGCGAACGCCGCCGCGTCGCCGCCGCCTTGATCGCAGTCGATTGACCGACGCTCCAGGCTTTCGCCGATGCGAAAGGCGTACGAACACTGCGAGCAGCTCGTGCATGAAGCCGACAAGGATCGGTTTCTGGCAAGCCTGTTCGCGCCGGCGGATCGCCGCGCTGCGCTCCATGCCCTCTACGCCTTCGACATCGAGACCGCACGCATACGGACGCTCGCGCATCAGCCGTTGCCGGGCGAGCTCCGCCTGCAATGGTGGCGCGACGTGCTCAACGGCGAACGCGCCGAGGAGGCGAGCGCGAACCCGGTGGCCGCGGCGCTGCTCGATGCGGTCGCGGCGCAAGGGCTGCGGCGCGGGCCGTTGCTCGAGCTGATCGACGCCCGTGCGTTCGACCTCTATGACGCGCCGATGCAAACGTCGGAGGAGCTCGAGAGCTACTGCAAGCGCACGTCGGGCAACGTTCTTGCGAGTTCGGCATGCATTCTCGACCCCCATGCTTCCGCCGAACCTGCCGTCCATGCGGGTATCGCGATCGGGTTGACGGCGCTATTGCGGGCTTTTGCATGGCATGCGTCGCGGCGGCAGCTTTATGTGCCCGTCGCCATGCTGGCGCGTCACGGGGTGCAAGCGGAGGACGTGTACGCGGGGCGCGGCGGACCCGGCCTGCTCGCGGCGCTGGCGGAGATGCGCGAGCAGGCGCGCGGTCATGTGCGCGCGGCCGACAGTCGCGGCGCGCTCAGCTCGCCGGCGGTGCTGCCGGCAATCCTGCCGGTCGCATTGGTGCCGCTCTACCTCGAGCGCATGGAACGTCCCGGCTATGATCCCTTCCGCACTGCGATCGAAGTCCCGCAGTGGCGACGCCAGTGGGCGCTCTGGCGCGCCGCCCGCCGGCGTTAGCGCTCGTCCATGCCAGTGAGGCGCCATGCCTGCGCATGTCGCGAGCATCCGCATCTAGCGTCATGAGCATATGCGAGGGGGGCGTTGATGGCCGGGACAAAGCCCCGCCACCGCCGCTCACATGTTGAATCGATCGCGCAGATTGCGCCGGTCGGCGACGATGCGCGCGGTCACGGTGCGCTCGGCATCGTCGCGCAGCAACGGCTCGATCAGGTCGATCTGGTTCATTGCGATCAGGGAGAGGACCTCGATTCTCACCTCGCCATTGCGGTCGCGCGGCAGGGCTTCGACCAGCTGCAGCTGCTCCGGCGCCTTGGTGGCGCCGAGGCTTTGCGTCAGGAACTCGCTGGCTTCCCGCTCGGTCAAGCCGCCGTTTCCCTCGACGAAGGCGTACAGGCCGACGCCCATCCGGCGATCCGCGAATGCCACGACTGCGGCGTCGCGGACACCGTCATGGCTCTTGAGCCGCGCCGTGATCACGGGGGCGTCGTAGGCGAGCCGCTGCCCGCCGCCTTCGCGATCGGTGAACTGCAGGAGCCCGCGCGTGACCCACAGGTAGACGCGCTTGCCGGTCGCCAACCAAAGCCGAGCCGGCCAGCTTTTGCGGGCGAGGACGCGCCGCTCGGCCGGCGTCAGTGCTTCCGCGGCGTAGCGCCGCTTGTGCTTGAGCAGGTGGCGCAAGTCCTCGTACGCGCAAAGCCGGAACAGCCGTCCGCGCCTCGCAAAGCGCGTTGCCAGCTGGAAGTCGGTGACATAGGCGCGGCCGTCGGGGGCGCGCAGCCAGTTCTGCTCCTTGGCGAGGTCGTTGTGACAGATCCCGGCGCGATGCAGCGCCCGCAGCGCAGCTTTGGCCGAACGGAAGTACGCGGCATCACCTTTGGGCTGCGCGACGTGCATCGCCACGCCGTCGATGAAGCCGCGAACCAGCCCGCTTGGGCCGGCCCACAGCACCGGAGGCGCTACGCCGAGCGGACCGGCGATTTGCAGCGCCCGCGTCTCGCGCCGCAGAAAGTGGCGCGCCAACGGACGCGTCCACCACGGCACGGCGTCGACCCGCCGCAGCACCGCGTCGATTTCGCTGCCGTCGGCGCGAAATCGCCCGCGCTCGATGGTGGAGAAGACGTCGCGCTTGAGCACGGCGCCATGACGCCAGCGATCATCGAGCGCGTCGAAATCCGTGCTGCGGGCGATCATGCGGCGGGTTCGGATATCGGCGGCGGCGCGGCCATGCGCTCGTCCCGCCGCTGCGACCCGGCCGTCATCCAGAGGCCGAGGTCGTCGAGCGCGCGGGAACAAAGCGCCCGCTTCCGGGCGATCGTCTTCGCGGTCCCGCGCAGACGTTCGCCATTGGGTCCCTTCACGGGCGCGCGCGCCAACGGCGGAAACAGCCCGAAATTGACGTTCATCGGCTGGAACGAGCGCGGTCCGGCGTCGATCGTCTCGATGTGCCCGCCGGTGATGTGGCCGATGAGTGCGCCGTGCGCCGTGGTGGGCGGCGGGACGAGCACCGGCTCGCCTAGGCGTTCGGCGGCGGCGAAGCGGCCCGCCAACAGCCCGACCGCCGCGGATTCGACGTAGCCTTCGCAGCCCGTGATCTGCCCGGCAAAGCGCAACCGCGGCATCGCTTTGAGCCGCAGCGTACCGTCCAGCAGCCTGGGCGAGTTGAGGAACGTATTGCGGTGCAAGCCGCCGAGCCGCGCGAACTCCGCGCCTTCGAGCCCTGGGATGATGCGGAAGATGCGCAGCTGTTCGCCGTGCTTCAGCTTGGTTTGGAACCCGACCATGTTGAACAACGTGGCAAGCTTGTTGTCCTGCCGCAGCTGGACCACCGCATAGGGCTTCTCCTCAGGTCTATGGGAATTGGTCAGGCCGACCGGCTTCATCGGGCCGTGACGCAAGGTCTCGCGCCCACGCTCGGCCATGATCTCGATCGGCAGGCAGCCGTCGAAATACGGCGTCGACGCCTCCCAGTCGTGGAAGGCCACTTTCTCGCCGGCAATCAGCGCATCGATGAACGCGCCGTACTGCTCGCGCGTCAACGGACAATTGATGTAGTCGGCGCCGCTGCCGCCGGGCCCTGCTTTGTCGTAGCGCGACTGAAACCAGGCGACCGACAGGTCGATCGAATCGCGATGCACGATCGGTGCAATGGCGTCGAAAAACGCCAGCTCGGCTTCCCCGGTCAGATCGCGGACCGCGTCGGCAAGGGCCGGGGAGGTGAGGGGGCCGGTCGCGATGATGACCGAGTCCCAATCCTCCGGCGGCAGGCCCGCGACCTCGGCCCGCTCGACCTTGATCAATGGGTGGCGCTCGATCGCCGCCGTCACCGCACTCGCAAAACCGTCGCGATCGACGGCGAGCGCGCCACCGGCGGGCACTTGGTGACTGTCGCCGGCCTGCATGATGAGTGAGCCGAGACGGCGCATCTCCTCGTGCAGGAGGCCGACGGCGTTGGTTTCGCCATCGTCGGAGCGGAACGAGTTGGAGCACACGAGCTCGGCGAGGGCCGCGGTCTTGTGGGCAGCGGTCATCCGCCGTGGGCGCATCTCGTGCAGCACGACGGCAACACCGCGACTGGCGAGCTGCCAGGCCGCCTCCGACCCCGCGAGGCCGCCGCCAACGACATGCACTGGCTTGCTCATGACCAGGATGTGTCGCGACCGCCCGGTGGCGTCAAGATCGCCGCCGAACCGTTGAACGGCCGCGGCCCCGAATCCTCGCGGAACGGCTGGGTGAGCATGCGGTCGAGCCACAGCTCGCGCGCGTTGCGGAACTGTACGATGCCGATCGTCATGCCGGCGTGGCCCGCCGCCGGCGCCGCGCGGTAGGTGCGGAACAGCCGGTCCCAGATCGCAAAGTTGAAGCCGAAATTGGTGTTGGTCTCGCGCGGGTCGATCGAATGGTGAACCCTATGCATGTCGGGCGTCACCACGAACAGGCGCGCGATGTGGTCGAGCGCGGATGGAAGGCGCACGTTGCCGTGGCTGAACAGGGAGGTCGCATTGAGCAGGACCTCGAAGATCACCACCGCCACTGCCGGCGCGCCCAGCGCGGCCACGACGGCGATCTTGATGACGAGCGAAAGCAGGATCTCGATCGGATGAAAGCGCACGCCCGTGCTGACGTCGAAGTCGAGGTCGGCATGGTGCATGCGGTACAGCCGCCACAGCGACGGCACGGCATGAAACAGGACGTGCTGCAGGTAGATTGCAAGGTCGAGTGCCGCTACCCCCACGATGATCTTGACCCAGGCCGGCCAGCCGACCAGGCCGAGTAGCCCCCAGCCGGCGGCTTCGGCGTAGACCGCGACACCGGCCGCCGCCGCCGGCAAGAGCAGACGCACCAGCAGCGTATCGACCGCGACGACGGCGAGATTGTTGGTCCACCGCACCGCCCGGCTCATCGCGAGGTGGCGGCGCGGCGCCGCCATCTCCCATGCCGCGATGGCGGCGAAAACGCCGACAAAGCAGCCGAGGCGGATGAACGGTTCGCTGGCGATCGACGGCCACATGCGGGCCTTGTCGGCCGCGCTGCGCGCAGGGTCAAGAGTGCTGCGCGGCTCCGGTGGTCGCCGGTTCGTGACTGCTTCCGCATCCCCGATGCTGTAGCATCCGCCATCCGCAAGGGAGAGTGCGATGAGATCGACATGGGCGGTTGTTCCAGTACTGGCCTTCGGCCTGAGCGCCTTCGCGGCGGTTGCCGGAGCCGCCGAAGTGAAGGTGCTCAGCGCCGGCGCGATGAAGGAGGTGGTGCTGGCGGTGGTTCCGGAGTTCGAGAAGCAGAGCGGACATAAGGTGAGCTTCGCCAACGATACGGTCGGGGCGCTCCGACGCCGGATCGAAGGCGGCGAGGCTTTCGACGTGGCGATTCTCACCCCGGCCGCGCTCGATGATTTGGCCTCGAAAGGGAAGGTCGCCCCCGGCAGCCGGGTCAATGTGGCGCAGGTAGGCATCGGCGTGATGGTCAAGGCGGGCGCGCCGGCGCCCGACATCAGCACCGTCGAGGCCTTCAAGCGCGCGTTGCTCAATGCCAAATCGGTGGCCTACATCGACCCGGCCTCGGGCGGCTCCAGCGGCATCTATTTCGCCGGGCTCATCGACAGGCTCGGACTCGCCGAGCCGGTCAAGGCCAAGGCCAAGCTCAAGCAGGGCGGCTATGTCGCCGACCTCATCGTCAGTGGCGAGGCTGAGCTCGGCGTCCACCAGATCAGCGAGATCGTGCCGGTCAAAGGCGTGACCCTGGTCGGCCCGTTGCCGGCCGAGATCCAGAACGTGACGGTCTACGCCGCGGGCGCGGGTGCCGCCGCGCAAGACGGCGAGGCGGCGAAATCCCTGATCAGGGCGCTCGCCGGTCAGGCCGCCGAATCGGTGCTGAAGGCGAAAGGAATGGAACGCCCGCCGTCCTGAGCCGGCACGTCGCCCGTGCGCGGTCGCCGTTGGAGGCTCGGCGGCGTGCATCGCGGGATGGCGCCTGAACAAAAACGCCCGCGTGAGCGGGCGCTTTTCGTTGCCGCTGCTCGGGCCCCGCTAGGCTGACTGCGCCGTGCTCCACGAGACCGCGGAGATATCGCCTCGAGTAAGCCCGATATCTGCCAGCTCACGGTCGCTGAGCCGCGAAAGCTCGCGCAGGCTCCGGCTGTAGCGACGCTGGCGCTGAAGGAAGCGGATGAGATTGGTGAACAACATTGCTTAAGTCCTCGATTAGTCTTGGCCATTGCGGGCCATCGACAACACATGTAGGTGTCTTGTTGCAGCGCAAAACCGCCCATGCCGCGCTGCAGCATTGCGGTATTTGCATGCCGGCGGGTGGCAGGGAATCCGGTCTGGAGCGCTTCCGCCTTGCGTTTCACCCGTTGTGAACTGATGTGATCGCATGCAGGCCTTGGCAGAGATTCCGGTCGTCGATGTCCGCTCGGGCGGGCCGCTCGCACACGCCGCTATGCGACTTGATGCGATCGAGGACCTCCGGCTTGCCTGCCTGGGCTCGCTGCCTCGGCTGACCCACCCTTTGATTCCGCTCGCCGATGCCGTCTCGCGCCGATGGCTCGAACGGACTGCGTCGCCCTACATTGCCGAAGTGGCCGCCATCGCCGACTTGGCCAAGGCCCCCGGGGTTTTTCTCGTCAACGCTTCGTACGAATGGGCGTGCACGGCCGCCTCATGCCGGCGAAGCGAGGCGCCGCTGCTGGTCCGGACCCTCGATTGGCCATTCGCGGGGCTCGGTCGTCACGTGAGCGTGGCCCGGCAGGTCGGTCCGGCCGGGGAGTTCTGGAATGTCACTTGGCCGGGTGCCGTCGGGGTGCTGACCGCAGTCGCCCCGGGACGCTTCGCGGCCACCATCAATCAGGCACCGCTGCGGCGGCGAACGCACGCGCATTTCTTGCGCTGGCTCGACCATGGGTTCAACGCCGTCCACACCTACGGCCGCGTTCGCCATGCGCCGCCGGCGCACGTGCTCCGCCAAGTGTTCGAAACCGCCGCCGATTATGCCAGCGCGCAGCGTATGCTGATGCGCACGCCGGTGGCGCGGCCGGCCCTGGTCGCGCTTGCCGGCGCAAGGCCGGGCGAGACCTGCCTGATCGAACGCACCGAGGCCGACGGAGCCATGCATGAGGGCCCGATCCTGGTCGCCAATGACTGGCAGCAGGCGCGGCCAGGTTGGGAGCCGCGATTCTGCGGCCTACCGGTCGAGGTCGATAGTCTGAGGCGGCGCGATACGCTGGCGGCGCAGGTCGTGGCGCTGGCCGCGCCGTTCAGCTGGCTGCGACCCCCGGTGCACAACTGGGCCACGCGGGTCGCGGTCGAGATGAGCGCCGCCGCCGCTACGCTGCGCGTTGTCGGCCTCGAGCCGGTCGGCACGGACGTGCCCTCCGCGGCGGCCACGCATGTGCTCGACCTGGGCCCCACCCGCATGGCCGCGTAGCGCCGCGAGGCCAAAGAAGCGCGCGGCGATTTTGCGATGCGCGCCCCTCGCGGTGTATCCTTCACCGGCGGCGAACCGAGCAAGCAGGAGATGGACGCATGTCCGTGGACGGCAGCTGGAATCTCACGATGGAGACCCCGATGGGAGAGCGCAAGGCCACGCTCGACGTGACCAGCGGCGGCGGCGCGCTCAGCGGCAAGCAGTCCGCCGACGGAAACTCGGCGGAGATTTTTGACGGCACCGTGAGCGGCGACACCCTCGCCTGGAAGGTATCGATCACCTCGCCGATGCCGATGACGCTGGAGTACACGGCCACCGTCGCCGGCGACGAAATGTCGGGCCAGATGCAGATCGGCGTGTTCGGAAGCTTTCCCTTCTCGGGCACCCGCGCGTAGGCGTGGCGCTGCGGCATGCGCATCGCCATTGTCGCTGACATTCACGGCAACGCGGCGGCGCTCGAGGTTGTCTGCGCCGACATCGCACGCAGGAACGCGACGCGCATCGTCAATCTGGGCGATTGCGTTTCCGGCCCGCTCTGGCCGCGCGAAACGATCGAGATGCTGCTTGCCACGCGGTGGCCGACCGTGCGGGGTAACCACGATCGGTGGGTCGGCGAGGATCCCGTCGCTTCGCTTGGGCTCTCCGACGGCTATGCCTACCGAGCGCTCGACGCCTCGCAACGCGCGTGGCTGCGCGACCTGCCGGCGCAGCTCGACCTCGGCGATGGAATGACGGCCTTCCACGCGCGCCCTGGCGACGACGAGGCCTATCTCCTGGAGGACGTCGAAGGCGGCCGCATGGTGCGCGCGACGTGGGAAAGCATCGCCGAGCGGCTTGCCGGCATCGGCGGGGAAATCATGCTGTGCGGCCACAGCCACCTGCCGCGCGCGCTTCGGTTGCCGGATGGCCGCTGGATCGTCAATCCGGGCAGCGTGGGCTGTCCCGCCTATGACAGTCCGGAGCCGCCTGCGCATGTATCGGAGTCAGGTGCACCATCCGCTCGCTACGCCGTGCTCGAACGCGCGGGCGACCGCGTCGTCGTCGACCTGATCGCGGTCACGTACGACCACGAGGCGGCCGCCCGCCGTGCCGAGGACAATGGCCGGGCGGATTGGGCGCACGCGTTGCGCACCGGCTTCATGCCGCCTCGGGGCTGAGTCGCGGGGCAGGAGGCCCGTCATCGTTGCGAGGAGCGACGCGGCGAGGCAATCAGAATCGCCACAGCTGCCGGGATTGCTTCGCCCGCAATGACGGCGGGGTTCTTTCGCCTCCTCGCCCTTTGCGGGCCCCTATGGGCGATCCTGGCGGCCCCATGGGAACAGCGCGGCCGGGAACTCGGCCGCGTAACGCGGCGGCTTCTCCGGGCGTTCACGCTCCTGCGGCGGGTTGGGGTCGGGCTCCACCACCTTGCGATAGAGATGCCAAGTCGCATGACCGAGCACCGGCATGACTATGGCGAGGCCGAACAGGAACGGGAGCGAGCCCAGCGCCAGTGCGACGGCGACGATGAGGCCCCACATCGCCATCGTCACGGGGTTGGCGGCGACGGCGCGTATCGAGGTCACGATCGCGCCTGCGACCCCGACGTTGCGGTCGACCAGCATCGGAAACGAGACCACGCTGATCGCGAGAACCAGCAGGGCAAACAGGAAGCCGATGCCATTGCCGACAATGATCAAGATCCAGCCCTCTCGGGTGGTGAACACGTGGCGGAGGAATTCCATCACCGAAGCCGATGCCGCCGGTTTGTACCCGAAGGTCGCCACGTAGATCGCCTGCGCGACCGCGATCCAGACGATGAAGATTGCCATCAGCAGGAGGCCCAGCAACAGGATCGAGCCGAACGAGGGCGAACGCAGGACGTCGAAGGCGTGCCGCCAGTGCACGTCGAGCCCATACTCGCGCCGACGGCTGAGCTCGTAGAGCCAGATGCCGGCGAACGGCCCGATCAGTGCAAAGCCCGCCATGATCGGGAACAGCAGCGGCAGCACGTCGTAGCCGAACGCCAGGCGGGCCAGGAACAGTCCGGCGATCGGATAGATCAGGCTCAGGAAGACAAGGTGGGTGGTCGGCATCTCCCAGAAATCATCGAGGCCGCGCGCGAGCGCGTCCTTGAGATCGGCCGGCCCGATGGTGCGGACGGCGGGAAGCGTGGGGGCTGCACCCGAAGCGGTATAGACGTCCTGCTGCGCCATGGCGATTTCCTCCTGAACCAACGAGGGCTCAAGCGGTCGCGTCGAGGGTGACGCAAAGCGCCAGATATGGCCGCCGGGTCACGTCACGTCGCGACCTGCAGTGGGCGTGATTGTACGCCAGCGGCGACGCTTTGTCGCCTCCCCACCGCCGCGCCTGCAAGGCCGCATCCGACTCGCAACCCTGCGTTCGGCGCCGGACGGATCGGCCTTCCCGGCAACTGCCCGAAGAGGTAACCAGATCTCATGCGAATCATTTCGGGCGGACAGAGCGGCGTCGACCGCGCCGCCCTCGATGCAGCGCTCGTCATCGGAATGGCTTACGGCGGCTGGTGTCCCGCCGGCGGCTGGGCCGAGGATTCGCCCGAGCCGCCGGGCGTGCTGCAGCAGTATCCCTTGCTGCGCCCAACCCCGCTCGCCGATCCGGCTCAGCGTACCGAGTGGAACATACGCGATGCCGGCGCGACGCTGATCCTCGTCGAATCCCGCGGCCTGGCGGCCTCGCAAGGAACGATGCTGGCGCGCGCGCTCGCACAAAAGTATCGCAAGCCGCTGCTCGTGGTCGACCTTGATGCTCCCGATGCGCATGAGCGCGCGGTGTCGTGGCTGCGGGCCCTCGTTGAAGCGCATGGCCCCGACCTTGCGCTCGGGATCGGGGGGCCGCGCGAAAGCGAAGCGCCCGGCATTTGTGCCCTCGCGACGGCGTTCCTTGAAGCACTGCTGGATCAGGCGTCGCGCTGGCCCGGCGCATGAAGGCGGTCACAGTGCGGCCATTCGGTACAGCCGCGCGCGCTTCGTGCTCAGCGTTTCGTGCGGTCGTCGGGGGGCGGCGGTTCTGCGGATGACGAGGGAGACTTCGGCTCTGTTTGCACGGGGCCGAACGGTTCAATCCGAGGATTCGAGAACGGCCCGCGATATGGCTCGTCCGCTCCGGAGCGGGCCGGCAGGCGCTCCGCCGGTACTTGCACGCTATATAAGCCGCGGCCGGGGTCTATCGGCACAACGCCGAACCCCGCGTCTATGTCTTCCACGGCGACTCCGAGCTGCGCGGCCGCCTCGCCGAGGCTCGGCGGGCCGTTCTTGCCCTGCACCGTCATCAGAACCATCGCACCCACCAGCATCGCCCCGATGCGCGCGACGGGAGCGCCCGATCCCCACATCCGCGTCCTGGGTGTGTCCGTAGCGACCGCCTCACACCCCCAAGGCCGTCGCGGTCGCCACTGGATCAATAATGCCGAAACCAAAGTCGCCGTTCCATCCCGTGCCGGCCCCAGCGTGAATAGCGTTCGCTCGGATCGTGGCGAAAAGTTGGTTGGACGGCACGGTTCCAGGCGCGACCTTGGTGCGCAAGGCGGCCACGATGCCTGCGGCAACAGGGCACGCGGCCGACGTTCCGCTGTCAGGCGAGCCTGGGCCGAATGCCTCCGATCCCTTGAAGTGCGTGTACGAAGTGACGTCCGGTTTTTGCGCGAACATCCCGGAGATCGAAGGGCCTTGTGATGAATAGCCGACGCGCTGATCGTTGGTATCGCAGCCTGCAAGCGTCAGCACCTCGGCCAGGGCGTTTGCTCCCATGATCGCTTGCGTGGTCCGCCCCTGACACCGCATATCGGCGCATTGCGCGCCGCAATTGCCCGCGGCGAAGATGATGTCGGCGCCGGCATTCGCAAGCGTCTTTGCGATGACGTTGAATGGATGATTGGGGTTGTCGATGAAGCGACCGGGATGCCCGGCAGGAAAATCCCAGCTGGGATGGTAAATGCCCCAGCTGTTGTTGGACACCAGTGCTCTGAATTGCTGAGCGCCGCCCGGCGCGAACGCCACTCCCCAAAACGCAAGCAGTTGGGCAAATCCGAGCAGGGCTACGCTCAACGTCCTTCCCACCATTGCGCCGCCCGGGGCCGTACTGGCAAGGATCGGGAAATCGAGCAGGGTTGCCTTCGGTGCCGCGAGCAGCGCGTCGAACGCGCACATCGTACCGTGGTGCACCGGATGCGTGCCGGGAGCCACGGTGGATCCAGGCGCCCTCCACGAATTGGCAACATCAAGCTTGGGCGTAAATCCGAGCTTGGCGGTGAGGTGCGCAAGATTGATCCCGGTGTCCATGATTGCAATCGCGACGCCATCGCCAGTCAGGCCCCTGCTGGTCAACGTCGACACGTTGAGCTTGGTCTTGACATTGTTCGCGTCTCCGACAGGAGGACTGCCGCCGCAGGTGATCAACGGCGCAATTTCCGGATTGGCAAATACCGGGTTGCCGTCAACGGCCTCCGGAACGCGCTGCGGATCGTCGGCTTCGACGAAGCCGGTCACCGCAAACTGCTCTGACCTCTCGGGCCGTACGGAAGCCGCTACCCTCGCCTCCGCCGTAGCGGCGGGGGAGCCAAGCGGAACGGCGGCAACGCTGGGATCCACCTCGAACTTGCTCGGCAAGACCGCTCTGGCAACAGCCGACGGCGCGCGGCCTTCACGTGAGGCAATTGCGGATTCCAGCAACGGGGGCTGTGAGGGCATGACAGCTATGACCGACACCCGCATGTCCACCTCCTCGCTTGAAGGAATGACGATTGTAGGTCTCTCGGCGCCTATTGCAACCCTGATGTGATGCTTGCAAGAATGCTCGTTAAGAGATAGGCCGAGTCTATTGCCATGTGAGCAAGTGCGTCGCGCCGTGGTCGGAACGGTCGGCCGCGCGAGGGCCGCGCCGGTCGGGCTCGCGCAGCGGATGTGGCGCAGGCTGCGTTGGGACGGGCGCAGCTGAACCTCGTAGCGCTAGGGTTCGAGCCGCACCCCGACGTCGCGGATGATTGCGCCCCAGCGGTCGGAGAGGCTCTTTGCCTCGCGCGCCATTTCGGCCGGCGGCAGGCCGGACGCCTCCGAGCCGCCTTTGGCGAAAAGCTCCCGTATCTCCGGGCTCTGGATCGCCTTGGCGAGATGCCGATGGAGCGCGTCCACGGTCTCGGGCCGCATGCCCGCCGGCCCCCAGAACCAGAGATAGCCCCACATGCCGATGTCATAGCCTTGCTCCCGCATGGTCGGCAGCTCGGGCAGGGCGGCAATGCGCGTCTCGGCCGCGGTTGCGATCAGCTTGACGCGCCCGGTCGCCGCGTTGGAGATCGCAGTCGTCGGCCCGTCGAAGAACAGTTCGACGACGCCGGCCAGATGGTCCTTCATCGCTTCGCCGCTGCCCTTGTACGGCACGTGCACGATGTCGATGCCGGCGCGCTGGCGGAACAGCGCGCCGTTGAGATGCGAGGTCGAGCCGGTGCCGAAGGAGGCGTAGTTCAGCCTGCCGGGATTGGCCTTGGCGTAAGCGACGAGCTCCGCGACGTTGTTGAACGGGGCGGAGACGTGGGCAGTGAGCACGGTCGCCGAGCGAGACCCCGTCGTGATCGGCGTGAAGTCGGTGAGCACGTCCCACGGGGGGTTCTTGTAGAGGTGCGGCAGCTGCACGTGGGTCGCGATGGTGTAGAGCAGGGTATGGCCGTCGGGTGCCGCGCGCTGGACCTCGCGCGATCCGAGCAGGGTGGAGCCGCCCGGCTTGTTCTCCACGATCACCGAGACGCCGAGCGATTCGGCGAGCCTTTGGCCGATCGCGCGCGCCTGCACGTCGGTCTGCCCGCCGGCCGGAAATGGGACCACGACGCGGATCGGTTTTCCCGGCACCGGAAAGGTCTGGGCGTTGGCAACGCCGGCGAGGGCGAGGCTCGCGGCCGCGACGATGAATGCGGTGTAAAGCCGTGTCATGGACGCCCCCTCCCAAGAGCTTCCTGATGATACGGGCTTCGTGAGCGCGCGGGCAATTCGCGCGCGGATGCAAAAGCCGAATGTCAGCGCGTCAAATCGCCGTACTCGGGATGCTTGGCGATGTAGGCGGCAATGAACGGGCACTGCGCCACCACCCTGAGCCCGCGTGCCCGCGCCTGCTCGAGCGCGCCGCGCGCAAGCTGCGATCCGATCCCGCGTCCACCGAGTTCCGCCGGCACCTCCGTGTGCATGAACGTGATCACACCGGAGTCGAGCGCGTAGTGCGCGACCGCGCTGTGGCCGTCGATCTCGAGCTCGAAGCGGTGCCGGGAGGGATTGTCGCGGACGGGGTTCGCCGTCATGGCGTCACTCCCTTGTCGGCAAGTTCCTTCAGCGCCTTCGAGCTCTTGGGAAGATCGAGCCCCATCGCGCGCAGGACCTGCGGGGTCTTGCTGAACTGGATGTCGGCATACTCGACCACTTCGATGCGATTGCCCCACGGGTCGAGGAAGTCGAGGAACGGACCTGAGAGCATTTCTGCACCGGCCTCCTTGGCCAGCCGGCGGACCTCCGAGCGGTCGTCGACCACGAGCCCAAAATGGCGGCCGCCGTCGCGATGCGGCGTCTTCATCTCCATCAGCGCCAGGAACTGATCGCCGATGTCGATGAAGGCCTGGGCTTTGCCTCTGCCGCGCAGCGTGAACGCGAAGATGCGGCCGTAGAAGGCGAGCGCCTCATCGACGTCGCCGACCTCGAGTGCAACATGATTGATCCCGACCAGCCGCGGCCTGGCCGCCTTCGCTTGCTTGTTCATGGCTCGCTCCGCCGTGTCACCAGTGCGGCATGTAGGGTGGGTCGAGCCAAAAAGCGAAACCCAGAAACGATTTGCCGGCTCAAACCTTGCGGCTGTCGTAGGCCCAGTGCAGCAGGGCCTGGCGCTGGCGCTTGCGGCAGGTGAGCTCGCCCGGCTCGCAATGCTTCCTGAGCTGCGCGACGTGGCGGCGGATCTGCTTCCAGCGCCGGATCTGGCGCCGGTCCTCGTCCGCCATCCGCCGGCCCATATAGTAGCGGCTGTACCACTGGAACCAGCCGCGCGGGTCGTCGCGATGCAGCCAGCCTTTTCGGCGCCATTCCGACAACGGCTGGCTCGCGTCCACGCCGAAGAAGTTGAGCGCGCGGTCGCGTCCATTCGGCGCGAGCTTGGCGCGCGCGAACCAGCTCTTCGGGAACTCGTTGCGGCAGTCGGTCATGTATTTGCCGCCGAACACGCCGAGCCGCAGCATCTCGGCCGGCGTCAGCTCGGGACGAAACTCCGGATCGAAATTGCGGCCCGGCGCCGCCACCCGCTGGTAGCGATAGCCGCGCTGCATCTTGTCGTTGACGACGACGGTTCTGCGGGTCATTCGACCAGCCTCAGGCGCCGGCCCGGCTGGTTCGGCACAGCCGTATTGACGTCGACATACACGACGTCCACGCACTTTTGCCGCATCCGATGACGGTCCCCGCTGCGCCACGGTCCGGCGCGGGCCTCGGCCCCGCTTACGTCTTCCAGGTAGAAGCATCGCCATTGACCGCCGCGCGGAAGCTTCGACGTGCTTTCGCCGGCGAACTGATAAACGAGCGCGACCTCCCGCCCATCCGTGTGGCCGAGCACATGCGGGCAAATCTCGCGATAGCGGTCTTTGTGGACACAGGTAATTTGATGCCGCTCGAGGATGGCTCGATGGAAGAGCTTGAAGGTCCGACTGTGCATGGTGTGCCCGGGCCGCTGTTGCCCTACCGCAGAACGTCGAAGGCCCGGTCGCGGTTGCGTCCATAGCGATAGACGGCGAAATCGTCGTCGAAGCTCGCCACACGCGTGACGCCAAGCCGCTCCATCACGGCGAAGCTGGTGCGATCGACGATAGAGAATTCCTGATCCGGAAAGGCTTCGCCGATGGCCCACGCGGCCTCCAGGTCGGCGACCGCGACCTTTTCGAGCTGCGCCGCACCACGCCGAATGCCGAGCCAGAAATTCTCCGCGGCTTGCCGATGAACACGACTGTTCAGCAATCGCCAGGTTTCGACCAGGATGTGATCAGTCAACAGCGGCGCAGCGATCTCACTCAGGAGTCGCTTGGCACGTTCGTTGTGGCGATCGCGGATATTGCCGGCCGCAAACCAGACCGACGTGTCAATGAAGACCGTCAACGGCGCAGCGCTCGGGCAGGGGAACGGCGGCGCGGCTTGCGCCCGGTCTTGCGTAGGTAGTCTTGCCATGCCGCCTCGCCGATCATCTTGTCTTTATCGCGTGCGATGTCGGTCGGCTCCCCCGAGGCACCAAGGTCGAACAGTATCGAGATGTCCGCTTTCGGTTTTGGCGCGCCGAGGTCGTTAGCGACCAGGCGCCGAATGTATTCGGCGAACGAGATGCCGAGCTCGGCCGCCTTGGCGTGCGCTCGGCGTTGCAGCTCGGGGTCCATGGTAATCTGCGTACGCGCATTCATGATGGCGCCATCATGACATCATCACGGTCCAGGCGCAATGCGGTCGCGGTGCTCGCGTTGGGTGAGTTGGCGTGGGGCCTTCCCCGGCAGCCGGCTTTCAGGCACCGCGAAAACGATGCTAAGCGGGAACAACGGCGATGAGGTACACGGATGACAAGGTTGATTTGGGCCATTGCGTTCACGGCTCTCTGCGGCATCCCGGATGCCGGCGCGCAGCAAACCTATCCGACCCGGCCCGTGACCCTGATCGTGCCGTTTGCGGCCGGCGGACCGGCCGACGTCACCGGCCGCATCGTGGCCGATCAGTTTTCGCGGCACCTCGGTCAGGCGTTCACGGTCGAGAACGTGGTCGGCGCCGGCGGCACCACCGGCATCGCGCGCGGCGCGCGTGCGACCCCGGACGGCTACACGCTCGTGCTCGGCCATATGGGCACCCACGCTGCCGCGGTCGCCCTCTATCCCAACCTCGCCTACAAGCCGGAAACCGACTTCGAGCCGATCGGGCTCGTCGCCGAGCAGCCGATGCTGTTGGTGACGCGCAAGGACCTGCCGCCGAATACGCTGGCCGAGTTCGTGGCCTATGCGAAGGCCAATGAGGCCTCGCTCAACATGGCGCATGCCGGCGTGGGCTCGGTGTCGTATACCGGGTGCCTGCTGCTCAACGCCGCGATCGGCATCAAGCCGACGCTGGTGCCGTTCACCGGCACCGCCCCGGCGATGAACGCGCTGCTCGCCGGGCAGGTCGATTACGTCTGCGATCCGATCCTCGGGCCGCTGCCGCACGTGCGCGCCGGCACCGTCAAGGCGCATGCCATCGCCACCGCCAAGCGCCATCCGGCGCTGCCTGACGTTCCGACCGCCGCCGAAGGCGGGCTGCCGCAGTTCTCCGCCGCGCCGTTCTACGCCGTGTTCGCCCCCAAGGGGACGCCGCAGCCGGTGCTCGACCGGCTGGTCAAAGCGCTCGACACTGCGCTCGACGATGAAGCCGCACGCAAGCGGCTGATCGATCTCGGCGCCGAGATCGTCGAGAAGGAAAGGCGTGGCCCGGCGCCGCTCGCCGCGCTGGTCACGAGCGAGATCGCGCGGCTCACCCCGATCCTGCAGGCGGCCGCAAAGTAACGCGACACCCGTGTCGCGGGTGAGCAGACGCCAACGCAACGCGTGCGGTGCGCTGCAGAACCGAGACCCGGTTGCTTGTCGTTCGTTGCAAGCAACCCGGGCGCTGCAGCGCGTGCGGGACGCGGGGGCCTTACGAATTCTCGCGCGTGCGCTTGCGGAAGTCCGCGATCGCCCGTCCGGCAAGCCGGCCGAGCTTGGTCGCCACCGTCTCCGGCACGATCTGCGGCGGGGGCATGCCGGCCTCGAACTCCGCGAACCAGACCCGCAGCTTGGCGAGCTCGGCCGGCGGCAGCCGCAGGATGGCTTCCTCGATCTCTTCGACAGTCATGCGCCCAGACTAGCACGCCGGCGCCACCGGTTGCAGGCGCCGGTTTTGACCGATTTCGTTTCCGCTCGATCCGCGCTACCCTTGCCGAAGAATGTGCAACCTAACGAGAGGGAGGACGGCATGCGCATTCTTCGAGCCTGCGTCATTTTGCTTGGCCTGTTGTGCGTGGGGGTAGCGCCGGCCCTGGCGCAGGAGAAGTATCCCAATCGCCCGGTGCGCTTCGTGGTCAGCTTCGCGCCCGGCGGCTCCAACGACATCATCGCCCGCGTGCTGTGCGACTGGCTGTCGGAGCACCTCGGCCAGCAGTTCATCGTCGAGAACCGCACCGGCGCCAGCGGCAACGTCGGCGCCCATTCGGTGGTCAACTCGCCGCCCGACGGCTACACCGTCATGTTCGTCGGCCCGAACAACGCGATCAGCGCGTCGGTGTTCAAGAAGCTGCCGTTCGATTTCCTGCGCGACACCACCCCGGTCGCCGGGATCATGACGCTGGTCAACATCATGGTGGTGCCGCCCTCGCTGCCGGTGAAGACGGTCGCCGAGTTCATCGCCTTCGGCAAGGCCAATCCGGGCAAGCTCAACATGGCCTCGCCGGGCGCCAGCACCTCGCCGCACATGTCGGGCGAGTTGTTCAAGCTGATGGCCGGCATCGACATGCAGCACGTGCCCTATCGCGGCGCCGGGCCCGCCTATCCGGACCTGATGACCGGCAAGGTCGACGTGATGTTCGACAACCTGCCGGGCGCGGTCGAGTTCGTGAAGTCGGGCAAGCTGCGTGCGCTCGCGGTAACGTCGGCCCAGCGCTCGTTCGTCTTTCCTGACCTGCCGACGATCGGCGAAACCATCCCCGGCTTCGACGTGAGCCTCTACTACGGGATTGCGGCCCCGAAGGGCACGCCGCCGGGCGTCGTCGCGGTCTTGAACAAGGCGGTCAATACCGCACTCGCCAATCCCAAGATGAAGACCCGCATCGCCGAGTTCGGCGGCACGCCGCTGGTGCTGACGCCGGAGGGCTTCGGCAGGCTGGTCGCCGACGAGACCGAGAAATGGGCCAAGGTCGTCAAGGCCGTCGGGATCTCGATCGAGTGAACGCGCCGTAGCCGTAGCCCGGATGGAGCGTAGCGCAAACCGGGAGCGGTTGCGGGCCGAAGCGTCCGCCCCGGATGTCGCTGCGCTCGATCCGGGCTACGTTCGTATCACAGCCGCGTCACGTGGGCCGAGACGGCAAGCCAGCGCCCGTCGCGCCGCACCCACACGTCGGTGTATCGCCCGCCACCGGGGCTGCCGTCCGGCTTGGTGTAGGTCGTGCGCGCGTGGACGATGGCGACGCCGTCCAGGATCCGGATCACGACGTCCGCGGCCTTGAGGTTCGAGATCGTTACCGGCTTGGCGGTCTGCCTGAGGAAGGCGGCGCGATCGACCAGCGATCCGTCGGGGTTGCTGCAGAGGAAATCGTCGGCGAGGATTTCCTCGAAGCGCTTCACGTCCGAGTTCTGCACCAAATCGATATAGTCCCGATTGAGCTGCTCCAGCACATCGTGATCGAATTGGGTGGCGGCTCGCATCGCAGTGGCCGGCATGGTGCGTCTCCATGGTTGAGGACTTTTCCCTACTCTGGGGAGACACGGGCCGCGTCTTTGCGGGGAGCGCCGGCGACCAAGCAATCCAGCTCCGGTACCGGGCTTCCGGATTGTTTCGCCTGCGGCTCGCAATGACGGGCCGGTGTATTCGTCGTGATCCTACATAGACCTTGCCGTCGGCGCTGGCTTGGGGAAAATTGCTACCGATGAATCATCGCCTCGACACGGTCGCATCGACCCACGGTGCAGGCGTTAAGTCCACGCGCGCGTTGCTGGCGCGCGGTCCGGGCTGGTCCGTGAGCGACGTGGTGTTTCGCGCCGCATCGGAACGGTCGCGCTTCGAGGCGCGGCACGAAGGCATCGTCATCGCGGCGGTGACGGCAGGCAACTTCGGCTATCGCTCGTCGCGCGGCCGCGTGACGCTGATGCCCGGCGCCCTGTTGCTCGGCAACGCCGACGACGCGTTCGAGTGTCGCTATGAGCGGTCGCTGGGGGACCGCTGCATCTCGTTCGACTACACCGTCGAATGTTTCGAAAACGCGGTCGGTGCTCTATCGGGAGCGAGGAAGTTCGCCTTTCCGATCCATCGGCTGCCGCCGACGCCGGCCGTCGTCGCGCGCGCGGCTGCCATTGAGGCGGCATCGACCGTCGCGGATGCGGCGCAATTTGAAGAGCTCGCGCTTCGCCTGGCGGGCGACGTTGTTTCGACCCTTGCCGGCACGCCGCAGGCAGGCGTGCCGGCGAGCAGTCGCGACGAGATTCGCATCGTCGACGCGCTGCACCTGATCGAGGCGCGCTACAGCGAGCCGCTGTCGGTGACTTCGCTCGCCGCCACCGTGCGGATGAGCCCGTATCATTTTCTGCGCGTGTTCCGCGCCGTCGCCGGCGTCACCCCGCACCAGTACCTGGTGCGCACCCGGCTGCGCCGTGCCGCGGTTGCGCTGGCCACTAGCGATGAGTCGATTGCGGCGATCGCGTTCACCCAGGGCTTCGGCGACCTCTCTACGTTCGTCGCGACCTTCCGCCGGATGTTCGGCCTGGCGCCGCGCGACTACCGCGCCGCGGAGCGCGCGCGAAGGCGTCGCGGGGTCGGCTGGGATAGCCATGAGATGCAGCGCGCACCCGGGTCGCGGCGCAGCGTGAGGCCCGCCAAGCGTCCGCCATGATGCCGAGCTTCCGCATCCCCGCCGTCACCGCCATCCCTGCCGTCGCCGTGCGCCAGTAATTGCCCCAGGGAGCTTCAAGTGGACATCGACATGAAGGCACCCGGGATCGACGAGATCACGGGCGACGATCCTCCGCTCGACGTGATCGCCCACGGGCTTGTGTTCGGCGAAGGGCCGGTATGGGACCGGCGCGAGCAGCGGCTGCTGTTCACCGAGATCATCGGCGACGCAATCTGGGAGTATAGGCCTGGCCTCGGCGCAAAGCGCATCATCCACCCGTCGAGCCACGCCAACGGCATGACCTTCGACCGAGAGGGTCGGCTGCTTGTGGCGGGCTGGTCCAAGCGCACGATCTGGCGGCAGGAGCCCGATGGGGCAATGGTCGACATTGCATCGCGCTACGACGGCAAGAAATTCAACAGCCCAAACGACATCGTGGTGCGCTCCGACGGCTCGATCTACTGGACCGACCCACCCGGCGGCCTGGTGATCCCGGGCATGCCGGGCGAGGACCTGCAGCGCTATATCGACGTCCAGGGTGTTTATCGCCTCACGCCGCAGGGCGAGGTGCAGCTCGCGATCGCGGATTGCCACTATCCCAACGGGCTCGCGTTCTCGACCGACGAGAAAATCCTCTACGTCAACGAGACCCGGCTCGGCCTCATCCGCGCTTTTGACGTGGCGAAGGACGGCAGTTGCGGGCCCGGCCGCCTGTTCCACAAGCTTGCGGGCACCGAGGACGGGGTCGCCGACGGCATGAAGGTGGACACGAGGGACAACGTCTACTGCACCGGGCCGGGCGGCATTCACATCATGGACAAGGCCGGTCGGCTGCTGGGCCGGCTGCGTCAGCCGCGCCACTGCACCAACCTGGCCTGGGGCGGCGACGATTGGCGCACGCTCTACATCACCAGCTTCCACGATGTGGTGCGCACGCGGCTCAACGTTCCGGGCGTTGCGGTCTGGTGAAGGGGCAACACGCATGAGCTGGAAATTCGAGCGCGTTGCCGGCCCCTACCAAGGTCCCGCCAACGGCGTCGTGTGGGACGGCGCCGGCGCCGCGGTGCTGTTCAGCCTGATGGAGGAGCAACGCCTGATGCGCTTCGATCCGTCGTCAGGCGACACCCGCGAGTTCCGCAAACATACGCACCGAGTGAGCGGCCTGGCCTTCGGTCGCCGCGGCGAGCTTTTGGGGTGTCAGGAGGGTGGGCGCCGCCTGGTCGAGTTCGCAAGCGACGGCCGCATGCTTATGGTCGATGCGCGGCTCGACGGCAAGTATCACAACTACCCGAGCGATCTCGCCGTCGACAAGACCGGCCGCATCTGGTTCTGCGACCCGCACAGCAGGACGCTCGCCTTCGGCCCGCAGTTCTTCCCGCCGCTTGATCACGCCTCGGTGCTGCGGCTCGAGAACGACGAGCGCAACGCCCGGGTGCTCAGGCGCGTCACCTTCGACACGCGGGCGCCGCGCGCGATACTGCTCTCAGCCGACGAAAAGACACTCTATGTTGCCGAGGGCGAACCGGCCGCCGGCTTCGTGCGCGAGTTGCGGGCATATCCGATCCTCGAGGACGGCTCGGTCGCACCGTACGCGCTGCTGCAAAGCTTCGGCGCCGATCACCGTGGGCCGCAGCGCGGGATCGAAGGCATGTGCCTCGACGTCGACGGCAACATTATCGCCGTCGGCGGCTGGCGCCGGAACGGTCCCGGGCCGTCCGTCCTTGTCATCTCGCCGGAGGGCGCGGTGCTGGAAAGCCACCCGCTGCCGGCCGACCTGCCGAACCGCTGCTGCTTCGGCGGGAAGGAACGCGATACGCTCTACGTCACGACCGCGGGCGGCGAGCTTTATGCTGCCAAAACACCGCGCTGCGGTTTCGACTTGAGCCCTCGCTGAGCAACGCAGCTGATGGATCGAGATCGTCGGATTATTCGGTTCGCGTCTCTTTCAGCATCCCGATGAGATCCTTCATGTACTGACGCAGATGGATGTCGGGGTGAACGCAAATGAAGGTTTTGGTCGGTTCGAACAGGTGCGCGGCTTCGATCGCCTGAAGCGTTCGGTCGCTCTGGGGATCGAACGCCACGCTGGGAAGGACCGTGACTCCCATGCCGAGCGCCACATAGGCTTTGATCACCGCCGCATCGGTTGCAGTCATCACCACGTTCGGCTTGATCCCCTTGCGAGTGAAGGCTCGCAAGACTGCCCTGCCGCCCGCGAAGGAGGTGTCCATCGTGATCACCGGATAGGCCGCGATCTCCTTCAGCGTGAGCCGCTTCCTGCCAAGCAGCGGATGCCCGGCAGGCACGATCACCGCACGATGCAGCGTGTAGCAGGGCGATGTGCTCAGGCCCTGGAATCCGCCGGTCGGCGCGCTGGTTATGCCGATATCGGCTTCGCCTGAGAGCACGAACTCCCGTATCCCGCCTGGATCGCCCTGGCGGATGATCAGCTGCACGTCGGGATATTTCCGACGAAAGCGATCGATGACGCCGAGCAAGACATAGCGGGCGTTGATGTGCGTCGTCGCGATGCAGATACGACCGGTCGTCTCATGGGCGAATTCTTCGCCCGCATGCCGCAGGTTGTCGGCCTCCTTCGTGATCCGTCGTGCGGTATTCAGGGTGGCGGTGCCGAAAGGGGTCAGCCCGACTACCCGGCCGTTTCTCCGCAGCAGGATTTCCCAGCCGAGCTCCTCTTCCAGCAGGCGGATCTGCGTGCTGATTGCCGGCTGCGAAATATTCAAGCTCAGCGCCGCCTTCGAGATGTTGAAGCCGCAGTCGTTCACCTCGCACAGGAAGCGGAGTTGCTCGAGCCTCATTGGCATAAGCTCCAATTATACAGCCATAATAACATATTCTTATTCATAATGCGCGCGGCCGGCTAACATCCGCGGCGGGGAGGGGAGAGCGCCGCTGCGGCGCTCGCCATCGCAGCAGGGGTTAGCTCGTGCAGCCGGTACGCGGTTCGCGCTTCGTCGCTGAGTTTCTGCGCGCCTACGGCGTCACCCACGTGTTCTTCGTTCCGGCGATCTTGATGGAGACGCTCGCCGAAATGGAGAGCATGCCGATCCGTCGGGTGGTGGTTCACGGCGAAAAGGCGGCGGCGTACATGGCGGACGGCTATGCGCGCGCCGGCCGTCGCCCGGGCGTGTGCATGGCGCAGCATATCGGTGCATCCAATCTCGCGGCCGGGCTGCGTGACCCGTACCTCGCCTGCTCGCCGGTGCTGGCGCTCACCGGCGGCAGTACGCCGCAGTCGCGGTATCGAAACGCGTATCAAGAGCTGGAGGATATGAGCCAGTTCGATCGCACCACCAAGTTCAATGCCCGCATCGACGACATCCGCCGCTTGCCTGACCTGATGCGCCAGGCCTTCCGCGAGGCGACCACCGGCTCGCCGGGTCCGGTGCACCTGCAGATGCAGGGGCACTTCGCCCAGGTGACGGAGCAGGATGCCGACCTCGACACCACGATGGAGCAGCGCTTCGGTAAAGTGCCGCCCTACCGCTCGCCGGCTGATCCTGCACTGGTCGAGGCGGCCATGCGCCAGCTTCGGCAGGCCGAGCGACCGATCATCGTCGCGGGCGGCGGCCTGCTGTGGTCGGACGCCTCCGACGAGCTGGTGAAGTTTGCCGAAGCGATGTCGATCCCGGTGGCAACCTCGCTCAACGCCCGCGGCGTCATTCCCGACACGCATCCGCTGGCGGTCGGATTGGTCGGCGGCTATCCGCAGGCCTGCGCCAATCAGGCCGTGAGCGCGGCCGACCTCGTCTTTTTCGCGGGCAGTCACACGGGCGGGCAGGTCACGGCCAACTGGAAATATCCCAAACCCGGCACTCCGGTGATTCAGCTCGACATCGACGCGCGCGAAATCGGCCGAAACTATCCGTGCTCCCCGTTGCTGGGCGATGCGCGGACGGTGCTGCAGCAGATGCTCGACCGCACCGACGACGCGCCGCGGCCTGCGCGCGCAGGGTGGCTCGCGGCGGTCTCCGGTCAGGTCTCGCAATGGCGCAAATCGGTCCTGCCGAAGCGAACCTCGAGCGCGGTGCCCATTCGTCCCGAGCGCCTGTGCCACGATATCTCCGAGCGCCTGCCCGACGGCGCCATTGTGGTGTGCGACACCGGGCACTCGGGGATCTGGGCCGGCACGATGATCGACTTCAACAAGCCCGGACAGCGCCTCATCCGCAGCGCTGGCTCGCTCGGCTGGGCGTTTCCTGCCGCCCTCGGCGTCAAGTGCGCTGCACCCGACCGAACTGTGATCTGCTTTGCCGGGGACGGCGCCTTCTACTACCACTTGGTCGAGCTGGAGACCGCCGCCCGCCACGGGATCAACGTCGTGGTCATCGTCAACAACAACAGCGCGCTCAGTCAGGAGATCCCGCTTTACGAAGCCGGCTACCGGCAACTCCCGCGTCTGCGTGACCGGGAGCTGTGGGGGTTCGAGCCGGTCGACTTTGCTCGCGTCGCCGAGAGCTTCGGCTGTCTCGGCATGCGGGTGGAGGAACCGGGCGAGATCGGCCCTGCAATCGAACGCGGGCTGGCGGCGGCGCGGCCGGTCGTCATCGATGTCGTCACCGACCACCGCATCATGGGTGAACTCGGCTTTTGAGGAATCGAGAGCATGGCCGCCAAAATTGTTGATCTGAGCGTGCCGCTGGAGAGCTTTCCTTCCGAGTATCACGACTCCCTGATCACGTACTGGGATCATCGCGACAGCGCGCGCCGGCTTGCGCGCGACTGGGGCATTGATCCGGCGCGCCTGCCGCGGCCCTACGTTGCCGGCCCCAAAGAGGAGGTGACGGCGCTGACCCACGCCGGGACGCACATCGATTCGCCGTGGCATTTCGGCCCGTTGTCCGAAGACAAGCCCGCCAAGACGGTGGACGAGATGCCGCTCGACTGGTGCTTCGGCGACGGCGTCGTGCTGGATTTCTCCACCACCAAGCAGGACGGCGAGTACATCCACGTCGCCGACGTGGAGGCGCAGCTTGCCCGCATTGGCCACGCGCTCAAGCCCGGCGAGATCGTGCTGTTCAACACCGGCGCCGGTGCGCATTGGGGCGCCCCCGATTACGGCTCGCGCGGATCGGGCCTGACCGACGAGGTGGTGTTCTGGCTCTATCGTCAGGGTGTGCGCGTGCAGACGACCGACGCCTACACGCTCGACATCCCGGTCCCCCGTATGATCGAGAAGATGAAGTCCGGCGACAAGGCCGGCTACTTCCCGGTCCATCGCGCCGGCCGGAAGGTCGAATACACGCATGCCGAGAAGGTCGTGAACCTGGAGTCGCTCCCGGCTCATGGTTTCAAGGTCGCGCTGTTTCCGATCAAGATCCGGCGCGCGAGCGGCGCTTGGACAAGGGCGGTTGCCATCTTCGACGACGACCTTGCCGGCAAGCACCTGCGTCTCGTCGATCTGAGCGCGCCGCTTGAAAACTTCGCCGCCGATCCGGAAGCAGTGAGCATCAGCTATTGGGATCACTACGACTTCGCCCGCCGCTCGGGAAAGGGCCAGGGGATCGATCCCAAGACCTTCCCGGAGCCATACATCGGCGGCGCCATGGACATCGTGACCGGCTCCAGCCAGGCCGGGACCCACATGCTCGCGCCCTGGTATTTCGGCCCGGGCAACGGCGCGAAAGCCAAAACGATCGACCAGGTTCCGCTTGACTGGTGTTACGGCCATGCGGTGGTCCTCGACTTTTCCGCCCGACCCCCAGCGGCCAAGATTTCCGACGCCGACATCCGATCCGCGCTCTCCGGGACCAGCCACCAATTGCGACCAGGCGATATCGTGATGCTGCGGACGGGAGCGGGAGCAAAGTGGGGCCAGCCCGACTACCTCGAATCGGGCGCCGCCCTGTCGGGCGCCGCCCTGCGCTGGCTGGCGGAACGGGGCGTCAAAGTCATCGGCACAGACGCCGCAACCCTCGACGAGCCGCTGGGCGCCTCGATCGAAAAACTGCAGGCCGGCACCGGCAGCGGCGCCTTCGAGCTGTTCGAGGCGGGCGGCGACGTCGAGTTTGCCTGCGTACTCAAGGTCATCGGCCTCGAGCGGCTGCCGGCAACCGGTGCTAGGATTGCCCTGTTTCCGGTGAAGTTGCGAAGAGGCAGCGGCGCCTGGTGTCGCGCCGTAGGCATCGTCAGTAGCTGAGTGTGCAGGATCGTGGTCATCTCACACAGCCAAGGAGTCCCTCCATGACATGCGCATTGTCCCGCCGTTCCCTGGTTCAGGGTCTTGCCGCCGCGGGTTCGGCTGCCGTTCTTCCCGGGATGACATTTGCTCAATCGCGCGCGATCGCCACCACGAGCTTTCCCGGGGCTTGGGAGCAGGCGTTTCGCACCATCATCATTCCGGAATTTCGCAAGCGGACGCAGGCGACAGTGAACCTCGTTCCTTCGATCCCGGTCGACACACTCTCGAAGCTGCTCGGGGCAAAGAACAATCCGCCCTACGACGTCGTCGTCCTCGACGAGGGGCCGTACCTGGCGGCGCTTCAGCACGACATCTTCGAGAAGATTCCGGCGGAACAGGTGCTGAACATGCGGGACATGCCGGCGAAGTTTGTCGATCCGCGCGGTCTCGGCGTCTTCATCTCGGCCCAGATCATCGGCATCGCCTACAATCCGGAAAAGATCAAAACGCCGCCGCGATCGTGGAACGATCTGCTCAAGCCCGAATACAAGGGGCGGGTCGGACTGTCGAACATGGCCGGCACGCTGGTTCAGGCCTGGATGGTCGAGATCGCGCGGCTCAATGGCGGCAACGAAGAGAACATGGAGCCGGCCTTCGATTTCGTGAAGCGGATGCTGCCCAACCTGAGCGCCATCACGCCGAGCCCCGGCGCGCTGGCGACCCTGTTCCAGCAAGGCCAGGTCGACATTGCGGTGCACTACAACAACAACGTCGGCGATCTGCAGGCCAAGGGCGTTCCGATCGAGCTCGCCAAGCCGGATACCGGTTTCGCCATGATCCGGTCCACTGCCCACATCATCAAGAACGGTAAGAATCCCGATCTCGCGGCGGCCTACATCAACACGATCATCGACCCGGAGGTCCAGGCCAAGCTGGGCGGCGCGCCTTATTACCTAGTGACGACGAATTCCAAGGTGCCGTTCAGCCCGGGGCTGCAAAAGCACGTCAGGGACATGGCCGAGCTCGAGACCTTCAAGACTGTCGACTGGCTGAAATTCAACCCGCACTACCTCGGATACATTGACCGGTTCAATCGGGAGATCCGGCTGTAAATTGCCTCCGAGCCGCGCCTCAACGATGGGGGATGCGAGCGTCCCTCGCGCGATCACCGCGCCTGCCGGTCCGGTCGGCGCCGCCGTCGCGGTGGAAGTATCGATCGAGCGAATATCGCACCGCTACGAGCGGGTGCTCGCGGTCGATGATGTATCGCTGCAGATCGGCGGCGGCGAGCTCATCGCGCTCCTGGGCCCCAGCGGTTGCGGAAAGACAACGCTGTTGCGCATCGTCGCCGGGCTCGTTTCGCATAGCGAAGGTCGACTCCGTTTCGCCAACAGGATTGTCGACGCGTTGCCGCCGTCGGACCGCGGCGCCGGGATCGTGTTTCAGAACTACGCGCTGTTTCCGCACATGACCGCGGCGGAAAACATCGGTTACGGGCTGCGCGCCCGCGGCGCCGCGACCAGCGAGATTCGCGCGACGGTCGAGCGGATGTTGAAGCTGGTCCAAATGGAGGGTTTCTCCGAGCGGCTTCCGCGCGAGCTCTCCGGCGGGCAGCAGCAGCGCATCGCACTCGCCAGAACGCTCGCGGTCAATCCGAAGGTGCTGTTGCTCGACGAACCGTTCGGCGCGCTCGACAAGAATCTCCGCCTCGACATGCAGATCGAGATCAAGCGCATTCAACGCGAGCTCGGCATCACCACCATCATGGTCACGCATGATCAGGAGGAAGCGCTTGGCATGGCCGAACGCGTCGCCGTAATGAATTACGGGCGCATCGAGCAATTCGGAACGCCCGAGGCGGTGTATCACACGCCCGAAACCATGTTCGTGGCCGGCTTCGTCGGGTCCGCCAACATGTTGAACGGCACCTTGCGGACTATGCCGAATGGAACCTGCGTCGAGCTTGACGCCGGGCCGCTCGTGCCGATCACCACGGCGCGTCCGCATGCGCAGGACGGACCGGTGACGCTCGTGATTCGCCCCGAGCACCTTCGGATCGAACATTCGGGCGCGAAGGGAATTCCCGCCATCTTGCAAATGGCTATCCCGCACGGACCGTTGACCATCTTCGATCTGTCGCTACCGAGCGGCGACCGCGTGAAGGCGGTCGCCACCGGAGCGGATCTCGGCATGTCTGCGGCTCCGGGGACCCCGGTTCATCTGGCGCTCACGCGCGATGCCCGCGTCAGCGTATTTCCCCGGTTAAGTCCATGACGCGCCGCATCGGAGGAATATGGGCCGAATGGCAATTGGTGCTGCCGCTCGCCTTGTTCTTCACCGTCTTCGTCTTCGGACCGCTGGCGCTGTTGGGGGTGATCAGCACCTTCAACGAGCCCGCAATGACCACGCACGGCCTCGCACAGTACGAGAAGTTCTTCGGAGACCGCTTCAATCTCTCGATTCTCGCCACGACGCTTTGGCTTGCGTTGCGCACCACGCTGCTCGCAATCCTGATCGGGTACCCGCTCGCGTATCTCTTCACGCAATCCTCTCCACGCCTGCAGCGCATTCTGATTCTCATTATCGTAATGCCGCTGCTGACCAGCGCGGTCGTCAGAACCTTTGCCTGGATCGTGATCCTCGGCCGCCAGGGCATCATCAACAACACGCTCATGGCCGTCGGCCTGACCGATCGGCCTTTGACCCTGCTCTACACGCCCATGGCCGTGGTCGTGGCCCTGGCGCAGATAGAGCTGCCGTTGATGGTGCTGCCGATCATCACGGCGCTGTCCAAGATCGATCCCAACCTTGCTCAGGCCTCCGAGGCGTTGGGCGCGCGCAAATGGCGGACCTTCTTCTGGATCATCCTGCCGCTTTCCATGCCCGGCTTGGTGGCAGGCTGTATGCTGGTCTTTGCCGCAGCTTCCAGTGCATTCGTCGTGCATACCCTGGTCGGCGGCGGTCAGAACATCTTCATGCCGCTCTACATTTATCAGCAGGGCATCCAGGCCAACAACTATCCGTTCGCCGCGACCATCGCCCTGGTGCTCCTCGTCAGCGTGCTCGTGGTGGTGTTGGCCGTGAACATCCTGAGCCGGCGGTCGCGAGGCTTCGTCCATGCATGAGGCTGCACCAATCGCCGCTCCCGGCGACGCGGTCGCACGCGAGTCGACGGCGTCGCGCCTGGAACGCGGGTCGTTTCACGCAACGCTCGGTTTGCTCTGCGGCTTCGGGATCATCTTGCTCATCGCGCCTACCGTGGTGGTATTGATCACGTCATTGACCGACAGTCCGTCGCTCAAATTTCCTCCACCCGGCTATTCGCTGCAATGGTACGCCGCGCTTTGGCATGACTCGCCGGAGATCGTCGACGCCGCCATCCTCTCGTTCAAGGTCGCCGCCATTGCGACCGTCTCGTCGGTGTTGCTCGCCGGCTCGGCCGCCTTGGCGCTCGCGCGTCGGACCGAGACTTGGGCACGCGTGCTCGATTCGATCTTCATGTCGCCGCTGATGCTGCCGGCGCTCGCACTGGGGCTCGCGCTGCTGGCGTTGTTCAACCTGCTGGGAGCCGGGCTTTCGATGTGGACGCTCGTGATCGGCCATATCGCGATCACCACGCCCTACGTCCTGCGCACCACGATCGCGAGTTACGTTCAGCTCGACCCGCAGATCCTGGAAAGCGCGCATTCGCTCGGGGCCAAACCGTTCTTCGCGTTTCGCACCATCACGCTGCCGCTCATCGCTCCCGGAGTGGCAGCCGGCGCGTTCATCGCCTTCATGGCGTCCTTCGACAATGTCGCGGTGTCGCTGTTTCTCTCCGACGCCCGCAGCGAGGTGCTGCCGATCCGGCTCTGGACCATGATCGAAACGAATCTCGACGTGCGCGCCGCGGCCGTTTCCGGCTTCCTCGTCACCACGACCGCCGTGGCGGCGCTGGTGATGGAGCGCATCGTCGGGCTGTCTTCGCATATCCGTTGAGGCCGCCGTCGCGCTTTGGCAACACGGTAGGGGCAGCGGCTCGTTGCAGGATTTCCAACTCGGGGAGTGATGACGATGGCGCGGACGATACTGCGAGGCGGCGTGGCGCTGACCGGAGCCGACCTGTCGCCGCAGCCGGTCGATGTCGCGATCGAGCACGGTCGCATCCGCTCGATCGAGCCCCGCCAGGATGCCCACGGCGACGACGAGGTCGTCGACATGCGCGGACGCCTGATCGTGCCGGGCCTGATCAACGGACACTTTCATTCGAGCGAGCACTTCCAGAAGGGACGGGTCGAGAACCTGCCGCTGGAACTGTGGATGCAATACATGCGGGCACCGCTCGCCGTCGAATTGAGCGCGCGCCAGACCTACTTGCGCACGATGATCGGCGCCATCGAGGCGCTGCGAACCGGCACCACCACGGTGGTGGACGACCTCATTCCCGGGCCGCGGGTCAATCGCGAGAACATCGCCGCCGCGCTCCAGGCCTACAAGGACATCGGCATCCGCGCCCTGGTCGGATTTGCCATGTTCGACCGTGCCGTCATCGACCACTTCCCGTTCGTCGACGAAGCGTTTTCTCCGGATGAGATCGCGCGCCTGCGGGCATTGCCGCGGCCGGACGGCATGGCGGTGGTCGAAATGTGCAGGGAGCTCCTGCGCGAGCATCATCCGCGCAAGGCCCGGGTGGGCGTCATCGTCTCGGCCTCGGCACCGCAGCGCTGCACCGTGGATTTCCTCCGGCACTGTCGCCGCTTCGCCGACGAGAACGAGCTTCCGATCATTACGCACGTGCAGGAGACGCGGCTGCAGGTGGTGACCGGCGGCGAGTTCTACGGCATGCCGATGGTCGAGTACCTTGATCGCGTCGGATTTCTTGGCCCCCGGACGTCCCTCATTCATACCGTGTGGCTCAATCCGCGTGAGCTCGAAGCGCTCGCCCGCACCGGCACGACGGCGCAGCACAATCCGTGGTCCAACCTCACGCTGGGATCCGGGCTGCAGCCCGTTCGGGAAGTCCTGGAAGCGGGCGTGAATGTGAGCATGGGCTCGGACGGCACCTGCTCGACCATGACCGCCAACATGCTCACCGTGATCGGCAGTGCCGCCGGGCTGTCCAAAATTCGTGGTGACGACTACACGCGCTGGCTCTCGGCGAAGGAGGCGCTGCAGGCGGCGACCCAGGGGGGAGCGAAGGGGCTAGGCTTCGAGGGCGAGCTCGGTGTCATTCGACCGGGCGCGATCGCCGACCTGGTCGGGTATCGGCTGGATACCGTCACCTTCTCGCCGCTCAACGATCCGGTCCGGCAACTGGTCTATGCCGAGCGCGGCCAAGGCGTGGACTTTTCCATGGTTGCGGGCGAGGTCGTGATGCGTGATGGTGAGCTCAGCCGCATCCGCGAACGCGAGCTGCTGGCCGAGATCGCACGCGAGCATGCCGCCCTGCAGGACCGGCTGGCGCGCGAGGAAGCGCTGGTGGGGCCGATCGTAGCCGCGATGGACAAGATCTACCGGCGCAGCTTGGCGGTGCCGATTCCGCCGGATACCTTCCCGGCCCGCATACTGCGATAGCAGCGGCAGACAATGTGCTCGAGCTCAGCAAAGCCGTGGTCGCTGACCGGGAAGTCCCCGCTGAGCACGGGAGCCTGCACGCGCCGCAGCGTCTCGCTCATGCCGGACCATCGTCCGCCGTGCAAATCACTCCGCCGCCTCGGTCGTCCGTCCGCGCGCGCCGGCGCGCCGCGCCAGCACCGGGCGCAGGAACTGCCCAGTGTAGCTCTGCCTCTCGCGCGCGATCGCCTCCGGCGGGCCGGCCGCCACGATCTCGCCGCCGCCGTCGCCGCCCTCGGGGCCAAGGTCGATGATCCAGTCGGCGGTCTTGATCACTTCGAGATTGTGCTCGATCACCACCACGGTGTTGCCCTGCTCGACCAGCTCGTGCAGCACGTCGAGCAGCTTGGCGACGTCGTGGAAGTGCAGCCCGGTCGTCGGCTCGTCCAGGATGTAGAGCGTGCGGCCGGTGGCGCGCTTGCACAGCTCCTTGGCGAGCTTGACGCGCTGCGCCTCGCCGCCCGAGAGCGTGGTTGCCTGCTGCCCGACGTGGATATAGCCCAAGCCCACCTGCTGCAGGGTCTCCAAAATGTTGCGCACGCGCGGCACCGCGCGGAAGAACTCGGCCGCCTCGTCGACCGTCATGTCGAGCACGTCGGCGATCGACTTGCCGCGGAACTCGACCTCCAGCGTCTCGCGGTTGTAGCGCTTGCCCTTGCACACATCGCAGGTGACGTAGACGTCCGGCAAAAAGTGCATCTCGATCTTGATGACACCGTCGCCCTGGCAGGCTTCGCAGCGCCCGCCCTTGACGTTGAACGAGAACCGCCCCGGCTCGTAGCCGCGCGCCTTGGCTTCGGGTAGCCCCGCGAACCATTCGCGGATCGGGGTGAACGCGCCCGTATAGGTCGCCGGGTTGGAGCGCGGCGTGCGCCCGATCGGCGACTGGTCGATGTCGATGATCTTGTCGATATGCTCAAGCCCCTCGATGCGGTCGTGCGCCGCCGGCGCTTCGCTCGCATTGTTGAGCCGGCGCGCCACCGCCCGGTAGAGCGTGTCGACCAACAGCGTCGACTTGCCGCCGCCGGAGACGCCGGTGACGCAGGTGAACAGGCCGAGCGGGATCTCGGCGGTAACGTTCTTGAGGTTATGGCCGCGCGCGCCGACGAGCTTGAGCGTGCGGCGCGGGTCGATCATCCGCCGCTCCGGGATCGGGATGCCGAGCTCGCCGGTAAGGTACTTGCCGGTGAGCGAGCGCGGGCTCGCCATGATGTCGGCGGGCGTGCCCTGCGCCACGATCTCGCCGCCGTGCACGCCGGCGGCCGGCCCGATGTCGACGACATGGTCGGCGGCGCGGATCGCGTCCTCGTCGTGCTCGACCACGATCACGGTGTTGCCGAGGTCGCGCAGCCGCTTGAGCGTCTCGAGCAGGCGCGCATTGTCGCGCTGGTGCAGCCCGATCGACGGCTCGTCGAGCACGTAGAGCACGCCGGTCAGGCCGGAGCCGATCTGCGAGGCGAGCCGGATGCGCTGGCTCTCGCCGCCTGACAGCGTGCCGGACGCGCGCCCCAGGGTCAGGTACTCGAGCCCGACATCGACCAGAAATCTCAGCCGGTCGCGGATCTCCTTGAGCACCCGCACCGCGATCTCGTTCTGCTTCTTGCTCAGATGCTGCGGCAGCTCGCTGAACCATTCGCCCGCGCGCTTGACCGACATCTCACTCGCTTCGCCGATATGCAACGCGGCGATGCGCACGCACAGCGCCTCGGGTTTGAGCCGGTAGCCGTTGCAGGCGTGGCACGGGATGTCGGTAAAATACTTCGCGATCTCCTCGCGCGCCCACTCGCTCTCGGTCTCGCGGAACCGGCGCTCGAGGTTGACGATCACGCCTTCGAACGGTTTCCGGGTGTCGTAGGCGCGCAGGCCGTCGTCGTAGACGAACTTGATCGGATCCTCGCCGGAGCCGTAGAGGATCGCGTCCTGCGCGCGCTTCGGCAGGTCCTTCCATTTGGCGGTCAACGCGAAGCGGTAGTGCTTGGCCAGCGCCTCCAGCGTCTGGATGTAATAGGGCGACGACGATTTCGCCCATGGCGCGATCGCGCCGCGCTTGAGCGTCGCCTCCTTGTCGGGGATCACCAGGTCGGGATCGATCTTCTGCTCGACCCCGAGCCCGCCGCAGGCCGGACAGGCGCCGAACGGGTTGTTGAACGAGAACAGCCGCGGCTCGACTTCCGGAATGGTGAAGCCGGATACCGGGCAGGCGAACTTCTCCGAAAAGATGATGCGCTCGGGGCCGCTCTGATCGTGGATCTTGGCGACCGTTTTTTCCCTCTTCCCGCCCGCGGCCTCGTCCTTCGAGACGGCGCTGCGCACCTCCTCAGGACGAGGGGGGCTGCGCCCGTCGCCCTTTCCCTCACCCTGGGGAGCGCCCGCAGGGCGCGTCTCGAAGGATGAGGGCCGAGGTGGATCCGCAAATTCCGCGACCGCCAGGCCGTCGGCAAGCTTGAGGCACTGCTCGAACGAATCGGCGAGCCGGGTCGCGATGTCGGGGCGCACCACGATGCGGTCGACCACCACGTCGATGTCGTGCTTGAATTTCTTGTCGAGCGCCGGCGCGTCGGCGATCTCGTAGAACTTGCCGTCGATCTTCACGCGCTGGTAGCCGCGCTTCATGAACTCGGCGAGTTCCTTGCGGTACTCCCCCTTGCGCCCGCGCACCACCGGCGCCAGCAGGTAGAGCCGCGTGCCCTCGGGGAGCGCCAGGATGCGGTCGACCATCTGCGAGATGGTCTGGCTCTCGATCGGCAGCCCGGTCGCCGGCGAGTACGGCACGCCGATGCGCGCCCACAACAAACGCATGTAGTCGTAGATCTCGGTGACGGTGCCGACGGTCGAGCGCGGGTTGCGCGACGTCGTCTTCTGCTCGATCGAGATGGCGGGCGAGAGGCCGTCGATCTGGTCGACGTCCGGCTTCTGCATCATCTCCAGGAACTGCCGCGCGTAGGCGGAGAGCGATTCCACGTAGCGCCGCTGCCCCTCGGCATAGATGGTGTCGAAGGCGAGCGAAGACTTGCCCGATCCCGACAGGCCCGTGAACACCACCAGCCGGTCGCGCGGGATCTCGAGGTCGACGTTCTTGAGGTTGTGCTCGCGCGCGCCGCGGATCGCGATCACGCGGGCGTCGGCGCTGCGGGCGCGGGCCTGGTCGAAAAGCTCGTCCATATCGGTCTTCGCCGCGCGAGACGGCCGGTTCTGGGATCCGCGCGACGCGGCCCGTGGTCGTGGTGGCATATCCTGAGAACGCTCCGAACCTAGTAATCGGCTGGGCGCGGCGCCAGCCAAAAATGCCGCCGTCCCAAGGAGCCCGCGGGCCTTGCGCCGCCTGCCACGATAATGTAAGAACAAATAGAGAACAAGGGATGGCGCGTCAAGAAGGTCTGTGGAAAAGCACGATGTGCCGTCCCCGCCGGAGACGGTGAGTCTAGGGTGCAGGTTGAGCAGCGGACGATCGGGAGCGTGTCATGGCGGGCAGTGTCAACAAGGTCATTCTGGTGGGCAATCTGGGGGCGGATCCGGAGATCCGGCGCACCCAGGACGGGCGGCCAATCGCCAACCTGAGGATGGCGACCAGCGAGAGCTGGCGCGACAAGGCGACCGGCGAGCGGCGCGAGAAGACGGAGTGGCACCGCGTGGTGATCTTCAACGAGAATCTCTGCCGCGTGGCCGAGCAGTATTTGAAGAAGGGCTCGAAAGTCTACATCGAGGGCCAGCTGCAGACGCGCAAGTGGACCGACCAGCAGGGGGTCGAGCGCTACTCGACCGAGGTGGTGGTGCAGGGCTTCCGCGGCGAGCTGGCGCTGCTCGACCGCGCCGGCGCCGGCGCCGGCGGCGGCGACGCCGCGTTCGAGAACGACAGCAGCGGGGATTTCGGCTCGCAGGGTCCGACCGCCTCGCGCAAGCCGGCCCCGGCAATGGCAGGCGCCGGCAAGCGCGCCGACATGGACGACGAGATTCCGTTCTGATCGGCGGATCGGCGACGCTCAAGGCGGTAGCGCCTACCCTGAGTCGTCATCCCGGGGTGCTCGTCCGACGAAGTCGGACGAGCCTCGAAGCGCCGCACTCGACTCGCCATCCTACCCGGACTTGATCCCATAGTCGCCAGCCTAGCTTTGTGAGCTAGCTCCTGGCTGTCATCCCGGCCAAGCGAGCGAAGCGAGCGCGAGCCGGGATCTATGAACCACAGTCTGGCAGACTGGGATACATGGGTCCCGGCTCTCGCTGCGCTCGGCCGGGATGACAAGAGGTGGTTAGCGCCCATCGGACTTGATCCGCGGTGCTCGTCCGACAAAGTCGGACGAGCCTCGAAGACGCACATCTGGGCTCGACAGCACGGCCGCGCATTGGCTATGCGAAGGCGCATGACCTTCAGGAGGATCGGATGAGAGTTTTGTTGGGCCGGCTGCTGCTGTGCGCCGGCGCCTTGGTGGCCAGCGAGGCCGCCGCGCAGGATATCAAGATCGCCTTGCTGGCGGGGCGCACCGGCCCGCTCGAAGCCTATGCCAAGCAGACCGAGGCCGGCCTGATGCTCGGCCTGGAATACCTTACCAACGGCACCATGACGGTGAACGGCCGCAAGATCGTGGTCCTCTCCAAGGACGATCAGGGCAAGCCCGATCTTGCCAAGTCCCTGCTCGAGCAGGCCTATGCCGACGACCGGGTGGACCTTGCGATCGGCACGACTTCCTCCGGCGCGGCGCTGGCCATGCTGCCGATCGCCGAAGAGAACAAGAAGATCCTGATCGTCGAGCCGGCGGTCGCCGATTCGATCACCGGCGACAAGTGGAACCGCTACGTGTTCCGTACCTCGCGCAACTCGACCCAGGACGCTCTCGCGGCCGCGGTGGCGTTCGGCCAGGGCGAAGTCTCGGTCGCGACGCTGGCGCAGGACTATGCGTTCGGGCGCGACGGCGTGGCGGCGCTCAAGCAGGCGCTCGCCGACACCAAGAGCTCCGCCAAGGTGGTGTTCGAGGAGTACGCGCCGCAGACCACCACCGACTTCACCGCCTCGGCCCAGCGCCTGTTCGACGCGCTCAAGGACAAGCCGGGCCGCAAGGTGATCGTGATGATTTGGGCCGGCCCGCATCCGCTGACCAAGATCGCCGACCTCAAGCCCGAGCGGTTCGGCATCGAGCTCGCGCCCGGCGGCAACATCCTGCCGGCGATGAAACCCTACCGGAACTACCCGGGCATGGAGGGCGCGGTCTATTACTATTACGGCTTTCCGAAGAACCCCATGAACGAGTGGCTGGTCGCCGAGCACCAGAAGCGCTTCAACGCCCCGCCCGATTTCTTCACCGCCGGCGGAATGGCGGCCGCCGCCGCGGTGGTCACCGCGATCAAGAAGGCCGGCGGCACCGACACCGAAAAGCTGATCGCCGCCATGGAGGGCATGGAGTTCGACACCCCCAAGGGCAAGATGGTCTTCCGCAAGGAGGACCATCAGGCGATGCAGCCGATGTATCACTTCAAGGTCAAGACCGGCGGCAAGGACGAGAACGATCTGCTCGACCTGGTGCGCGAGATCCCGATCGCCGACCTGCCGGTGCCGATCCGCAACAAGCGCTAGCGCGGTTGCGGGCCCGGCCGGGGAAATCCTCGTGCGTCATCCCCGTAACAGCGGGGATCCAGTAACCCTGGCCTGAGGGATTCCTGGCGTCAGTGGTTACTGGGTCCCCGCTTGCGCGGGGACGACGGTGACCGAGTGGGGGGCAGGTGCCGGTCCTGGAAACGCGCGACCTCACCATTCGGTTCGGCGGCCATGTCGCCGTCAATGCCGTGAGCTGTGCGTTCGAGCCCGGGACGCTGACCGCTATCGTCGGGCCGAACGGCGCCGGCAAGACCACCTACTTCAACCTGATGTCCGGCCAGCTCAAGGCGGCCGCCGGTCAGGTGCTGTGGGACAACGAGGACATCACCGGCCTGCCGGCGTCGGCGCGCGCGCGCCGCGGCATCGGCCGCGCGTTCCAGCTCACCAACCTGTTTCCCGGCCTGACGGTGCATGAGAACGTGCGGATCGCGGTGCAGAGCCGTGCCGGCGCCGGGCTCGATCTCTGGAGCCTGTGGAACCGCCATCGCGATTTGATCGCCGCGACCGACGAGCTGCTGCGGCAGGTCAACCTGACTGCGCAGTCGCGCGCCAGCGCCGGCTCGCTCTCGCACGGCGACCAACGCAAGCTCGAAGTCGCCATCATGCTGGCGCTGCGGCCCCGGATCTTCATGTTCGACGAGCCGACCGCCGGCATGAGCGTCGATGAGGTGCCGGTCATTCTCGACCTCATTCGGCAGATCAAGCAGGCGCGCGAACACACTATCCTGCTGGTCGAGCACAAGATGGACGTCGTGCGCTCGCTCGCCGACCGCATCATCGTGCTGCACAACGGCACGCTGGTGGCCGACGGCGAGCCGGCCGAGGTGATCGCCTCGCCGATCGTGCAGGAAGCCTACCTGGGTGTCGCGCATGGCTGATCCGCTGCTCGCCTTGGCGGGGGTCCACACCCATGTCGGCCCCTACCACATCCTGCAGGGCGTCGACCTCACGGTGCCGCGCGGCGGACTGACCGCATTGCTCGGCCGCAACGGCGCCGGCAAGACCACCACGCTGCGCACCATCATGGGGCTGTGGCATGCCTCCGCAGGCAGCGTTCGCTTCGACGGCAACGAGATCGCTGTCTGGGCGACACCTGACGTGGCCCAGGCCGGCATCGCCTACGTTCCGGAGAACATGGGCGTCTTCGCCGACCTCACGGTGCGCGAGAACCTGCTGTTGGCTGCGCGCGCGGGCGACATCGATGAGACGCGTCTGCGTTGGATTTTCGACCTGTTCCCGGCGCTGCAGAAGTTCTGGTCGGCGGCGGCCGGCGTGCTCTCGGGCGGCCAGAAGCAGATGCTGTCGATCGCACGCGCAATCGTCGAGCCGCGCAAGCTCATCCTGATCGACGAGCCGACCAAGGGGCTGGCGCCGTCGATCATCGTCGCCATGATCGCGGCGTTCCAGGAGCTCAAGCGCACCGATACCACCATCCTGCTGGTGGAGCAGAACTTCATGTTCGCACGCACGCTCGGCGACACCGTCGCGGTGATGGACAACGGCCGGGTGGTGCACACCGGAACGATGGCTGCGCTCGCGGCCGACGCCGCCCTGCAGCAGCGGCTGCTCGGGCTCGCCCTGGATTCGCACCAATGAGCACGGCCGAGCGCAGCACCGACGCGGTCGTCGTCCCCGCGCTCGATTGGCAACCGCTGATACTCGCACCGTTGATCATGCTGATCGCGCTGCCGCTGATCGGCTCGCCCTCGACCTGGGCGACGCTGACACTCGCCGGCCTCGCCATGGGCATGATGATCTTCGTCATGGCGTCGGGCCTCACCTTGGTGTTCGGTCTGATGGACGTGCTCAACTTCGGTCACGGCGCCTTCATCTCGCTCGGCGCCTACACCACCACCTTGCTGCTGCTGCCGCTGTCGGGCTGGCTGGCGGCCGACTCGTTGGCGCTCAACTTCGTCGCGCTGTTGGCCATGATCGGCCTGGCGATGCTGATCACCGGCATTGCCGGGTACCTGTTCGAGCGGGTGATCATCAAGCCGGTCTACGGCCGCCACCTGCACCAGATCCTGGTCACTGTCGGCGGCCTGATCGTGGCGCAGCAGATCATCATCGTGCTGTGGGGGCCGATCCAGATCACGTTGCCGCTGCCGACCGCGCTGCGCGGCATCATCGTCATCGGCGACATCGCGGTCGAGCGCTACCGGCTGATCGCGGTCGTCATCGGCCTGTTCGTGTTCGCCGGCATGCTGCTGGTGCTCAACCGCACCAAGATCGGGCTGTTGATTCGCGCCGGGGTCGAGAACCGCGAGATGGTCGAGGCGCTCGGCTATCACATCGATCGGCTGTTCGTCGGCGTGTTCGTGGCCGGCTCGGCACTCGCCGGCCTCGGCGGCGTGATGTGGGCGTTCTATCGCGAGGCGCTCACCCCCGGCATGGGCCTCGAGCTCTTGGTGCTCATCTTCATCGTGGTGATCATCGGCGGCCTCGGCTCGGTCGGTGGTTGCTTCATCGGATCGCTCCTGGTCGCGCTCACCGCCAACTACACCGGCTTCCTGGCGCCGAAGCTGGCGCTCGGATCCAACATTTTGCTGATGGTCTTGATCCTGCTGTGGCGCGCGCGCGGCCTCTACCCGGTGGCGAACCGCTGACATGCGACACAACCTGCCCGGCGCTCCTTGCATCCCTCGAGACGCGGTCCTGCGGACCGCTCCGCGGGATGAGGGCGGCGGGGCGTGCACCAGCCTCCTCACGCTGAGGAGCGCGCGCCGCACGCGTCTCGAAGCCCGCACGACATCCTCGCGGAACGACTGCTGATGCTGCGCGCGATCCTCTCCGACGACTATCCGCAGAGCCGGATACTATCCGCAGCGCTGCTGGCCATCTTCGTCGGCCTGGCACTGGCGCCGTTTCTGTTTCCCGGCTCGCAGTCGCTCAATGCGGCGGCGAAGATCTGCTACTTCATCGTGCTGGTGGCGAGCTACGACCTGCTGCTCGGCTATACCGGCATCGTGTCCTTCGCCCACACCATGTTCTTCGGTATCGGCGGCTACGGGGCCGGCATCGCGCTCTACACCTGGGGCCCGACCTGGACGTCGGTTTCGCTCGGCACGCTGATCGCGCTCGTTCTGTCGACCGCGCTGGCGCTCGTCATCGGCCTGTTCTCGTTGCGCGTACGCGCGATCTTCTTTGCCATGATCACGCTGGCGGTCGCGACCGTGTTCGCGATCCTGGCTTCGCAGCTCGGCTGGCTCACCGGCGGTGAGGACGGCCGCACCTATCAGATCCCGCCGCTGCTGCGGCCGGGCTTCCGCCTGTTCGAGCAAAGCGTCCTCGGGGTCACCATCAACGGCCGGATCATTGCCTACTACCTGCTGTTCTTCACCTCGCTGGCGCTGCTCCTGGTCATGCTGCGCGTGGTGAACTCGCCGTTCGGCCGCGTGCTGCAGGCGATCCGCGAGAACGATTTCCGCGCCGAGGCGCTTGGATACCGCACCGTGCTCTATCGTTCGATCATCAACTGCGTATCGGCCGCCATGGCCACGCTTGCCGGCGTGCTGTGTGCGGTCTGGCTGCGCTATACCGGCCCGGCGACGACGCTCTCCTTCGACATCATGCTGGATATTCTGCTGATGGTAGTGATCGGCGGCATGGGCACGCTGTACGGCGCGGTGCTGGGCGCCACCATCTTCCTGCTGGCGGAAAGCTACCTGCAGAACCTGCTCGGCCTGGTCGGCAAGGCGACCGAGGGACTGCCGGTGCTGCCGCAGCTGTTCCACGCCGACCGGTGGCTGCTGTGGCTCGGGCTTCTGTTCATCCTGAGCGTCTATTTCTTTCCCACCGGGATAGTCGGCAAGCTGCGGGGCCGCGCACCATGACCGATGCTTGCTCCTGCTACGCGACCGTGCTCGATCGCGAGCTCCACTACATGGAGTGGGGCGAGCGCGGGAAGTCACCGCTGGTGATGTGGCACGGGCTCGCGCGCACCGGTCGCGACTTCGACGACATCGCCCGCGCGCTCGCGGGCGACCGCCATATCATCGTGCCCGATACGATCGGCCGCGGATTGAGCCAGTGGAGTCCCGCCCCGGAGCAGGAGTACTGCTACGATTTCTATGCGCGGCTCGCGACCGCGCTCATCGATCGACTCGATCTGGGCACCGTCGACTGGCTCGGCACCTCGATGGGGGGCGCGATCGCGATCCGCGCCGGCGCCGGGCCGCTGAAGGGCCGCATCCGCCGGCTGGTGCTCAACGACATCGGCCCGCAGGTCGCGTCCGCGGCGGTCGAGCGCATCCGCTCCTATGCCGGCAAGCCGCCGCGCTTCGACCGCGTGTCCGAGCTCGAAGCCTATTTCCGGCAGGTCTACAAGCCGTACGGATATCTCAGCGACGCGCAATGGCGGCGGCTGACCGAAACCTCGACGCGGCGGCTTCCGGACGGCGGGATCACCACGCACTACGATCCCAAGATGGTGCTGCAGTTCGAAGGCCACCCGAACGACAACGACCAGTGGCCGCAGTGGGAGGCGCTGGCGTGCGAGATCCTGTGCCTACGCGGCGCGCAGTCCGATCTGCTGCTGCCGGAAACCGCCGCCGCCATGCAACGGCGCAACCCGCGCTGCCGCGTGGTCACGATCGAGGGCTGCGGGCACGCGCCGGCCTTGAACGTGCCGGAGCAGATCGCGATCGTTGCGCAGTTTCTGGCGCGCGCGTAGCAGATAGGCGGCGGAACCGGGTGCGATGAAGCAGCGGCGGAAAGGCGGAGCGCACCGATCGGCGAAGGCGCGGCCGACGCTTGCGACCGCGCTGCTGCAGGGCCTGAAGGACCACGGTGCCGGCGAGATCTTCGGCATCCCGGGCGATTTCGTGCTGCCGTTCTTCAAGGTGATCGAGCAGAGCGGCATCCTCCCGCACTACACGCTGAGCCACGAGCCGGCGGTCGGATTCGCGGCCGATGCCGCCGCGCGCTATCGCTGCGGACTGGGCGTTGCGGTCGTCACCTACGGCGCCGGCGCCTTCAACCTCGTCAATCCGATCGCCGGCGCCTATGCGGAGCGCTCGCCGGTGGTGGTGATCGCGGGTGCGCCGGGCGCGCGCGAGCGCGCCAGCGGCTTCCTGCTCCATCATCAGGCGCGCACCGTCGATACCCAGGCGGCGGTATTCCGGGAGATCACCTGCGACCAGGCCGTGCTCGACGATCCGCCGACCGCGCCGGAGCAGATCGCCCGCGTGCTGCGCAGCGCACGCGAGCGCTCGCTGCCGGTCTATATCGAGCTGCCGCGCGACATGGGAGGGGTCGCAGCGGGAGCGGTACCGGTGCTGCCGCGGCAACCGGCGGACCAGGGCGCGCTCGCCGAATGCGCCGACGAGATCCTGGCCAAGCTGGCGCGCGCCGGCTCGCCGGTCATCATCGTCGACGTCGAGGTGCGCCGCTATGGCGTCGAGGACCGCGTCGCCGCTCTGGCCCGCAAGCTCGCCATCCCGGTCGTGACCACCTTCATGGGGCGCGGGCTGCTCGAGGATGCGCCCGACGTGGTCGCCGGCACCTATCTGGGCGCTGCCGGCCACCCCGCCGTCACCAAGCTGGTCGAGCGCGCCGACATGCTGCTGCTGCTCGGCGTCATCGTCTCCGACACCAATTTTGCGCTCTCCCAGCGCCGCCTCGACCCGCGCCGCACCGTGCTCGCCATCGACCGGCAGGTGCGCATCGGCCATCACGCCTATGCCGAGGTACCGATCGAGGATCTGGTCGACGCCTTGCTGGCCCGCGTCCGCCCACGCCCGGCCGCAAGGAAGCCGAAGCGACGCTCGGCTGTCGCGTATCCCCGCGGGCTGCCGAGCGACGATGCGCCGATCGCGCCTTCCGATGTGGCTCGCGCCGTCAACGACCTGTTCGATAGGCACGGCCACATGCCGATGACGGCCGACATGGGCGACTGCCTGTTTACCGCGATGGAGATCGAGAACACGGCGCTCGCCGCTCCCGGCTACTATGCCGGCATGGGCTTCGGCGTGCCGGCCGGCATGGGGGTTGCCGCCGCGACCGGCCGACGGCCGATGATCCTGGTCGGCGACGGCGCGTTTCAGATGACCGGATGGGAGCTCGGCAACTGCCGCCGCTACGGGCTCGATCCGATCGTCGTGCTGTTCAACAACCGCAGCTGGGAGATGCTCCGCGTGTTCCAGCCGGAATCGGCGTTCAACGATCTCGACGACTGGCATTTCGCCGACCTCGCCGGCTCGCTCGGGGGCCATGGCGAGCGCGTGGCGACCCGGCGGCAACTGGCGGCCGCGCTCGAGGCGGCGGTGCGCCGGCGCGGCCTGTTCTCTTTGATCGAGGTGATGCTGCCGCGCGGCGCCACCTCCGACACGCTGGCGCGCTTCGTGGCCGGCTTCAAAGCGTCGCGGCAGGACCCGCCTCAACGCTGATCTCGGCGCCCACGCGGGGCGGGCTGGCCCTAGCCTTCCGGATGACGGAGGTCGATTGAGACCAAGGGAGCGTTCGAACAGTCGCGAGCAGCGCGAGTCACGTATCGCACGTGAGTTCTTGCTCTATATTGTCTTAGCCGCAATATGATCCGGGCGACCCATCGCAACCAGCGCAGCTCGGCGGAACGAAATTGACCAACCAGCATGGCAGCCACCCTCCTGCGATGGCGCTAGGCCTGGGTGGCGTCGGCGCAGAAGACGTCATCATTCTTCCGCTGGTCCTGATCGCCCTGGCCGCAAGGCGTCTGTTTAGGGTGACGCTGTCAATTCTGATCCGGATCCTGGACTACGCCTTTCCCATCTTGCTGCAATTGGCAAGGTTTCCTTTGTTCACCATCCGCATCGTCGGCGACGGCGCAACCGCGCTTCTGATAGGGATCGCCCGCTGCCTGCCAGTTTCCGGCCAGACGTATGCAGAGTGGCGCAATTTCGTCACCCGAAATTGGTCTTGGCTGAGACAAAAGATAAGCTACCGGGCCTTCGAAGAGTTCGTGCACCACGCGTTCGAACGCGGAATGGCGTGGGTTTTTCGAAAATGCCGGGCGCTCACGCCGACTAGGGCCTTGTTGGTGCTCGCGGGCGCGGTGCTCTGGCTTCCCATCTCCTTTGGTGTGGCCACCGGCATGCACGCCATACTGATAGCGAAGGCAACCTCGCTGCCCGCCTGGATGCAACTTCTGCATCCGCTGGCGACCGTCGTGGCAAAGAGCAAGCTTTTGGTTTTGCCCGTCTATCCAGCCGCCTGGCCGCGCGCGAAAGAGCATCCGCTGGTGCAGGCGATGTCGCGATGGTATCGATACTTGGCGCAGGTTCGTCTCGCGCAGAAAACGAGATATCGCTACTGGCAGGCCGAAAGTGTCGCTGCGGGAGCGGCCGACGCCATACGCCGGACCCTTTCGGTCCGGTTCGGCCCCCTGTCCAGCGCCTTGCTTGCAGGACTCGACAGTGCCGCCACGTTGCTGCGCAAAGCATCGCGCGCGGCCGCCACCCGCACCGTCGAAGGCTTGTGCCGGATACCGCTCATCGGCTCGATCTTTAGAAGCTACGCCGTGCACTATGATGGTGCGAACAAGCATGACGCAGAGAGTTTCAGTGAGAAGGCAAGCCGGTTCTTTGAGCGATGGTCTATCAAATTTTCGGCCGAGTATTATGAAACAAGGGACAAAGAAGAGGGGGCAAGCCGAATTCACACATAGGCGCCCATTCTCGTCCTACCAATGGCGTCAGGTGCTGACTCGTCATGCTCACCGCATCAAAGCATATGGGCCGCCGCGCTCGAGCGCGCGGAGGTAGGCCGGGCGCGCGTGGATGCGATCGAGGAACGCCTGTACCTTCGGCCGCCCCTCGGTGCCGCGCCCGCGCGCCGCGGCGGCCTCGAGCGGGAAGCTCATCTGGATGTCGGCCGCGGTGAATTCTTCGCCCGCGAACCATTGGTGCCGCGCAAGCTCCATCTCCCAGTAGTCGGCATGCGCCTTGAGCTGCGGGTCGACGAAGCCGCGCTGCGCCCTCGCCATCACCTGGCGCATCAGCGGGCGCAGGATCGCCGGTGTCCGCCCGGGCAGCCGTGCGAACACCAGCTTCATCAGCAGCGGCGGCATGGCGGAGCCTTCCGCGTAATGCATCCACATCGTGTAGCGTTGCCGCTCGGGGGTTCCGGCCGCTGGGATCAGACGCCCCCGTCCGTAGGCCTCGACCAGGTATTCGATGATCGCGCCGGACTCGGCGAGGGTGTTGTCGCCGTCGGTGATCACCGGCGCCTTGCCGAGCGGGTGCACGCGGCGGAGCTCTGCCGGCGCCAGCATGGTCTTCGGGTCGCGCGCGTAGTGCACGATCTCGTAGGGGAGGGCGAGCTCCTCGAGCAGCCACAGCACGCGCTGCGAGCGGGAGTTCTCGAGATGATGGACGGTGATCACGGGTCGGGCTCCTCGATGCCGGGCGGCGCGCGGTGCCGGCGCCTCCTGAGCGGTCCGCAGCTGGAAGCCCGGCGTACCCGCGGCGCAGAGCTGCTGTCCGCTCAGACCGGCGGCCCGTCCCCCTTGACCTGGGTGCGGTGCATAATCCGCCGTGCTGTCGGATCGAATGCATCACGACGGTGCATCGTGCAGCGATTGTCCCACCAGACGAGATCCCCGACGCGCCAGACATGCTCCCAGGCGAACTCCGGTTGCTTGACGAGGGCCCACAATTCGTCGAGCAAGGCTTCCGATTCCGCGAGCTCAAGCCCGATCAGGTAGGCGTTGCGGCGGCGGCCGAGATAGAGCATGCGCCGACCGGTGTCGGGATGTGTGCACACCAGCGGATGAACGGCGCCGGGCGAGGTGCGCGGGTCGTCGGTCGGGGTCACGCCCTGGCGCACATACCCGCCGCTGTTGTAGGTGCCGTCGTGCTTGATTTTCAGCCCAGCAATACGGTCCTTCAGCCGCGCGGGCAGCGCGTCATAGACGGCGTACATGCTGCAAAATGACGTGTTGCCACCGATCGGGGGCACTTCCAGGGAGTAGAGCAGGCTCGCTTTGGGCGGGGCTTCGAGATACGACATGTCGGTGTGCCACACCGCTTCGCCGTCGCCGAGGCTGCCGATCGGTTCGCCGTTCACCTTCACGTTCGAGACGATGTAGATTTCCGGCAAGCCCTCGACGAAGCGGCGGCCGGTTTCCTGGACGGGCGCCCAGTCGAGATCGCCGAGGCGGCGGCTGAAGGCGATCAGCTCATGGTCGCTCAGCGATTGATCGCGCAAGAGCATGACCGAGTTGTCGTGCCAAGCCCGCATGACACGCGCAAACACCGCGTCGTCGAGGTCGCGCAAGTCGACGCCGCGGATCTCCGCGCCGAGCGCCGCACCGGTTGGGATCACCTCGAGCGTGCCGGCAATGGAGCGAGTGGATGTCGTCTGCACACTCAACGTCATCGTTTCCTCCCATCTTCGGCGGCGCGCATCCAGCCTTTACTCTTCCACGCTGTGCGCCAAAATCAATCCCGCATCGAACCCGGGTGCTATTCTTCAATTCTGTGCCGGCGACCTGGGCGCCGCCCGATCGTCAGCGCACTTTGATATTGGAAGCACGGATCACGTCGGCCCATTTTTCGAATTCGGCTTGGGCTCGCGTGGCGAATTCCTCCGGCGTGCTTCCAACCGGATCGAAGCCCAGGACGACCAAGCGCTCCCTGACCTCCGGCATTGCCACGATCTTGACGATCTCACGATTGAGCAAGGCGATGATCCATTTGGGCGTTCCGGCAGGCACAACAACGGCCTGCCAATTATCACCTGCGACATCCGGATAGCCGGCTTCCGCGGTGGTGGGCAGCTCCGGCAGCGACTGCGACCGGATCTTGCTGGTTACCGCGAGCCCGCGCAGCGCGCCCTCATGCACCTGCTGTGCAGCCGGCGACGGAGAGGCGAAGCAGATCGGAGTATGCCCGGCCACCGTCGAGCCGACCGCCTGGCCGGCGCTGTTGAACGGAATGTGCATAAGGTCGAGGCCGAGCGAGCGGCGAAACGTCTCGCCGACAAGATGACCCGGCGTGCCGGTGCCCGGAGAGGCATAGCTGTATTTGCCGGGATTGACTTTGATCAGGGCGACGAGCTCCTCGATCGTCTGCGCCGGCACCGAGGGATGGACCGTAATCACCAAGGTTGTGGCGACTGCGAGCGTGACCGGGTCGAAATCTTTGCGGAAGTCGTAAGGCGTGGTGGGATAGAGCGTCGGATTGATGACGTAGCTCGGATTGACGACCAGCAGCGTGTAACCATCGGGCGGCATCTTTGCCGCGCGCCCCATGGCGATATTGCCCCCGGCGCCACCGATATTCTCGACGTAGAACTGCTTGCTCAAATTCGCCGACAGTTTCTGCGCGATGATGCGGGTTATCGTATCGGTCGGACCGCCCGGCGCGTACGGAACGATCATGCGCACCGGTCGATCCGGATACATCTCTGCACTCGCCACGCGCGGCAGCGCAGGGACGGCGACAGTCGAGGCCGCCAGACCGAAGAAGTGTCGGCGAGAAAGGGCCATGGTAGCGCCCCTCGCCGAGGGTACGTTAATACCATCCCGGCAGCAAGCAGTTCGCACCAGCTTTGCGCAAAAAATCCCCTGAGCTGAAACTCACCGCATCAGCGCTTGCGGGTCCCGCGCTCACGCGCCCGCAAATAGGCTTGGCGTGGCGTGGATACGGTCGAGGAACGCCTGCACCTTCGGGCGTCCTGCGGTGCCGCGCCCCCGCGCGCGCGCCGCGACCGGCTTGCCGACCGCGCCGTAGCCGTAGTCACACAGTCGTGAAACATGCGCGCCCTTGACCACGGAATGTTAATGTTATATACATTCACATAGGGTATCGATTTGGGAGAAGGACGATGTTGCTCGCGCCCCTGCTCAACGCCCGTCCGGTGGTTCCGGTGCACGCCTTCGCCGCTCTGGCCGCGGGCACCATTGGGGTCCTACAGCAGGCCGCTCCGAACGGCCGGGTTAGCACGTTGGCAAAGTCGCTCTGTCGCGACGTCGTCGCCGGGCGACCGGCGTCCGAAAGGGCGACGCCCTGCACGATCGAGCCCAGCGCTCGTTGATGGTGTGCGGATGGGAGAAAAACGATGTCGCTCGCGCCGCTGCTCAATGCCAGCCCGGTGATTCAGGTCCACGCCTTCGCCGCCATCGGCGCATTCGCGCTCGGCGCGCTGCAGCTTGCGGCGCCGAAAGGCACGCTGCCGCACCGGACGGTCGGTTGGACCTGGGTGGTCCTGATGCTCGCGGTCGCGGCCAGCTCGTTCTGGATCCATGAAATCCGTCTGGTGGGGCCGTTCAGCCCGATCCACCTGCTGTCGATTCTGACGCTGGTGACCGTGCCGCTCGCGGTCCTGGCGGCGCGGCGCCATCGCGTCGTAACCCACCGCAAGGCGATGACGTCGATCTTCCTCGGAGCCTTGGTGATCGCGGGTTTGTTCACCTTCATGCCGGGCCGGATCATGCATCAGGCGGCATTCGGCGGGTGAGCTTCAGCCGGCCAGCGCCGCGCGCAATCCATCGATCACGAATTGGACGGCCAGCGCCGCCAGGATGATCCCAAGCAACCGCGACAGCACCAGGTTGCCGGTGGTGCCGATCACGCGGGCGATCGGGACGGCGAGGCAGAACACGATCAGCGCGATGCCGATGACGATGGCGATCACGACCAGCAGTGCCGCCAGCAGGGCAGGGTTGCCGCCGGTCTGGCCGGTGAGCAGCAGCGTGGCGGTGATCGCGCCAGGGCCGGCGAGCAGCGGGATGGCGAGCGGGAACGCCGCGATATGCTTGGCGTGGTCCTCGTGCGCCGCCTGTTCGGCCGTGCGGCTCTGCCGGTCGCTGCGCCGGCCATAGACCATCTCGAACGCGATCGCGAACAGCAGCAGCCCGCCGGCGATGCGGAACGCCGGCAGCGTGATGCCAAGCTGCGCGAGCAGCCAACGGCCGGCGAGCGCGAATCCGGCGAGCACGCACAGCGCGATCAGGCCGGCGCGCACGGCGACGCGCCGGCGCGCCGCATTCGTCATGCCCTCGGTCAAGGCGAGGAAAATCGGTGCGAGGCCGATCGGATCGACCACCACCAGTAGCGCTACCAGCGCCGAAACCAGCGTATCGACTGGCATCGGCGAAGCGTCGCGGGGTGGCACGCACGGGTCAAGCTGCCGCCGCCCGGACAGGGCTTGCGAGGGCCGCGGCTTGCGGCCCTCACCCGGGGCTCGGCCGGGGCCCAAACTTGCCCGCAAGCCATTGAAAAATATCGTTGAAAGACTATCTACCGCAGGCGTTTTGCGGTGGCTTTTGCGGCCCGGAAGGCGTATACAAAAACACCATTCCAGCCGTTCGAGAATCGTCACTTGTCCGACACCGACAGCACCCGTCCGGGGGACCCCAATCCCACGGATATCAAGCCCGTTTCGATCACCGACGAGCTGAAGCGCTCGTACCTCGATTACGCCATGAGCGTGATCGTGGCGCGTGCGCTGCCCGACGTGCGCGACGGCCTCAAGCCGGTGCATCGGCGCATCCTCTACTCGATGCACGAGAACGGGCATACGCCCGACAAGAAGTACGTGAAGTCGGCGCGCGTGGTCGGCGACGTGATGGGCAAGTACCACCCGCACGGCGATACCGCGATCTACGACGCGCTGGTACGCATGGCGCAGGATTTCTCCATGCGCCTGCCGCTGATCGACGGCCAGGGCAATTTCGGCTCGGTCGACAACGATCCGCCGGCGGCGATGCGCTATACCGAGTCGCGGCTCACCGATGCGGCGGTCGCGCTGATCGATGATATCGACAAGGACACCGTCGACTTCCAGCCGAACTACGACGGCAACGAGCGCGAGCCGGTGGTGCTGCCGGCGCGGTTTCCGAACCTCCTGGTCAACGGCGCCGGCGGCATCGCGGTCGGCATGGCGACCAACATCCCGCCGCACAATCTCGGCGAGGTGATCGACGCTTGCGTGGCGCTGATCGACGATCCGGAACTGACCATCGACGAGCTCAACGCCATCATACCGGGACCGGATTTTCCGACCGGCGGCGTCATCCTCGGCCGCGCTGGCACGCGCGCCGCCTATCACCTCGGCCGCGGCTCGATCGTGATGCGCGGCAAGGTCGAGTTCGAGACCCTGCGCAAGGAGCGCGAGGCGATCGTCGTCACCGAGATCCCCTACCAGGTCAACAAGGCCAATATGGTCGAGCGCATCGGCGAGCTGGTGCGCGAGAAGAAGATCGAAGGCATCGCCGAGATGCGCGACGAGTCGAACCGCGAGGGCTATCGCGTGGTGATCGAGCTCAAGCGCGATGCAATGCCCGACGTCGTGCTCAACCAGCTCTACCGGTTCACCGCGCTGCAGACCACCTTCGGCGCCAACATGGTGGCGCTCGATAGCGGCCGGCCGCTGGTGATGAATCTCAAGGACCTGCTGCGCGCGTTCGTGGTGTCGCGCGAGGAAGTGATCTCGCGGCGGACCAAGTACCTGCTGCGCAAGTCGCGCGAGCGCGCCCATACCTTGGTCGGCCTGGCGATTGCGGTCGCCAATATCGACGAGGTGATCCGGATGATCCGCACGGCGCCCGACCCCAACGTGGCGCGTGAGGCGCTGATGGCGCGGGACTGGCCGGCAACCGCGGTCGCCGACCTGGTGGCATTGATCGACGACCCGCGCCACAGGCTGACCGCAGCCGCGACCTACCGGCTTTCGCTCGAGCAGGCGAGGGCGATCCTCGATTTGCGCCTGCAGCGGCTGACCGCGCTCGGCCGCGACGAGATCGCCGCCGAGCTCGACAAGCTTGCCGGCGAGATCACCGACTATCTCGATATTTTGCGCTCGCGCGTGCGCATCCTGCAGATCGCCAAGGACGAGCTCCTGGCGGTGAAGAAGGAGTTCGCGACCCCCCGGCGCACCCAGATCATCGAGCAGGAAGGCGAGGTCGAGGACGAGGATCTGATCCAGCGCGAGGACATGGTCGTGACCGTATCGCATCTCGGCTATGTCAAGCGCGTGCCGCTTTCGACCTATCGGGCGCAGCGGCGCGGCGGCAAGGGGCGGGCCGCCATGCAGACCCGCGACGAGGATTTCGTCACCCGGCTGTTCGTCGCCAACACGCACACGCCGGTGCTGTTCTTCTCCTCGCACGGACAGGTCTACAAGGAGAAGGTCTGGCGGCTGCCGCTGGCGGCGCCGCAGGCGCGCGGCAAGGCGCTGATCAACATCCTGCCGCTGGAGCAGGGCGAGCGCATCACCACCATCATGCCGTTGCCGGAGGACGAGGCGTCGTGGGCCGATCTCGACGTGATGTTCGCCAGCACGCGCGGCACGGTGCGGCGCAACAAGCTCTCCGACTTCGTCGACGTGCGCCGCTCCGGCATGCTGGCGATGAAGCTCGATGAGGGCGAAGGCATCGTCGACGTGCAGATCTGCACCGAGAAGGACGACGTGCTGCTGACCAGTGCCGCCGGCCAGTGCATCCGCTTCCCGGTCGCCGACGTGCGGGTGTTCCAGGGCCGCACCTCGATGGGCGTGCGCGGCATCGCGCTCGAGAACGGCGACCGCGTCATCTCGATGTCCATTCTGCATCACGTCGACGCCAGTACCGAGGAACGTGCCGCCTACCTCAGGCGCGCCAATGCGGTGCGTCGCGGCGGGAACGGCGAAGCGGTCGAGGAGGCCGTGCCGGAGGCCGAGGAAGCGACCGGCGCGATCGAGCTCGGCGAACGGCGCTACGTCGAAATGTCGGCGGCCGAGCAGTTCGTGCTCACCGTGTCGGAGAACGGCTACGGCAAGCGTTCGTCGTCGTACGAGTACCGCACCGCCGGGCGCGGCGGCAAAGGCATCACCGCGATGACTGTGAACGAGCGCAACGGCAAGCTCGTGGCCTCGTTCCCGGTCGAGGAAAGCGACCAGATCATGCTGATCACCGATGGCGGCCAGTCGCTGCGCTGCGGTGTGCACGATATCCGCATCGTCGGACGCGCCAGCCAGGGCGTGATCGTGCTCGACACCGCCGAAGGCGAGCACGTGGTCTCGGTCGAGCGCATCAGCGAGGAGGGCGAGCCGGGCAACGGCAACGGAATGCCGGACGGCGAGGAATGACACCGTGATCGTGCAGGCCTGCCTCAACGGCGGGCGCGATCGCGCCTTCCATCCGGCCGTGCCGGCGACGCTCGACGCCATCGTCGCCGACGCGGTCGCGACCGTTAAGGCCGGGGCTGCCGAGCTCCACGTGCACGTCCGCGATGAGAGCGGCGGCGAGACGCTGCACCCCGACGCCGTCGACCGGACCGTGACGGCGTTGCGCCGGGCCTGTCCGGGCACCTTGATCGGCATCAGCACCGGTGAGTGGATCGAGCGCGATGACGCCCGCCGTCGGCGGCACATCGCGGCCTGGTCGGTGCTGCCGGATTACGCCTCGGTCAACCTCGTCGAGGGCGACTGCGCGGCGGTGATCGCGGCGCTGCGCGCGCGCGGGGTCGGGGTCGAGGCTGGGCTGTGGACGGCGGCCGATGCCGAACGGTGCCTGGCGCTCGACCTCGCTCGCCCGGCGCTGCGCTACCTGCTCGAGATCAATCACCAAGGCGAGGCCGAGGCGCTCGCGGAACTGCGGGCGCTCGAGGCGGTGCTGCTCCGCGCGCCGGGGAAGCCGATCCTGCTGCACGGCCTCGACGCCACGATGTGGCCGTTGTTGGACCTTGCCTTCGCGCGCGGCTATTCGACCCGTATTGGACTTGAAGACGGCAGGGAATTGCCGGACGGCCGGGTAGCACCGTCGAATGCTGCGCTGGTGAAGGTTGCCCTTGAACGGCGCGCGTCCGTCGCCCGGTCCGAGCCTGGAAGCATCGCATGAGCCTGGAGCTCTACCTGATCTTCGTGCTCGCCTCGGCAGTGCTGGTGGCGACACCGGGTCCGAACGTCGCATTGATCGTCGGCACCAGCCTGCGGCACGGAGCGCGCTCAGGCCTCATGACCGCCGCCGGCGTCAATGTCGGCGCCTTGCTGCAGCTCTCCGCCATCGCCTTTGGGCTTGCCTGGGTGGTCGAGTTCTACTCGCGCCACTTCGACCTGATCCGCTATGCCGGCGCTGCCTACCTCGCGCTGTTGGGGCTGCAGCAGCTGTTGTCCAAGCAGCCTCCCGCCGGCGACGACCTGCCGGCGCTGCGCGGCGAGCGCGCCTTCGGGCGCGGATTCGCGGTCGCCTTCGCTAATCCCAAGACTCTGATCTTTCAGGCGGCGTTCCTGCCGCAGTTCCTCACCGATCCGCTGCACAGCGGCGGCGTGCTGTGGCTGCTGGCGCTGACCTTTTGTGCCATCGCCGCAATCGGCGATTGCCTCTACGCGATTTTTGCGGCGCGCGCCCGCGCGGCGGTGACCGGCCGGGCACAGCGCATCGCCGATAAGGCGTCTGGGGCGATCCTGCTCGGCGGCGCGGCCGTGCTGCTGGCCGCCAGCCGGCGGTAGCAAGCCTATCCCCGCTTGCGGGAGGGTTAGGCGGCGGCTCCCTTGGCGCATAACGGCAGCGAACGCGCGATCGGAAACCTCACCGCGCGCCGGCCGCCTCCAGGATCCGCACCATCGCGGCGTAGCCGCGCTGGCGCGCGTGGCCGAGCGGTGTCACCCCTTGCCGGTCGAGAATGTTGACGTTGGCGCCGGCCTTGACCAGCGCGTCGAGCGTCTCGGTGTGGTTGCGGCCGCCGTCGCCGAGCACGATCGATTCCATCAGCGCGGTCCAGCCGAGATTGTTGACGTGGTCGAGCGGCGCGTTGGCGGCGATCAGGGTGCGCACGATCTCGGCGTGGCCGAGGTGGGCGGCGGCGATCAATGCCGTGCCATCGTACGGGCTGGTGATGTTGCGCGCGCTGGCGCCGCCCGCGAGCGCGACCTTGAGCATCGGCACGTCGTTGCGCACGGCCAGGATGGTCACGATGTCGTACTTCTGCCCGTCGAGCGCATTGGCGTTGGCGCCGCGCTTGAGCAGCGTGCGCGCCGCTTCCTGGTGGCCGAAGAACGCCGCGACGTGCAACGGGGTCCGGCTGTTGGCGTCTTGCACGTCGAGCCTCTCGCCGGCTGCCGCCAGGCGCTCGATTTCGGCGGCATCTCCTTTGGCGGCTGCGGCGTGCAGGCCGGCGTAGATGCGCAATTCGGCCGGCGAAGGCGGCGTCTGTGCCTTGGCGGCGGGGATGGAAAATGGGTTCAGCGCCATCGCCAAAAGACAAGCCGCGAGCCATGGTGGCAATGCCGCCCAACAGGTCACGCCTGCACTTGCGCCGTGCATCCGGTGCTCCTTGCCTTCACGCTGCCGGAAACCAAACATCGATTCATGCCCCGCCAAGATAGCAGTGTTCTTCAAGCGCGCGCCACGGCGTGTGGCTATGCCGTTGCCGGATGAATCAGCGCAATCGGGGCCCGGCCATGCTTGCGGTAGATCGAGAAATCCGAATCGAGCGTGAACACGGCGTGCCGGTCGTTCAATTCGGCCATGCGCACGACGCAGCAGTCGGCGAGGGACATCGGTGTATCGCGATATTTCCGCTGCAATCGGCGCAACGCCGAAACGTGTTCGTCGATGCGGAACGCGATTCTGAGCGCGCCATTCTCGATGAGACCGAACAGCGCATCCCGCGCCTTCGGCAGGCGCGCCAGCAGATACATTGCCTCCGCCAGTACCGGCTCGCATATCAGCAGTGGCGCCTCCAGTCCGGCGATCCGATCGGCGGCCCAGCGATGATGCCGTTCCGCCCGATCCAGGAAAGCGACCAGCGGCCCGGTGTCAGCGATTGCGGCCGGCATTGCGACCGAAGCCCCTGAGGTGCCTGGGGTTTGACCCGAGGTCCGGCACCCCCGAATCGACCACCCCGCGGGCCCCCTTCATGAGGGCCGCGAGGGTCGGTTTAGGTCTGGTGCCGGCGGAGGCCTCGAGCACGCGGCGCAACCCTTCTTCCACCAGATCCTTGAGCTTGCGGCCGCTCAAGCCCGCTTCCGCTTTGGCGCGCCGGTAGAGCTCGTCCGGCACCTCCACCGTGGTCTTCATCGTGGTGCTCGTTTGGGCAATTTTCCATAAAAGAATATTTATGGGAAAGTGAGTTGGGCCTCAAGAGGCGTTGCCGTGGCGGCTTGCAGCCCGGACGGACGCAGGCTAGACCCCCGGCATGACGCGCACCGCTTTCTATGCCGGGTCGTTCGACCCCGTCACCAACGGCCATCTCGACGTCGTGCGTCAAGCCGTGCGGCTGGTCGACCGGCTGGTGCTGGCGATCGGACTGCACCCCGGCAAGACGCCCTTGTTCTCCGCCGCGGACCGCCGTGAGATGCTCGTCGAGTGCTGCGGACCGGTCGCGCGCGAGGCCGGCTGCGAGCTTGCCTGCATCCTGTTCGACGACCTGGTGGTCGAGGCCGCCAGACGCGAGGGTGCGAACCTCTTGGTGCGCGGCCTGCGCGACGGCACCGACTTCGACTATGAGATGCAGATGGCGGCAATGAACGGGACCATGGCGCCGCAGGTGCAGACGGTGTTTCTGCCGGCCTCGCCCGCCGTCCGCCCGATCACCGCCACATTGGTTCGCCAGATCGCCGCCATGGGCGGCGACATATCGGCTTTCGTGCCGCCTGCGGTGGCGCAGCGGCTTCGCGCCCGCTTCGCCGGAAAATCCGGCGCCTGATTCTTAAGGAGAACCCCATGTTCCGTGCTCTTGTCGTCGCTGCGGCGCTCGTGTGCGCCGCGCCCGCGCTCGCCCAGCCGACCGATCCGCAGAACACGCTGTTGATCGACACGACGCAGGGGCGGATCGTGATCAAACTGCGCAACGACATCGCCCCGAAGCATGCCGAGCGCCTCAAGACGCTCGCGCGCGAGAAGTTCTACGACAACGTCCCGTTTCACCGCGTGATCGCCGGCTTCATGGCGCAGACCGGCGACGGCCAGAACGGCAACGGCACCGGCGGCTCGAAATATCCCAATCTGCCGGCGGAGTTCTCCAAGGTGTCGTTCAAGCGCGGCGTCGTCGGCATGGCGCGCAGGGGTGACAGCAACGATTCGGCG
>Ga0075431_100000030_pt1 | contig 72683 bp, 71 predicted proteins | sample RhiMetdeltSRZDD5_FD_75297 | JGI IMG/M metagenome (GOLD analysis project Ga0075431, IMG submission 75297) | Populus rhizosphere microbial communities from Tennessee, USA - Rhizosphere MetaG P. deltoides SRZDD5 | ecosystem: Host-associated > Plants > Roots > Rhizosphere > Soil | place: USA... | reverse complement strand
CGCGACCGGCTATCCCTTCCACGATCGCACGGTCACGGTCACGAGCTGTGGCCGCATCTGCCTGGGCGGACGCAAGATCAATCTCAGTCACGCTTTTGCCGGTCAGGCGGTCGGCATCAAGGAGGTCGCCGAGAAGATCTGGCTGGTGACCTTCATGCACTACGACTTGGGCTTCTTCGATCACGAGACGGGGCGCGTAGAATGCGCGCCGAATCCCTTCGAGGCACAGGTGTTACCTATGTCTCCGGAATAATCCGTTACCTATGTAATCGGAATAGACATTGAGAGATTGGCGCGGCCGGAGGGATTCGAACCCCCGACCACCTGGTTCGAAGCCAGGTACTCTATCCAACTGAGCTACGGCCGCGCGCTTTCAACGGAGATGGAGTCGGGCTGAAGCCCGACCTACAGCCTGACCCACAAGCGGGCGGCGATTGTACTGTGTCTGCCGCCAAAAGTGTCCGCTAGTGTCCGCGCGCTGTCCGGCAGCCGCGAGCGGACAAGCGGACGCCGCCTACAGATCCCTGCAATCGCAGCGGGTTTCCCCGCAAAAACGGCTATTCGCGCGCCCATTCCAACCTTGGCACAGGCCGTGCAATCAAACCCTGTAAAGGCCAAGCGGACAGGTCACAAGGGGAGTAACGGCATGCGCACTCGTTCGTCGTTCCTTACAGCACTGGAACTCGCAGCACTGGGACTCGTGTGCTCGCTGCCCCTGACCACGCTCCGAGCCGATGCGCCGGCGACGGCTCCGACGAGCCGCCTGGAATCACTGCTCACCGCGCACGATGTGCGGTATGCGATCCAGACGCCGCGCGCCAGTTCGAGTGATTGCGTCCACACCGAAGCGGAGCGAGGTCGATGATCACACCGTTGCATTCCGATAACGGTCACAAGGTGACACGAATCCGTGACACCGCGGCGCAGGACGTCGCCGTCGACCCGCAACCGGCGCTGAAGCGTCGCCGCTACATTCTGATCGGCGCCGGCGCCGGCGCGTTGTTGCTGCTCATCCTGATCGCGCTGCTCATCCGCAACTGGCTGTCCGCCGAAATCACCGTGCCGATCGAGCGCGTGCGCATCGCCGAAGTGACTCGCGGCCCGTTCGTTCGCGACATCTCCGCGCAAGGCACGGTTGTGGCTGCTGTCAGCCCGACGCTGTTCGCTGCAGCTACCGGCACGGTGCACTATCTCGTGCAGGCCGGCGACGTCGTGAAGAAGGATCAGTCGATCGCTACGCTCGACAGCCCCGAGCTGCGCAACGAGCTGGAGCGCGAGCAGGCGTCGCTCGCCGGACTCGAAGTCGCCGTGCAGCGCCAGGCAATCGACACGCGCCGCCAACTGCTCGCAAATCAGCAGGAAATCGATCTCGCGAACGTTGCGATCCAGGCCGCCGAGCGCGAGCTGCGCCGCGGCGAGGATTCGTGGGGCAAGCACCTGATCAGCGAGCGCGACTACGAGAAGTCGCGCGACGATGCCGCCGCGGCCCGCGTCAATCACAAGCATTCGATCGAGACCGCCAAGCTGCAGAAGGAAAGCCTGCAGTTCGAGTTGAGCGCCCGCCGCCTGGAGCGCGACCGGCAGCGCCTGGTCGTGAGCGACCTGCAGCGCCGCGTTGGCGATCTCAATCTGAAGTCGCCCGTCAACGGCATCGTCGGCACGCTCGCGGTCGCGGAGCGCGCCTCGGTCGCGCAGAACGCACCGCTCATCACCGTCGTCGATCTCACCGCGTTCGAGATCGAGTTCCAGGTGCCGGAGAGCTATGCGGACGACCTGGGTTTGGGGATGGACGCGGAAGTGATGTACGGAACGAAGAAGTACGCGGCGAAAGTGAGCGCGGTATCACCCGAAGTGCGCTCCGGCCAGGTGACCGGCCGCCTGCGTTTCTCGGGCGAGACGCCGCAGGGCTTGCGTCAGAACCAGCGGCTCTCGACGCGCATCGTGCTCGAGTCGCGCGAGGACGTGCTGAAGGTGCAGCGCGGCGCATTCCTCGACACCGGCGGCGGGCGCGTTGCCTACGTCGTGCAGGACGACGTCGCCGTGCGCCGTCCGATCCGCACCGGTGCCAGCAGCGTGTCCGAGGTCGAGATTCTCGAAGGCCTGCAGCCGGGCGATCGGATCATCATTTCAAACCTTGGCGAGTTCGAGCGCGTCGAAACCGTGCGACTGGCCGACTAATTTTCTGGTCGAAAGCGGCCAAGGCCCTTTCGACCAACCAACGAGGGACCCTCATGTTCTCCATGCACAACATCAGCAAGGTCTATCGCACGGACCTGATCGAGACCCACGCGCTGCGTGACTTCAGCCTGGAAGTCAACGAAGGCGAGTTCGTCGCGGTGACCGGGCCTTCCGGCTCGGGCAAGACCACGTTTCTGAACATCGCGGGTCTGCTGGAGAGCTTCGACACCGGCACCTACAAGCTCGACAGCGCGGACGTGAGCCGCCTGTCGGACGACGAGCGCTCGCGCATCCGCAACCAGAAGATCGGCTTCATCTTCCAGAGCTTCAACCTGATTCCGGATCTCGACGTGTTCGACAACGTCGACGTGCCGCTGCGCTATCGCGGCATGACCGCGCCGGAACGCAAGAAGCGCATTTCGGAAGCGCTGGAAGTCGTCGGTCTCGCATCGCGCATGAAGCACATCCCCGCGCAGCTCTCGGGCGGTCAGCAGCAGCGTGTCGCAATCGCGCGCGCGCTCGCCGGCAGCCCGCGCTTCCTGCTTGCTGACGAGCCGACGGGCAACCTCGACTCGTTGATGGCACGCCAGGTGGTCGACCTGCTCGAGGAGATCAACCGCCGCGGCACGACGATCATCATGGTCACGCACGATCCGGAGCTCGCGCGCCGCGCGCACCGCAATGTGCACGTGATGGACGGCCAGGTCACCGATCTGCAGCCGTTTGCGGCGAAGCCGCTGGTCCGTTCCGAGGCGATTGCCGCAGGTTGACAGCCATGCTTGCCTACTACTCCCGAATCGCTCTGAAGAGCCTGCGCCGTAACCCGATGCTGACCTCGCTGATGATCGGCGCGATCGCAGTCGGCGTCGGCGTGTGCATCACCACGCTGACCGTGTATCGCCTGATGTCGGGCAATCCGGTCGCATCCCGCAACGACGTCCTGTACTCGGTCACGCTCGACAGCTGGGATCCGAACCGGCCCTGGGCCCAGGACCATCCCGCTCTGCCGCCGCCGGAGCTGACCTATCCCGATGCGCAGGCGCTCTACGCATCGAGCATTCCGGACCGCAAAGTGATGATGCGCAAGGCCGCGTTCGTGGTGGAAGCGCCGCCGAAGAGCGGCGTCGCGCCGTTCCTGATCGAAGGACGCACGACGACCAAGGACTTCTTCGCCATGTTCAACGTGCCGTTCAAGTACGGCGGCGGCTGGGACCAGGCGGCGGACGACGGCTCGCAGATGGTCGTGGTGCTGTCGAAGAAGACCAACGACAAGGCGTTCGGCGGCGCCGACAGCGTCGGCCAGACGGTGCGGCTGGACGGCCACGACTTCAAAGTAGTCGGCGTGCTCGACGAGTGGGCGCCGACGCCGAAGTTCTACGACATGAACAACGGCGCGTTCGACGAGATCGAGGATCTGTACGTGCCGTTCGGCATCGGCCAGCAATTCGAGATGCAGAGCGCCGGCAACACCAATTGCTGGCGCGACCAGGACATCAACAATTTCCAGGACTTCATCAACAGCGACTGCGTGTGGATCCAGTTCTGGGTGGAGCTGCGCGGCCAGGCCAAGGCCACGGCGTTCCAGGAGTTCATCGACAACTACGTGCGCGAGCAGAAGACGCTCGGACGCTTCGAGCGGCCGCTGAACAATCACCTGCGGCACCCGGACGAGTGGCTGAAGGTCAACGAGGCAGTGCAGGACGACAACCGCGTGCTCGTCGGCCTGTCGTTCATGTTCCTGGCGGTGTGCCTGCTGAACATGATCGGCCTGCTGCTCGCGAAGTTCCTCGGCGCGGCGCCGCTGGTCGGCCTGCGTCGCGCGCTCGGCGCCAGCAAGAGCGCGATTTTCCGGCAGCATCTCGTCGAGGTCGGCGTGATCGGGTTGGGCGGCGGCCTGCTCGGCATCGCGCTGGCGGCGCTCGGGCTGTGGGGCGTGCGCCACCTCTACGAGAACTACGACGAGCTGACCCGACTGGACTTCCCCATGTTGCTGACTGCGATCGGCATCGCCGTCCTGTCGGGTCTGCTCGCCGGTTTCTATCCGACGTGGCGCGTGTGCCGGGTGCAGCCGGCCGCGTATCTCAAGACTCAGTAAGAGGTCCATATGGAATTTCGTCCCATCCTGAGCGCGATGCTGCGCAACAAGACCGGTGCGATCCTCGTCGGGCTGCAGATCGCGCTGACCCTGGCGGTGGTCGCCAACTCGGTCTCGATCATCATGACGCGCGCGGAAAAGATCGGCCGGCCGCCTGGCATCGATTCCGAGAACCTGATCTTCGTGCAGAGCTACGGCTTCGGCCCGAACTACGATCAGCGCAGCACGATCGACGACGACTTGCGCCTGCTGCGCTCGCTGCCAGGCGTGGTCAGTGCTTCGCCGATCAGCCAGATACCGATGTCAGGCGGCGGCTCGTCGACGAACCTCGGGGCCGAGCAGACGCGCGAGAAGGTCACGATCAATACCAACCACTTCTCGATCGACGAGCATGGCGTCGAAGCCCTGGGCGTGAAGCTGGTCGAGGGTCGCAACTTCACCCAGAGCGAGATCCAGTTCAACCCGGATCCGAACAACTCGGACTTCGTGCCGTTCGTGATCCTCAACAAGGACGCGGCGAAAGCCATCTTCGGCACCGAGCACGCAGTGGGCAAGACAGTGTACGACCTGTCCCATTCGGCCATCGTCATCGGCATCATGGACAACATGCTCGGCTCGTGGGTCGGCTGGGACAAGCTGACGCAGGTCATGCTGACCCCGCGCATCGAAGCCGGCCCGCTGGCGCGCTACGTCGTGCGCGCGCAGCCCGGCCGGCGTGACGCGCTGATCGCGGACATCGAGCAGAAGCTGTCGGGTACCAATCCGAATCGCGCGATCACGTACGTGCGCCCGCACCAGTTCTACAAGGAGCGCAGCTATCGCGCCGACAGCCGCATGGTCGCATTCCTCAGTGTGCTGATCGGGCTGATGGTCTCCGTCACGGCACTCGGCATCGTCGGCCTCGCGAGCTTCCACGTGAGCGTCCGCAGGAAGCAGATCGGCACGCGTCGCGCGGTCGGTGCGCGTCGTGTCGACATCATCAGGTACTTCATGCTCGAGAACTGGATGCTGACGACCGGTGGCGTGATCGCCGGCAGCGTGCTTGCCTTCGCCTTCGGGCAGTGGTTGAGCTCTGCGTACTCGCTGCCGCGGCTGCCCCCGAGCTACGTCGCGGGCGGCGTAGTCGTGTTGTGGATACTGGGTCAGCTGGCTGCGTTCCTGCCGGCCCGGCGCGCGGCGGCCATCCCGCCGGCAATCGCCACCCGGACGGTATGATGCGCACATGGCAAGCGTCCTGATCATCGACGACAACGACGCCGTTCGCACAGCGCTCGAAGTCCTGCTTTCGCTGCAGGGCCACCGTGTGCTTACCGCGAGCGGTCCGGACGAGGGGCTGCGCTCGCTGGCCCGGGAGCAGATCGACCTGGTCCTGCAGGACATGAACTTCCGCAAGGAAGCGACCTCGGGCGAGGAGGGCGTCGCGCTCTTCCACGGCATCCGCGAGCGTTATCCGGCGGTGCCGATCGTGCTGCTCACCGCCTGGACGCACCTGGAAACGGCAGTCGATCTCGTCAAAGCAGGTGCCGCGGATTACGTCGCCAAACCCTGGGACGACGCGCGACTGCTGACGACGATTCGCAATCTGCTCGAGCTGCGAAGGTTGTCGGTCGAGCACGAGCGCGCTGCGCGCCGCCGTGCCGAGTCGCGGGCCGCGCTCGCACAGAAGTTCGATCTGTGCGGGCTCGTGTTCGAGAGCGAGCCGATGCGCGATGTGGTCACGAAGGCGACGCACATCGCGGCCGCCGACGTGCCGGTGCTGATCACTGGTCCGAATGGCTCGGGCAAGGAAGTGCTCGCGGCGATCATCCAGGCCAACTCCACTGTGCGCAGCGGTCCCTTCATCAAGGTGAACGTCGGCGCGCTGCCCAAGGACTTGATGGAGGCAGAGTTGTTCGGGGCCGAGGCCGGCGCATACACCGGCGCAACCAAGGTCCGACAGGGACGCTTCGAGGCAGCCGACGGCGGTACGTTGTTCCTCGACGAGATCGGCAACCTCTCGATGGAAGGCCAGGCGAAGCTGCTGCGCGTGCTGCAGACCGGAGAGTTCGAACGCCTGGGCAGCAGCACGACGCGTCGCGTGAAGGTGCGCGTGATCAGCGCGACCAACTCGGATCTGCCGGCCGCGATCACGACCGGGCGGTTCCGTGAAGACCTCTATTACCGGCTGAACGTGATCGAGCTGAAAGTGCCGCCGCTCGCCGAGCGCAAGGAAGACATCCTGCCGCTCGCCAAGCACTTCCTCGAAGACGAGCAGAGACTGAGCGTGCCGGCGCAACGCGCATTGCTCGCGCACAGCTGGCCCGGCAACGTTCGCGAGCTGATGAATACGATCCGGCGCGCCTCGCTCCTCTCGACGGCTGCCGAGATCTCGCCGGGAGACCTTGGTCTCGTCATGGCGCCGAACACGCTGGAGATGGTGCCGGAGCGCGAGCCGGATCGCGCCGAGATCGAAGGGGCCCTGGCCCGCGCCCGCGGCGTGATTGCTCGTGCGGCCCGCGAGCTGGGGCTGAGCCGGCAGGCACTGTATCGAAGGATGGAGAAGCTGGGGCTGAAGGAGTAGGAGTCGGGCTGAAGCCCGACCTACAGCAGCATTGTGGGTCAGGCTGCAGCCTGACACCATTGCCCTCCATGCGTTTTTCCCTCGAAGGCAAGCTGGCCCTGTTCGGGCTCGGGCTCGTTCTCATCATCGCGGCGCTGGTTGCCTGGCTGTCTCTGTGGCTCGGCTCCGCCTGGCTTGCATTCCTGATCGGACTCGCGGTCGCGGCGCCGATCGCCACGCTCGGCGCTCGCTACTACATTCGTCCGGTCGCCGCGACGCTGCGCGCTGTCGGCGACGGTATCGCCAGCCTCTCGGATCGCGACTTCAGCGTCAGCATCGGCACGGCGAACGAGCCCGAGCTCGCCGCGCTGGTCGAGGGTTACAACCGCCTCGGCAACGTGCTGCGCGAAGAGCGTCAATCGCTGTATCAGCGCGAGCTGCTGCTCGACACCGTCATCCAGGCGACGCCGCTCGCGATGGTCCTGACCAACGCGAATGGCCGCGTCGTCTACAGCAACATCGCCGCGCGCCAGACATTCCTCGGCGGCCGCAAGCTCGAAGGTCTCGCGTTCGCCGAGCTGCTCGCCGCGGCGCCCGAGCCGTTGCGTCTGGCCGTCGCCAGCGAGTCGGACACGCTGTTCACGATCGAAGGGCCGGACGAATCGGAGATCTACCATCTCGCGCAGCGCGGCTTCCTGCTCAACAGCCAGCTGCATCGCCTGTACCTGTTGAAGCAGATGACGCGCGAGCTGGCGCGGCAGGAAGTCGAGACGTGGAAGAAGGTCATCCGCGTCATCGCGCACGAGCTGAACAATTCGCTCGCGCCGATCTCCTCGCTCGCGCACTCCGGCCGCCTGACGGTCGAGCGACCCGACGCGTCGCAACTGGAGCGCATCTTCCGCACGATCGAAGATCGCGCGAAGCATCTGCACTCGTTCATCGACGGCTATGCCCGCTTCGCCAAGCTGCCGCGGCCGCAACCGGAGCCGATCGCCTGGCCGGCATTCCTGCGCTCGTTGCAGGAGACCGCGCCGTTCACGCTCGCCGGCGAGGCGCCGACGCGGCCGGGAGTGTTCGATCCTGCGCAGATCGAGCAGGTGATCATCAATCTCGTGAAGAACGCGAAGGAAGCCGGCGCACCGCCCGACAGCATCGAGCTGCAAGTGCAGGAGCACGCGGCGGGCTGGCGGGTGCAGGTGCGCGACCGCGGCGCGGGAATGTCGGAGGAAGTCCTGCGCAATGCGCTGTTGCCGTTCTATTCCACCAAGCCGTCCGGCGCGGGGCTCGGTTTGACATTGTGTCGCGAGGTGATCGAAGCGCACGGCGGGCGGATTTCGCTTGCCAACCGCCCCGGCGGCGGGCTGGCCGCGACTTTGTGGATTCCGGCGATCGCGCTGGACTAGGATTCGCCAGGGACGGGATGGGATGGGGTAGGGGCGGAGAGAATGAATCAAGAATCCGCACTGGCAACTCTCGGCTTATCAGGCAGCGAAGATACTGCGACCGTCGCGCGCGCTTATGGCGAGCGCCTGTCGGTCATCCAGGATCAGCTGGTCAAAGCCGGCACCGATGCCGAGCGCGGCGCATGTCAGGCCAAGCTTTCGCAGCTGGTCGAGTCCTACGAGTTCGTGACCCAGTCAGGCCGCTACACGAAGGCTGCCGCTGCGAACGAATCTTCCGCGACTGTGATGCGCACGGGCACGGAGATCGCGGCAGCGACGCCACCAGGCGATACGGCCGTGCGCATGGAGCCGGGCGCCGTGCTATCGAGCCGGCTCGAAATCGGCGCGCTGCTCGGCCAGGGCGGCATGGGCAACGTCTATGCGGCGCGCGATCGCCTGAAGGATGAAGACGTCGCGATCAAGGTGCTGCGGCAGGACCTGCTGTTCAGCACCGCCGCGAAGGAGCGCTTCCTCGCCGAGGCGAAGGTTTCCTGCAACCTGTCGCACCCGAATATCGTGCGCGTGTACGACGTCGGCCAGAGCGGCAACTACTACTACTTCTCGATGGAGCGGCTGAAGGGCCACAACCTGCGTCATCGCATCGAAGCCTACGACCGCGAGGCCCGCCAGTTCTCGGTCGAAGAGGTCACCGACATCGCGCGCCAGTTGATCGACGCGCTGCGCTACGCGCATCGCTACATCGTGCATCGGGACATCAAGCCGGAGAACATCTGGATCGCCGACGACGGCACCGTGAAGCTGATGGACTTCGGCATCGCACGCGCATACAGCAGCGTGCACATGACGCAGACCGGCATGACACTCGGCACTGCGTACTATATGGCGCCGGAGCAGCGCCTCGCGGCGAAGGATGTCGATTGGCGCGCCGATCAGTACGCGCTCGGCGTCGTGCTGTACGAGCTTCTCGCGGGCACGTTGCCGACCGGTGCGGTCAAGCCGCTCGAGACGGTGCGACGCGATCTGCCGAAACGCTATGCGCGCGCGTTGATGCGGGCAATGTCGCCGAAGCCGGATGATCGCTTTCCGGCGCTCGCCGATCTGCTCGCAGAGATGGAAGGACCGGAGCGCAAAGTCGCCGTCGGGATCGGCGGTTTGTTGCTGATCGCTGCGGGCGTCACCGCTGCCGGGACCGGCGCGTACTTCTTCCTCAAGCCCGTTGCTCCCACGCCAGCGCCGGTCGCCACGACGACAGAGCCGCCCAGGGCTGCTCCGACGACGGAATCGAAGCCGAAGGAAGTGGCGATCACCACGGCGAGCACTCAGAGCGCGGCCGATTCGATGCCGCCGCTGCCGCCCAACGAGCCGCCGAGCGATACGGCGTCGAAGAAGAATGCCGGTGCGCCACCGGTCGAGTCGGACAGCGCTGCGTCATCATCGACGTCGCAGGTTGCAGCCGGCGCAGCCGAGAAGCCCGTCAGGACCAGCTCGCCGACGCGAGTCGCGAGTTCCGATCCTTCATCGCAGATCGATACGCGTCGCCAGGAGTGCCTCACTCAATGCGAACGCGACAGCGGCGAATGCCGCAGCCTCAATCGCCGCGGCAAGCAGGACTGCATGCGCGCAGTTGCGTTCGGCGGCAGCGGCCGGCTCTCCAACACGAATCCGTATGCGACGAGCTGCGCGTTCTACGGCCAGGTCCGCTGCGATCATGCCTACAATCGCGACGCGTGTCTGGCTCGGATGACCACGCGTCACGATGAGTGCGTGCAGCTCGTCGGTAACATCGCCTCGCGTCGGCAGGACTGCGAGGACCAGGCGCGCGATTCCGACAAGATGTGCCTGGACGAGCTGCGCGATTGCCGCACCGGTTGCTAGGGCGCAGTCGAGAAGCAGAACTCCGTGATGGTCTGATTGCCGCCTTTCTCGACTGCGAGCACTTCGCCGATATAGTCCGTGCCCGGCTGCAGCAGCTCGGGTGACACGGTCAGCTGCGTGCCGGTCTGCGCCGGAAATTTCACGTCGAAGTTGAGATCGTCGTTTTCGACGATGACCTCGTAGCGCACGATCTCCAGCGCCGCGCCGAAGATGGAGGTCGCCACCGCGTTCCACGCGACCACGACGTTGCTTGCCGGGACGTTCTTTGCGCACTCTGCGCCGGCTGCGGGGATCGGAAGCAGCATCTCGGGTCCGGCGGGAATGCGATGCGTGAATTTCGCCTGGCCGGTGATCAGGTTGCCGTTCGGGTCGCGGCCGCGAAACTTGTAGAGGCCGGCCGGAAAGCGCCGGAAGAACGTCGCAAATGGCAGCTCGTCGAGCGGCGGCTCGACACTCTCGAGGAACAGCTCGGTGCCGCCGCCTTGCCGCGTGAGACGACCTTCGGTCTCGGCATCGAAGATCTCCTCGCCCGTGGGCGAGAAGATCTCGATCGACTTCCAGCCCTCGCTGTCGAGGAAGAACTGGACGCCGATATCTTCGGCGGACGAGTTGTATTCGATGATCATCGTCGCCGCTTTTAGCGGGACTGTCGCAGCACCCGCTGTGGGTGCGGCAGCGAGCGCAGCGCCGGCTGCGGCACAGCAGAAGAGATCGTGCAGGATCGTGTTCATGGCATCGCTCCCTTGTTGGTCCGTCGTTCTGGTTAGACGCCCGCGACAGCCCGATCCTTCGGGCGAGCGATGCGCGAGCTACGCGAGCGTGTGATACACCTTCTGCACGTCGTCATCCTGTTCGAGCTTGTCGATCAGCTCCATTACTTCCGTCGCCTGGGACTCGGGCAGCTCGGTGGGCGTGAGGCAGATGTACTCGTGCTCCGCTGATAGCGGCGTGAGCTTGCGATCTTCCAGCGCTTTCTGCAGCTGACCGAAATCCGCGAACATGCAGCGGATCACGATCTGCGGCTCGCCTTTCTCGCCGGTGCTCTCGCCCATCTCTTCCAGGCCGTGATCGATCAGGTACAGCTCGAGGTCGTCCTGGTCGATGCCCTCGGGATTGAGACGGAACACGCCCATCTTCTTGAACATGAAGCTGACGCTGTTGGTCGTGCCGAGATTGCCGCCGTGCTTCGAGAACGCATTGCGCACGCTCGCAACGGTGCGCGTCGGATTGTCCGTTGCAGCTTCAACCAGCACGGCCACGCCATGTGGCGCATAGCCTTCGTACATCACCACGTCGTAGCTCGCCGCTTCCTTGCCCGAGGCGCGGCGGATCGCAGCCTCGACCTTGTCCTTCGGCATGTTGACGGCGCGCGCGTTCTGCATCACGCGGCGCAGGTGGGAATTGGAGTTCGGATCGGTGCCGCCGGCCTTGACGGCGATCGTGATGTCCTTGCCGATGCGCGCGAACTGCTTCGCCATGCGGTTCCAGCGCGCGAACATCGCATGCTTTCTGACTTCGAAAATGCGGCCCATGGGCGTCCTTCGGAAGGTGGGCCCGCATTGTAAAGGCTAGCGGCGTAAAGGCTAGCGGCTTGGCTCCCAGGTCACGGTGGCTTTGGCAGCCGCGGCGCGCTTCAGCAGGCTCAGCAGCGGCACGGCGCGCGTTTCCAGCTGGATCGGCGGCTGGCGGTGCAGGTCCGTTTCCTCGTCCGTCGCGGTGTCCTCGTTGTCGGCCGGGCGTGCGGCCGTGTCGGCATTGGTCTGGGCCTTCATGCCTTCCACTGCCGACTCCAGCCGCTGCAGCGCGGCCGGCACGTCTTCCGCGCTCAAGCCACCGGGCACGCGGCCCGTTGCCCCCATCAGCTTCAGCAGCTGCGTGGCAGCGTCGCCGAACAGCGTGATGGTCTCGGTAGCGGGAGAGCGAAATTGCACCAGCATACGGACTCGCTCAGGTGCAGCCGCGCAGCAGGAACAGCACCAGCAGGACAGGGATCGGGACGCCGAGCAGCCACAGCAGGATCCAGCCCACTTTGCCTTGCTCGCGTTCGCGCGCGAGCCGCAGTTTCGTTCGCAGGTAGGTCATCGTCAATTCCTCGCTTCTATGCAGGAATCAACGGTTGCCCTCGCGACCCAGTTCCGCCGCGGCGTTCCACACGGAACGGGCCGTGCGAGGCGGTAAACCCTGCCCGATCAACAGCGACTCCGCGCCTTGCCACGAGGGCGGGTCGCGCGCCGCGAGCGCCGTGACCATGCCGGCCAGCTCGCCGAAGTAGGTTGCGCGGCCGAGCGCTCCCATCTGTCCCGGCGGCACGCGGTCGAGCTGTTCGCGCAGCGCATTCGTCGCGAGATCGGACAGCTCCCACGACTGCGCGAGTCGACAGGCCACCGCGGGTGCATGAACCTGCATTGACTTGATGAACACTTCGGCCCGCGGCAGCACGCCCGGATGTTCGCGATACATGTCCCCAGTCAGGCGAAACACGACGATGCGTGCAAGCGGATTCAGCAGGCCGAGCAGCTGCGCAATGTTCGGATCGCCGGTGCGCGTCGCGGACGAGTACTTCTCGGCGGCGGCCGCGCCGCGCTGTGCCAGTTCCCACGTGATGTCCGCGAAGCTTTCGAAGTAGCCGCGCGGCAGACGGAACACCGGCTGCAGGATCGCGACGGCCATGAGACTGCGTAGACCATCGGTGCCGAGCGTCTGAATTGCCCGATCGAGACTGTCGACGGGCTCGCGCGACGTCCGGTAGAACGCGTTGTTCGCCCGTTGCAGGACGCTGCCCGCGAGCGCCGGATCTTCGACGATCAGATTGACCAGCGAGCGCCGCGTGCTTTCGGAATCGTTGAGAGCCTGCAGCAGCTTTGGCAGGAGCAGTGGCCGACGCGGAAAGTAGTCGCGCTGATGCACGGACTGCTCGACGCCCTCGCTCACCTGATCCATGACCGTCGAGTGCTCGCCGAAGATCTGGTAGTCGAAGCTCTTCACGCCGAACGCGAGCTTGTAGCACTCGTCGTGCGCGGCCTGGGTCGCGTCGGTGGAATAGGGCGCGTCGACGACAGTCGTCACCAGAAGCTCGGTGTCGGGCGGCGGCCCCTCCGCGGGCACGGCTCGCTCGAGCTCCTGACTGCTTTCCTTGCGGCGCCGATAGACGACGATGGCAATGCCGCCGGCAATGCCCAGCAGGACGATCAGGATGACTGACGTAACGGCGATGACGAATGCTCCCGCGGTCTGCTCCGTCAGGGGCGCATGATAGCCGGATTCCGCTATGCTCGGCCTCATGCCGCTGACATCGGGACAATTGGACGAAATCGCGCCGGGCGTGCGTCGCCTGGTCGCGCGCAATCCGGGGTTCATGACCGGCCCCGGCACGAACACGTATCTCATCGGCCGGGAGCACTGTGCCGTCATCGACCCCGGCCCGCACGATCTGGTGCACATCGAACGGATCGTCGAAGCAGCAGCGGGTCGGGTGACCGCGATCCTGGCGACGCACACGCATCCGGATCATTCACCGGCGGTGGCGACGCTCGCGCACTTCACCGGCGCCGAAGTGCTCGGGCGACCCGCGCCTGAGCACGGACGGCAGGATGCGACGTTCGCTCCGACGCGTGTGCTCGACGACGGCGACGTCGTGCGAGTCGGCGACCTTGCGCTGCGCGCTGTCCACACGCCGGGTCACGCATCGAATCACCTGTGCTATCTGCTCGAAGGCGCGGGCCTGCTGTTCTCGGGCGATCACATCATGCAGGGCTCGACTGTCGTGATCGGCCCGCCCGACGGCAATATGCAGCACTACCTGCAGTCGCTCGCGCGGCTGCAGCGAGAGCGGGTGACCAGCATCGCTCCGGGCCACGGAACCGTGATCGAGGACGCACAGGCGGAAGTCGCTCGCCTGATCGCGCATCGACTGCAACGCGAAGCGAAGGTCGCGGAACGACTGCAGCGCGCCGGTCGCGCCACGATCGATGTGCTGGTGACCAGTGTCTATGACGATGTCGATCCGCGGCTGCATCCGGTTGCGAAGGGCTCTCTGCTCGCGCATCTGCTCAAACTCGAAGCCGACGGCCGCGCCGCGCGCGACAGCAACACCGCCGATGCGACGTGGTGGATGAAAGAGTGAGGTCGGGCGCTCCGCTGATCGAGCTGTCGCGCTGCTCCCTGGTTCTCGACGGTCACGTCGTGCTCGACGAGATCGACTTCGCGCTGCGCGCGGGCGAGCGCTGGGCGTTGATCGGCCCGAACGGTGCCGGCAAGACGCTGCTGCTCAAGATGCTTCGTGGCGATGTGTGGCCGACGCCGACGGGTCGCGAGCGCCGTAGCAGCCAGCTCGACAAGGACCGCATCGCGTACGTCGGGCCGGAGCGCCAGGACAAATACGTGCGCTACGGCTGGAATCTGACTGTTGCGCAGGTCGTGACGACCGGCCTCTTCGACGAAGACATTCCCCTGACGCAACCCTCGCGTGCGCAACGCCATCGCGTCACTCGCGTGCTGCAGCGATTCGGTTTGCTGGGATTGCGACGACGGCACATGCTGACGCTGTCGTATGGCCAGCGCCGCCTGACGCTCGTCGCACGCGCCTTCGCCGGCGACGCTCGAGTTCTGTTGCTCGACGAAGTCTTCAATGGTCTTGATGCGCGCGCGCGGCAAAAACTGCGTCGAGCGCTCGAACGTCCGCGCGGCGGCCACGAGTGGGTGCTGACGTCGCATCGGCCGAAAGAGCTGCCCCGGAATGTGACCGATGTGGCGAGGATCGAGGGAGGCAGAATGGGCGCGGGGCTCGGGGCGCGGCGCTCGGGCCCGAAGGTGCCCTACGCTCGCGCTGGCTCCAGCCCCAAGCCCCGCTCATCGAGCCCATTGGTCGCCATCACCAACGCAACCATCTACCGCGACTACCGTCTCGTCATCCGCGACCTCACCTGGACACTCCGTCCTGGTACGCACTGGGCCGTGCTCGGCGCGAACGGCTCCGGGAAGTCGACGCTGCTGAGCCTGATCTACGGCGATCTGCATCCTGCGCTCGGCGGCACGATCGAGCGTGGCGGATTGTCCGTGGGCGATCGTATCGAGGATTGGAAACGTCGCGTGGCGTGGGTGTCACCGGAGCTGCAGGCCGATCACTTTGCGGCGCGTTCGCTCGAGGAAGTCGTCGTGTCGGGTCGCTACTCGAGCGTCGGCCTGAATGCGCCGCCGACCGCGGCCGATCGGCGCGTGGCACGCCGCTGGCTGGAATTCTTCGGCATCGCTGCGTTGCGCGATCGCGGGCCGCGCAGCGTTTCCTACGGACAAATGCGGCTCGCGCTACTGGCGCGCGCAATGACGAACGATCCCGAGCTGCTGCTGCTCGACGAACCATGTACCGGCCTCGACGGCGACATGCGCGAACGCGTGCTGCGCGAGATCGAGCGACTCGCGCGCGGCGGCACGCAGATCGTGATGGCAGTGCACGATGCGGAGGACATCGTGCCGTCGGTGAAGAATGTGCTGAAGATCAAAGCGGGGAAGGCAGTCGTTATACCTGGACCTCGGCCTCGTAAACGATGACCGCATCGCCGACGATGCGCACGGACTGCGCGACCCGGCCCGACGATTCCACTGCCACCTCGACGACGCCGGGGCGGTGCACCCACATACCCTGCTCGCCGCGGAACACGACGCGTCCCTCCTTCGGCGTCATCAGTCCGTGCGTGACGAGGTACACGCCGAGCATGCCGTGCGCATTGCCGCTGACCGGATCTTCGGGAATGCCGAGCGCCGGCACGAACATGCGCGACTGCGTGCCCAGGACGCCGCCCCGCTCGGTCAGCGCGAACACGAAATAGCCTTCCGCGCCGACGTGCGAGGTCAGCCGCGCCAGCTCCTCGAAATCCGGCTTGATCGAGTCGAGCAGCTCGGGCGATCTCAGGCCGATGAGCAGCCGCGTGCCGCCCTTGGTGAGCGTCTGCAGCGGGCAGTCGACGTGCAGGCTCGGGCTCGAGATGCCGAGCGCGTTCAGCACCTGGCGGCGATGATGGTCGGGCACGATCGGACCCAGCGAAGGAGGATTCTGAGTGATGCCGATGCGCAGGTCGCCGTCGACCTCCGTCACTTCGATCTCGACGATGCCTGCCTGCGTGCGCTGGCGCAGCTTGCCGCGCGGCTTGCCGTCCTTCTTGGCGCGCACGTACTGCGCGGCGATCGTGGCGTGACCGACAAACGGCACCGAATGCCGCGGCGTGAAGAACTTGACTTGCATGTCGTGGTCGCCGGCCTCGGCCTCCTCCAGCACGAACGCCGTCTCGCGATTCACTTCGGTCGCGATCGTCTGCATCTGATCTTCCGTGAGCTCGTCCGCGTCGAGCACGACGATGGCGGGGTTGCCGCAGAAACGCTCGCGCGTGAACGCATCGACGTGAAACAGCCGGCAGCGGCGATTGGCCATGAACGCTCGACCTCTGGTCCGTGTTGTGCCCCGCTCTTATGGCGGAAGTGCCGGGGAAGGTCAATCGGACGAGACAGTTGGCCCGGCGGCCCATTCACTCTACAATCGCGCTCACCTTAGGGGTGGCCCTGACTGGGGCCTGAGATGGCGGCACGCGCGGTGAGCGCTCAGCGCCGAACCCGTTGAACCTGATCCGGCTAGTACCGGCGGAGGGAGCAAGGTCGTGCGCACTCACACTCATCTCAATTCTATCGTCTTGAATCTGTTCGCTTCGGCAGCGTTGCTGCTGTACGGCGCGGGCGTCTTTGCAGCGGACAGCGCCTCCAGAGGTCAACCAATTCTCGAAGAAGTCGTCGTGACTGCGACGCTGCGCGAGCAGTCGCTGCTCGACACACCTGTCAGCATCACCGTACTGAACGACCGGACACTGCGCGATGCCGGCAGACAGCACTTCGAGGACGTGCTGGCGGCGGTGCCGAATCTGAACTGGGCCGGCGGCACCTCGCGGCCGCGCTTCTTCCAGATTCGCGGCATCGGCGAGCGCGAGCAGTACGAAGGCGCGCCGAATCCGTCGGTCGGCTTCCTGATCGACGACATCGATTTCAGCGGCATCGGCATGCCTGCGACGCTGTTCGACGTCGGCAGCATCGAAGTGCTGCGCGGGCCGCAGGGAATGCGTTACGGCGCCAACGCGCTCGCCGGCCTGATCGTCCTGCGCGGCGAGGAGCCGGCCGACGAGCTCGGGTTTGCGACCGAAGCGTCATATGGCTCGTACGCGAGCGAATCCGTCGGCGCGGTCGCAACCGGTCCCGTAGAAGCGCTGAGCTCCTCCTGGCGCGTTGCCATCCAGCGCTATACGAGCGACGGCTATCGTCGCGACGTATTCCTGCATCGCGACGACACCAACGATCGCGACGAGCTCACGGGCCGCGCGAAGTGGCGTTGGCGGCCGAACGACGACACGACCGTCGACTTCACGTGGCTGCATGCGAAGCTCGACAACGGCTACGACGGCTGGTCGATCGACAACTCGCGAGTTTCGCTGGCAGATCGGCCCGGCAAGGATGCGCAGACTTCCGATGGCGCGTCGCTGCGCGTGGAAACGTCGGCCGGATCGCTGGGCCATCTCACTGCCATCGCCGCTGGCGCCGACTCGGATATGGACTACAGCTTCGACGGCGACTGGGGCAACGCACAGAGCTGGGCGCCTTTCACGTACGACTATTTCTATCAGGCGCTGCGCAGTCGCCGGACGCGCAGTGCCGAGGTGCGGCTCGCTTCGCCGGACGCGCAGCTGCCCGGCTCGATCGCGTGGCTGGTCGGCGTGTACGCGCTCGATCTGCAGGAAAGCCTCGACGAGACGAGTGTCGGCGTCTATGTGGATCCGTTCGACGACGCCAACTCGGGAAGCAGTGACGATCATCTGTTCAGTACCTACGACGCGCGCAACGTAGCGGCGTTTGGCCAGGTCGACGGTTGGCTGAGCGAGCGGTGGGGCTGGTCGCTAGGTCTGCGCGGTGAGCAGCGGACTGCCGACTATCACGACAGCGGCATCAAGTCCGGCGAGGAACGTGCGACCACCACTTCGCAGCGCGATCGCATGTGGGGCGGGCAGGCTACGCTGCACTTCGATCCGAGCGATCACTTGCGCCTGTTCACGACGCTATCGCGCGGCTACAAGGCGGGCGGTTTCAATCTCGGACAGGCGGCACTGCTGCGCGCACAGTTCGATCCGGAATATCTGTGGAGCATCGACGTCGGTGCGAAAGGCGAATGGCTGGACCGGCGTCTGTACGCTGATATCACGGCGTTCTACATGAAGCGCAGCGACATGCAGGTGGCGACCGGCGTGCAGCTCGATCCGATCGGCGATCCGAACAGCTACTTCTTCTACACCGACAATGCGTCGGGCGGCCGCAACCTCGGGCTGGAGAGCAGCGTGCGCTGGCGGCTGACGTCACAAGTCGAGATCGGCGGCACGCTCGGGCTGCTGCGCACGCGCTACTACGGTTACCGGCCGACGGGCGAAGACTTGAGCGATCGCGATCAGGCGTATGCCCCCGAGTACCAGGTCTCGCTCAACGCAACCTGGCGGCACCCGCTCGGCTGGATGGCGCGCGTCGACGTCTCCGCCGTCGACGATTTCTACTTCGACGTCCCGCCAAACCCGACGCGCAGCGACGCCTACACGCTGACCAACCTCAAGGTCGGCTACGAAGCAGACCGCTGGAGCGTATACGCGTGGGGCCGCAATGTGTTCGACCACGACTACGCGGTGCGCGGCTTCTTCTTCGGCAACGAGCCGCCGGCGTTCGAGAACAAGCGCTATGTGCAGCTCGGGGAGCCGCAACAGTTCGGAGTCACTGCCCGATGGGAGTTTCGTTGATGCGTACCGCGATTGAGATCAGCCTGTATCCGCTCGACGCCGACTACATTCCGCCGATCAAGGCGTTCATCGATCGTCTCAACACCTACCCGGAGCTGCAGGTGACGACCAACGCGATGAGCACGCAGATCGCCGGCGAGCATGCGCGGCTGTTCGAGATCCTGGCGCAGGAGACTGCGCTCACGTTCGCCGAGCGTGGCCGCAAAGTGTTCGTGATGAAGGTGCTCGGCGGGAGTGATTGATGGATCAGCTGCTCTCGCAGCTGCGCGCGACTTCTCCGTGGGAAGCCGTCGCGGCCGTCCTCGGTCTCGCGTATCTGTTGCTTGCGGTCCGTCGCAATCTTCTCTGCTGGTTCTGTGCATTCGTCAGCACGGCGATCTATCTGGTCCTGTTCGCGCGCGCGGCGCTCTACATGCAGTCGCTGCTACAGGTGTTTTACCTGGCAATGGCCGTGTACGGCTTCATCGACTGGCGTAAGGGGCGGACCTCTGAAGGCGAAGTCGTCATTCGTTCATGGACGCCCGCATGGCACGCATCGGTTGCCGTCGCGGTTGTCGCTGCGAGCGCGGTGAATGGCTGGCTGCTCGCGCACTATACTGATGCCGCTGCACCGTATGTCGACTCGTTCGTGACCTGGGGCAGTGTCGTAACGACGTGGATGGTCGCGCGGCGCGTGATCGAGAACTGGCTCTACTGGGTCGTGGTCGATGCCGTCGGCGCCTGGCTGTATTTCTCGCAAGGGCTGCTCGCCACCACGTTGCTGTTCCTCATCTATCTCGGCATCGTCGTGCGCGGCTATTTCGTATGGCGCCGCGAACAGGCGCAACAACGACTGGCAGGAGTCGCTGCGTAAATGCAGTGCGACATCGAGCCGATCAAGCACGGCCTCACGAACCGCAGCTGGCTCGTCAGTGCCGACGGCGATCGCTTCGTCGTACGCATCAGCGATGTTGAATCTGCCGAGGAGCTGCAGATCGATCGCAATAGCGAGGCCGTCGTGCTGGATCTCGTCGCACGCGCCGCTGTCGGCCCGCAGGTCCTGTGTTGCGATCCGGTGCGCGGCATTCTGGTAACGCGCTATCTCGGAGCGACCTGGACCGAGCAGGACGCGCACGCGCACGACAATATCGAGCGGCTCGCCGGAGTTCTGCGTCGCTTGCATGCGCTCGATGTTCCCGCAGGTGTGCGCGCCGTCGATCTGGCCTCAACCGTGCGTGGCTATATCAGGACGCTCGACGAGCGCGGCGGCCACAGCACATTGACGTCGGCGGAACAGCGCGAGCGCGCCGGCGAGACGGCGGCGAAACTGCGCGAAGGATCGACGCCCCGTCTCTGCCACAACGATGTGCATCACCTGAACATCGTCGGCGGCGCGAGCGTGAGGTTGATCGATTGGGAATATGCGGGTGTCGGCGAGCCGCTGTTCGATCTGGCGTCGGTGTGTGTCTATCACCGCTACAGCAAGGCGGAGCGTGAGCGGTTGTTGTCGACGTACGGAGCGGGCAGCCCGCAACGACTCGAGCTCGCGTGCTGGCTGTTCGACTATATCCGCGAGCTGTGGCTGGCAGTGAGGTAGAGAGCTGTAGGTCGGGCTTTAGCCCGACAGCAACACGGAGTCGGGCTGAAGCCGACCTGCCTGGAGATCCGCTATTTCTTCTCCGTCTGCTTCGCGACGGCTTCCGCCGCTGCCTTGATCGCTGCCGGATCTCCGAGGAACTTGCGTGACTTCGGCTTCAGGTTGTTGTCCAGCTCGTAGTAGATCGGCACACCCGTCGGGATATTGAACTCGACGATGTCGCTGTCCGACATGCCATCCAGCATCTTCACCAGCGCGCGCAGGCTGTTGCCGTGCGCGACGACGAGCAGGTTGCGACCCGCCCTGAGGTCCGGTGCGAGCCGCTCATTCCAATACGGCAATACACGATCGAGCGTCGTCTTGAGCGACTCGGTCGCCGGCAGCTGCTCCGGCTTCAGGCTTGCGTAGCGGCGCTCGAAGCGCGGATGACGCTTGTCCTCCAGCGAAAGCGGCGGCGGCGGAATGTCGTAGCTGCGCCGCCAGATCTTAACTTGATCCGCGCCGTGCTTCTCGACCGTCTGCGCCTTGTTCAATCCTTGCAGCGCGCCGTAGTGACGCTCGTTGAGGCGCCAGCTGCGTTCGACCGGCAGCCACATCAGATCCATCTCGTCGAGGATGATCCACAGCGTGCGGATTGCGCGCTTCAGCACCGAGGTGTACGCCAGATCGAACTCGAAGCCTTCCGCCTTCAGCAGCTGGCCTGCCGAGCGCGCTTCCCGGCGACCCTGGTCGGTCAGGTCGACGTCGACCCAGCCGGTGAACAGGTTCTCGAGATTCCAGACGCTCTGTCCGTGACGAACCAGGACGAGTTTCCCGGGCATGAATCTAACCCTCTGCCATGCGGCGCACGGCCTGCAGCGCGACGGACAACGTCGCGAAATCCATCTGCGGCAGCGAGCGCATGTCGGCGACCGTCTGGCGCAAGTGGTCGACGGCCTTCTGGTGACGCGTGACCCAACCCTGCAGTGCCTCTTCCGACGCACGTTGACGCGACTCGTTGAGCACCTGCATGCAAAGCATGCGCTGCAGGTTGTAGATGGTGTCGCGCAGCGTCGTGCGGGCGACTGCCTGCCAGTGGCCCTCGACGCTCAGGCGCTCGATCTGCTCTCGAATCCAGTCGAGCGACAGCGCAGTGCCGACGCCGAAGTACACGCGGGCAGCGGCGTCGATCGGCAATTTCTTCTGCTCGGCGATCTCGACCAGATCCGGTCCGGAGCGCAGCGCCGCGAGACTCGCCATCCGCTTGGCCAGCGCTTCCGGAACGTTCGCCTCCCGATAGTAGCTGCGGCGGTGCTCGAAGACCGCGAGATCGGCACCGGAAAGCACGCCCGGCAGCGCACCGTCGAGCTCTGCGAGGCCGCGTTGCAGTCGCGACACCTGTCGCTCGATTTCCAGCCGGCCCGACTGATGATGAATGAGCCAGTAGGTGCAGAAGCGCAGCAGCCGCGTGGTCTCGTACATCATCTCGTACTGCGTGGCTGCTTTGATCTTGGTGTCGAGCGCCTCGATCTGGCTCCACGTCGCGCGCATCTCGTAGGACTCGCGTGCAATCGCGTAAGCGCGAACGATCGTGGCCGCGCCGGCGCCGGTGTCTTCCTGCACGCGCCGCGCGAACGTCGGACCCATCCGATTGACCATGCTGTTGGTCGTCGCAGTCGCGATGATCTCGCGACACAGCCGGTGCTGATGCAGGTAGCGGCCGAAGCGCCGCTGCATGATGCGCGGGAAATAGCGTTCCATTTCGTGCGCCAGGTAGGGATCCTCGGGCACGTCGGAATCGATGAGCCGCGAGTACAGCGCCATCTTGGAGTAGGCGAGCAGGATGCAGAGCTCGGGGCGCGTCAAGCCGCGTCCGGCCTTGTGTCGCTCGGCGATCTCTTCCGCGTTCGGCAGGAACTCCAGCGCGCGGTCCAGCGCTCCGGACAGCTCCAGCGCGCGAATCGCGTGCGCATGTTCCAGCAGATCGCTCACCGCGCGCATCTCGAGCGTCGACAGCGCCTGGCTCTGCAGGTAGTTGTCGCGCAGCACCAGCCACGCGACGTCTTCGGTCATGTCGACCAGCACCTGGTTGCGCTTCGCGAGCGTGAGCCCGGCGCGCTTCGGCAGGTTGTTGAGCAGGATCTTGATGTTGACTTCGTGGTCCGAGCAGTCGACGCCGCCGGAGTTGTCGACGAAGTCCGTGTTGAGCTTGCCGCCGTGCGCGGCGTATTCGATGCGGCCGCGTTGCGACAGCCCGAGGTTGCCGCCTTCGCCGACGACGCGGCAGCGCAGGTCCTTGCCGTTGACGCGCACGGCGTCGTTGGCGCGATCGCCGACGTCGCTGTGACTCTCGTCGCTCGCTTTCACGTAGGTGCCGATGCCGCCGTTCCACAGTAGATCGACCTGCAGGCACAGGATCAGCTTGATCAGCTCGAGCGGGGTCGCGGACTCGCGCTTGACGCCGAACATCGCCTGCACCTGCGGCGACAGCTTGATGCCCTTGGCGCTGCGCGGGAACACGCCGCCGCCCCTGGAGATCACCTTGCGATCGTAGTCTTCCCAGCTCGATCGCGGCAGCGCGAACATGCGCTGGCGCTCGGCGAAGCTCGCCGCCGGATCCGGCGTCGGGTCGAGGAAGATGTGCTGATGATTGAACGCGGCGAGCAGCTTGGTGTGCGGTGATTGCAGCATGCCATTGCCGAACACGTCGCCGGCCATGTCGCCGATGCCGACCGCGGTGAAGTCCTGCGATTGCGTGTCGACGCCGAGCTCGCGGAAGTGGCGCTTGACGCACTCCCAGCCGCCGCGCGCGGTGATGCCGATCTTCTTGTGGTCGTAGCCGGCCGAGCCGCCGGACGCGAACGCATCGCCGAGCCAGAAGTCGTATTCTGCGGCGATGCGGTTGGCGATGTCGGAGAACGTCGCCGTGCCCTTGTCGGCTGCGACGACCAGGTAAGGATCGTCGTCGTCGCGGCGCACGACCTGCGGCGGGGGGACGACCTTGCCATCGACGATGTTGTCGGTGATGTCGAGCAGGCCGCGGATGAAGGTGCGATAGCACTCGACACCTTCGCGCTGCACGTCTTCGCGGCTCGCGTTCGTCGGCAGGCGCTTCGGCACGAAGCCGCCCTTGGCGCCGACCGGCACGATGACCGTGTTCTTGACGTTCTGCGCCTTCATCAGGCCGAGCACTTCGGTGCGGAAATCTTCGCGCCGGTCGGACCAGCGAATGCCGCCGCGCGCTACGTGTCCCATGCGCAGGTGCACGCCTTCGACCCGCGGCGAGTAGACGAAGATCTCGAACGCCGGCCGCGGCTGCGGCAGCTCGGGCACGTTGCGCGGATCGAGCTTGAACGACAGCCAGCTCTTGTGAGGCTCCTTGCCGTCCTTTTGATAGTAGTTCGTGCGGAGCGTCGCACGAATTGCACCGGAGAAGCGGCGCAGGATGCGATCTTCATCGAGGCTCGTGACAGCATCCAGGAGGCTGGCGAGCTCAGCTTGCAGACGCGTGAGCTCAGCTTCGCGCTTCGGCGTCTTGATCGCCGGATCGAACTGCGCCTCGAACAGCTGCGACAGCACGCTCGCGATCGCGAAGTTCGAGGCGAGCACCTGCTCCATGTAGGCCTGGCTGAAAGTACCGCCGCTCTGAAGCAGGAACTTGCAGTACGCACGCAGCACCGCGGCCTGGCGCCATGTCATCGACGTCACGACCACCAGCCGGTTGAAGCCGTCGTTCTCTGCGCGGCCGCTCCACGCAGCAGTGAAAGTCTCGGTGAAGCGCGCACCGAGCGTTTCGGGATTGACCGTACCGCCGTCGCGCCGCTGCATCTGGAAATCCTGCAGCCACATCGGGCGGGCGCCGGGCACTTCGATGCGATACGGGTGCTCGCTCAGCACCACGAAGCCCATGTTCTCGAGGATCGGCAGCGCCTGCGACAGCGCGATCGGCGAGGCCGAGCGGAACAGGCGCAGGTGGATCGATTCGCCCGATGCACCCGCGTCCGCGACGAGGCGCATCGCGATGCGGTCGGGATCGGCCATCACTTCGCCGAGCTGCTTGAGGTCCTCCAGCACGACCGGGATGGAGACGTCTTCTTCGTACGCTGCCGGAAACGCGTTCGCGAACCGATCGGCGAGCAGGCGGCCTTCGAGCTCGCCGCGCGTCTCGATTAGCGCAGCGCGCAGCCGATCGTTCCAGGTCCGCACCGTCTCCGCCAGCAGGGTGTCGAGCTGGTCGGCGTCGACGGACGCGCGACTGTCGGCCGGCACGCGAATGATCATGTGCACTCGCGCCAGCGCCGAGTCCGACAACTGCACTTGCGACTCGATGCTGGTCGCATGCAGCTGCTCGTTGATCACCGTCTCCATGCGCTGGCGAACCTGCGTGTTGTAGCGGTCGCGCGGCACATAGATAAGAGCGGAATAGAACCGGCCAAAGGTGTCGCGACGCAGGAAGGTGCGCACGCGCTGGCGCTCGTACAGGTTCACGATGCCCCGTACCGTGCGGATCAGCTCGGCAACGCTCGACTGGAACAGCTCGTCGCGCGGATAAGTCTCCAGCACGTGCACCACGGCCTTGCCGTCATGACTGGCGGGGTCGAGACCGAAGTGCGCGACGACGCTGTCGATCTTGTGCCGCAGCAGCGGGATCTCGCGTGGGCTGCGGTTGTAGACGGCCGAGGTGAACAGGCCGAGGAAGCGCTTCTCGCCGGTCACGCGGCCGGCGCTGTCGAAGGTCTTGAGCCCGATGTAGTCGAGATACGTCGAGCGATGCACGGTCGAGAGCGAGTTCGCCTTGGTGACGATCAGTAGCTCGGCGCTGCGCGCTCGTTCGCGCGATTCGCCGGTGAGCAGGGTCGGTTCGACCGACGTGCCGCGGCGGGGGCGCAGGATGCCGAGACCGGTTTCCGGCAAGGGCTCCAGCGCATCTTCGGAGCGGCCGCGGCGCAAGCGGTACTGGCGATAGCCGAGGAACGTGAAGTGGTTGTCCGCCATCCACTCGAGCAGCGCCTTGATCTCGTGCACTTCGCCGCCCGCGCCGGCCGGCGGCGGTCGGCGCGTGATTTCCTGCGCGACCTCGACGGCGCGCTCGCGCATCGTGCGCCAGTCAGCGACCGCTGCCTGCACGTCGGAGAGCGTGCGCTCGATCTTCTCCGCGAGCTCGCGCAGTCGCTGTTCGTCGCCGATGCGATCGATCTGGACGTGCTGCCAGGATTCGCGGCGAAACGGGCCGTTGGTGCGATCGCCCGGGGCGAGCTCCAGCAGACGGCCGCGACGGTCGCGGCGCACGGCGAGCACCGGGTGCACCATCAGATGAATCGTCAGGCCGGCCCGGGTGAGCACCATGCCGAGCGAGTCGACGAGAAAGGGCATGTCTTCGATCGTCGATTCGACGATCGTGTGTCGCGAAGTCCAGCCGTCGCGCGCTTCCTCGGCGTTGTAGACGCGGACCAGGGGTTGAGCCGCTTTGCGGACCGAGCCAAAGCGCAAATGGGCCAGCGCCGCGGCTGCCAGCTCCTCGCTGCGATACTCGGCCAGATCCTCTTCCGCGACGCCGTGGTAGTACTGGCGGATGAAATCGTCCGCCGGCAGCGGATCGGCGCGCTTGCGCAGGCGCCGCGAAGTCGAGGCGATGCGCTCGATCAATTTCTGGCGGGCAGCGGGAATGGCAATAGTCATAGATGGACGGGGGCGCTGGGCGGGGCGCGAATTATAGCGAAGTCAGGTTGCCGCCAACTGCTTGGCGCGCTTCATGAGGCGCCCGACCAGGCGGTCCAGGGAGCGGCGATCCGTGGGGCTGAGCGCGTCCAGCAGCTTTTTCTCGTAGCCGAGGGCCAGCGGCGCAACGCGCGTGTATACCGCTTTACCCGCAGTCGACAGCCGCAGGCGCGACCGGCGCCGGTCGCCGGCGTCGTAGGTGCGCACCAGGCGCCGCGCCGCGAGCAGGCCTTGTACGGCGCGGCTCACGGCAACCTTGTCCATCGCGGTGCGTTCCGCGACTTCGATCGCCGACAGGTCCGGATAGCGCGCCAGGACCGCGATGACGCGCCACTGCGGGATGGTGAGGCCGAACTCGCGCTCGTAGGCGTCGGCGATGCTTTGGCTGACGATGTTGGTCAGCACCGACAGGCGATAGGGCACGAAGTGTTCGAGATGGAGCCTGTCGGCGGATCCATTCGCTGCGGGTCGCGTCGGTCGCGCCACGGCTGTTTGACTGCTCTGCTTGACTGCCTTGGGACGAATAGTTTCAATTGTAACCATTCATCTTGGCAAGAGTCCTCCCATGAGTGCCCCCGCTGCACGTCCGACCCCGGACAATCCCGTCGGCACCGACGGTTTCGAGTTCGTCGAATACACCGCGCCCGATCCGGAGCTGCTGCGCACGCTGTTCCAGCGGCTCGGATTTCCGGTGACGGCGCGGCATCGCAGCAAGAACGTCACGTTGCACAACCAGGGCGACATCAACTTCATCATCAACGCCGAGCCGGACAGCTTTGCTCAGGGCTTCGCGCGCGAGCACGGACCATCGGCGTGCGCGATGGCCTTCCGCGTCAAGGACGCGGCCGCGGCGTACCAGCATTGCATCGACCTCGGCGCCAAGCCCGTGGCGACGCGCGTGGGGCCGATGGAGCTGCAGATCCCGTCGATCGAAGGCATCGGCGGCAGTCTCATCTATCTCGTCGACCGCTATGGCGAGCGTACGATCTACGACGTCGATTTCGTGCCGGTGAAGGCCGACGCCGGCGTGCGCACTGCCAAGGGCGCCGGTCTCACGTACATCGATCACCTGACGCACAACGTCGCACGCGGCAACATGAACAAGTGGGCCGGCTTCTACGAGAAGCTGTTCAACTTCCGCGAGATCCGCTACTTCGACATCGAAGGCAAGAAGACCGGCCTGTTCAGCCGCGCCATGACCAGTCCGTGCGGCAAGATCCGCATCCCGATCAACGAGTCGCAGGACGACAAGTCGCAGATCGAGGAGTACCTGCAGGAGTACAAAGGCGAAGGCATCCAGCACATCGCGCTCGGCACCGCGGACATTGTCGACACGGTGGACGTGCTGCGCGGGCAGGGCGTGCAGTTCCAGGACACGCCCGATACATACTATGAGGGCGTGGATGCGCGCGTGCGCGGCCACCGCGAGAACCTGGAAGAGCTGCGCAAGCGCCGCATCCTGCTCGACGGCAATCCGGAGAAGGGCGAAGGCCTGCTGCTGCAGATCTTCACGCAGAACGTCATCGGCCCGATCTTCTTCGAGATCATCCAGCGCAAGGGTAACGAAGGCTTCGGCGAGGGCAACTTCCGGGCGCTGTTCGAGTCGATCGAGCTGGATCAGATGCGCAGAGGTGTGTTGTGAGGAGTGCTGTGCGATGAAGCGCCCTATCTTCGTCCCGCAGGTCGAGGGCACGGCCTCGCGCCAGGCCCACGCCGACCTGCCGGCCGGCACGTACGAGCGCGAGATCAGCAAGGAAGGCTTCTTCGGGCCAGCTGCGTTCTTTCATCACAGGCATCCGCCGACCGGATGGACGGAGTTCGAAGGTCCGCTGCGGCCGCATGCGTTCGATCTGAACAAGCTGGCGAAATCGCAGGGCTCGCCGTGGCAGGCGGCCGACGTGCTGCGCAATGCGAACGTGCGGATGCGCTTCTGGCAGACGACGGCGTCGATGGACCATCTCGTGCGCAACGCGGACGGCGACGACTTGCTGTTCCTGCATCAGGGTGCCGCGGATCTGCATTGCGACTATGGCCACCTGGTGCTGGCCGCCGGCGACTACGTCGTGATTCCGCGCGGCACGATGTGGCGCATCGAGACGAAGCAGCCGCTCTCGGCGCTGCTGATCGAGGCGACCAACTCCAGCTACTCGCTGCCGGACAAGGGCATGCTCGGCAACCACGCGATCTTCGATCCGGCGATGCTGGATGTACCGAAGATGGACGCGGCGTTCGTCGCGCAGCAGAGCGACGATCGTGCGTGGCAGGTCCGTGTCAAGCGCAGCAACGCGGTCTCGGTCGTCACATATCCGTTCAACCCGCTCGACGCGACCGGCTGGCATGGCGATCTGTCGGTCGTGCGGATCAACGTCAAGGACATCCGGCCGGTGGCGAGTCATCGTTATCACCTGCCGCCGTCCGTGCACACGACGTTCGTCGCCAATCGCTTCGTGGTCTGCACGTTCGTGCCGCGGCCGTTCGAGACCGATCCGGGCGCCCTCAAGGTGCCGTTCTTCCACAACAACGACGATTATGACGAGGTGATCTTCTATCACGCCGGCAACTTTTTCTCGCGTGACAACATCGCGCCCGGCATGATGACGATGCACCCGTGCGGCTTCACTCACGGACCGCATCCGAAGGCGCTCAAGAACATGCTGGTACAGTCCAAGCCGGCGACCGACGAATACGCGGTGATGGTCGATGCGCGCGACGCGCTGGAGATCACGCAGGCCGCGCAGGAAGTGGAGTGGGCCGGCTACGTCGACAGCTGGAAAGAGAAATGAAGCTCGCGACCGTCCGCAACAGCTCACGCGATGGGCAGCTGGTCATCGTGAATCGCAACCTGACCCGAGCGTTGCCAGTCTCGCACATCGCCAGCACCTTGCAGGAGGCGCTCGACAACTGGTCGCGCTGCGTACCGCTGCTGCGTGACGCGGCGGAGTCGCTGGACAAGGGAGCAGTGACATCGGCGCCGTTCCGGCTCGATCGGGTGATGGCGCCGCTGCCGCGGGCGTTTCAGTGGGTCGACGGCTCCGCGTATGTGAATCACGTCGAGCTGGTGCGCAAGGCGCGCGGCGCGGAGATGCCGGCGAGCTTCTGGACCGATCCGCTCGTGTATCAGGGCGGCTCGGACGATTTTCTCGGCGCCGGCGAAGACGTGCCGGTGGCGAGCGAGGAATTCGGCATCGACCTGGAGGGCGAGGTCGCAGTCATCACTGACGACGTGCCGATGAACACGAGTCCCGACCAGGCGCGTCAGCACATCAAGCTGCTGATGCTGGTGAACGACTGGTCGCTGCGCAACCTGATCCCCGGCGAGCTGGCGAAGGGCTTCGGCTTCTACCAGTCCAAGCCCGCGACAGCGTTCTCGCCGGTCGCCGTCACGCCCGACGAGCTCGGCGAGGCGTGGGATGGCGGCAAGATCAATCTGCCGCTGACGGTGCAGATCAACGGCACACCGTTTGGAAAGCCCGAAGCGGGTGTCGACATGACGTTCGATTTCCCACGGCTGATCTCGCATGTGACCAAGACCCGCAATGCGCGTGCGGGGACGATCATCGGCTCGGGAACGATCTCGAACTATGACCGCAGCCGCGGCTCGGCCTGCATTGCCGAGCGCCGCACGCTGGAGCAGATCGAGCAAGGCAAGCCGGTCACGCCGTTTCTGAAGTTCGGAGACCGGGTGAAGATAGAGATGCTGGACGCGGCGGGGCGCAGCATTTTCGGGGCGATCGATCAGAAAGTGGTGCGGGCGTAGGTCGGGCTTCAGCCCGACATGCGCGGAGTCGGGCGACCTACAGCTCCTTCAGGAGCGCTGTTCCGCCGAGGCCCCGCATCTGCCCGAGAATCCACTGCTGCCGCGAGCGCACGTAGTTCGAAGGCGCGTTGACGCGCAGACGCTTCGGGCTCGGCAACACCGCGGCGAGCAGTGCCGCGTCGTACGGATTCAACTGCGAAGCGCGCTTGTGGAAATACACGTCCGCGGCTGCACCGACGCCGAACACTCCGCGCCCGAACTCTGCGACGTTGAGATACACCTCGAGAATGCGCTGCTTCGGCCACAACGTCTCGATGAGCACGGTGAAATACGCTTCCAGGCCTTTGCGCAGCCAGCTCTGAGTCGGCCACAGGAACAGGTTCTTCGCAACCTGCTGCGAAATCGTGCTCGCACCGCGCACGCGACGACCGCTCTGGCGCTCCGCGAGCGCATCGTTGATCGACTTCAGGTCGAAGCCGTAGTGCGCGGGAAAGTTCTGGTCCTCGGCGGCGATCACTGCGACCTTCACCTGCGGCGACGTATGCGCCCAGTCGACCCAGTGGTGGCGCACGCTGTATGCCTTGGCGCCGGAACTCGGCGCGACCAGGCGCTCGCGAATGATGAACGCGGAAGTCGGTGGATCGATCCAGCGCAATACAGTCACCGCGCCGACGCTCAGGATGATGAAGAGCACGGCGCTCCAGCCCAGCAAGCGCAGCGTGCGTCCGAAGATTGTGACTGTCGTCATGAAGTTTTCGTGAGCAGTTCGGTGGAGCGCTGCGGTGCCTTGCGTAGAATCGTGCGCTGCTTCACAGGGAAGCAATAATGTCACAACGATGGAGATCGCAGATGAACGGACAGCATCGCGCTGCCTTGCTTGCAGCCACAGTCGGCCTGATTCTCAGCAACGTCGCAGCGGCCGACGCGACCCCCGGTTTCTACTTCGGCCTCGCGGCCGGCTCGACCAGCGTGCACACCGGCAGCAGCCAGCAGGAGTTCGATGAAGGATTCGCACTGCCGATTGCCGATGTGCTCGTGAGCAGCGGCCTCGACGTGCTCGACATCGAATCGTCGCTCGACGATAGCGACATCGGCTGGGGCCTGCAGGTCGGCTATCGATTCAATTCCTACCTCGCCGCCGAAGTCGGTTACGTCAATCTTGGCGAAGCGCTGTACGAGGCGACGCTGACCGTCGATGACGGCGTCGAGGTGTTCCCGGTGGAGGTTTCGTCGCGCATCGTCAGCTCGGGCCCGACCACGGCGATCCTGGGCATCCTGCCGCTCGGCGAGCGCTTGGATGCGCACGTCAAAGCCGGCGCGTACCTGGCCGATACCCGGATGCGCGCGCGAGTGCGCGACGTCGAGTTCGACGACAACATCGCGCACCAGGAGGTCGATGCGGGCGAGCTGGAGACGTTCCTCGGCATCGGCGGCGCCTGGAACATCAACGACAGCTATTCGCTGCGGTTCGAGTATCAGCGGTTCCTCGACGTCGGCGACGACGACAACGGCGAAGGCGACATCGACCTGTTCGCGCTGAGCCTGCTGTTCCGCTGACCTACAGGCGGCGTGCCGACTCGATGACCACCGTCTCGGTCGGCACATCCTGATAGCGACCCTTGTTGCCGGTCTTCACGGCGGCGATCGCATCCACGACGTCCAGCCCCGAATCGACGCGGCCGAACACGGCATAGCCGTAATTGCCCGGCTTGTTGTCGAGGAAGTCGTTGTCGACCAGGTTGATGAAGAACTGCGAGGTCGCGCTGTTGATGTCGTTGGTGCGCGCCATCGCCAGCGTGCCGCGCTTGTTCTTGAGGCCGTTGGTCGCCTCGTTCTTGATCGGCGCGTGACCTTTCTTGTCCTGCAGGTCCGCGGTCAGGCCGCCGCCCTGGACCATGAAGCCGGCGATCACGCGGTGGAAGATCGTGCCGTCGAAGAATCCTTCGTCGACGTACTTCAGGAAATTCTCGACCGACACCGGCGCCTGCTTGTCGAACAGCTGCACCGTGAAGGTTCCTTTCGACGTCTTGAATTCGATCATGGGAGTGAGCCCTCCGTCACGCGTTCATGGCCGGCCAAATCGGCGTGCGAGCGTACGTGAGCGAAGCCGTTGCGCACAAGTCGGTCGCGGACGGCGCCGGCCTGATTCCAGCCGTGCTCCAGGATCAGCCAGCCGCCGGGCTTCAGGAAATCGCCTGCCTGCGCGACGATCTGTTCGATCGCCTCCAGCCCGCCGGCCCCCGGAATCAGCGCGACTTCGGGCTCGAAGCGTTCGACGACCGCGTTGAGTTCCGCATCGCCGCGCGCGATGTAGGGAGGATTCGAGGCGATGACGTCGAAGCGCCGGCCTGCGAGCGGCGCGAACCAGCTGCCGCGCTCGAAGCGAACATTGCGGAGCTGCAACCGCGCCGCATTGCGCTTCGCAATCTCCAGTGCGTCGGCGGACACATCCACGGCCGTGATCTGCAGCGACGGACGCTCGCTCGCGATCGCCAGCGCGATGGCGCCGCTGCCGGTGCCCAGATCGGCGGCATCCGTCGCCTCGGGACGCAGCAGCGCCAGCGCCCGCTCGACCACCAGCTCGGTTTCCGGTCGCGGAATCAGCACGGCCGGCGTCACCTCGAGCAGCAGCGACCAGAACTCCTGCTGCCCGCGGATGTATGCAACGGGCTCGCCCTGTAGGCGGCGCCTGATCAATTGCTGGAACGACCAGCCCGCTGCCGCAGGCAGCGCGCGCTCCGGCGCGGCGCGGAAATCCGTGCGCGACAACCCTGTTACATATTCGAGCAGCAGCTCGGCGTCGAGGCGCGCGGACGCGGACGAGCGCTCGAGCAGCAGCGTCGCGGTATGCAGCGCGTCGGAGATGGTCTGAGTCACGTACAATCGCCCATCGCAAACTCATTGTAGGTCGGAATCGCATTCCGGCGACTCACCATGCGCGTCTACCAGAACGCTATCGAAATGATCGGCAAGACGCCGATGCTGCAGCTCCACCGCTTCGACACCGGGCCGTGCGAGCTGTTCCTGAAGCTCGAATACATGAATCCGGGCGGCTCGATCAAGGATCGCATCGGCTTGTCGATGATCGAGCAGGCCGAAAAACGCGGCGAGCTCAAGCCCGGCGGCACGATCGTCGAAGCCACCGCCGGCAACACCGGTCTCGGCCTGGCGCTGGTCGCCGCGCAGAAGGGCTACCGGCTGATCCTGGTGCTGCCCGACAAGATGAGCCAGGAAAAGATTTTCAACCTGCGCGCGATGGGCGCGGAAGTCGTGCTGACGCGCTCCGACGTCGCGAAGGGTCACCCGGAGTACTACCAGGATCTCGGCGCCGCGATCGCCGAGCGCAGCGGCGCGTTTTTCATCAACCAGTTCGGCAATCCCGACAACCCGAAGGCGCACGAGGAGACGACCGGGCCGGAGATCTGGGAGCAGATGTCGAAGCGGCTCGACGCGGTCGTGCTCGGCGTCGGCTCGAGCGGCACGATCGGCGGCCTCGCCGCGTTCTTCAAGAAGCACGCGCCGCACGTCGAGCTGGTGCTCGCCGATCCGCAGGGCTCGATCCTTGCGGAGTACATCCAGACCGGGAAGATGACGCAGAAGGGCTCGTGGCTGGTGGAAGGCATCGGCGAGGATTTCATTCCGTCGATTTGCGATTTCTCGCTGACCAAGCGCGCGTACAGCATCTGCGATGCCGAGTCGTTCTCGACTGCGCGCGAGCTGCTGCAGAAGGAAGCGATTCTTGCCGGCTCCTCGACCGGCACGCTGCTCGCGGGCGCGCTGCGCTACTGCCGCGAGCAGAAATCGCCGAAGCGCGTGGTCACATTGGCGTGCGACACCGGCGCGCGCTATCTCTCGAAGCTCTACAACGATTTCTGGATGGAGGATCAGGGCTTCATCGAGCGCGAGCAGTACGGCGATCTGCGCGACCTCATCGGCCGGCCGCACGGTGAGCGCGCCACGATCACTGTCGGGCCTAACGACGTGGTGACCACCGCGCACAACCGCTTGCGCAACGCCGGCTTCTCGCAGTTGCCGGTGATGGATGGCGAGCAGCTCATCGGCGTCGTCACCGAGGACGACATTCTGCGCTTTGCGTTCGGCCGGCCCGAGCGCTTCAAAGAGCCGGTGCGCAACGCCATGACTTCGACGTTCCTGCGGGTCGACAAGACGCTCTCGATGAACAATCTCGTCGCCATGCTGGAAGTCTGCTCGTCAGCGGCCGTCATGGACGGCGACAAGTTCCTCGGGTTGATCACGCGCTCGGACGTCCTGAACTATCTTCGTCGGCAGGTTTGAGGTGCCGGGAGAGAAAAAGAGGGGAAACTGAGCGGTGCAGCATCACGAAGACGCGAGGAAGGCAACGAAACCGGCAGCTAATGCTGCGCCGCTCAGTTTCCCCTCTTTTTCTCTCCCGGCACCCTGGTGATCACATGACTCCAAAATCCAATCTTCGTTTTGCCACTCGCTGTATTCATGGCGGGCAATCGCCCGATCCTTCGACCGGCGCCGTGATGCCGCCGATCTACGCGACTTCGACTTATGCGCAGTCGAGCCCCGGCGTGCACAAGGGTTACGACTATGCGCGTACTGCCAACCCGACGCGCGGCGCGTATGAGCGATGCATCGCAGACCTGGAGGGCGGTACGCACGGCTTCGCGTTCGCATCGGGCATGGCGACGACCAGCACGTTGCTCGAGCTCATCGACGCGGGCAGTCACATCGTCGCGATGAACGATCTCTACGGCGGCACGTTCCGCGTGTTCGAGCGCGTGCGGCGGCGCTCCGCGAATCTCGATATCAGCTTCGTCGACCTGACACGGCGCGAGAACCTGGTGAAAGCAGTGCGTCCGCAGACGCGCATGATCTGGATCGAGACGCCGACCAATCCGACGCTGCGCCTCGTCGACATCGCGCAGGTGGCAGAGTTCGCGCGCCAGCGCGGCATTCTCACGATCGTCGACAATACTTTCGCGAGCCCGTGGATCCAGCGGCCGCTGGAGCTCGGCGCCGACATCGTGATGCATTCGGCGACGAAATATCTGAACGGTCATTCCGACATGGTGGGTGGCGTCGCCGTCACTGCGAACGCCGAGCTCGCCGAGAAGGTCGCGTTCCTGCAGAACGCCGTCGGCGCGATTGCTGGTCCGTTCGACAGCTTCCTCGCGCTGCGCGGCTTGAAGACGCTGGCACTGCGCATGCGCCAGGCGAGCGAGAGCGGTCTGCACATCGCGGGCTGGCTGGAGAAGCATGCGCGCGTCGCGCACGTGTTCTATCCCGGGCTCACGAGCCACGCGCAGCACGAGCTCGCGAAGCGTCAGATGAAGAACGGTTTCAGCGGCATCGTCAGCTTCGCGGTAAAAGGCGGATTGGAAGAAGCGCGGCGCGTGCTCGAACGCTGCCGGATCTTCACGCTTGCCGAGAGTCTCGGTGGCGTCGAAAGCCTGGTCGATCATCCCGGGCTGATGACGCACGCATCGGTGCCGCCGGAGCAGCGCAAAGCGCTGGGCATCGAGGATGGGCTCATCCGCTTGTCGGTCGGGATCGAAGACGTCGAGGATCTCGTTGCAGATCTCGAATCGGCGTTACGCAGCCCGTAGCCCGGCTCATTTCCCGGTTTGCAGCGCGCGAGCGAGCCGGAAGCCGATGTCGTTGCGCCGGGCGTCCGCGGGGGTCTTGTGACGATCGGCGGAGCGCAGCTCGAGCGGCCAGTCGTCCCACGAGCCGCCGCGCACGCCGCGCACGGAACACGAAGTGGCGGCAGCTTCCGGCGTGCGAGCTGCTGACGATTCATCGCGGCAGTTCTCGACCCACTCCCAAACGTTCCCCGCGACGTCGTACACGCCGAGCGCGTTGGGCCGGTACTTGCCGGCGGCCGAGGTGAATGCGCTGCCGTCGTCGCATTCCAGGATCCGCGCGCCGGCCCATCCGGCTGCGCGATCGCGCGCGACTGTTTGCACCCAACGTGGCAGAGCGCGTGCCAGGCTCTGATCGCCGCCGTTCATGTAGGCGCAACCGCGATCTGCGCTGGCGCCCCAGAAGTAGGCAGTGGCGGTTCCGCCGCGCGCTGCGTATTCCCATTCGCTGTCGTCGAGCAGCCGATAGCGCTCACCAGTCCGGCGGGAGAGCCATGCTGCATAGTCGCTGGCGTCCTGCCACGTCACGCAGACGACCGGGTGATCATCGGTCTGCTCGAAGCGCGGCGCGCGCCATGAAGCCGCCGCATCCAGGTCCGCAGTAGAGTCCATGCCGTCTCCATGCGTGTAGCATCCGCTCGGCATCGGACGCTTGGTGTCCGCGACGAATGCCGCGAACTGCCCGCGTGTGATTTCGGTTTCACTCACGGCGAATGCTGCGACCGTCGCGGTGTGCTGCACGACTTCGTCCTTGTGGCGCTCCGGTTCGTCCGCAGGCGAGCCGATTGGGGACGGGCCGCCGGGCAGCGCGACCATGCGCGGACAAGCGTCGCAGTCTTGAAATACTCGCGGCGTCGTCTCGCGCGCAGTGGCCGGTATCGCAAGCAACACGGCCAGTGACGCAGGCGCCAGAATCCGGCTGTCCATTCGTCTCCCCCAATCTTGGGCTCCAAATGTGTACTTCGCGTCAGTGGCGCGAAAGGTGTCAGCGACCGGATGAATGCGACGGCCAACGCATCGCGCGCTATGATCCCGGCCGAAGCAGTCGAGCGAGTCACACTCCCGAGTGTCCGCCGAAGAACAAGAGTTGATGCGGTTGATGGAGGCGTACCAGGGCGGCGATCTTGGCGCGTTCGAACAGCTATACGCCGCGCTCGTCGACGACGTGCGTCGTTACTTCTCCCGGTCCGCTCGGGATCGGCGCGCGCTCAACGACCTGGTGCAGGATACGTTTCTGGAAATGCACCGCTCGCTGCGCACCTATCTGCCGGAGCTCCCCGTGCGTCCCTGGGTATTCGGCATCGCGCGCAACGTTTCGGGGCGCAGCCGGCGGGCTGCATGGCATTGGGATGCGCGTAGCTCGACGCAGAGTGCGACCGAAGAGGATCTGGCAGCGCCGGTGAACGACGCGCGGGCGATCGACTTCCTCGACATTGAGAATGCGCTCGCGTGTCTGCCGGCCGGTCATCGCGACTCCTGGTTGCTGCATCATGTTTTGGGATGGAGCTTTCCCGCGATCGCGCAGCACCTGGGCATTACTGTCGTTGCGGCCAAGCTCCGCTCGAGCCGCGCCACCCGCGCACTGCGTGCCGCGCTGCGCGGAAGCGAGCAAGACAAATGAGCGACACGCGCGTCCCGCCCGCACTGGCAGCCGCGGTCGCGGCCAATCTGCGGCCCGTTCGACCGCTTGCGAGTCCGTGGCGCCGAGCGCTGGCGCTGTTGCCGCTCGGCATAGCGCTGTTGGTGGGCATGCCGGCGTTCTGGTCCTGGCGCAGTCACATCGATGTCTTCGCTCCCTGGCCCTGGCGAGCTCTGTCCCCGCTGGAAACGATCGCCGGATTGCTGGTGCTCGCGGCTGCGTTCCGCGAAGCCGTGCCTGGGCGCGAGTTGTCCGCGCGCGCTTTGTGGGCTCTGCTCGGCGCCGCGGGTGCCACGTTTCTGAGCATCAATCTCGTATCGGCAGCGAGCGTCGATGTCGCGCCGGCAACGGCGCTGCGCTGGTTGCGCGACTGCTTCGCCATGGCGATTGCGTTTTCGGGTCCCACGCTGCTGCTGCCGGCCTGGCTGGTATCACGCGCGCTGCCGAATCGACCTGCGCTGACCGGTGCGCTCTGCGGGCTCGGCGTCGGATTCATGGCGGATGCGGGACTGCGTGCGCTCTGCTGGGACGGCGAGCATGCTCACATCCTGATCGCGCATGGCGGAGCGATCGCGATGTTGATGGCGCTCGGCGCGGCGGGCACGACAGTGGTGGAGCGCATCAGGCGCTGACGGGCGCGCTCCTCAGTCCACTCTCTTTCCTTTGGCCTCCGGCGCGTCGCCCGCTTTCATCCGCCCGTTCTTGCGCAGCGCCTCCCGCAGCACATACTCGATCTGCGCGTTCAAGCTGCGCAGCTCGTCCTCCGCCCAGCGTTGCAGGGCATCGAGAACATCGCTGCTGATCCGCAGCGGATAGGCTTTCTTCTCAGCCAACTCGAATGCTCACCCGTTGTACAGCGTGCCGGTGTTGACGACCGGCTGCGCGCCGCGCTCGCCGCACAGCACGACGAGCAGGTTCGAGACCATCGCGGCCTTGCGCTCCTCGTCGAGTTGCACGACGCCTTTCTCGGCGAGCCGGTCGAGCGCCATGTGCACGATCGTGACAGCGCCTTCGACGATGCGCGTGCGCGCCGCAATGATCGCGGCCGCCTGCTGACGTTGCAGCATCGCCTGTGCGATCTCAGGCGCGTAGGCGAGGTGGCTGACGCGCGCTTCCAGCACGGTCACGCCGGCGCGCTCGAGCCGTTCCTGGATCTCACGCTTCAGATGATCATTGATCTCGCGCGAGTGCGAGCGCAGCGCGATCTTGTGATCCTCGTGCAGATCGTAGGGGTAGCTGGTCGCCATCTGGCGCAGTGCCGCCTCGCTCTGCACGTGCACGAAGTCTTCGTAGCTGTCGACGTTGAAGACGGCTTCCGCCGAATCGTGCACCTGCCACACGACGACCGCCGCGATCTCGATCGGCGAGCCTTCCAGGTCGTTGACCTTGAGCTTGCTCGACTCGAAGTTGCGCACGCGCAGCGAGATCTTCTTCTTCGAGTAGAACGGATTCGCCCAGCGCGGACCGCTGGCACGCTCGACGCCGACGAACTTGCCGAAGAACTGCAGTACCGCGGCCTGGTTCGGCTGCACGATGAAGAAGCCGCGCCACAGGAACAGCAGGATGAACAGCGTGACGATCGGCGGCGCCGGATTGAGAAAGTTCGCGGCCGAGGAAATCACCCACCAGAGCGCCGCGGCCGTGAAGATCAGCAGCAGCGCGACCATCAGCATGCCCGGCAGGGTGGTGACTTCTCGTTCTTGGATGGCCTTGTTCATGGCGGTCTCCCAGGTGACGCCATGAAGATATCACGAAGATATCAGTCGCGGTTATTTGTTAACAGAATCACTCTGTTATGCGGGCCAATTCCTCGGCCTGGTGCTCCTGCTGCAGCGGGCCGATCAGCTCGCCGAGGCGGCCGTTCATGACGTCCGCCAGCTTGTAGAGCGTCAGGTTGATGCGGTGGTCGGTCACGCGGCCCTGCGGGAAGTTGTAGGTGCGGATGCGCTCCGAGCGATCGCCCGATCCCACCTGGAGCTTGCGCGACTGCGCTTCCGCCTTCTCGCGACGCTCGCGTTCAGCGGCCATCAGCCGCGCTTTCAGCAGCGACATCGCGCGCGACCGGTTCTTGTGTTGCGAGCGCTCGTCCTGGCACTCGACGACGATGCCGGTGGGCAGATGCGTGATGCGGATCGCCGAATCGGTCTTGTTCACGTGCTGGCCGCCGGCGCCGGACGCGCGATACGTATCGATGCGCAGCTCCGCGGGATTGAGCTCGACCGCTTCGATTTCGTCCTGCTCCGGCAGGATCGCGACCGTGACGGCGGAAGTGTGGATGCGGCCTTGCGCCTCGGTCGCGGGCACGCGCTGCACGCGATGCGTGCCGGACTCGAATTTGAAGTGCGAGAACGCGCCCCTGCCGACGACGCGACTGATGATCTCCTTGTAGCCGCCGTGCTCGCCGGGGCTTTCCGACAGCACTTCCACGCCCCAGCCCTGCTCATCCGCGTAGCGCGAGTACATGCGGAACAGATCGCCGGCAAAGATGGCAGCTTCGTCGCCGCCGGTTCCGGCGCGCACTTCGAGATAGATGTTGCTGTCGTCGCGTGCGTCCTTCGGCAGCAGCAGCTTCGCCAGCTCTTCCTCTTCGCGCTCGAGCCTCGCGGTGAGGCTCGCCAGCTCTTCGCGACCGAGCTCGCGCAGCTCGCTGTCCGCGCCGTCGGCCATTTCCTGCGCCGAGCTTCGTTCATCGAGCAGCGACAGATACGCGCGATACCGTGCGACCACGGGATCGAGGCGCGAGTACTCCATCGACAGCTCGCGGAACTTGTTGGTGTCGGCGATCACGCCGGGATCGGCGAGCAGGTGGCTCACTTCCTCGTGCCGCTCGGCGAGCCTTTCCAGTTTTTTACGAATCGAATCTTTCATTCCGCCTTGTCCGGGACCAGCAGGGCGCGCGCGGCTTCCAAGACCTCGCTCTCGCCGCGCTCCGCGGCTTCGCGCAGCCGCTGGCTGGGCCCGTGCAGCAGCCGGTTCGTGAGCGTGGCCGCGAGGAAGTCGATCACCTCGCGCGGATCGCGGCCCGCCGCGAGCATGCGCCGCGCCTGCTCGACGGTGTGCGCGCGCACGTTCTCGGCCTCGTCGCGCAATTGCCGGATCGCCGGCACGGCGTCGAGCGTCTTCAACTGCTGCTCGAACTGCGCGATCTCCAGCGCGAGCATGTCGTTCGCATCGTGCGCCGCTTCGCGGCGCGACGCGAGGTTCTCGTTCACGACGTTCTGCAGGTCGTCGATCGTGAACAGGTAGATGTCCTCGAGCTTTGCGACCTCGGCCTCGATGTCGCGCGGCACGGCGATGTCGACCATGAAGATCGGCTTGCGCCGCCGCGCGCGCAGCGCGGCCCGCACGGCGTCGTACGTGATGACGGGCGTCGGGCTCGCCGTCGAGCTGATCACGATGTCCGCTTCCGGCAAGTGGGTCGCGAGCGCTTCGAGGCCGATCGCGAAGCCGTCGAACTCCTGCGCCAGCTCCTGCGCGCGATCGAGGCTGCGATTGGCGACGATCATCCGCCGCAGGCCGTGCGCTCGCAGGTGCCGCGCGGCGAGCGCGATCGTTTCACCCGCGCCGACCAGCAACGCCGTGTGATCTGCGAAATTCTCGAAGATCTTGCGCGCCAATGCGACCGCTGCGGAGGCGACCGACACTGCGTTCGCACCGATGCGCGTCTGCGTGCGCACTCGCTTCGCGACCGAGAAGGCCGTCTGCATCAGCCGGTTCAGGTAGGGCCCGGTGACGTGCCGATCGTGCGCCGCGCGGTATGCGGTCTTCAGCTGGCCGAGGATCTGCGGCTCGCCGAGCACCAGTGAGTCCAGGCCGCATGCGACGCTGAAGACATGCTGGACCGCCGGCGTGCCGCTCAGTCGATACAGGCTGCCGGAGATATCCACGTTGTGGGTCGTCAGATCGTGCCAGCCGCTGAGCCACGCAATCAGCGCCTGCTCCTCGCCGTCACTGAAGCAGTACAGCTCGGTCCGGTTGCACGTCGAGACGATGAGCGCTTCGCGCACGCCGGCGACGCCGCTCAGCTCATGCAGCGCTTCGGGCAGCTCGTCGCCGGCGAATACGACCTTTTCGCGGATTTCGACCGGCGCGGTGCGGTGATTGATTCCGATGACGAGGAGTGGCATGCCGGTGCTTGAGCCAAGCGGCTGCGATTCTCCGGGAAGGACCTCTATATGACAAGGACAGGCTGGCCCGGCGCGATTTCGCAGGGGGCTCTTGCTATAGTCGCGCGACGATGAATCGACCCTATCCCCACTTCGCAGGTCTGGCGGCACTGCTGGTAGTCACGTTACTGACGGGGGCGTGCGCGACGACGGGCAAACCCTCGCAGCAGGAGACAACCCCGTCGGGTCAGCCGCTGCCGAGCGATCCGAACGCGCTGGTGCTGGGTGCGGAAGTCGCTTTGCAGCGTGGCCAGTATCGCGAAGCCGCGATGGCTTATGTCCGCGCCGCGGCGGCTTCCTCCGACGAGCAGCTGTGCGAGCAGGCCGCGCGCGTGGCCTTCGAGCATCAGCAATGGACGCTCGCTCAGGAGGCGGCGAATCACTGGTTGCAGCTGAATCCGACGAGCGAGGAGGGGCATCGCTTTGCGGCGTTCTCGGCGCTGCATTTATATGAGATCGACGTAGCGGCCGAGCACCTCAGCACATTGCTCAACACTGCATTCATCAATCCGCAAGCCGGTTTCCTGCAGCTGCTGCCGCAGATTTCCGATGAAGCGCCGGCCGCGGGCGCGACCGCAGTGCTGCAGAAGCTGGTCGTCAAATACGACAGCCTGACCGAAGCGCACTACGCGCTCGCGCAGGCAGCCGTCCAGTCCGACAACTTCGCGCTTGCGCTGGAGCATGCGCACAAGGCGCGCGAGCTCGGGCAGTACTGGACGCCATCCGGGTTGCTGCTCGCCCGCGTGCAAATGCTGACGGGCGAGCAGGACGTCGCGCTCGAGACTGCGCGCAAAGTCGTCGAGCAGGATTCGCAGGAGTCGTATCGCCTCGAATATGCGCTGATGCTCATGCAGGCCGGCAAGGAAGCGGACGGCCGCAAGGAGCTCGAAGCGCTGGCGGCGACCGACTCCGGGATGGTCGCGGAGCGTGCGCTCGCCGATATCGACTTCCAGCTCGGCAATCGCGACGCTGCCGCGCAGCGCTTCAGCAACCTGGTGCAGAACGGCCGCTTCGTTTACGAATCGCTGTTCTATCTCGGCGCGATCGCGGAGTCGCGCGAGTCGTGGGACGATGCGTTGCAGCTCTACGGCCGCGTCAATAACGGCGAGTTCGCGATGGCCGCGCAGATTCGCGCCGCGCGCATCAAGGCGAAGCAGCAGGGCCTCGATGCCGGGCTGAAGCATCTCGAAGACTTCGCCGCCACTCGCTCGCAATATCGCATCGACGCAATCATCGCGCGCGCCAACCTGCTGACGAGCAACGGCGACGCCAACGGTGCACTGGCGCTGCTCGACACTGCGCTGAAGGAATACCCGGACTCAGCGGAGCTGCGCTTCGCGCGCGTCTTCCAGCTCGAGGGCGCGGACAAGGTCAGCGACTCGGTCGCCGATCTGCGCAAGCTCGTCGCCGAGCGTCCGGGCGATCCGGCCGCGACCAACGCGCTCGGCTACATCCTGGTCGATCGCACGCGCCAGCATCGCGAAGGCTTGAAGCTGATCGAGGATGCGCTGGCGCAGACGCCGGACAGCGGCGCAGTGCTCGACAGCATGGGCTGGGCGCTGCATCGCCTCAATCGCAACGACGAAGCGCTCAAGTACCTCGAGCACGCCAAGCGTCGCATCAACGATCCGGAAGTCGACCTGCATCTCGGCGAAGTGCTGCTGTCGCTCGACCGCAAGGACGATGCGCGCGAAGTGCTGACCAAAGCGAGCGAGCGCTATCCCGACAACGCAGACCTGAAGCAGCGCCTGCAAAAGCTCAATTGACCGGCCACTGCCATGCAGCGGCAATTCCTGCTCGTCCTGTTCGTATTGATCGCCGGCTGCGCGACCGCGCCGCGGCAGCCCGGTGTGCCCGCGAACGTCGATCTCGCACAGCTCGATCACTGGCAGGCGCGCGGACGTCTCGGTGTCTCGGGGCCTGAGAACGGCGGCTCCGGTTCGTTCGACTGGCAGCAGCGCGGCGACCGCACGGAATTGCAGATTCGCGGCCCGGTGGGCGTTGGCAGCGTGCGGCTGCAATTGCGCGGCGACCCGGCGAGCCCGGAGCTGAAGCTCGAAACCGCCGACGGCCGCAAGCTCGAAGCAGCCGCGGCGTGGGATGAGCTGGAGACGCGTCTCGGGGCATCTGTTCCGGCCGGGAATCTGCGCTACTGGATGCTCGGGCTCGCCGCGCCGGGCGAGCATCAGTGGCACGAGCCGACGTCGGACGGCGTCGTGACGCTGGAGCAGGGCGGCTGGCGCATCGACTATCAGCGCTACACGACCGAGCCGGGTGCACGCGTGCCCGTGAAGATGAGCGCATCGAATGGCGAAGCGCGCGTGCGCATCGTCGTCGACCGGTGGCAGCTCGGCCAATGAATGCTCACGCCTGGCCCGCGCCGGCGAAACTCAACCTCTGCCTGTACATCGTCGGCCGTCGCGCTGACGGCTATCACCTGCTGCAGTCGGCGATGCAGTTCATCGACCTGTGCGACGAGCTGCGCTTTCACGCGCGGCCGTCCGGAACGATCGAGCGCAGCGCCGGCCCCGCGGAGATTCCCGCGGAGTCCGACCTCGTCGTGAAGGCGGCGCGCTTGCTGGCAAAAGGTCGCGACGTTACCGGCATCGCCATCGAGCTCGACAAGCGGATTCCAGTACAAGCGGGTCTAGGCGGCGGCAGCTCCGACGCGGCGACGGTGCTGGTCGCGCTCAACCAGATCTGGCAGCTCGGATTGTCTGTCGACGAGCTTGCACACATCGGGTTGACGCTCGGTGCGGACGTGCCGTTCTTCGTGCACGGAGTGGCGGCGTGGGCGGAAGGCGTCGGCGAGCGGCTGACTCCGTATGACTTCCCGGAAGAGCATTACCTGGTGGTCAAACCGCAGGTCGCGGTGAGCACGGCGGACGTCTTTCAGGCCCCTGAATTGACACGTAATTCCCCCGTCACGACAATACGCGGCTTTCTCGCGGCGGGCGGGCGTAACGACTGCACGGCGTGCGTGCGCGGCCGCTATCCTGAAGTCGCTGAAGCCCTTGATTGGCTTCAGGAATTTGGTGAGGCAAAGCTGACCGGAACCGGCGCCTGCGTGTTCGTGGCCCTGCCCGACGAACGCGCTGCGCGGGCTGTCCGGGCGCGCTTGCCAGCGCGCTGGAGCGGGTACGTGGTGCGCGGGCTGAATCGCTCGCCGCTGGTGTCCCGGGTGACCGATCGATAGTGGGGCGTCGCCAAGTGGTAAGGCAGCGGGTTTTGATCCCGCCATTCGGAGGTTCGAATCCTTCCGCCCCAGCCAGGTCGAGGCCGCGAAGCTGAGAGCAAGCTGAGGATCTGAATGGATCGTTCAACGATGGCTGTGTTCGCGGGGAACGCCAACCCGCAGCTCGCGCAGGACATCGCGCGTCACCTGATGGTGCCGCTCGGCCGCTCGACCGTCGGCTGCTTCAGCGACGGCGAGACGACTGTCGAGCTGCTCGAAAACGTGCGCGGTCGCGACGTGTTCATCGTGCAGCCGACGTCGCCGCCGGCGAACAATCACCTGATGGAGCTGATGCTGATGGCGGACGCCTGCCGCCGCGCGTCGTCGGCGAGGATCACGGCGGTGATCCCGTACTTCGGCTATGCGCGCCAGGATCGTCGGCCGCGCGCGACGCGCGTGCCGATCACGGCGAAGGTGGTCGCGAACATGATTGCAGGCTCAGGCATCGATCGCCTGCTGACGGTCGACCTGCACGCGGACCAGATCCAGGGATTCTTCGATATCCCGGTGGACAACGTGTATGCCTCGCCGGTGCTGCTCGGCGACGTGTGGAAGCAGAAGTATCCGGACCTGATGGTCGTGTCGCCGGACGTCGGCGGTGTGGTGCGCGCACGGGCGCTGGCGAAACGCCTCGACGACGCCGAGCTGGCGATCATCGACAAGCGCCGGCCGCGCGCCAATGAGTCCGAGGTGATGAACATCATCGGCGAAGTCGAAGGCAAGACGTGCGTGCTGATCGACGACCTGGTCGATACTGCCGGCACGCTGGGTCACGCGGCGACAGCGTTGAAGGGCGCGGGCGCGAAGAAGGTGCTTGCCTACATCACGCACCCGGTGTTGTCGGGGCCGGCGATCGAGCGCATCGCGAAGTCGGACCTGGACGAGCTGGTCGTGACGGACACGATCCCGCTGCGCGAGGACGCGAAACGTTGCGCGAAGATTCGCCAGCTCACGGTCGCGGGCCTGCTGGCGGAAACGATGCGCCGCATCCGGGACGAGGAGAGCGTGAGCTCGCTGTACATAGATTGAGTGACGTGAGTCACGAGAGTCACGAGGGTGACGAGGGTGACTGCGTTGCGAAGTGCGTGGCATGGGTTGGTCGCGACCGATGCCTCGCTATTTGGGAGTTCGGCGTCACTTTTCGTGACCCTCGTGACTCCCGTCACTTTGTTCGTTGGAGTATGCAATGAAGACCTCGTTTGAATTAGTCGCCGATCCGCGCGACGGCATGCAGGGGAAGGGTGCGAGCCGCCGCCTGCGCCGATCCGGGAAAGTACCGGCGATCCTCTATGGCGGGCACAACGAGCCGCGCCAGATCGTGCTCGATCACCAGAATCTGTTGACGCTGCTGGTGAACGAACGCTTCTTCTCGACGATCCTGCAGCTCAAAATCAAGGACGAGACGCAGCCGGCGATCGTCAAGGACGTGCAGCGCCACCCGGCGAAGAATCAGATCCTGCACATGGATCTGCAGCGTGTGCTCGAGAACGAGCAGATCCGCATGATGATTCCGCTGCACTTCAAGGGCGGCGCCGCGGCTCCTGGCGTCAAGACGCAGGGCGGCGTGGTGTCGCACCTGTTGAACCTCGTGCAGGTCATGTGCCTGCCGAAGGACCTGCCGGAGTTCCTCGAGATCGATCTGTCGCAGATGGAGATCAACGATATCAAGCGCCTGTCGGACATTCCGCTGCCCGCGGGCGTGCAGCTGGTGGATCTGGCGCACGGCCGCGATGAGCCGGTCGTGTCGATCCATCATCCGCGCGCCGAGGAAGTGGAAGCGGCGCCGGCCGAAGCTGCTGCCGCAGCTGCGGGCGCGACGCCTGCCGCCGGTGCGGCTGCTCCGGCTGCTGCTGGAGCGCCTGCTGCCGCTGGCGATGCCAAGAAGGAAGAGGGCAAGCCTGCCGCGGGTGCGGCCGGTGCACCGAAGGCCGCTGCTGCCGCTCCGAAGAAGGAAGGCGGCAAGAAGTAACACGCAGCGCGTATGCGCTGCGTGAGTCACGGGGTGACGAGGGTCACGGAGTCACGAAATCCGTTCCATCGTCACCCACGTGACCCTCGTTACTTTCGTCACTTTCTTTATGGCCGGCACTCCTCTCAAAATCATCGTCGGTCTCGGCAACCCGGGACCCGAGCACCTGCTCACGCGTCACAACGCCGGTTTCTGGTTCGTGGACGCGCTTGCGGCGAAGGCTGGCGCGCGCTTCCGACCTCATACCCGGTTCCAGGGCGAGATCGCGCGCACGCAGCTTTCGGGCGGCGAGGTGACGCTGCTCAAGCCGATGACCTACATGAATCGCAGCGGGCTCGCGATCCGCGCGCTCGTCGACTATCTCAAGGTGCCGGCGAGCGAAGTGCTGGTCGTGCATGACGAGCTCGACCTGCCGGTTGGCGAGGTCCGCTTCAAGTTGGGCGGCGGCGCTGGCGGTCACAACGGCCTGCGCGACACGATCACGCATCTCGGCGCGGATTTCTGGCGCCTGCGGTTCGGCATCGGACATCCGGGCGACAAGGGCGAGGTCATCGACTACGTCCTGCGGCGCGCGCCGAAGGATGAAGAGGCGCGCCTGCTGGAATGCGTCGGCGAGGCGATCCCGGCGCTGCAGGTGTTTCTCGAGCAAGGCTCCGAGCGCGCCATGAATGATCTGCACGGGAAGAACTAGTCGAAAGGGCCTTGGCCGCTGTCGACGGGAGCAGTATGGGAATCAAGTGCGGCATCGTCGGTCTGCCCAATGTCGGCAAATCGACGCTCTTCAACGCGCTGACGCGTGCGCAGATCGCGGCGGAGAACTATCCGTTCTGCACGATCGATCCGAACGTCGGCGTCGTGCCCGTGCCGGACGCGCGCCTCGAGGTGCTCGCGGGCATCGTCCAGCCGGCGCGCATCCTGCCGGCGACCGTCGAGTTCGTGGACATCGCCGGCCTGGTCGCCGGCGCTTCCAAGGGCGAAGGTCTCGGCAACCAGTTCCTGTCGCACATTCGCGAGACGGATGCGATCGCGCACGTCGTGCGCTGCTTCGAGGACGACGACATCGTGCACGTCACGGGCCGCATCAAGCCGCTCGATGACATCGAAGTCATCAACACTGAACTGGCGCTCGCGGATCTCGACACTGTCGAGCGCGGTCTGCAGCGCGCGGAGAAGGCCTCGAAGGCCGGCGACAAGGACGCGATCCGTCAGCGCGATCTGCTGAAAAAGCTGCGTGACCACCTGGATAGTGGCAAGCCGGCGCGCTCGCTGGTCAAAGATCCCGAGGAGCGACGCCTGTTGCAGGAGCTGCACCTGATCACGCTCAAGCCGGCCATGTACGTTGCGAACGTCGCGGAGGGCGGATTCAAGAACAATCCGCATCTCGACGTCGTGCGTCAGCGCGCGGTCGAGGAGAATTCGGAAGTGGTCGCGGTGTGCGCGGCGATCGAAGCAGAGATCGCGCAGCTCGACGAAGCCGATCGCGCCGACTTCCTGCAGGAGCTCGGTCTCGAAGAGCCGGGGCTGAATCGCGTGATCCGTGCCGGCTACAAGCTGCTCGGCCTGCAGACGTATTTCACCGCCGGGCCGAAGGAAGTGCGCGCCTGGACGGTGCGGATCGGTGCGACCGCGCCGCAAGCGGCCGGCGTGATCCACACCGACTTCGAGAAAGGCTTCATCCGCGCCGAGGTCATCGCGTACGACGACTACGTCGCGAACAAAGGCGAGCAGGGCGCCAAGGAAGTCGGCAAGCTGCGGCTCGAAGGCAAGGAATACGTCGTGCACGAAGGCGACGTCATGCATTTCCGCTTCAACGTGTAGAGGGCAACGTCGTGGCCGTGCGCGACTTCGACATTCGCGACGAGCGCTTCCGCCAGTGCATCCGCACCAGCGCGAACATCGAACGGCTGTACACCGGCTGTCGCTGGACCGAAGGCCCGGTCTATTTCCCCGCGATGCGCTCGCTGCTGTTCAGCGACATTCCCAACGACCGCATGCTGCGCTTCGACGAGCAGTCGGAGGCGGTGAGCGTTTTCCGGCAGCCCGCCGACTACAGCAACGGCAACACGGTCGATCGGCAGGGCCGGCTGGTGTCATGCCAGCAAGGCACGCGGCGCGTCGTGCGCACCGAGCACGACGGCTCGATCACCGTGCTCGCCGATCGCTTCGAGGGCAAGCGCTTCAACAGCCCGAACGACGTCGTGGTGAAGTCCGACGACTCGATCTGGTTCACGGATCCTTCTTACGGGATCGATTCCAACTACGAAGGATTCCAGGCGCCGAGCGAGATCGGCGAGCGGCAGGTCTATCGCATCGATCCGCGCAGCGGCGCGGTGCGCGTCGTCGCGGATGGATTCGCACAACCGAACGGCCTCGCGTTCTCGGTCGACGAGCGGCGCATGTACATCGTCGACTCCGGCAAGGGACGCGGCATCATGCGCGTTTTCGACGTGCGTGACGGCGAGCTGAGCGGCGGCGATGTGTTCATCGAGTGCGCCGACGGCATGTACGACGGCCTGCGCATCGACGCGAACGATCGCATCTGGACCAGCGCCGGCGAAGCGGTCCACTGTCACGAGCCCGACGGCACACTGCTCGGCCGCATCGTGCTGCCCGAGCGCGTCGCCAACCTCACCTTCGGCGGCCCGAAGCGCAACCGCCTCTACATCACCGCAACCTCGTCGCTCTATTCAGTGCTGCTCGCCGTCAGCGGCGCGAAGACCTTCTGATTGGTGCCGGGAGAGAAAAGCGGGGGAAACTGAGCAGTGCAGCAACAAGCAATCGTGGACGCTCACGAGCTGGAACGACGGCGCCGCAGTGTCTGCCGAAGGGTGGACGCGTCGCGATTGAACAGACGCGCAAGCGAAGCGACTGATGCGATGCCAGCCGACACCGCTTGCTCTGCGATCCATGCGCGAGCGCGTACAACATGAAGAAGACGGCTCGTTGATCGCAGTTCAGTCTCTGTCGCTCCGAACCTCGCACACGCGTCTGCGATCACCCGCTCAAGTGCGATGCTGCACCGTGGCTTCCAGCCCTCGCCAAGGATCCGCTGCGCAAACGCGTCGCTTCCCAGAATGCGCGGCTCCCGTTCATTGCGCTCGAAAGGCGGCGACGTCGTGGGCGCGGACAGCAGGAGTGCCCCATAGGCGGCGAGGGCGCGCGGCCGATCCGGACCCAGCATGCGAAGTGCGAACTCCGTCGTGACCCAAGGCTCAGTTCGCGTGCCCAGATACGCGTGGTGACTCGACCAGGGATAGTCATCAGGCGACGCAACCAGATTTGCGCGCACAGGGTTGAGGTGGATGTATCGAAGCAGGGCCAGCAGATATTGGTCCGCGTCAACCAGCAGCGCGTGATAGCGCTTCTCGAACAAATGCCCCGTGGTCTGTAGCCGTGCCTGCACTCTGCGCGCATAGCGCCCAGCGACCAGCAGCATGATCCTGCTCAGCGGCGTGTTGCTTACCTGAAGCAATGCATGAACATGGTTGGTCATGTAGCAGTACGCGTGAAGCTGCGCGCCGCACTCGTCGATGATTTCCCGGAGGATGCGTGTTAGCAGGCTACGGTCGTCAAGCGTGAAGAAAATATCCTGACGATGATTGCCACGCAGCGTGACGTGGTACAGCGCGCCAGGCGCGTGAATGCGAGGGGAGCGCGGCATTTCCTTGCCAGAGGTCATTGGCCCCCGTCCATCCTAGCGGGCGCGTTTACAACGCCTGTGCGATCTAGCACCACGATTGCGCAGTTTTGCGATCAGAGGCCCTGATCTTCGGTTGCTGCGCTGCTCAGTTTCCCCTGTTTTTCTCTCCCGGCACCAATCACCAATCAGGCCAGCGCGAACAGGCAGTCGACGAACGACTTCACCGCGCCGTCCATCCCCGCCACCTTCGGGTTGTTCGACTCGATGACGTAGTACTCGTCGGGGGCGTGCGCGCGCTCGCCGAAGCCCATGCCGAAGCCGCCGGCCGCGAGTTTCAGCGGCTCGCTGGTGAAGACCGAGGCGGGGTCGGAGCCGCCGGAGCGCGGCATCAGCAACGGCTCGACGCCGTATTGGCGATACACCGCGCGCTCCGCCTTGATCAGCTCCGAGTCCGCCGACGTCGACGATACCTCGTTCATGCCGCCGTTGATCACGACCTCGATATCGCCGAAGCCGCGCTTGGCGAGATGCGCTTTCAGTTTCGCGACCGTATCTTCCGGCGTCATGTTCGGCACCAGGCGCATGTCGAGCTTCGCCACCATCCGGTGCGGCAGGATCGTCTTGCCGCCCGGTCCGGTGTAGCCGCCGACCAGGCCTTCGATCGTCACCGTCGGCCGCGACACGCCGTCTTCGAGCGCCTGACGCCACGTCGCATTCCGCGCCCAGGTCCTGATGCCGACCGACTCCTTCATCTCTTTCTCGCTGAGCTGCTTCGCCGCGAGATCGAGCATCGCGTGCTCGGCTGGCGTGAGCGGACGCACTTTCTCGAAGAACCCGTCGATCGCCGGATCGCCGTCCGGCGTCACGAGCGTGTTCAGCGCCTGCACCAGGTGCCATGCGGGTTGGTCGAGACGCGCCGCGAGCGAGGAGTGCACGTCGCGCTCGGCCGGGCCGCGGCCCCACTTCGCGCCGCTCGCGATCAGGTCGCACTCGATGTCGCCCTTGTTGCCGAGCGTAATGATCACACTGCCGTCCCACTCCTGCGCGGCCTCGGGCATGAACACGCCCACGCTCTTCGACAGCGCGGAGCTCACCTGGGGCGAGTGCACGATCTGCGGAAAATTCGGCGAGCCGATCTCTTCCTCGCCTTCCGCGACCAGCACCAGGTTGACGGGCATCTTGCGTCCGGCGCCGCGAATTGCATGCAGCGCCGCGAGGAATGCCGCCTGCGGTCCCTTCTGATTCACCGCGCCGCGGCCCATCACGACCTTGCCGCGCTCCGGCATGTCGACCAGGCGCGCTTCCCAGGGCGGTGACGACCATTCTTGCGGATTCACCTGTTTGACGTCGTACATGAAGTACAGCCCGAGGGTGCGTTTTGCGCCTGCATCGAGAGTGGCGAACACGCCCGGGTGACCCTTGGTCTGTATGCATTCGGCGCACTGGAAGCCGGCATCGAGCGCGAGCCGGCGCATCATGTCGCAACCCTCCGCCATGCCGACGTTCTCCGCCGCGATCGATCCGACGGCGATCCATTCCTGCAGCCGCTTCACGGACTCGTCGTGGCGACGCTCGATCTCTTTATAGATATTCTTGCGATCGGCAGCTCCGGCCGCGCGCACCGGTCCGGCGAGGGCAGCTCCAGCAAGCGCGCCGGCAGCCACGAAGTCTCTTCGAGTGAAAGCAGTCACGTCGCACCCCGGGTGTCTGATTCTCATGCTGCCAGAAATTGCAGCAGGGCTTCCGTGAATTCTTGTTGGCGCTCGATCTGCAACAGGTGCGCGGCTTCGAGCATCACGAGCTGCGCACCGGGGATCGAGGCAGCGATCAACGCGTGATCTGCCGGCGTCGTGCCGGGATCCTCTATGCCGCCGATCACCAGCGTCCTGGCCGTGATGGTCTTGATCGATTGGCGCTGGTCCATGTCGCGAATCGCCGCCGCGCACGCCGCGTACCCCTGCGGCTTCACGGTGAGGAGCATCTGGCGGATGCGCTCGACCTGATCCGGATGAGCCATGCGATACGGCGTGGTGAGCCAGCGTTGCAGGATGCCGTCGATCAGTGGCGCGACGCCGTGCTTGCGAACACCTTCGATGCGAGCTTTCCAGGTGTCCGGCGGCGGAGCCATGTACGGTGAAGTGCTGCACAGGGCAATCTTGAGCACGCGATCCGGCCACAGCGTGGCGATCTGCATTGACGTCATGCCGCCGATCGAGAGCCCGCAGAGGTGCGCGCGAGCGATGCCGCACGCGTCCAGGACGGCGAGCGCGTCGCGTGCGAGCTGCTCCATCGTGAGCTCGGTCTTCGAGCCGGTCGTCGATTCGCCATGGCCCCGGGCGTCGAAGCGCACCACTTCGTAGCGCTCGCTCAGTGCCGGGAAGGGGTCGTCCCATATTTCCAGGCGGGTGCCGAGCGGATTGAGCAGGAGCAGCGCAGGGGCGCCCGGCCGCGGCGAATGCTCGCAGCGCAGCTGTGCATCCTCGGTGGTAACCAACTTCATTCGTCGCACCTCCATGCCGGAATCTCGCCTACAACGCGCAGCCCGACCCGCCGGTTCGCCGCCTTCGTACACTTTGCAAAAAAGATAGCGAGTGCTACTCTTTTGTTAGCGATCGCTATCTTTTCGTCACGACAGGGGGAAGACGACATGGGCGACTCGAAGGTATTCCTGGGCGTGATGTGCGGCCTGGTCATTCCCGCGGGCGCCGCGCTGGCGCAGCAAGCGCCGCAAATAGAGGAAATCATCGTCACTGCGCAGAAGCGCGCGCAGAGTTTGCAGGAGGTGCCGGTTGCGGTCAGCGCCTTCTCCGGCGAGGCACTGCAGGATCACCACGTCAGCGACGTCACCGACCTGAACCAGCTCGCGCCGAGCCTGCAGGTGAAGACCGACGACAACGCCGCCAATCCGAAGATTTTCATCCGCGGCGTCGGCCTCAACGACTTCAATCCGAATACCGCCAGCGCCGTCGGCCTCTACACGGACGGCGTGTACATCGGTTCGCCGCTCGCGCAGATGGCGCAGTTCTTCGACATCGACCGGCTGGAGGTGCTGCGCGGGCCGCAGGGCACGCTGTACGGCCGCAACACGACCGGCGGCGCGATCAACGTCATTACGCGCAAACCCACGCAGCAGGCGCAGGGCGACATCAGCGTCGAAGCCGGGCGCTTCGATTCCGTAAACGTCGAGGCGGCGCTCGGCGGACCGATCGTGAGCGACGTGCTCGCCGGCCGGCTCGCCGTCAACGTGATCAACGACGACGGCTACAGCAAGAATCGCCTGACCGGGCACTCCGGCAACGACACGGATCGCTGGGCTGCACGCGGCTCGCTGAGTTTCACGCCGTCCGCCACGTTCGATGCGCTGGTCCAGCTCCGCTACGGCAAGACCGACGGCGGCTCGATCTGGGCCTACAACCGCTCGCTCTTCCCCGGCACCGCCGCAGCGACGGGGCCGGACGGATTCTGCGCGCCGGGCTTTTACACCTCCGGTCAGTGCGGCGACATCGGCGGCTACTCGAACACCAGCAGCGACCTGTATCGCGGCGACTATCACCTCGAAGGCAAAGACCAGGTGGAAACTTACGGCGCCTCGGCGACGCTGACCTGGGACCTCGGTGACCTGCAACTCGTCTCGGTCTCCGGTTACGACCACGCCGACCGCGACGACCGCGAGGCCACGGACGCGGGACCGAACGACGTCATCACGGCGACCTATCGCGCCAGGCAGAGCGCATTCAGCGAGGAGCTGCGACTCCAGTCTGCTGACGCAAGCTCGAGAGCGTTCTGGGTCGCCGGCCTCTACTACGCGCACGACGACCTGGACACGAACTCGTATCTCGATGTGTTGCGCGTGTTCCGGCCGTTCTTCGTCACGCCGGACAACCCGAACGGCTTCGCGCCGGAGTTCAGCGTCGGCGTGTTCGGCTATCCCTACACGCAGAAGACCGAGAGCTGGGCGGGCTTCGGCCAAGTCGATTACAGCTTCACCGACCGCCTGACCGGCACCGTCGGGCTGCGCTACTCGCACGACAGCAAGGACTTCCACTACGCGTCCACGGCGGAGTTCGACACGATCACGATCTTCACGCTGGACGACAGCAAGGACTTCAGCTCCGTCTCCGGCAAGCTGGGCCTGCAGTATCGCTTCAGCGACGACGCGAACGTGTATGGCAGCTACAGCCGCGGCTACAAGAGCGGCGGCTTCTTCGGCGGCCAGACCGTCGAGCCGGCGGATCTCGCGCCGTACGACGACGAGAAGGTCGATGCGTTCGAAGTCGGCGCGAAACTGCAATCGCCCGAGCGACGCCTGCGCAGCAGCTTCGCCGCCTTCTACTACGACTATCAGGACCTGCAGGTCTACACGCTGATCCTGCGCGGCGCGATCACGGTGCAGAACTTCACCAACGCCTCGAACGCACGCATCTACGGCGCGGAGGCGGACCTCAGCTTCACGCCGGTCGACCGCCTGGACCTGTCGATCTCCGGTGCATGGCTCGATGCGACCTACCAGGACTTCCACTCGGTCGGCCAGGATTACTCGGGCAATCGGCTGCCGAACTCGCCGCACGCCAGCTTCACCGCGGCGATCCGCTACGAAATCCCGATGTTCGGCGGCTCGCTGGCGCTGCAGACCGACGCGACCTATCGCTCCAAGGTCTTCTACGACACCCGCAACGTCGAGCGCCTGTCCGATCCCGAGCGCACGTTCGTCAATGCCCGCATCGGCTGGACGACGGCCGACGAGCACCTGGAATTCGGCTTGTGGGGCCGCAACCTGTTCGACGAAACGAACATCAGCGATATCATTCCGATCGAGGGGTTGGGCTTCGACCTGTTCTCGGTCGGCCCGCCGCGCACGGCGGGCGTCTACGCCCGGTACAACTACTAACAACACAAAGAGAGCACGTTGAACGCAAGCGCCGAATGGATCGGCGAACGGCCCACGGCATTCCAGCTCGGCATCATCCTGCTGGTCGGTGTCTGCGGCGTCATGATCGCCGGGCTGCAGCCGCTGCTGCTGGGCACGCTCGCGCAGGAAGGCCGGATCACTGCTGCCCAACTCGGACATGCAGCGACGGCCGAGCTGCTGCTGATGGGCGCGGCGAGCGCGTACGCCGGCGCGCGCTGGAAAGCCGAGCGCTTGCGTGCGATCGGCGTGCTCTGTGCGCTCGCGTTGGGAGCGCTGAACATCGCGACGATCTGGGCGAGCGGCGAAATGGTCACGCTGCTGCGCGCTGTCGCTGGCGTACCGAGCGGCGTGTTGATCTGGATCACCATTGCGATGATCGCGCGCTCGCCGACACCGGAACGCTGGTCCGGCATCTATCTCACCATCCAGACGCTCGCGCAGTTCCTGCTCGCCGCGGCGATCACGGCCTGGGTCATCGCGCGCGCCGGCGCGAACGGCGGATTCGTCGCGCTCGCAGTGCTCTGCGTGATCAGCGCGATCGCGGCACTGGCGTTGCCGAATCGCTTCGCGCCGCTGGTGGCGGACAGCACATCGAGCAACATGCCGAACGCCCGCGGCTTCGTCGCGCTGGCGGCAACGTTTCTATGGATGGCATTCATCGTCGGCGTGTGGGTGTATGCGGAGCCGCTGTCCCGGCAGGCCGGTCACGCGCCGACGGTCGCGGGAGTAGCAGTTTCGTTGTCGCTAGCATGCCAAGTGCTCGGCGGAGTCACTGCGACGGTGCTGGCCGGACGAGTGCGATGGTTCCCGACGCTCATTCTGTGCGCGCTGCTCTATGTCGGATGCCTGCTGGCATTCGCGGCATTGCCGGGCGAATCGCTTTATCTCATGACGTCCGGCGTATTCGGATTCCTGTGGATGTTCTCCTTGCCGTTCTTCGTGCCGATGGTCATCGCGGCCGATCCGACGCGTCGCGCGGCCCTGCTGGTCGGCGGCGCTGAATTGGCGGGCGGCAGCCTCGGGCCGTTGTTCGCGTCGTTCGTCGTGACGGATGCCGACGTGCGTGGCTCGCTGGGCTTCGGCGCCTTTGCGCTGGCAGCGACCGTCGCGATTGCGGTAGCGCTGCATCGACGCGAGCGCGCCTTGCCCGCTACCATCGTGGAAACCTGACGATCTTCATGACACGAGCTACCAGTTCTGCAGCCCGCCTATCACGTGCCGCTCCAAAGCAGGAGCGGGCGCTGCAGACGCGCGAGCGGCTGCTCGACGTGGCTGGTGAGCTGCTCGGCGAGGTTGGCATCGAGCGCATTTCTACGAACATGATCTGCGCGCGCGCCGGAGTGACGCCGCCGGCGCTGTACCGCTATTTCAAGGACAAGTACGCGGTGCTGGAAGCGCTCGGCCGGCGCCTCATGGATCGGCAGAACGAGGTTCTGTTCGCATGGCTCGACCGGCACGCCCCGCACGGCCTGACCGCGCTGGCCGAGCACACCGAAGACCTGTTGCGCGCGACCGCGGACGTGACGGCGGCGGAGCCGGGAGCAATCTGGACCTTGCGAGCGTTGCGCGCCGTACCGCAGCTCGCGCACGTGCGCATCGAGTCGCATCGCATGGTCACCGACCGGATGGTCAAGGCTTATGCGCCGCTCGTACCGGAGCTGCCGAAGAAAGTGCTGTGGCGCCGCGTGCGCATCTCGATCGAGTTCGGCTTCGCAGCCGACGAGATGCTCAACGAGGAAGACCTGATCAAGCGCGACGACATCATCAAGGAAGCGGCCCGCATGCTGCGCTGGTCGCTGCGCGACCCCGAATGAACGCCGCCGCCTGGAAGAACTGGTCCGGCAGCGTGCAGGCTCAGCCGTCGCGGCTCGCCAGCCCGCGTACCGAAGACGAGCTTGCCACCATCGTTCGCGGCGCCGCCAAGGTTCGTGTAGTTGGAGCAGGGCATTCCTTCATGCCGCTGTGTGCGACGACCGGCGTGCTGCTCAATCTCGCCGAACTCGATTCGCCGATCGAAGTGGCTGCTGACGGCGCGAGCGCCTGGGTTCCCGCGGGCTGGAGCCTCAAGCGCCTGACGGCCGCACTGTGGGAGCGTGGTTACTCGCTGCTCAATCAGGGCGATATCAATCCGCAGTCGCTCGCAGGAGCGGTCGCGACAGGGACGCACGGCACCGGCGTCGATCTCGGCAGCCTCTCGACGTTCGCGCGTGCGTTCCGGCTGATGCTCGCCGACGGCTCGATCGTCGACTGCAGCAAGGAGCACCGGCCGGAGCTGTTCGAGGCACAGCGTCTGTCACTCGGGCTGCTCGGAGTCGCGACGCGCATCCGCGTCAGCATCATGCCGGCGTATCACCTCGAAGAGCGCATCGAGCGCGTGCCGCTGGCTGCCGCGATCGAGCAGTTCGAAAACGTCGCGAGAACGCATCGTCATGCCGAGTTCTTCGTCTTCCCGTACGCCGACGAAGTCATCATGAAGACGCTGCATCCGGCCGCGAATGCCGGCGCCTTCAAGGAGCCGTCGGCGAGCGACGAGACGATCTTCAGATTCTGCTGCGACGTGACGGCTGCAGCTCCGGCCGTCGCGCGCGTTCTGCAGCGCCAGCTGATGAGATTGATCCGCTCGTCGCGCCGCACCGGACCGGCGCATCGGATCTTTCCGTCCGAGCGCACGGTGTCGTTCGAAGAGATGGAATACGAGATGCCGCGCGCCGCCGGTCTCGGCACGTTGCAGGAAGTGATCGCGTGGGTGCGCAAGCGCAAGCTCCCGGTCGCATTTCCATTCGAGTTTCGCTGGGTCGCCGCCGACGACATCTGGCTGAGCCCCTTCAACAAGGGACCAGGCGCGTCGATCTCGATGCACCAGTACAGCAAGATGGAATGGCGCGAGCTGCTCGCGGCGGCGGAGCCGATTTTCCGCGGCAACGGCGGCCGCCCGCACTGGGCCAAGCGGCACACACTAATGTCGAAGGACGTCTTCTCGCTGTACCCGCTCGCTGAGCGCTTCTGCAAAGTGCGCGCGCAGGTGGATCCCGCGGCGAAGTTCGCCAATGCGCACCTCGCGGAGCTGTTCGGGATCGGAGGCTGAATGGGTGGCATCATGCTCGACGACGTTCGGTTGCACGCGCACCTGATCGGCAAGCCCGGCTCGCGCCGCGAGGTGAATACGCCGGTACTCGTCGTCGATCGCGATGCGCTCGGGCGCAACGTGCAGAAGATGGCCACGCTCGCGAAGCGGGCCGGCGTGGCGCTGCGGCCCCACGCCAAGACGCACAAGAGCCTCGCGATCGCGCGCCTGCAGCTCGACGCTGGTGCAGTAGGTCTGTGCTGCACCAAGCTCGGCGAGGCGGAAGTTCTTGCGGCCGGCGGCATCGAATCGGTGTTGATCACATCGCCGGTGGTGTCGGCGCCGGCAATCGAGCGCCTGGTCGCGCTCAATGCGCGCATTCCCGATCTCATGGTCGCGGTCGACAATCCGGCGAACGTCGCGGCGCTCGCGGCCGCGGCGGGCGCGCGTCCACTGAAAGTCATCATCGATATCGATCCGGGGATCCGGCGCACCGGTGTCGGCTCGGTGGAAGCTGCCGTTGCGCTGCTGAAGGCTATTCACGCGGCGGGTCATCTCACCTTCAAGGGCGTGCAGATGTACTGCGGCGTTCAGCAGCACATCAAGGACTACAAGGAACGCTACGCGGCGATCGAGGAGCGCACGAACTACCTGCGCTCGATCATCGCAGCGCTCGCGGAGAACGGTGGCGAGTCGGCGATCATCACCGGGTCGGGTACCGGCACGCATCACATCGACGCGCGGCTCGGCGTGCTCACGGAGTGGCAGGTCGGCTCGTACGTCTTCATGGACCGGCAGTACGCGGAGTGCGATCTCGCTGACAACCCGGTGCAGGCGTTCGAGTATTCGCTCTTCATCGACGCGCGCGTCGTGAGTGCGAACACGACCGGCATCGCGACGATCGACGCGGGCTACAAAGCGATGGCGACCGACGGCGGGCCGCCGGTCGTGCTGGCGGGCGCGCCGCAGGGATCGAACTTCATCTTCATGGGTGATGAGCACGGCCTGATCATCGACCCGGCGCAGAAGCATGCGTGGTCGATCGGCGACATCGTTCGGCTGGCGGTGCCACACTGTGATCCGACGGTGAATCTGTACGACGCTTATCACGTCGTCGCGGACGAGACGCTGCAGGAAATCTGGCCGGTGAGCGCACGCGGTCGCTCGCGCTAGAGACTTAGGTGCACTGGAATCTGTTTTACATCATGTGGCTGAGCTGGGTCGGCTACTGGTGGCCCGCCTCGTTCAACGTCAAGACAACTGCGCGGCACGAGACGCTGCTCTCGCGGCTCTCGCACATCGTTCCGCTCGCGCTGGCCACGATCCTGCTGTGGGCGCCGAACTCGCCGCTGCCGGTGCTCGGCGAGCGTTTCCTGCCCGACGCCGCCTGGCTCTTCTGGTTCGGCGCAGTGCTGACATTTGCGGGCCTTCTGTTCACTGTGTGGGCGCGCGTGCATCGGTCGCAACTGGAGCGGCACGATCACCGTCAAGCAGGACCACGACTTGATCACCAGCGGCCCGTATCGGTTCGTGCGCCATCCGGGCACTGGCTGCTGGAGACTCACTTGAATGAAGTCGTGCAGCCCATTCGTGCGTTCATCGAACGAACGTTCAGTTCCTGAGGCGATACGATCGCGGTGACGCGCCCGTACTGCGCGTGAAGAACCGCGAGAAGTAGGCCGGATCCACAAATCCGCACGTTTCCGCGATCAGCGTGACGCTCATGTTGGTGTAGAGGAGGCCGCGCTTCGCCTCGAGCAGCCGGCGTGCATTCAGCAACGCGAGGGGTGCGCTGCCGGTACTGCGGACGCAAGCGAGCCGCAGTCGCTCCGTGCTCACGCACAGCACCCGCGCGTAATCGGCGATGCTCTTCTGCGTTCGGTAGCTCTCTTCGACCATTGCGCGATAGCGCGCCGCGAGCTCGGAATCCGGTGTGCGCGGGCGAACGGCATCCGGCGCGAGCTCGAGCCTGCGGCGCAGCGTCGCGACCAGAATCGCTGCGAGCCACGATTCGGCAGCGACGCGCCGACCCGGCAAGTGGCCGCGGAACTCGCCGCCCAGCGACTCGAACAGGCCGCGCATCTGCGCCGCGGCTGCAGCTGTCAGCGGCGTGACACTCGGTTCATCGAGCACGGAGGCGAGTTCCTGGTGCTCGCGCGCGATTCGCTGCAGCAGCGCGCCCGAGGCCGTGACGACCCAGCCGTCCGTGCGCGGCTTGAAATCGAAGCCGTGGACACACGACCGCGGCACGCTGATCAGCGAGACGGGCGCGAACTCGTGCCGGCCCGCGTCTGCCGAATAGACACCACCGCCGCGCTCGACCAGCAGCAGGTGATGCAGCTCGCGGTGCGCGTGCGGCCGAATTGTCCAATCATGCAGGCGACTGCGCTCGGCGATCGACTCGACGTGCAGGAAGCGCTCGTCGACGTCCTGGGTGGCCTCGCCGTACAGGAAATACTGGGGAATGCTGCGTCTCGCCACGATTCGCACCTCGGCCGGGAAGCGTTGCCATGCTACTGCGGCCGCAGCGCCGGCGCTTGGGGAAAGTCCAAGAAATGCTGGCTTTTCTCCATCGCCACGCGGCGGCCCGCCGCCCAGCATGTGCAGCGTGCGCACACAGGTCGCAATCATCGGGGCAGGGCCCGCGGGGCTGCTGCTCGGACAACTGCTGCACCGGGCGGGCATCGAGGCGGTGATCCTCGAACGGCATACGCCCGAGTACGTGCTCGCGCGCATTCGCGCCGGGGTGCTCGAGCAGGGCACGGTCGACATGATGGAGCTGGCCGGCGTCGGCAAGCGCGTTACCGCCGAGTCGCTCACGCATGGAGGTGTGGAGATTGCGGTCAACGGACGGCGCCATCGACTGCCGTTTCACGATCTCATCGGCAGAACCGTCACGATCTACGGTCAGACGGAGATGACGCGCGATCTGATGGATGCGCGCGCCGAGTGCGGGGCGACCTCGATCTATGAAGCCGAGTCGGTCGAGTTGCACGACATCGAGAGTGCCTCGCCTTGCGTCACCTACACTCTTCGCGGTGAGCAGCGGCGACTCGAATGCGATTTCATCGCCGGTTGCGACGGCTCGCACGGTGTGAGTCGCCGCAGCATTCCATCCGACCAGCTGCGCATCTACGAGCGCCTCTATCCATTCGGCTGGCTGGGTGTGCTCGCCGACGTGCCGCCGGCCTGGGACGAATTGATCTACGCCGCTTCCGAGCGCGGCTTCGCGCTCGCGAGCATGCGCTCGCCGACGCGCGTGCGTTGCTACGTGCAGTGTCCGCTCGAGGATCGCGTCGAGGACTGGAGCGACGAGCGGTTCTGGGAGGAGTTCAAGCTGCGCGTCGGTCCCGAGGTCGTCGCGGACATGAGGATCGGCCCTTCGATCGAGAAGAGCATTGCGCCGCTGCGCAGCTTCGTCGCGGAGCCGATGCGCTACGGCCAGCTGTTCCTGGCGGGCGATGCGGCTCACATCGTGCCGCCGACCGGTGCGAAGGGTCTCAACCTTGCCGCAAGCGATGTGTTCTATCTCTACGAGGGACTGCTCGGCGTCTACGTCGAGGGCACCCCACGCGCGCTCGATGAATATTCCGCGCGCGCGCTGCATCGTGTGTGGGGTGCCGTGCGATTCTCGTGGTGGATGACGACGCTGCTCCATCGCTTTCCGAACGAGGACGCGTTCGGGGCGCGCGTCCGCGCGGCTGAGCTCGACTACCTGTTCGGCTCGCCCGCCGCGCAGCGCGTGCTTGCCGAGAATTACGTCGGCCTGCCTCTGTAACTCAACCGTCGAATGAGTCGCACGACACCTTGGCGTGCCAGTTGACGAACATTCCGGTCGGATTGTCCTTCCACGCCCACACGTGCAGCGTGTAGAAATCCGGCAGGCCGAAGCGATTCGGACTTTCGAACAGGTGCAGGAGCTGGCCTGCGAGTTGTGGCGTCTGCGCGTGCTTGGCATGCCAATCGGCTGCGAGCACGAGGAAATCCGCGCCGACGAGCCGCAGGCGTCCGTTCGGCAGCGGTTCGTAAATCACGATCTCGGGCCGGGTCGGATCGAGCGCGCCGTCGCCGACGAGTGACATGTTCACGTAGTGCAGTCCCATCGCGCCGATGTCGGGGCCGCTCACGCAACCGAACAGCAGGTGGTAGCCCTCCGCTTCCGCCACAGCCGGGTCGCGGAATCGTGCAGTCGCCTCTCGCACCTGTCTGATGAGCTCGCCGGCCCGGGCCTTCTCATCACCGTGCGGCGATGCGCTCGCTGCAGCCAGCACACCGAGCACGCAGCATGTAATCGCACTTACTCTCATGACCCTCTCCTGTTGGCACGTAGTGCCGGCAATAGCATGGGAACCTTCTTCCGATACTCGGCATAGGCGGCGCCGTGCTCGGCGAGCAGATCGCGTTCTTCGAACCGGATGGCGAGCACGATGTACGCAGTCGTCGCCACCGCAAACACGAGGTGTGCGAGTGTCATGGTCGGCGTCATCCAGAACGCGAGCAGAAAGCCGAGGTACAGCGGGTGTCGCACCAGCCGGTAGGGCAGTGGCGTGCGGAATCTCACCGGCGTGTAGTGCCGGCCCAGCAGCGGCAACCACGCTTGCCGCAGACCGAACAGGTCGAAGTGATTGATGAGGAACGTGACGATCAGGACCGTGCTCCAGCCCGCGGCAAATAGGGTCCACAGGAGCAGGCGGGCGATGTCGTTCTCGATCGTCCAGATCGGCATCCCGAGCGGACGCCACTGCCAGAAGAGCAGCAACAGCGCGAGGCTGGCGCAAAGAACGTAAGTGGAGCGCTCGATCGACCACGGCACGATCCGCGTCCAGCGCTCTTTGAACCAGCGGCGCGCCATCACGCTGTGCTGGACGGCGAACACGGTCAGCAGCGCGCAGTCGAGCGCGAGCGCCTCGGGCAACGGGCCCGCGAGCGGCCCGTCGAGTCGACGCGGCACCAGGAAGCCGCCGACGAAGGCGATCGCGTAGAGGAACGTCGTCAGGAAAATGAGGTACGCCGTGACTGCGTAGGCGAAGCAGATCAATCGTTTCAACACGTGCAGGCTCCTCTTGCCGTTTGCGCACGATGCGCGCGCATGTGGCGTGCACGCCATGGGAGCTTTGTCCCGGTTGGGCTAGAATTGCGACGCTGTCCCCGAGACGAATGTCCCGATGGCGATCAAGCCCGACACCAAGACGTTGCAGCAGCACATCCGCTTCGTGAAGGCGACAGACGGCGTGGAGCTGGCGTGGGCGCAGTCGGGACGCGGACCGACCCTCGTGAAGGCGGCCAACTGGCTCACGCATCTCGAGTACGAGTTGCGTAGCCCGATCTGGCGGCATTGGCTCGAATTCTTCTCGAAGCACTTCCGCTTCGTCCGCTACGACGAGCGCGGCTGCGGCATGAGTGGCTGGCTGCCCAAAACGCTCACGCTGGATCAGTGGACCGCGGACCTCGGTGCGGTCATCGATGCAGCGCAGCCGGAAGGGCCGGTGATCCTGCTCGGGATCTCACAAGGGGCGCCGGCCTGCATCCACTACACGATTCAACATCCGGAGCGCGTTGCGGCGCTCGTGCTCTATGGCGGTTATGCGCGCGGCGCTTCGCGACGCAACGCCGCGGCCGCTGCAGATGGATTTCGTGCGATGGTCGATCTCGCCCGCCTCGGGTGGGGCAAGGACAATCCGGCTTTCCGCCAGGTCTTCACGTCACGATTCATCCCCGGCGGGACGCCGGAGCAATTGCAGTGGTTCAACGACCTGTGCCTGAAGACGACGGCGGGCGAAATTTTCGCCAGCTTGTACGGTGCGCGCGCCGCGACCGACGTCGAGGCGTCGCTCGCCGCAGTGCGCGCGCCGACGCTGGTGATTCATTCCCGGGACGACGAGGTCATTCCGGTCGCGGAAGGTCGGATCCTGGCCGCCGGCATTCCCGGCGCGGAATACGTCGAGCTGGATTCGCGCAATCACATCCTGCTCGAGGAGCAGCCGGCGTGGCGGCGCTTCGAGGAAGCCGTGCTGGCATTCCTGCGGCCCGATCGCAGCGCCGATCAATCAGTTTTTTCAAGCCTGTCGGAGCGCGAGCGTGAAGTGCTGGCGCTGATCGCCGAGGGACTCAGCAACACCGATATCGCTGTGCGTCTCGACATCAGCGACAAGACCGTGCGCAATCACACCTCGAATCTGTTCGACAAGCTCGGCGTGTGGTCGCGCGCGCAGGCGATCGTCTTCGCCCGCGATCACGGGTTTCGCTAGCTCTGTGACCGCGAGCGTCTACCCGTGGCCGGAATACTTGGCGCCGGCCAGGATCAGTGCGATCACGATCAGCAGCGGACCGATGATCCGGAACATCTTGCCGTAGCGGGCAAACCATTGCGGCCCGGCAGCCGGATCCTTGGACGGCGCGGGCAGCGCGCCGAAGCCGACCGCGCAGGCATAAGCGCCGACGAGCAGCATGAAGATCGAGTCGATGTAATCGGCCAGCATGGTTCTGATCCTTCCCTAGTGCCCCTAGCCATTCTCGCCGCGATCCAGCTTGGCCAGCAACTCCGCCGGGTCGGCATTCAGGGCGCGTGCGAGCGCGAAGAACTCGCTCATATAGAGACGTCTCTGCCCGAGCTCGATTCTCGAGATGCGTGAAGTCGGGCAGCCGACCCGCCGAGCCAGTGCTCGTTGCGTGAGTCCAGCGGACAATCGTGCTGCCCGCAGCAGCTTCCCCAAACGCATGCGCACGGACTGCGCCCGCGCATTCTGACGCTGAATGGCCATAGATACCTCCTCCGTGAGCGGCCACTTCCGGTATGGATTTCATAGCACGATGTCTGGTTCGTTATCAATACCACCTTCAGCACAGGGAGCCGCAACGTGAAACACAGGAATACCAAGTGCCATCGCGCGATGTGCGCGGAGCTCACGAAGGCGAGGGAAGCAACCGGGCTGTCGATGCGGCAGCTGAGCGCGAAGCTCAAGCGCGCACCGAACTTCGTTCATTTCGTCGAGAGCGGCAATCGCACGCTGACAGTGTGCGAGTTCATCGAATACGCGCACGCCGTGGGCGCGGATCCGGCGGCGATGGTGCGGCGGATGGTCGAGGCTTGAAGTGGTGGAGAGGGAGGGACTCGAACCCTCGACCTCGGCATTATGAGTGCCACGCTCTAACCAGCTGAGCTACCTCTCCGAAGAGGGCGGCGATTCTCGCGGCGGGGGCCGGGCGTGTCAAGAAGTGGCTGAATTGTCAGGCTAAAAGCCTGATCCAGGGAAGGGAGTCGGGCTGCAGCGCGACCTGCAGGGAACAATGCTCCGCGCAGTTCAGTAATCCTTGCCTGAGCAAGGAGATCACCATGTCCGCAGACGAGCAGGCGATTCGCAAGCTGATCGACGACTGGATGGCGGCAAGCGCCCGGGGCGACCTCGCGAAGGTGCTGTCGATGATGTCCGATGACATCGTCTTCATGACTCCCGGCCGCGAGCCGTTCGGGAAGCAGGAGTTCGCGGCGCAATCCGCGGCCATGAAGGACGTCAGGATCGACGGCGTCGCGAAGCCGGTCGAGATCAAAGTTCTCGGCGACTGGGCCTGGCTGCGCAACCACCTCACGATCACGATGACGCCGCAAGGCGGCCAGCCGACGCAGCGCACTGGTTACACTTTGACCATTCTCAATCGCAAGCCCGACGGCGCCTGGGTCATCACGCGCGACGCGAACTTGGTGGGGTAGACTCTTCGTTTGTCCTGCGGAGCGGATGGAATGCAAACGAGTCCCGCGATCACCCCGCGTACGCTGTTCGAGCACGATCACGACATCTTCCGCGACAGCTATCGCCGCTTCGTGCAGAAGGAAATCGCGCCGCACACCGAGCGCTGGCGCGAGCAGGGCTACGTCGATCACGAGGCGTTCCGCAAGAGCGGCGAGCACGGGTTCCTGCTGATGTGGGCCGACGAGAAGTACGGCGGCGCCGGCATCCGCGACTTCCGTTACGAGCAGGTGATGATCGAGGAGAACCTGCGCTACGGCGACATCGGATTCTTCAACACGCTGCACTCGCGGCTCGTCGGTCCGTACATCGGCGAGATCGGCAGCGAGGAACAGAAGCAGCGCTTCCTGCCGCGCTGTATCAGCGGCGAGTGCGTCCTCGCCATCGCGATGACGGAGCCGGGCGCGGGCAGCGATCTCGCGGGCATGAAGACGCGTGCCGAGGATCGCGGCGATCACTGGGTGATCAGCGGCTCGAAGACATACATTTCGAACGGCCAGATCGCGGATCTGATCATCGTCGCGGCGCGCACTGTGCCGGACAAGACGCACGGCCTCGGGCTGTTCCTGGTCGAAAGCGACATGCCGGGCTTCAAGCGCGGCCGTAACCTGAAGAAGATCGGCCTCAAGGCGCAGGACACCTCCGAGCTGTTCTTCGACAACGTGAGGGTGCCGAAGGCGAACGTGCTTGGCGATGCGACTCGCGGCTTCTACTACCTCACGCAGTTTCTCGCCGAGGAGCGCCTGATCACTGCGTGCCAGTGCATCACCAACGCGCAGGTCGCGTTCGATCTGGCGTACGACTTCATCACCAATCGCCGCGTGTTCGGCCGCCCGCTCGGCGCGTTGCAGAACGCGCGCTTCAAGATGGCGGAGATGCGCGCGCAGATCGACGTGCTGCAGACGTTCATCGATCACTGCGTCGTCCAGCACAACGCCGGCAAGCTCACGGCGCAGATGGCGGCAGAGGCCAAGCTGCTCGCGAGCGAACTGGAAGGCCGCGTCGTCGATGACTGCCTGCAGATGCACGGCGGCGCGGGGTACATGGAGGAGTACCGGATCTCGAGAATGTTCACCGACGCTCGCGTCTCGCGCATCTACGCGGGTGCGTCGGAAGTCATGAAAGAGATCATCGCCCGCGGCGTCGGCCTCGACGAGCGCAAGATGAAGTAGCCCGGCAAAAGCCACGCCTCTTGACGGGCGCCGTCGAAAGGGCCTCGGCCGCTTTCGACCCGAGGACCGGCCCGGCCGCCAGCCACAATTCGCCACGATCCTTCGCTGCGCCGCCACCTCCGGCAGCAGATCCGGTCCGCATTGCAGCCCCAAATAGCTCCCACGGGCAAATCGTCACCCGCTGCAACGACGAGGACCGGTGAGGAGGGCGGATCATGTTCAAGAAGGTGCTGATTGGCGCGGTGGCCGTGGCGTTGAGCTCGAGCGCCGCCTACGCAGGCGAGAACAAGTTCACGAAGCAAGAGGGCGCGGGCATGGCCACGGGTGCGGCGGCCGGCGCGATCGTCGGCGGCCCGATCGGTGCCATGGTCGGCCTGATGATCGGCGGCGTCGTCGGCGACAACTTCGGTCAGGCCAAGCGCGCCGAAAAAGAGGCGATCGCCCACGCCGACGAGCTGCAGCAGGAGCTGGTCGACACGCGCATCGCGCTCGCGAAAGCAAGCGAACGCACGGGCGGCGATGAAATGCTGGATGCGCTCGCAGCGCGCCTGCACTCGGACGTGATGTTCCGCACCGGCACTGCCGAGCTCGACAACGAAGTGCAGCAAAAGATCGTGGAGCTCGGCCAGCTGCTCGGCTCGCATCCGCAGCTGGAGATCCAGCTGCACGGCTTTGCCGATCCGCGCGGCAAGTCGGAGAAGAACCTGGAGCTCTCGATGGCGCGCGCCAGCTCGGTCCGCGACGCGCTGATCAGCGGCGGCGCCGCGCCGGAGCAGATCCGCATCTCGGCTCATGGCGAAGATCTCACGACCGCGCCCAAGGACGATCTGGAGGCGTACGCGTGGGAACGGCGGGTGAGCATTTCGATCCGCCCGACCTCGCCGGCGGCTGTCGCGCAATCGCGCTGATGGCTGGAGGTCGCTCGGACCGCTGCTTTTCCGGCGGTCCACCACAGCCGGGCCAGGGATGGCCCGGCCTCCCTTTCGCAACCCTTCAGATATACAGTGAGGCTCATGCCATGTGTCTTGCGAGCATCGTCATGACCGAAGCCATTGCACCTCGCATCGTTGACTTCTCGACCGGCCCCGCCGAAACCAGCGTCGCACGACCTGCCGCCGACCTGCTGCTCGCGGGCAATCCCGAGACTACGACCCGCAACTATTTCAGCGACAGCGGCGGACGCTTCTTCGCGGGCATCTGGGAGAGCACGCCCGGCCGTTGGCGCGTGCGCTACACCGAGAACGAGTTCTGCCATCTCACCCGCGGACGCATCCGCATCGCAGACACGAACGGACAGCAGTGGACTTTCAAAGCGGGCGACTCCTTCGTCATTCCCGCCGGCTTCGCCGGCACGTGGGAAGTGATCGAGCCGACCGCGAAGCTCTACGTCATCTACGAGCCCGCTGCTTCATAGTGCACGCTTCAGTCGCGTTCGCCCTGATGTGGGGCGTACACTGCCCGCGTTCGGTCGGCGCCGCCGCGCGCGCGCACCGCGAGCGGCTGGCATGCTTGCTGCATTTCCGCAGCGGGCCCGTCGTCCGGGCGTGCTTCATTCCGGCAATAACAAGGGGACTGATCATGAGAACTGTGCGGATTCTGGCTGCGCTCGGGCTGCTCGCTGCAGCCGCAGCGGCGAACGCAGAAGTGTCATCCACCTGGACTCTCACGAACGACTACGATTTCCGCGGTGCTTCGCAATCGGCGACGGATCCGGCCATTCAGGGCAGCATCGACTACGCACACGAGTCGGGCTGGTACCTCGGCGCCTGGGCGAGCAACGTCGACTTCGGCGACGAAGTGGGCATCGACTACGAAGTTGACTTGTACACGGGCTTCTCCGGCGGCGACGAAGCAGGGCTGGGCTGGGACGTCGGCCTGGTCTACTACGCGTATCCCGACGATTCGGACGCCAACTACCCCGAGATCTACGGCAAGATCAACTACAACGTGTTCTCCGGCGCGCTGTTCTATTCGAACGACTTCGTGAACAGCTCGGAGAGCGCAATGTACGTCTCGGGCGACGTGAACGTGCCGATGCCGGCGAATTTCTCGCTGCTGGCGCACGCCGGCTACAGCTTCGGCGATTTCTGGGATGGGCCGGCCGGTGAATCCGGCTCGGACTACATCGACTGGTCGGTCGGCGTGGGCTACACGGTCGGCAACTTCGAGCTGGGGCTCAAGTGGGTCGACACGACGCTCGACGAAGGCGACTTCTGGTTCTCGAGCGACGACGTCAACAACACGGAAGGCCGCGTGATCTTCACGGTCGCGACCACCTTCCCGTGGAGCAAGGAATAGAGCTGTCGGGCTGAAGCCGACCTACACCCGAGCTGTAGGTCGGGCTTTAGCCCGACTCTTTGATCAGCTCGCGCAGCGTCGTCACCAGCTGATCGATGTGCGCGGGCTCGATGATCAACGGCGGCGACAGCGCGATCGTGTCGCCGGTCGTGCGGATCAGGATGCCCTTCTCGAACGCCTTCACGAAAATCTCGTAGGCCCGCGCCGCGGGCACGCCGGCCTTCGGCGCCAACTCGATGCCGGCGACGAGGCCGACGTTGCGGATGTCGATGACGTTCGGCAGCCCACGCAGCGAATGCACGGCGTCCTCGAACGGCTGCGCCACTTTCGCGGCTCGCGTCAGCAGGCCTTCCCGCTCGTAGATGTCCTGAACCGCGAGACCGGCGGCGCACGCCGTCGGATGCGCCGAGTACGTGTAGCCGTGGAACAGCTCGATGGCGTTCTCCGGTCCCTTCATGAACGCGTCGTAGATGTGCTTGCGCACGAACACCGCGCCCATCGGGATCGCGCCGTTGGTCAGCGCCTTCGCCGACGTGATCATGTCCGGCAGCACATCGAAGTACTGCGCGCCGAACGGCGCACCGAGCCGGCCGAAGCCAGTGATCACTTCATCGAAGATCAGCAGGATGCCGTGCTTGTCGCAGATGGAGCGCAGGCGCTGCAGATAACCCTTCGGCGGCAGGATCACGCCGGCCGAACCGGCCACCGGCTCGACGATCACCGCCGCGATCGTCGACGCGTCGTGCAGCGCGACCAGCCGCTCGAGATCGTCGGCGAGATGCGCGCCCCACTCGGGCACGCCGCGCGAGAACGCGTTGTGCTCGAGGTCGTGCGTGTGCCGCAGATGATCGACGCCCGGCAGCAGCGTGCCGAAGAACTTGCGGTTGTTGACCATGCCGCCGACCGACGTGCCGCCGAAGCCGACCCCGTGATAGCCCTTCTCGCGACCGATGAGCCGCTGCCGCGACGCTTCGCCGCGCAGGCGGTGATACGCGATTGCAATCTTCAGCGCCGTGTCGACTGCTTCGGAGCCGGAGTTCGTGAAGAACACGTGGTCGAGATCGCCCGGCGTGAGCTTGACCAGCCGGCTCGCGAGCTCGAATCCCGGCGGATGTCCCATCTGAAACGGCGGCGCGTACTCCATCGCGGCGAGTTGCTTGCTGACCGCCTCGGTAATCTCCTTGCGACCGTGGCCCGCGTTGACGCACCACAAGCCGGAGACGCCGTCGAGCACTTTGCGACCGTCCTCGGTCCAGTAGTGCATGCCCTCTGCGCGCGCGAGCAACCGCGGGTGAGCCTTGAACTGACGGTTGGCCGTGAACGGCATCCAGAATGCTTCGAGATCGGCGCGCTCGGTCGTTGCCATGGGTGAAATCCGGGTGGTTGGAGAAGCGGAAAAAAGCGGCTCGAATGATAAGAAAATTCGACACCGCCCTCAAATTCTCCGTAAGTTATTCATAGCATTCGGGTCGCGCTGTCGATTATCCTAAACACCCATCGACCTGACAGTTCGCGAGGCTTCAGCGATGACGATCGACGTGGGTGCGCACCTCAAGGCCGTGCGCACGATGTACGGGCTCTCGCAGCGCGAGCTGGCGAAGCGCGCCGGCGTCACCAACGGCACGATTTCGCTGATCGAGCAGAACCGTGTGAGTCCTTCGGTCAGCTCGCTGAAGAAAGTGCTCGACGGCGTGCCGATGTCGCTCGCCGAATTCTTCACGCTCGACCTGCAGCTGAATCCGCAGGTGTTCTACGCGCACGACGAGCTCACGGATATCGGCGACCGCGACGTGTCGCTGCGGCTGGTCGCGGCACAGCGGCCGAACCGCGCGATGACGATCATGCACGAGCGCTATCGGCCGAAAGCGGACACCGGCTCGGACATGCTCAGTCACAAGGGCGAGGAAGGCGGCGTCGTCGTCGCGGGCCGCATCGAGCTGACCGTGGGCGCGCAGAGCCGGGTGCTCGGGCCGGGCGACGCGTACTATTTCACGAGCGCAGTGCCGCACCGCTTTCGTAACTTCGGCGACGAGCCGTGTGAGATCATCAGCGCCTCCACTCCGCCGACGTTCTGAAGCCATGAAAGTCACTCTCGCCGCTACCCAGTTCGCGTGCTCCGGCGATCGCGCCGCGAATCTCGCCGCCGCCGAGCGCACGGTTCGCGAGGCGGCGAAGCAGGGCGCGCACGTCATCCTGATCCAGGAGCTGTTCGAGACGCCGTACTTCTGCATCGAGCACAACCCGAAGTACTTCGAGGTTGCGATGCCGATCGAGGAGAACCCGGCGGTGCGGCGTTTCCAGCAGCTCGCGCGCGAGCTCAATGTCGTGCTGCCGGCGAGCGTGTTCGAGCGCGCGGGCAACGTCTTCTACAACTCGGTTGCGATGATCGATGCCGGCGGCGCGCTGCTCGGCACGTATCGCAAGACGCACATCCCGGAGAGCCCGGGCTATCACGAGAAGTTTTATTTCTCGCCCGGCGACACCGGCTTCAGGGCCTGGCGCACGCGCTTCGGCACGATCGGCATCGCGATCTGCTGGGACCAGTGGTTTCCCGAGTCGGCGCGCGCGATGGCGCTGCTCGGCGCGGAGATCCTGTTGTACCCGACGGCCATCGGCTCCGAGCCGCAGGACCTCAGCATCGATTCGCGCGATCACTGGCAGCGCGCGATGCAGGGTCACTCGGCCTCGAACATCATGCCGGTGATTGCCTCGAACCGGATCGGCACCGAGCGCGGCGAGCGCTGGGAAGTCACGTACTACGGCTCGTCGTTCATCACCGACCACTCGGGCGCGATTGCCGCGCAGGCGCCGCGCACCGGCGAGGCGATCGTCACAGCGACGTTCGATCTCGACGAGATCCGCGCTTATCGCACGTCCTGGGGCGTGTTCCGCGATCGCCGGCCCGAGATGTACGGGCCGCTGCTGACGCTGGATGGAAAAGCGGCGCAACCGTAAATCTCGTGCAGTTTTTCGCCTCCTGTCCCCCTGGCGTCGCCGACCTGACAGCCGCTGAGCTGCGCGACTGCGGCGCGACGCATACCCGCGAGCTGAAGCTCGGCGTGCTGTTCGAGGGAACGCTCGCAACGGCCTATCGCGCGTGCCTGTGGTCGCGCACTGCGAGCCGCATCCTGATGCCGCTCGCGAATTTTCCGGCCGCGACGCCGGAAGCGTTGTACGACGGCGTCTACGCGATCGACTGGAGCCAGCACGTCGCGGCGAGCGGTACGTTGGCGATCGAGTTCGGCGGTTCGTCTGCCGGCATCAAGCACACGCACTTCGGTGC
>Ga0075431_100000016_pt1 | contig 85421 bp, 77 predicted proteins | sample RhiMetdeltSRZDD5_FD_75297 | JGI IMG/M metagenome (GOLD analysis project Ga0075431, IMG submission 75297) | Populus rhizosphere microbial communities from Tennessee, USA - Rhizosphere MetaG P. deltoides SRZDD5 | ecosystem: Host-associated > Plants > Roots > Rhizosphere > Soil | place: USA... | reverse complement strand
TCGCGAGCGTCCGCTCGGCCGCGGCCAGCATCAGCGTCGCGGCGAGCACGCGCCAGCGCCGGAAGCGCCAGGCGAGCAGCGCCCCGGCGAGAAAGGCGATCAGCGGATACGCGGGCAGCAGCGAAGTCGTGAGGGGCGTCAGAACGGGCACGGACAGCAGCGCCACCGTCGCCGCGATGAGGGCGGCGCCGGGCAGCAGGCGGAGCGTCAGCGTCTTCAGTGAGTCGGGCCCGGACGAATGTGCAGATGGCAGCAGCCATCGCGGCCCGGCTGCCACGTATCGGCGAAGAACTCGAAGCCGGCCGCCTCGAAGGTGCCGTTGTCGACGCGGCCGGCGATACGACAGAGCGTGGCGACGTCGGTCTCCGAGAGGCCGGCCGCCTGCCACGCCTCCTTGAGCGGACAACGCTGAAGCTTGATGTCGAGCGCGGTGGCGTCGCACCGCTCGACGCGGGGCGCGAACATCCGTCCCTCGTCGGGAACGCCGCCGATGAACGCGTCACGCAGACCGGCGAGATCCGCCGGCGCGTACCGCGCGAACTGACGGCCGATCTCACGGCCGCGCGCCTCGATGGCACGGGCCATGAGACCGGTGGCCTGTGGCTCGCCGAGCGCCTTACGAAGCTCTTCGAACACGTGCCAATACATCAGCGCACGGTTCTTGAACGCGGCGTACAGCTCGCCGCGAAGGCGCTCGGCGTCAGGCATGTCAGGTGCGCTCCACCATATAGATGTGCGGCAGCATGTCGAAGTAGATGTTGCCCTCGACGACGGTCTCGCCGGCCTTGTTCTTCTCCAGGCCCCGCACGGTGGGCTTGGCCGCGGCCCATCGAGCGACCCAGGCCACGGGGATGTAGCCGCCATCCGTCTGCATGATCTCCTCGGCCTTTGCGTAGTTCGCCATGCGCTTCTTCACGTCGCGCGTGTCGCGGCCGGCTTCCAATTCCTTGTCGAACGCGTCGTTGACCCACGCCTGGCGCTTGCCCTCGGTCTTCTTGCCGTAGAACGTGTCGAAGTACTCGTTGTGCGGGTCGGGGTAGTCCATGAACCAGCGGATCCACACGAACTGGTAGTCGTTCTTCCAGAGGCCCGCGCGGAAGACGCGCTGCTCGAGGACCTCGAGCTCGGTCTTCATGTTGAGGTGCTCGAGAAGCACGGCCTGCACCGCTTCGGCGAGCGGCTTGGAGCCGTAGCCTTCGTCGCGCATCGTCAGCGTGATCTTGGGCCAGTTGCGTCCGCCCTCGAACGGCGTGCCCTTGAGCTGCGCCATCGCCGCCTTTGGGTCGAAGCGCTGGATGTCGCGAATGCTCTTGTCGTCCACCGCGCCCGGGAAGCCCGGAGGAATCATGGCGTGGGCGGGAACGGCGAAGCCGTCGGCCACGCGCACGACGTTCTCGCGATCGATCGCGTGCGCGACGGCGCGTCGCACCTTCACGTTGTCGAACGGCGGCTTCGTCACCTGGGGGGTGAGGTACCACGTCCCCGGGAACGGATAGCGAAAGACCTGGCCCTTCGTCCGCGCGTCGTCGCGGAGCCGCTTGAGATCGCCGGTCTGAAGCGACGTCATGTCGAGCTCGTTGTTCTCGTACGGCAGCGCGCCCGATTGCACCGGGATGATCGGGATCGTCACCTTCTCGAGCGTCACGTCCTTGGCGTTGATGAAGTGCTTGTTCTTGCGCAGGACCATCGCCTTGTTGTGCTCCCACGACTCGAGCGTGAACGGACCGTTGCAGACGAGGTTGCCGGCCTCGGTCCACTTGTCGCCGTGCTTCTCGACCGAGGGGCGATGGGCCGGCAGCGCGGCGAGGTACGCGGAGAGCACAGGGAAGTAGCCGCGGGGGCCTTCGAGGGTCACCTCGAGCGTCCAGTCGTCCTTGGCTCGCACGCCGACCTGCGAAGCGTCCGGCACCTTGCTCTTGTTGAACGCTTCGGCACCCTTGATGTCGTAGAAATAGCTCGAGTAGGGATTCTTGCTCGCCGGATCCATCTGCCGCTTCCACGACCACTCGAAGTCCTTTGCGGTGCATGGCGAGCCATCAGACCACTTCGAGTCTTTCCGGATGTTGAAGGTCCAGACGGAGCCCTCGGCATTGGACGACACGCGCTCGGCCACGTACGGCACGGGCTGGAAGTCGGCCGTGAACTTCATCAGGCCGGCCCAGAGCGCGGGCACGCCATTGCAGTACAGATCTTTGTTGTAGTCGTGGCTCGACGGATCGTTCTGCCACCAGCCGCCGCCGCCGTACCGGAAGTGCTGGTCCTTGGCGAGCTTCTCGCCGGGCGCCAGCTTGGGCGCCGCGGAGACGGGCCGCGCGTTGAAGCCGGCCGTGCCCAGGGCGGCGAGGCCGGCGGCGATGCGCAGGAAATCACGCCGGCCGACGCCGGCCGCCGCCAGCCGCGTGGCGAGCAGGTCCATCTGCGCATCGGAGATCGGGGGTCGCTTCATGGAGTCCTCCTCTCGGGTGCTATTTCATTTTCGGATCGAGAGCGTCGCGGACGCCGTCGCCGAAGAACGTGAACGCGAGCATGGTGACGGCGATGGCGATCGACGGGAACACGCACAGATGCCAGTACGAGCGGATGTATTGCTGGCCTTCTCCGACCATCTGGCCCCACGACGGCGTCGGCGGGTTGATGCCGACACCGATGAACGACAGCGCCGCCTCGGTGAAAATGGCCTCGGGAATGCCGAAGGTCACGGCCACCACGATGGGCGTCAGCGCATTCGGCAGCACGTGGCGGAAGAGCAGCCGGCCGCCGCGCGAGCCCAACGCGCGAGCGCCCTCGACATACTCTTTCTGCTTGATGGCGAGCACCTGCGCGCGTGTCTGGCGCGCGATGCCGACCCAGCCGGTGAGCCCGATGGCGATGAAGATGTTGGTCAACCCGGCGCCGAGCATCGACATCACGAGGATGACGAACAGCAGGCGCGGAAACGCGTACATGACGTCGATGAAGCGCGTGAGCGCGAGATCGGTGCGCCCGCCGACGTAGCCGGACAGCGCGCCGATCGGCACGCCGATCGCGACCACGATGAGCTGGGCGCCGAGGCCGACCAGCATCGACACCCGCGCGCCGTAAATCATCCGCGAGAGGAGATCGCGCCCGAGCTGGTCGGTGCCGAGCGGATAGAGCCGCGACGGCGCCTCGTTGAGGCGGCCGAAGTTCGTCTTGGTGTAGGGCAGGGGCGCGAGCACGTCGGCGAAGATCGCGATGAGACACAGCACGACGATGACCGCGCCGCCGGCCATCGCGAGCCGGTTGCGCCGCAGCCGGCGCACGCCGTCGCGCCAGAGACTCGTCGGTCGGGTCGTCAGCGCCGCCTCGGCGGCGAGCGTGCTCGCCGCGCGGACGCCGTCGGGATCCGCGATGGCGCGCGGGCCGGCGGTGAGACTAGTACCGGATTCTGGGGTCAAGCGCGCCATACGCGAGGTCGACGACGAGGTTCATGATCGCGAGGAAGACGCCGTAGGTGAGCACGACGGCCATGATCATCGGATAGTCTCGGCCGGTCATCGACAGAACGAAGAAGCGACCCATGCCGGGCACGCGAAAGATCGACTCGACGAAGAACGATCCGGTGCCGACCGCGGCGAACAGCGGTCCCAGCAGCGTGACCACGGGGATCAGCGCGTTCTTGAGCGCGTGCTTGAAGATGACCGGACCCTCCGCCAGGCCCTTGGCGCGCGCGGTGAGCGTGAAGTCGGCGCGGATGACCTCGAGCATGCTCGCGCGGGTGAAGCGCGCGATGATTCCCATCGGGGCCAGTGCCAGCGTGATGGTCGGCAGGACCCAGTCGCGCGGCGAGTTCCAGCCGCCGGTGGGAAAGAGCGGCAGCATGAACGAGAAGATGATGATCAGGAAGACGGCGAGCACGAAATTCGGAACCGCGACGCCGACGGTGGCGAGCGAGACGGAGACGTAGTCCCAGCCGCGGTTCTGATGGATCGCCGCCAGGATCCCGAGCGTGAGACCTCCCGCCACGGCGAGGGCCAGCGCCATCGCGCCCAGGAACAGCGAGATCGGAAAGGTTTCGCGCAGGATCTCGGCGACGGTGCGGGTCTTGTACACGAACGAGAACCCGAAATCGCCGCGAACCGCCTTCGAAACGAAAATCGCGAACTGCTCCCACAACGGCTTGTCGAGCCCGTAGTACGCCGCGAGGGCCTTTTGCGCCTCCGGCGACAGCGGGTTGGCGCCCTCGGCCACGGGGTCGAGAGGGCTGCCGGGCGTGGCGTGCATGACGAGAAACGTCACGAGCGCCATCGCGAGCAGGGTCGGCACCAGCCAGAGCAGTCGGGAAATCGCGTAGTGGAGCACTGAATCCTCCGGAGTTTGGCTACTATAACCGAAGCGGGGGATGACCGAGGAGCATCGGCGGCTCGAGGAGGCGAAGCGGCGGACGGCGCATTGGCGACGCTGGGGCCCCTACCTGTCGGAGCGACAGTGGGGTACGGTGCGCGAAGATTACAGTCCGGGCGGCACGGCCTGGGAGTATTTCCCGCACGACCACGCGCGCTCGCGGGCCTACCGCTGGGGCGAGGATGGCCTGGGCGGCATCTCCGACAACCACCAGCGCCTCTGCTTCGCCGTGGCCCTCTGGAACGGGCGTGATCCGATCCTCAAGGAGCGCCTCTTCGGCGTCACCGGCACGCAAGGCAATCACGGGGAGGACGTCAAGGAGTACTACTTCTACCTCGACAGCACCCCGACCCACTCCTACATGAAGTACCTGTACAAGTATCCGCAGCGCGCGTACCCATACGGGCGTCTGGTCGAGGAGGCCGCCCGACGGGGCCGCGACCAGCCGGAATACGAGCTGCTCGACACGGCCGTCTTCGCCGACGACCGCTATTTCGATGTCCTGGTCGAGTACGCGAAGGCCAGCATCGACGACCTGCTCATTCGCATCACGGTCGACAACCGTGGCCCCGATCCGGCCGAGCTGCACGTCCTGCCGACGCTCTGGTTCCGCAATACATGGACGTGGGAGCCAGGCTCACCCCGCCCGCGGTTGCGCGCGCGCGCATCATCCGTCGGCGGCGGTGTCGTCGAGGCCGAGCACGCCACGCTCGGTCGCCGCTGGCTCGTGTGCGAGGGCGCCGCCGACCTGCTCTTCACGGACAACGAGAGCAACGTACGGCGGCTGTGGGGCGTCCCGAACGTCACACCGTACGTGAAGGACGCGTTCCACGAGTACGTGATCCGCGGCCTCGCGGAGGCCGTGAATCCCGCGCGCGAGGGGACGAAGGCCGCCGCGCACTTCGGCTGGACACTGCGCGCGGGCGAGTCGCGCAGCATCCGTCTGAGGCTCACCGACGTCGCGCCCGCCGGCGATCCGTTCGATCGCGACTTCGACGCGCTCGTCGAGCGCCGACGCCGCGAGGCCGACGAGTTCTACGCGACGATGGTGCCCGCGCCCTGCTCCGAGGACGCTCGCGCGGTCGCCCGCCAGGCGTACGCGGGCTTGCTGTGGAACAAGCAGTTCTACCACCTCGATGTGAAGCGCTGGCTCGCAGGCGATCCGGGGCAGCCGACGCCGCCGCGCGGGCGGCTGCGCGGACGCAACCATCGATGGACCCATCTCTACAACGAAGACGTCATCTCGATCCCGGACAAGTGGGAGTATCCCTGGTACGCCGCGTGGGATCTCGCCTTTCACGCGATCGCGCTGGCGCCGATCGATCCCGATTTCGCCAAGGCGCAGCTGATCCTCTTCCTGCGCGAGTGGTATCTGCACCCCAACGGGCAGATTCCGGCCTACGAGTGGGCGTTCGACGACGTCAATCCCCCGGTCCACGCGTGGGCGGTGTGGCGCGTGTACAAGATCGATCGACGGGTGACCGGCGTGGCCGACCGCGATTTTCTGGAGAAGGCGTTTCAGAAGCTGCTGTTGAACTTCACGTGGTGGGTGAACCGCAAGGACACCGAAGGACAGAACGTCTTCGAGGGCGGCTTTCTCGGCCTCGACAACATCGGTGTGTTCGACCGTTCGGCGCCGCTGCCGACGGGCGGCCACATCGAGCAATCGGACGGCACGTCGTGGATGGGCATGTACTGCCTCAACATGCTTGCCATCGCGCTCGAGCTGTCGCAGTCGAATCCAGCCTATGAGGACATCGCCTCGAAGTTCTTCGAGCACTTCGTCTACATCGCCAGGGCGATGAACGACCTGGGCGGTGAGGGCATCACCCTGTGGGACGAGCAGGATGGGTTCTACTACGACGTGCTGCACACACAGGGGAACGCATACCAGCTGAAGGTTCGCTCGATGGTGGGCCTCATCCCGCTCTTCGCGGTGGAGACGCTCGAGCCGGAGGTGGTGGACCGATTGCCGGGGTTCATGCGCCGCATGCAGTGGTTCATCGACAACCGGCCGGAGTTTCGCACCAACGTCGACACGGTCACCGTGGCGGGTGGAGGCGTGCGCCGGCTGCTCTCCATCGTCAATCGCACGCAGCTGACGCGGGTGCTGCGCTACATGCTCGATCGCGACGAGTTTCTGTCGCCCTACGGCGTCCGCGCGCTGTCGCGGTATCACCGGGCGCATCCCTACGTCCTCAGCGTGGACGGCCTCGAGCATCGCGTCGATTACGAGCCGGCCGAGTCCACCACCGGTCTCTTCGGCGGCAACTCCAACTGGCGCGGCCCGGTCTGGTTTCCCGTGAACTACCTGCTCATCGAGTCGCTGCAGAAGTTCCACTACTTCTACGGCGACGACCTGAAAGTGGAGTGCCCGAGCGGCTCACATCGCCTTCTGAACCTTTGGGACGTCGCGGGCGAGCTATCCCGCGGCCTTGTCCGACTGTTCCTACGCGGCCGTGACGGTCGCCGGCCCGTGCACGGCAGCGCCGAGCCGTTTCAGACGGACCCGCACTGGCGCGACCTGCTGCTGTTTTACGAATACTTCCACGGCGACGACGGCGCCGGTATGGGCGCCGGCCATCAGAGCTGGACCGGGCTGGTCGCCAAGCTCATCCAGCAGAGTGGGGAGTGAGGCTCCCGTGCGCGGTATGCTGGATCTGCGAGGAGGGCGCCGCTCATGAGCGAACGCGTGAAAGAAATCCTGTCCTGGTATGGCAGCGACAACCCCGGCACGCTGACGAATCTCGCGCGCGTGCTGAACGCCGGCACGCTGGCCGGCAGCGGACGGCTCGTGATCCTGCCGGTGGACCAGGGTGTCGAGCACGGTCCGGCGCGGAGCTTCGCCGTCAACCCGCCCGCGTACGATCCGCGCTACCACTTCGAGCTGGCGATCGAGGCCGGCTGCAACGCGTACGCGGCGCCCCTCGGCTTTCTGGAGGCCGGGGCACGCGAGTTCGCCGGACGCGTTCCGCTGATCCTGAAGCTGAACAACCACGACGTGCTGCTCGAGGAGAAGGATCCCAATCAGGCGATCACCGGCTCCGTGCACGACGCGCTGCGCCTGGGGTGTGTGGCGATCGGCTTCACGATCTATCCGGGCTCCGAGCATCGCCTGTCGATGTACGAGCAGATTCGCGGCATGGCAGAGGAGGCGAAGGCCAACGGTCTGGCCGTCGTCATCTGGTCGTACCCGCGCGGCTCCGGCCTCAGCAAGGAGGGCGAGACCGCCGCCGACGTCACTGCGTACGCCGCGCACATCGCCGCCCAGCTCGGTGCGCACATCATCAAGGTGAAGCTGCCCTCGGCGCACCTCGAGCAGGCGGCCGCCAAGAAGGTCTACGAATCCACGCAAGTGCCGCTGGGCACGCTCGCCGAGCGCGTGCGCCACGTCGTGCAAGCGGCTTTCAACGGCCGTCGCATCGTCATCTTCTCGGGCGGCGCTGCCGCCAAGGACGACCAGGTCTTCGACGAGGTCCGCGCTATCCGCGACGGCGGGGGGTTCGGCTCGATCATCGGACGCAACTCGTTCCAGCGAAAGAAGCCGGACGCGCTCAAGTTCCTGGCGACGGTCATGGGCATCTACGCGGGTACTCAGAAATAGCGTGATCCTCGCGGGCGACGTCGGCGGCACCAAGACGACGCTCGCCCTGTTCGAGCCGCGTGGCACGGGGTGTGCGCTCCTGCGCGAGGACACGCTGCCAAGCCACGAGTTCGGCTCGCTGGAGGCGGCGATCGCGCGCTTTCTCGGCGAAGGGCCGCCGGTCAGCATCGCGGCGGCGTGTATCGGCATCGCGGGACCGGTGGTGGACGGCCGCGTGACGACGACGAATCTCCCATGGGTGGTCGACGAGCGCCGGCTCGCCTCGGAGATTCCCGCCACGCGGGTGCGGCTGCTGAACGATCTCGAGGCCACCGCGCACGGGATCGACGCGCTCGAAGAGCGCGAGCTGCTGGCACTGCAGCCCGGCGTCCGGCGCGCGGCCGGTAACCTTGCCGTCATCGCCGCCGGCACCGGTCTCGGGGAGGCGATCGTCGTCGGCGAGGGACAGGCGCGGACCGTCGTTGCCACCGAGGGCGGGCACGCCGACTTCGCGCCGCGCGGTGAGCTGGAGGAGGACCTGCTCGGCCACCTGCGCAAGGAGTTCGGCCGTGTGTCCTACGAGCGCGTGCTCTCGGGCCCCGGGCTCGTGAACGTCTATCGATTCCTGCGCGACACCGGCGTCGCGGGGGAAACGCCGCAGGTGGCGGCGATAATGCGCGAGCGCGATCCCGCCGCGGTCATCACCGAGCTCGGGGTGCGGGCGGCGGACCGCCTGTGCGAAATGACGCTCAACGTTTTCGTGTCCGTGTACGGCGCCGAGGCGGGCAATCTCGCTCTCAAAGCGCTCGCGCTGCGCGGCGTTGTCGTGGCCGGCGGCATCGCTCCTCGCATGACGCAGCTGCTGGCCGCGGGCGCGTTCGTCAGCGCGTTCCGCGACAAGGGCCGGCTCATGCCGTTGATGGAAAGTATCCCCGTGCGTGTCGCGCTGAATCCGAAGACCGCGCTTCTCGGCGCCGCCGGCGTGGCGCGCTCGATGCTCGACGCGAGCGCTTAGGCGCTCCCGGCCGAGGACTCGTCCTCCAGCCGCAGCGGCAGCGCGATCGTGAACGTCGAGCCGCGGCCCACTTCGGTCTCCATTTCGATCGTCCCGCCGTGGCTCTGCACGATCCCGAGGCTCACCGAGAGTCCCAGACCCGTGCCACTCACCTCCGGCTTCGTGGTGAAGAACGGGTCGAAGATGCGATCCCGATGCTCCGGTGCGATGCCCGGGCCCGTGTCCTGGAAGGAGATCCGCACACCGCCATCGACGGCCTCCGTCCGGATCGTCAATGATCCGCCGTTGGGCATGACATACACCGCGTTGTTGATGATGTTGAGGAAGACCTGCTTCATGCGCGAGATGTCCAGCTCGACGTTCGGTAGGTTCGGCGCGTAACACTCGTTGACCTCGACCGCGTTGAGCGCCCCCTGACGTCTCACCATCGCGATGACCTGCTCGAGCACGGTGTTGACGTCGGCGCTCTCGGGCGAGAAGTCGCGCTGCCGGCTGAACTGCAGCAGGTCACGCACGATGTCGCGTGCCCGAGATGCCTCCTCCTGGATCAGTCCCAGCTCCTCGCGCATCGGATCCGCGGGCGGCATGCGCTCGCTGAGGAACGACGCGAAGCCGAGCACCGTCGTGAGCGGGTTGTTGATCTCGTGCGCGATGTTGGCGGCCAGCTCGCCGATGGCGGCGAGCTTCGTGGACTGCACCAGCTGGGCCTGCGTGCGCTTGAGCTCCGCCATCTGCTCCTTGACGCCCTGGTAGAGTCGCGAGTTCTCCACGGCGAGCGCGCCCTGCAGCGCGATGCCCTCGGCGAGACGGAGCTCGTCAGACGTGAAGCGGTGACTCTCCTTGACCCAGAGCACGGAGAAGCCTCCGATGAGATCGTCCTTCCAGTAGATCGGCTGGATGAGCATCGACTTGTGCGCGATCGCCTGCGAGGCCGGCATGCTGCTCCACGACTCGCTCTGGCTGTCGGACGCGGCGATCGGACCTTTGTGGTCGAGCAGGGCCTGGATGACCGGGTCGTCCATCCGCAGCACCGCCGCTGCCGGCGTGCCGACGACATCCTTGGGGATGTGATACCCCACGAGCGGAACGAAGTGCGTCCGCTCGGGGACGAGCAGCCAGGCCACACCGGTGTCCCCACCGAGCGCGCGCACCATCTCGCGCGTGGCGCGACGGAGAATCTCCGTCAGGTCGAGCGTGGCGCTGAGCACCTGGCTGACCGCCACCAGCGTCTCGGTGTGGCGCAGCCGTAGCTGCGTCTCCTCGTGCAGCTGGGCGTTCCGAATGCCGACCGCGGCCGAGGTGGCGAGCGCCTGCGCCAGCGTGACGTCCTCCGCGGGGAACTCACGGCGCTGACGGGTCCAGCAGAGGAGCACGCCGATGGGCACCTCGTCGAGCATGAGCGGCACACCGACGAACGAGAGCAAGCCCTCGGACTGGGCCCACGCGCGCTCGCGGAAGCGCGGGTCCACCTGCACGTCGGGGAGCATGAGCGGCGTGAGGTGCTCCATGATCCAGCCCACCGCGCCCTCTCCGGGCGCGAAGCGCATCCGAGCGAGGCGTGGCCTCTCCGCGAGCCCTGCCTGGGCCGCCAGCCGGTACTCGGAGTCCTCTGCATAGAGCCAGATGCGCACCACATCCACGGAGAGCCGTGTGCGCACGAGCTCGGTGAAGCGCTGCAGCACTTCCTCGATCTTGAGGGTGCTCGCGAGCAGATGGCCGGCCTCGACGAGACTCTGCTGTTCGGCCGCCCGACGCACCACGCCGTCGTAGAGGCGCGCGTTCTCGACCACGATAGCGACCTGGTTGGCGACGATGTTGAGCAGCTGCTCCTCGTCGGCTTTGGCACCCGGCGGCAGGACCAGCCGTGCGGTCATCTGTCCCAGCGTGCGTCCGCGCACCGCGAGCGGCAGCCGCCACTCCGCGTCGGTCCAGTCCTCCGCCGGCGACACGCCGGCGCCGGCCAGCACGCTGCGCGGTCGTTCCGCGGACGGCGTCCCCGTGACTTCGACGTGCGCCTCGGCGTCGACGATGTCGACGGCCAGATGCGTCGTGCCGAGCGCGCGGGCGAGGTTCGGCAAGAGCTGCTCGAGCATCGCCTCGACGCCGAGCTCGGAGGTGATGTCCTGCACCGCGCGGTGGAGGTCGGCGAGCTGGCCGGCCCGGCGCACGAAATGCTGGTTGAGCCGCTTAAGCTCCTCGACCTGGTTGACCAGGCGGTACACGAGCCGCTGATTCAACTCGCGCAGATAGACGCCCTGCTCGCGCTCCTCGACCTGCTCGCGCTTGCCGTGCAGGAACTCGGCGACCTGGCGGGGGAACGTGTCGACGTCGATCGGTTTCTGGATATAGCCGTCGCAGCCCGCCACGAGCGTGCGCTGCCGGTCGCCCTCCATCGCGTACGCCGTGACCGCGATCACCGGCGTGGTCGCGAAGGCGGGGAACGACTTGATGATCGAGACGACCTCGTAGCCGTCCACCGCCGGCAGGTTCACGTCGAGGAGGATGAGCGCCGGCTCCTCGCGCACGGCGGCCTCGATGCCGGCCAGGCCGTCCTCGGCGTCGATGATCGCGTAGCCCTCGGCCTCGAGGATGGCGCGGACCAGCATCCGGTTCTCCGGATTGTCCTCCACGTGGAGGATCTTCGGTCGATTGCCGTCCTTACGAATCGCTGAGGGCATGAAGTCCCCTAACCGACCGCCGCCGACAGCGGCAGCGTGAAATGAAACGTCGAGCCGTGGCTCTCGCGGCTCTCGGCCCAGATACGACCGCGATGCAGCTCGATGAATTTCTTGCTGATGGCCAGGCCCAGACCCGTGCCGTCCGCCTGCTGCGCGAGCGGATTGTCGAGGCGCTGGAAAGGCTCGAACAGCCTGGCCAGGTCTGCGCTGGAGATCCCGATGCCGGTATCCGCGACCGACACGTGCACCATCTCGCCTTCGCGACGGACCTGGACCATGATCTTGCCGGCGGCCGTGAACTTGATCGCGTTGGACATGAGATTGAGCAGGACCTGCTTGATCCGCGTGCGGTCGCCGGCGATCTCGGGCAGGTCGAGGGGCACGTCTTTCTCGATCTTGAGCCGCTTGTCCCGCACCAGCGGCAGCGACGACTCGATGCACTCGTCGACCAGACTCAGCATGTCCACGCGGTCGTCACGCATCTCCAGCCGACCCGCTTCGATGCGCGAGAAGTCGAGGATGCCGTTGATCAGCTCGAGCAGGTGACGGCTCGAATTGTGAACCGAGCGGATGTAGGCCTCCTGACGCTCGGTGAGCTCGCCGTCGAGCCGGTTCAGCAGCACCTTGGAGAAGCCGATGATCGAGTTCAGCGGCGTCCGCAGCTCGTGCGACATGTTGGCGAGGAACTGCGACTTCAGACGGCTGGCCTCCATGAGGCGCACGTTCGAGGTGGACAGCCCCTCGTACAGCCGCGCGTTTTCCAGGGAGATGGCCGCCTGCACGGCCAGCAGCGAGAGCACGTCGAGCTCCTGGCGGTCGAAGATCTCGCCCGACAGCTTTTCGCCCAGTAGCAGGATGCCGTTGAGCTTGTTCTCGATCTTCAGCGGAACGATGAGGGACGCCTTGATGGCGTCCAGTTCGCCCTCGGCCGTCTCGAAGTACTTCGCGATGCGCGGGTTGAGCTTCGCCTCCTCTTTGACAAGCAGCCCTTCGGTGCGGGTCAGCCAATGCACGATCGGGCTGTCCGCGCGAATCGACTCGACGCCGGCGCCCTCGTCGAGCGTGGTCTCCTCGCGATAGGAGGCGAACGTGTTGGCGCTCACGTCGTAGATCATCAACGTGGCATGCGTGACCGGGATACCACGCACGAGACCGTGCACCAGGGTGTCGACCAGCTCGTTGAAATTGAGGATCGCGCTCATGCGCTTGCTGAGCGATAGCAGCGTCTCGTAGCAGCCCCGGCGCTTGCTGAACATCAGCCGATGGATGCGGTCCTCGAGATGCTGCCCCCATGGCGTCAGCAGCACCGTGATGACGAAGCCCAGCGGCACAACCACCCAGATGGTGTCGATGTCGGCGAGGTCGAAGGCGCGCTCGATCGTCCGGGTCACGATGTAGAGTGCGGCGGTCACGACGGTGCCGACGACGCCGTACACCGACGCCTTCTTCACCGCGAGGTCCACCGCGAACAGGCGATAGCGCACGATCGACGTGCCGAGCATCAGCGCGAACACCATGTTCGCGGGGATGCCCATGGGGTAAACCTGCTCGGCGGCCGGGATGTACTTCGCCGTCACGAACCGCGCGAAGTCGATGAAGCCGCCCGCCAGGCTGATGAGCGTGCCGAGCACGATGAGCGTGCCGCGGTTGCGGCGGAACGACGAGTCGATGCCGCGGTTGGCTCGCACCAGGTGTCGGAGCCCGTAGATCATGAAGAAGTTGAAGGCGATGATGAACGGCACATACAACGGGCCGGTGGCCGGTGCCCAGCCCCAGTGCGTCCAGACGACGCCCTTCATGAACAGCGGCGATCGGCTGAGATTGATGATGCTGTAGACGATCGAGATCGCGTAGGCCAGCGCCAGCGACGGACGGTGACGCGTGGTTGCATCCAGGAAGATGAGGACGAAGTGGTACCAGAAGGCCGGTACGAGGAGCACGCCGGTGTGAATCACCACTTCGGCGAAGAACGCCGACGAGGGTTCGGGACTCGTCCGGAGCATGAACGCCCCGATGTTCCAGAGCGCCATCGCCGACGCGAAGTAGGCAAACACCCGGTTCAGCCGGCTTCCCGGGTTGCGCAGGAGCGACAGCCCGGCGAGCGTGACGTTCAGGAAAAACGCTACGAGGGGAAGGAGGCTATGTGGGCTCAATCACATTCCCCTCGGACTCATCGAGAGGAAGGTAGACCTTATCTCGCTTGCGCACGGCCTCGATCTCGTCCTTGAGGATTCCGAACACGACCACGTCCCAGTAGCGTGTCCCGTCGAAGCCGGCCTGCCGCAGCACGCCCTCCTGGTGAAACCCGTTGCGCCGCAGTGAGTTCATGCTGAGCACGTTGTACGCATAGACCTTCGCTTCGATCCGGCGGATGCCGAGGACATCAACGCCATAGTAGGAGACGAGCTTGCCCGCTTCAACGCCGTATCCGCGCCGGATCGCGCGGCGATCCGTGATGATGGTCTCGAGGAAGGCGTAGCCCTCGAGCAGATGGATGTTGAAGAGCCGGACCACGCCCACGGGCTTCGCCCACCCGCGATACGCCTCGACGATCAGCACGACTTGCGTAGGGTCGTTCATGACCGCGTCGTGAAAGCCCGGCGCCTTGTCCCAATCATGCTTGAAGGCATGCAGGAACTCGCTGCCGACCATCCGCTCCAGGTAGGGATCCTCCACCCACTCGGTGAGCCACTCGAGATCGCTGCGCGTGAATGTGCGAAGGTACACGCGCGTCCCGCGCGAGATCACCACGCCCGCTTCCGGTCGCCGGATGTCGGCCGGCGCTTCCAGCGGAGTCCCCTCCACCCCGATCACACTCTCCAAGAGTTCCAGCATCGCATTCCACCGTTCCTCAAACGGGGTCGCCTCGCTTGTCCCCGACAGTTCAGAACGTAATTTCGAACCTCACGGTCGGAAAGCCGATCGCCATCTCGTTGGGGGCGACCGGGACGGTAGTGAACGTGGTTGGATCCAGCAAATACAGGGGCGCGTCTCCCGCCACCGCAGGGAACAGGAACGGCAGCCGAAACACCCCCGTGAACGGCACCCTCTTCGAGAAACCGTCCAGCGTGAGATGGCCGACGACCGAACCCAGGGGCAGCTGCACCACTCCGTCATGACCGTCGTCCACGCCAACGATCGCCGGCCGGAAGTCCATCTTGCCAGTGAAGTTGCCGGTGGCGATCACGACCTCGGGGCTGTCCGGTGTCGGCTGCCCGGTCAGTTGATTGACCTCCTGCACCACCACCGACAGGGTGCCGGTAAACAGGCCCAGTCCCGTCGTCAGACTGATGTTGTCCGACCCCGTCGAGTTGAGGGTACAGAATGGCGCCTCAGGCTTGGCCGCCATCACCAGCGCATCTGGGCACAGCGCGCTTCCCCGCCGCGCGAAGCCTACCAGCGATGAGGAGAGTGCCTTGCGACGGCCTCGTTCCAACGCCTTCATGCTCAGGTTCTCGGTCGTCTCGTACAGGACTGCTTCAAAGGAAACAGCGTCCCAGTTGGGGACGGGCGGCTGAGCGATAGCATAGCCCGAACCGACCGGGGTCATGGCAAGCAACAGCACCAGGATTGTCGTCGCGCAAATCCGTCTGATCATTCAATCTGCCTCCAAACGGTCCCCGGGGTGGGCCTCCTGTCACGGCCGACACTCGGACACCGAATAACCAGCAATCCGAGTACCAAACTTTTGTACACATGTTAAATGGCTAATACTACGAGATAAATACCGTTCTCAAACCAGCAAATGCGATCCGGAGGTGTATGATTCCTGGTCGATGGACCGCGCCGAATGACACCGACTGAGTGAAAAACACCCAGGGCGTCAGCGGGGTCGGCGCACCCAGGCGAGCCGGCTGATCCCGGCCAGGAAGGTCTCCCGAATGTCGAGGATGTCGAACCCCGCCGCCGTGATGGCCGCGCGGAAATCGGTCTCGCTCAGATAACGCCGGTCAACGTGCCGCAGGGTCTCGAAAACCGCGGTTGGAACGAGCCAGCGCAGCGCGCGCAGCGCCTCGAGGCTGTTGTGCTGCTTGCGTAGGTCGTTGAGGGTCGAGAGGACTCGGGCTGGCCGCCCATACGTCAGGACGATGGCGTGGCCGCCAGGCTTGACCGCTCGTCGGCATGCGGCCAGCAGCGCCTCCGGCTGCGGGTGCCAGTACAGCGTGTGCATGCTTACGACGATGTCGAAGGCGCCCTCCCAGGGCAGCGGCTCGGCAGCGACGTCGCGATGCTCAAAGGTCAGCGTGAGACCGCGGCGGCTCCATCGCGCGCGCGCAACGTCGACGAGGTGACCGACGGCATCGACGCCGGTTACACGGTAGCCGCGTGCAGCGAGGCGCGCGGCTACGATGCCGGTGCCGCACGAGACGTCGAGGACGCTCGAGGACCCGCCGGCTGGCGCTGAGCGCGCCACGAGCGAGGTGATGTCATCGAGCAAGCGCTCGTACGGCGGAAACCCGGACACGACCGCGTCGTAGGTGAGCCCGTAGCCCCGCGCGATGAGCCGTTCGGTGGCGGCGCGCATCGAGGCTCGTCGGCCGCTGTGGTCCGTGAGCAGCTCGCGCGTCAGGGCGTCCGGTCCCGCGGGCCGGCGCGTCATTCAGGACTCCGGGTCGCGACGGGCCCACACGAGCACGCTGGCCCCGTTGAGGAACGTGCGGCGCATTTCGAGCACCCTGAAGCCCGCCCCCTCGAGATTCGCCGCGAATTCGGGTTCGTCCCAGTAGTGAGGACCGATACGCTTGCGCGTCAGCTCGAAGATCGAATTGGGCACGAGCCAGAGCAGGCTCCCAAACGCGCGGCGCATGCCGTCCCGGGTCTGGATGTCGCGGAACGTCGACCAGTGACCGGCGTTGCGCGTCGGGTTGACGAACACGGCGTACCCGCCCGGTTTCAGGAGACGGCGCGCCTCGCGCAGGAGCGTGAGCGGCTGGGGGTGCACATAGAGACCGTGGATGCTGACGAGAATATCGAAGGAGGCGTCGCGGCCGCCTGCGCCCTCGGCCAGGTCACCGTGGCGAAACGCGAGGTTGGCGAGTTGCTTGGCGCGGCGCTTTTCCCTCGCCAGCTCCACGAGCGCGCCATAGGACTCGAGGCCGATTGTGGAGAACCCCGCCTCCGCGAGCACGAAGGTGAAGTTGCCGGGTCCGCATCCGACGTCGAGGACCTGGACGTCGCGACGCCGCGCGTCGGGGGCACTCTTTTCGACGAGCTCGAGGACTTCGGTCTGTAGATTCTGGTACGGCTCAAACCGCTCGAAGATGGAGTCGTACACCACGCCGTAGCCGACGGACAGCATCCGGTCGAGACCCCACTGCACGGCCCGAACCACCGCGCTCATGACGCCCTCCGCCGCGGCCGGGCCGCGGGTTTCGGCGCCGACCGACCGCATCAGTGCACATCCTTTCGGTCGGCGAGCACCTTCTCGACGGTTCCACGCAGCTCGTCGGAGGTGAACGGCTTCAACAAGATCGAGTCGAACCCGAGGCGGTTGGCCTCGGTAATGACCTCCGGAGAGCCGTGCCCGGTCACGAGCACGACTGCGATATCAGGGTACAGGCCCTTGGCCTGGTGATACACATCGAATCCCGTCATCCCCGGCATCTTGTAGTCCAGCACCATCAGGTCGAATCGCTCCTTGCGCAGGAGCTCGACGGCGGTCTCGCCGCGGTTCGCGCCCTTGACGGCGTATCCCAGAGCCTGCAGGACGTTCACGCACAGGACGACGACCGGCCCTGCGTCATCGACGATCAGGATCCTGATCTTGGGAGGATTCAACTTGCGCGCGCCAGCTCGCCCTCGCCGGACCGAAGTGGCGCGCTGACGAGCGACTCGTAGTGCCGAGTGATCTCCACCAGGCGCTCGAGCGGAATGCTCGCGAAGGCGTCCGCCACCTGCGGGTCGAAGTGAGTCCCCCGGCCGCGGGCGATCTCTTCTCGCGCTGCCTCGACGGGCAGCGCGGTGCGATAGGGCCGGTTCGAGGTCACGGCGTCGAAGACGTCGGCCACCGTGACGATGCGGGCCGACAGCGGGATCTCATCGCCCTTGAGACCGTCCGGATACCCGGAACCGTCGAACCGCTCGTGGTGACTGCGCACCGCGCACGCTTCGCGACTCAGGAAGCGCAGGGGCTTGAGGATCCGTTCGCCGACGACCGGGTGCGCCTTGATGACCGCGAACTCCTCCGTGGTCAGGCGGTCCGGTTTCCGGAGGATCGTGTCCATGATCGAGAGTTTACCCAAGTCGTGCAGCATGGCGCCGCGGCTGACCATCTGGACCGTCTGTTCGTCGAGTCCCATGACGCCGGCGATCTCCGCCGCGTAGAGAGCGACTCGCGCCGAGTGCCCCTTCAGATACGGATCTTTCGACTCAATGGCGTTGACGAACGCGGTGATCGTGTCGAGCAGATGCCGCTCGAGATTCTCGCGCAGCACGAGCTTCTGGAGTGCCACCGACGTCGTCTGTGCGAAGCCGAGCAGCATGGCGCGCTCGTCGGGCAGGAAACCGCCGTTCACGGAGAGGCGCGCGAGGCACACCACGCCCATGCATCGATCCACGCCGGGGATGGCCGCGGCAATGACGTCCAGGCGATGGCCAGGACGCGTCAACGCCACGGCTTCGTGCCCACCCGTGCCGACGACACGATCGAAGCCCAGCTGCAGCAGCGCGAGCAGATCGCTGACGACGGCCGGCCCGCCGCTCTGTGCCGACGTGAAGTGGCCGTCCTCGTCGCGCAGGAGCAGGAGCCCGCCATCGTTCTTCAGGCTCTCGGTCGCCAGTTGCAGCGTCTTCTCGAGGAACGCCTGCGGTTCGAGGGCCTGCAGCGCAAGGTCGCCGATCCGGAGCAGCATCTCCATGCCCGCCTCGCGACGGTGCAGCTCCTCGGCGAGACCCGATGGCAGCGGCGTCTGGCCGTTCCACTTGGCCCGATCGGCGCGCACGCGCTCGACGAGTCCCTGGATCTCCTTGATCGAGAAGGGCTTCGGCAGATAGTCGTACGCGCCATGGCGCAGTCCGAACACCGCGGAGTTCACCGAGGGGGCGCCGGTGATCAACACGACCGGCGTGGCCGGCTGCTTGGCTTTCACCGCGCGCAGCAGATCCAGGCCGCTCAGTCCGGGCATCTTGATATCGGACACCACCAGATCGAACGCGTCGGCGTCGATCCGGTCAAGCGCCTCCTCCGCCGTCGGCGCCGCCGTGACCACGCAACCGCTCGCGCTGAAGGCGGTCACCAGAAACCGCAGCAGCGAGGAGTTGTCGTCGACGGTGAGCACGCGCAGCGAGGAGGCTGAATCCATGGCGTCGTTTCCCTGGCTCATTTACTGGAAGCCATCTGGTTCAGGAACTCCATCCACTGGCGCGTCAGCACGCCGTCGTTCGGGAACTTGAGCCCTTCGAACTCCTGCGGCAGCGCCTGCGAGGGCGTCTGGCTCGCGGTGGGTGCGGCTTCGGCGGCGGCGGGCGTTGGTGCGGCCGCGGCCGGCTTCGGCGTGGCGGTTGCAGCCTTGGGCCCGGCCACCGTCTTCGGGGCGGGCGCGATCTGCTTGGGCGCCGGCGCGACGGGCTTCGTGGCCGCGGCCACAGGCTTGGTCACCGGCGCCACCGGCTTGGCCGTCGATGCAACCGGCTTGGGCGCTGTGAATACGGGCTTCCGGGCCGAAGCCGCGACGGGCGGTTCTTCCACGATGGCCGCCGCGTTGACCTCGGCTTTCGATTCGCGGCGCTTGTCCTCGAGGATGTCAGCCGGGGTGCTCGCGGCAGCCGCGGCCGCAGGAGTCGTCACCGGCGCGCCGGCGAGGGCGCCGAGCAGCTCATTCGCGATCTCGGCGAATGAGATGCGCGGCTCCGGGCTCTGGGGCGCCGCCTGTGGCTCAGGCTCAGTCGCGGGGCTCTCGAGCTCCGGCGCAGCGGCTTCGGCGACCGGCGCGGCGATGTCGAGGCTCGGTGCCTCGGCGGCGGGCGCGGCCTCGACGACGTCCTGTGCGAGCTCGACCGGCGCTTCCTGCGCGGTTTCGGTCTCGATCTGCGAAAGTTCGATCTCCAGCGTCGGCGCCTCGAGGCGCACAGGCGCGACGCTCGGCGCTGCGATTTCCGCGGACGGCGTAGCCATCTCGATGCGCGGCAGTGATGGCGCCGTGCGCGTTGCGATGTCGATGACCGGCGCGCGGCCGTTGCTTTGCCCCTGGCCGTTGGTATTGAGCATCTTTTGCAGCCGCACGCTCGTGGTGCGCGCGCTGCTCGTCCCCGTCACGAGCGGCACGACCTTGTCGCCGTGGTCGATGGTCTTGTCCACTCGTTGCTCGGCGATGACCGGCTCTGGTGCGCGTCGCATCGGTTCGGAGACGCGGCGGACGATCGGCGCCGGCTGGAATTCTGCGTGAGTCGATCCGCGGCGCAGCCGCGCGAGCGTATCGAAGTAGACGGCCGGCGTGCCGCTCACGTCCAGATGGCGGAACTCCACGCAGTCCACTTCGGAGAATCCGAGCTGCTTGATCTTGCGGTGGAACGCATCCGGGAGCCGCTCCACGATGAACATGAGCCGGGGCGGTCTCGTGCTGGACACCTCGACCGACGGATACAAACGGCGGATCGCGTCGGGATATTCCATGCACCACGAGTAGGCTTCCACCGCCTTCAGGAGCATGTCCTCATCAGCGGTGAAGCCGGCGGTCACGAGCACCAGCGCGCCCTCGGTGTCCAGCGCGACGATGTCGACAGTCGCGTGGCCGAGCAACAGCCGCGAGTCGAGAACCGTGAGACCGGGCTCGATGCCATCGAGATGCTCGATGACCAACGACTGCAGTTGCCCGAGGTCTGGGATTTCGAGCTTTCTGACCACGAGTCTCATCGCCCGCTCCTCGCGCTGGATTTGTTCGTCGCGGAGGGATGGAGCAAAGGGGGTACCAAAGCTGTACCCGCGTCATAACTAGCGGTCAGAATTGACTAACATCTCGATCACGGAAGCTAGGATGACGGGCCTTGCGGCTGATTTCTGATCGGCTGGACCGGATGGCAAGCGGTCCGGTGGCCAGTGGCTGACCAGAGACGGAAAGGGCCGAAGACTACGCTTCGCTGAGTTTCTTGCGGAGCGTCTGGCGAGTGATGCCGAGAATCTTGGCCGCCTCGCTCTTGTTGCCCTTCACCTGCTGCAAGACCTTGACGATGTAGGAGCGCTCGATGGCCGCGAGGGTTCTCGAGCCGGGCGTGGAATCTTCCGCCGGTCGGCCCTCGGGCGACCGTGAGAATTGCGCCGGGAGGTTGTGAGCGTCGATCGACTCGCTGCTCGAGAGGATGACCATGCGCTCGACGAGGTTCTTCAGCTCCCGCACGTTACCCGGCCACGCATGGCCCAGCAGCAGCACCTCTGTTTCGGGCGCGAAGCGCTGAACCGTCTTGTGGAAGGTGCGATTGGCCTCCATCAAAAAGTGCCGCGCCAGGGGCAGGATGTCCTCGGTCCGCTCGCGCAGCGGCGGGATCGTGATCGGGATGACGTTGAGCCGATAGAACAGATCCTCGCGGAACTTGCCCTCCCTCACCATCGTCTCGAGCGAGCGGTTCGTGGCTGCGATGACGCGGACGTCGACCTTGATATCTCGCGTGCCGCCAACGCGCTTGAACATCCGCTCTTGAAGACAGCGCAGCAGCTTGGCCTGGCTGTTGGGTGACATCTCGCCAACCTCGTCCAGGAACAACGTGCCGCGATCCGCGAGCTCCATGAGACCCTTCTTCGTCGCGCGGGCGTCGGTGAACGCGCCCTTCTCGTGGCCGAACAGCTCGCTCTCGAAGAGCGTCTCCGTAATGGCCGCGCAGTTGACCTCCATAAATGGGAAATTCCGGCGCGCGCTCTCGTAGTGCAGACCCTTGGCCACAAGCTCCTTGCCGGTGCCGCTCTCGCCGTGGATCAGGATCGTGTGTGCCTCGCTGCGTGCGAGCTGCCCGATGATGTCGCGCAGACGCCGCGTCGAATCGGACTCTCCGATGAGCTGATCCGTTTTGTACTTGCCTTCTTCGCGCTTGGTGAGCCGCGTGATCTCGCGCCGCGCCTTCACCTCGTCGAGCGCGCGGCTCACCGAGATCCGCAGCTTCTCCAGGTGCTGGAACGGCTTTTCGAGATAGTCGGTGGCGCCGGTCTTGATCGCCGCAACGGCACTCTCGATGTGGCCGAACGCGGTGATCATGATGACGGCGCTGTCCGGATGCTTGGCCTTGAGCTCGCGTACGACGTGGATCCCGTCCATGTCCGGCAGTCGTAGATCTACGAGGGACACGTCGGGCGAAAGCTCCTCCGCGAGCTCGAGGCCTTCTTTTCCGGTACCGGCGGTGTGAACTTCGACATCGTCTTGGGCGAGAACGCGGGAAACCAACGTGCGGATGTTTCGCTCGTCGTCGATGACCAGGATCGTATCCATCGTTTCTGTAATTCTAGCCGAGACGATCCTGTCAAGAATATGGCCAATCGTTCGCAAACTGGCCACGACCAGCCGCTGTGACACATATGTGCTTGATAATGTGCGGAGATAGGTCAATACAGATATACGGCACAACTATTGCATTGGGACTGACCAAAGCACCGCCCGCAATCGCGAATATACTGAGGCGCCATGGCGACCGAGCTCGAGATTCTCGAGCGCATTCAGCGGCGTGTGCTCTGGCTCTCCACGTGGATGGTGCACCACGCCAACACGCGGCCGACCGCCGACGCGCTGAAGGTCGGTGGGCACCAGGCGTCGTCGGCTTCGGTCGTGAGTCTTCTCACTGCGCTCTACTTCAAGGCGCTGCGGCCCGGCGACGTCGTTGCGACCAAAGCGCACGCGTCGCCCGCGTTCTACGCGATCCAGTTTCTCCGAGGACGCCTCGACGGCGCCCGCCTCGCGACGCTGCGCGAGTTCGGTGGCCTGCAGGCGTATCCGAGTCGACGCAAGAACCCGGATGTCGTCGACCTCTCGACCGGGTCGATGGGATTGGGCGCCGTCATGGCGACGTTCAGTGCGCTCGCGTCGCGTTACCTCGTCGATCACGGCGCCGCACGCGCGCCCGAACGCTTCATCGCGATGGTCGGCGACGCCGAGTTGGACGAGGGCAACGTCTGGGAGGCGCTCGCGGAAGAACCGCTCGGCCGACTGGGTGACGTTCTCTGGATCGTCGACGTCAACCGCCAGAGCCTGGACCGTGTCGTGCCCGACATTCGCACCCGCCAGCTCAAGGACCTCTTCGTTGCGCATGGCTGGCGCGTCTGCGAGCTTCGGTGGGGCCGCCGCCTCGAGAGCGTCTTTCGCCATCCCGGCGGCGAGCGTTTACGCCGGCGGCTCGAGACGATGCCGAGCCGTGAATACCATCGACTGCTGCGCATGCCCGCAGGTGCCGTGCGCAAGGCGCTGGTGACGAGCGCCGAGGGCGCGCTCGATGCCGACGTCGATCGCGCCCTGGCCGATTTCGGCGACGATGCGCTGTCCTCCCTCATCGCCGACGTCGGCGGTCATGACCTCGCCTCGATCCTGGACGCGCTGGACGAGGCCGGGCGCGAGCGCGGCCGACCGGCGGTGATTCTGGCGCACACGATCAAGGGGTGGGGGCTGCCGTCCGCCGCCGATCCGCTCAACCATACGATGGTCACGACGCCTGCGCAGATCGTCGAGCTGCGCGAGGCGTTCGGTATCACGCCCGGCGACGAATGGGCCGGTTTCGATCCCGCCGGCGAGGAGGGTGAGTACATACGTCGGCTGGCGCCGCTGTGGACCGCGCCGCAGCGCACGGCCGCGCCCGTCGTCCCTCGCGCGTTGGACGAGCCGTATCAGGGCGCGATGTCGACCCAGGAAGCCTTTGGCCGCGTGCTCGGCGCGCTCGCGCGCCGTCCCGAGGGCGACGCGATCGTCACCGTCTCGGCCGATGTCGCGGTGACAACGCACCTGGCGGGATGGATCAACCGCAAGGGCGTCTATGCGCTCGAGCCGAAATCCGATCCGTTCTCCGATGCGCCGCAAGCAATGGCGTGGCGGGAATCGCCGACGGGGCGCCACATCGAGCTCGGCATCGCCGAGCACAACTTGTTTTTGCTGCTCGGCGCCCTGGGCCTCACCGCAGAAGTTTCGGGGACCACGCTGCTGCCGATCGGCACGCTCTACGATCCCTTCGTGCCCCGCGGCCTCGATGCGCTCTATCACGCGCTCTATGCCGGCGCTCGTTTCGTCGTCGCCGCAACACCATCGGGCATCACGCTCTCGCCCGAGGGCGGCGCCCACCAGTCGGTGATTACGCCGTCGATCGGCGTGGCGCTGCCGGCGATCGCATACTTCGAGCCGGCCTTCGCGCGCGAGGTGGAATGGATTCTTCTCGACGGGCTCGCGGCGATTGCGGCACGCGAGGGCGACAGTTTGTACCTGCGGCTGTCGACGCGCGCGGTCGACCAGGCGCTCGCACCGCCGGCGTCCGAGGCCTATCGCCAGGCGGTGTTGCGCGGCGGCTACCGTTTGCGCGACGCCCGCGGGGAAGCGCGCTACGCGCTCGAACGTGCCGTGCACATCTTTGCCGCCGGCGTGATGGTCACCGAGGCCGTCGAGGCCGCGCGCGCGCTGGCCGGCCGCAACATCTTCGCCAATGTCTTCGTCGTTACCAGTCCCGATCGTCTCTACCGTGGCCTGCGCGCACCGCGGCCGTGGCTCGAGACGCTCGTCGGCGCGGATGAAGAGGACGTTCCCATCGTCTCCGTGCTCGATGGACACTCGCACGCGCTGGGGTTCCTCGGCAGCGCGCTGGGCGTGCCGCAGCAGGCGCTCGGCGTCGAGGACTTCGGCCAGTCCGGGGCGCGGGCGGAGCTCTATCGTCAGTATGGGATCGACGCCGACGCGATCGTCGGCGCGGCGCGCACGCTCCTCGCACTATGACTCGGCGGCATTCGCCGTGCCCTGGCCGTGTTCGGTGACTAGCGCGCCGAGGTCGCTCGCCGGCCAGCTGCTCGACGTCGTCGGGCGGCGGGTGCCTGCCTGCCGACCATGGCTGGGCGCGATCGCCGACGCCGGCGACGTTGTCGTCCTCGAGCCCGTGTTCGCCGAGGCGAGCCGACGCGTCGGTGCCGCGCCGCTCGCGCTGACCGACACGGAGCAGACCGCGCTCGCGCGCGCGGGCGTGGACTGGTCGCTTGCGGCCTGGTGCGTCGACGACGTCGTGCGCGTCGCCACGCTGTTGCTCACTGCGCAGCGCGCGCCCGCGGAGGTCGAAGGCTTCATGCTCCGACGTCGACGATACGGTGACGTGCGCCAGCGTGCCGCGCTCATGCGCGCGCTGCCTCTTCTGCCGGACGCGCGTCAGTGGCTCGCCATCGCGCTCGAGGCGCGTCGCGCCGATGTGCGCGCGGTGCTCGAGGCGCTCGCATGCGACAACCCGTATCCGGCCGCTCACTTCCACGCGCTGCATTTCGACGATCTCGTCATGGCGGCGCTCGAGGCCGATCTGCCGTTGGCGCGCATCGTCGGCCTCGGCGCACGCGTGACAGACCAGCTGGCGGCGGCGGCGGCGCGCGTAGCGGAAACACGGCGCGCGGCCGGTCGACGGCCGCCGCCGGAGCTGTGGCGGCTGTCGTGGAGCCCAGCGTGAGCCGCGCGCCGGCGACGGGCTCGGCCGCTGATTTCTTGCCCGAGCGCCGCACGCTGTCCGCACTGCGCGAGGCGGCGGCGGGTTGCCACGGCTGTCCGCTGTGGGCGCGCGGGACGCAGACGGTCTTCGGCGAAGGCCCGCGGCGTGCGCGCGTCGTGCTCGTCGGTGAGCAGCCCGGCAACGACGAGGATCTGGCTGGCAAACCGTTCGTCGGGCCCGCGGGGCGGGTGCTCGATCGCGCCCTGGAGGCGGCCGGCATCGCGCGCGACGACGTCTACGTCACCAACGTCGTGAAGCACTTCAAGTGGGAGCCCAAGGGGAAACGGCGCATCCACGCGAAGCCGAATCAGATGGAGATCTCTGCGTGTCTGCCGTGGCTCGAGGCGGAGCTGGACATCGTCAAGCCGGTGGTCGTCGTGTGCCTCGGTGCGACCGCGGCGCAGGCCCTGCTCGGTCCGAAATTCCGGGTGACGAAGCGGCGAGGCGAATGGATTCCCGCGCGCTGGGCGCCGCGTGTGATCGCGACGGTGCATCCTTCCGCGATCCTGCGCGCGCCCGACGAGGCGGCGCGCCACGCGGAGATGGACCGATTCGTGGCCGACCTCGCGCACATCCCGCCTGTCCTGGGCGTCCACGCCGCCTGACGGTGCGGGCGGTATACTCAGGTCGAGCCATGGCCACGATCACCGCGACTCGCAAATCGGCGCTCCGACGCGAGCTGGAGACGATCGTCGGATCCGGCGGTGTGCTGTCCGAGCCCGATGAGCTGCTCGTCTACGAGTCGGATGGCCTGACGCTGTTCCGCGCGCTCGCCGATTTCATCGTGTTTCCGACGTCGGCGGAGCAGGTGGCCGGGGTCGTTCGCCTCGCGAACCGCGAGGGCATCCCGTTCGTCGCGCGGGGCGCCGGCACCGGTCTGGCGGGAGGATGCCTGCCCGCGGAGGGTGGGCTCGTGATCTCGATGATGCGGATGAATCGCGTGCTCGAGATCGACTACGACAACCAGATCGCCGTCGTCGAGCCCGGGCTCGTCAACCTACACCTGTCATGGGCCGTGGGCCCGCGGGGCTTCTACTACGCGCCGGACCCGTCGAGCCAACAGGCCTGCACCATCGGCGGCAACATCGCGACGAATTCCGGCGGACCGCACACGCTCAAGTACGGCGTGACCGTCAACCACGTGCTCGGCCTCGAGGTCGTGATGCCGGACGGCGAGATCGTCTGGCTCGGCGGCAAGACCCGTGATGGCCTCGGGTACGACCTGCCGGGCGTGTTCGTCGGCTCCGAAGGCACGTTCGGCATCGCAACCAAGATCGTCGTGCGAATTCTCAAAAAGCCTGCGGCGGTGAAGACCGTGCTCGCCGTCTTCGATCGCATCGAGCAGGCGTCCGTCGCGGTCTCGGCGATCATCGCGCGCGGGCTCGTGCCGGCGGCGGTGGAGATGATCGATCAGCTCACGATCCAGGCGGTCGAGGACGCGTTCGGATGCGGTTACCCGCGCGACGCGGCGGCCGCGCTGTTGATCGAGCTCGATGGCCTCGCCGTGGGCATGGCCGCGCAGGCCGAGCGTATCGCGGCGGCGTGCCGCGAGTCCGGCGCGCGCGAGGTCCGCACGGCCGCCAATGAGTCAGAACGACAGCTCCTCTGGAAGGGACGCAAGTCCGCTTTCGGCGCCTATGGACGCGTGTCGCCTGCCTACATGGTGATGGATGGCGTGATCCCGCGCACCAGGCTGCCGTATGTGGTCGCGCGCGTGAACGAGATCGTCGCCGCACACGGCCTGCGCGTCGGCAACGTGTTCCACGCCGGCGACGGCAACCTGCATCCGAACATCCTGTACGATCCCCGCAAGCCGGGCGAAGAGGCGCGCGTGGTCGCGGCCGGCGCCGAGATCATGAGGGTGTGCGCTGAGGTCGGCGGCTCGATCTCCGGCGAGCACGGTATCGGTCTCGAAAAGGCCGATTTCATGCCCTTCATCTTCTCGGCGGCCGACCTGGCGCTGATGCAGCGGCTCAAGGACGCGTTCAATCCGCGGGGTCTGTGTAATCCCGGCAAGGTGTTCCCCACGCGAAAGTCGTGCGTCGAGACGGGGCCCGTGGCGTACCGCCCGCACGCCATCGAAACGCAGGGCCTGGCGCAGCGCTTCTAGCGCCGTCGTGTCGCTGCTCGACAAGCTGCGCGCCATCGTCGGTCCCGCCCACGTCCTGACGGGGGTCGAGTCGTCGCCCTACGTGATCGAAGGACGCACGCCCGAAGCCGCTGTCTTTCCGGGCACGGTGGACGAGGTCGCCGCCGTGGTGGCCCAGGCGGCCGAGGCGTCCATTCCCGTCGTGCCATGGGGCGGCGGCAGCGCGATCGGCGTCGGCGTGCCGCCGGCGCGCGCGGGATTGATCCTCGTCCTCCAACGGCTCGGCGCGGTCCTCGAGCACGAGCCCGGTGACCTCACGGTGACCGCGCAGGCCGGCATCACGCTCGCCAGGCTGCAGAGCGCGCTGCGCGCCCGTGGGCAGTGGCTCTCGCTCGATCCCGCCGATGCGGAATGCGCAACGCTGGGCGGCGTGCTCGCCGCGAACGCCTCGGGCCCGCGGCGCCATCTCTATGGAACGGCGCGCGACGTCCTCATCGGTGTCAGCGTGGTGACCGCGGACGGCTCACTCGTGCGCGGCGGCGGTAAGGTCGTGAAGAACGTCGCCGGCTACGATCTGCCGAAGCTCTTCATCGGCTCGTTCGGCACCCTCGGCGTCATCGTCGAGGCCAGCCTGAAGCTGCGACCGCTGCCCGACGAGGAGCGACTGGTGGCCGTTCGCTTCGAGCGGGCCGCGGAGGCCGGCGCCGCGCTCCGCGCTCTGCTGGCGAGCGATCTGATCCCAAATGCCGTCGATCTGCTCGACACCGCCTCAGCCGCGGCGCTCGGCCTGCCGTCGAATCCGGCGACGCTCGCCGTCGGATTCGACGGACTCGGCGAGCAGGTGGACTGGCAAATCGCCGAGCTCGCGGGAGTCGTGGTCCCATGCGGCGGCGCCAAGCCGACGCTGCTGTCTCCCACGACGTGGCCGCGACTGGCGTCGGCCGCGCGCGACGCATTCGACGCGCCGGCGGCGATCATGACGCTCAGCGTGCTGCCGGGTGTCGTCGTCGACACGATCGAGCTCGGCAGCGAGGCCGCGCGCAAGCGGGGGCTCGAGAGCGCGTGGTGCGCCCATGCCGGCGTCGGCCACGTGACGGCGGCGCTCCGCGCGGACGGCTCGCGGCAGGATCCGGCGCCGATCGTCGCCGTGCTCGAGGAATGGCGCGCGGTCGCGCACGCGGGGGGTGGCCACGCCTCGGTGGCGTGGGCGCCGTTGCCGGTGAAATCGGCGCTGCCGGTGTGGGACGACGCCGGCGCGGCCGGGCGACTCATGCAGCGTATCAAGGCGCAGCTCGACCCGAACAACGTGCTCAACCCGGGCCGCTTCGTCGGCGGTATCTGAATGACGCCAGCTGCGACCTCGGAAACACCCGCACCGCTCACGCTGCACGGCCTCAGCGTCGAAGGCGTGAACCAGTGCGTGCACTGCGGTCTCTGCCTCGCGTCCTGTCCCACGTTCTCGGAGCTGGGCACCGAGATGGACTCGCCGCGCGGGCGCATCTTCCTCGTGAAGTCGCTCGCCGAGGGACGCATCGGGCTGTCGGACTCCACGGTGCGTCACTTATCTCTGTGCCTCGATTGCCGCGCGTGCGAGACGGTGTGCCCCGCCGGCGTGCCCTACGGCCGGCTGATCGAGGCCGCCAAAGCCGAGATCGAGCGCCAGCGGCCCGGCGGGTGGCTGCGGCGTGCATTTCGCTGGCTGAACTTCGGCGTTCTCCTCGGCCGCCCACGGGCACTGGTGCTGGCCGCCGCGGGTCTCCGCGCCTATCAGATGACAGGGCTGCAGACGCTCGTACGCAAGAGCGGCATCCTCGGTCTGTTGCCGGGAACGCTGCCGGCGTGGGACGCGCTGTTGCCTCGATTGCCGGCGGCGGCGGCGCGCGCGCGGTTGCCGACGCTGACGCCGGCGGAAGGCCCTCGCCGCGGGCGCGTGGCGATGCTCACCGGCTGCGTGCAATCGGTGGTCTTCGGCTCGCACAATCGTGCGACCGTGCGCGTGCTGGCCAAGAACGGCTGGGAGGTCGTGGCGCCGCCGGGACAGGGCTGCTGCGGCGCGCTCAATGCGCACGGCGGCGACCACGCACGCGCGCTCGACATGGCACGGCGCACGATCGAGTCGTTCGAGGGCGAGCGCGTCGATGCCGTCGTCGTGAACACGTCGGGATGCGGCGCGCACATGAAAGCCTATGGTGCGCTGCTCGCCGGCGATGCCGCGTGGACCGAGCGGGCGCGCCGCTTCTCCGCGAGCGTGCGTGACATCAGCGAGCTGCTCGCCGGCACGCCGCTCCGCGGGCCGCTGCGTCCGATCCCGATGACCGTCACCTATCACGATCCGTGTCACGTCGTGCACGGTCAGAAGATTCGGAGCGCGCCGCGCACGCTGCTCGCGCAGATCCCGGGGCTGCGCGTCGTCGAGCTGGCGGAGTCGGATTGGTGCTGCGGGTCGGCGGGGATTTACAACCTCACCGAGCCCGAGATGGCAGGACGGCTGCTGCGCCGTAAGGTGCGCCACGTGCTCGCCACCGGCGCGACCGCGCTCGTCACCGCCAACCCCGGATGCATCCTGCAGATCCAGCAAGGGTTGCGGCAGGCGGGTTCGACGATCGAGGTGCTCCACCTCGTCGAGATCCTGGACCGGGCATACCCGTGAGCACGCCGGACGCCACGCCGCGTGAGCACAGGGCGACGGCGCCGAAGACGGTCGGCTGTTTCGTCCTGACCGTCTCCGACACCAAGACCGCCGACACGGACACCAGCGGCACAGTGATCCGGGAGCTGCTCACCGCGGCCGGCCACCGCGTCGTGGAGTCGCGGATCGTGCGTGATGAGCCCAGGGACGTCGCGCGCATCGTGCGGCAGGCGTGCGCGCGCGAGGACGTGCAGGCCGTGGTCCTCACCGGCGGTACCGGGATCACGTCGCGCGACTCGACGTTCGAAGCTGTGGAGGCGCTCCTCGACAAGCGTCTGCCCGGCTTCGGCGAGCTCTTCCGCATGCTGTCGTTCCAGGAAATCGGCGCCGCGGCCATGATGAGTCGCGCACAGATGGGACTGCACGCGCGCCGCATCGTCGTCTCATTGCCCGGATCCCCGAACGCCTGCCGGCTGGCCCTGGAAAAGCTCCTGATTCCGGAACTCGGCCACCTGCTCCGCGAGGCGAGTCGCTAGCCGCGCTATACTGCAGAGACGCGACTCTAGGGAGGTTGCCCACCATGGCCGCACGCGTCCGCGCCATCCTCGCCCCGCTGATTCTCGTCACGGTGTTGCCGCTCGGTTGTGCGGGCCCGACGAGCACGGACCAGACGAAGCTCTGGCAGGAGGCGCCGGCGGCGGCCGCGGCGCCCGAGCTCACACGCTTCAACGATTTGCTCGCCGACCTGGCGGAGCGTCTGAAGCCGGCGCTCGTGCATGTGCGCGTTCGTCGCGGAGGTTCGGCGCCGAAGGATGACGACACGCCGGGTGAGCCGCGGCGCTCGACCGGCTCGGGCTTCGTGATCGACTCGAGCGGTCTCATCGTGACCAACGCTCACGTCGTCGAGCAAGCCGAGTGGATCCAGGTGCGCCTCGCGGACGGTCGCCGGTTCAACGGCCGCACCGTGGGGTTCGACAGCCGGGTCGACCTCGCCCTCGTGCGGATCGACGCGACAGGGCTGCCGGTCCTTCCGCTCGGCGATTCGAACCGCATGCGCGTCGGCGAGTTCGTGTTGGCGCTCGGTCACCCGTTCGGCCTCGAGCAGTCCGTGTCGCTCGGGATCGTGAGCCGCAAGGGCGCGCCGCTCACGGTGGCCGCCCCCGGCTTCGACTTCATCCAGACGGACGCGGCAATCAACCCCGGTAACTCGGGCGGGCCCCTGGTGAACATGTCTGGGCAGGTGATCGGCGTCAACAGCATGGCGGCGCGTAACGGCTCGATTGGATTTGCGATCCCCTCGAATCTCGTGAAGCTGCTCGTGCCGCAGTTGGCGTCCAAGGGCAAAGTCGAGTGGGGCTGGCTCGGCGTGTCGATCGCGGAGGTGACCGACGAGGACGTCCCGCGGCTCAAGCTGCGCGATGCGCGCGGCGTGCTCGTCCGCGGTGTGATGCCCGGCGAGCCGGCGGCGATGGGGGGCGTGAAGGCCGACGACGTGCTGGTCGCCGTCGACGGCACACCGCTCGAGAGTCCTCGCGACCTCCAGCGCGTCGTCTCGTCGACGCCCGTGGGCAAGCGGGTGCGCGTGGTGTTGCTGCGCGAGGGGCGCGAGACCGAGGTCGAGGTGACCATCGGGCTCTACAAGGAGCGCGAGGCCCGCGAGCGAGACGTGGCGCCGAAACCGACGGAGAAGGACGCGCCCCAAGGACCGCGGCAGGAAGCTCCGAAGGACAAATGATTCAGGCGCGGGCGCGCGGCGCCGCCAGCGCCGCGAGCGTCGCGCGCGCCCACGTCCCGTCCAACGCCGGCACCGGCGCATAGCGCACCGACCCGGTGATGTGCACGCCACCTTCCCAGTCCGCCGGCGTGTCCTCCAGGACGTCCTCGACCGCGAGCAGGAAATAACCCAGGGCATCGGCGCCCGCGACGTCGAGCGGTCCATCGACGACGCGCGTCTTGACGTACACGACCGCGTCGGACTCCACGATCAACAGCGTGGCGGCCGCGCGCTCGACCAGGTTGCGCGCGCTCGCCGAGCGCGCCTGGATCACGAGCCCCAGCGTGCCAGAATCGTAGGCCCGCACCTCCAGGTAGCTGAGCAGCATGGGATGGGGGCGACCCTCTTCGTCCACCGTGACCAACGGCAGCGCGACGCCGAGCCGACTCTCGAGGTCACGCTGCGAGAGGCGTTCGACGAGCGCCGGGGGCAGGCGGCGACCGAGCGAGTGCGCCATGGTGCGCAGCGTAGCATCGTCGCCGAGAAGACACTTCGGCCGTGCCGACCCGGCCAGGGCGGCACGGGGCATACCGTTGCCCGCTCCAACTGTTCGAATCTTATGCCGTCGCCTCGTGGTCCTGGCCTTGCACTTGTGGCGCAGCACGGCCCATATCGGGCCGGGCTCGAAGGCTGGGGGGACGGCCTGATGGAACGCCTGCAGTGGTGGCTGCTCCTGTTGTCCGCCGTGATGTTTTCGATGTCGGGATGCGCCAGCGTGCGGGAGTGGTGTCGTGAAGGGGCGCCTGGCCGGGCTCCATGCTCGATGCTATATGCGTCCGGCCACCACATGGCCTTCTCCATGAAGAGCCACAAGACCGAGGCGAGCATCACGGAGGCCGACAGACAAGCCGCGGCGCGCGAGGGCTGGTGGGGTCGGGTCGTGCCGCCGCAAGACAAGGCAACGATCGCGTCGGCGTCTGCGCCGACGCCCGTCGACAAGGGTGCTCCGGACGACGTGCCGGTTTCCGCCGATGGCGGCAAGCGCGTCGCGGTCAACCGCTCGTCCGAGCAGCGAGACTCGCGCACGTCCGACCAGATCTCCAGCGAGCTGGCCGACATGACGGGCCGATGGCGCGGCCAGTGGTCGGCGAACGGTGCCTGGGGCGAGCGTCGCGAGGCTGACGCGGAGATGCTCTTCGTTCAGACCGGCAACAAGGGAACAGGACACATGAGGCTCGCCAACACGGTGGCCGCGGTCGGCGTGCCGGAAGTCGTGCGGTACCTCGGAGCGCTCGGCACGCCGATGAGCTTGCGCGTGTCTCGTGGCGAGGTGATCGCACGCTACGAGAACGGTCCGGCGGTTGTCGTGCGGTTCAAGCGCGTCGGTGACCGGCTCTACGGCCGCATCGACAACTCGCCGTCGTTCCTGCTCGTCCTCGATCGCCAGTAAGCCGCGCATCGCGGCCCGCTGGGTCTCCGCGCGCGACCGACGTCGCGCGCGGAGACTCACTCGACACAGTGCTCGCTCGGTCTAGCCTCCGGCGCGCGCCGGTTCCGGGGCTCCTGCGGTCGCCGCGTGGCCATTCGGCGTCGCGGCGCAGGCGTCGCCCCCCGCGCGGTGGATCGACAGATCGGTGATCTTCGGCGCGGTGCCGCACAGCGGACAGTTCGGATCCCGCCGCAGCCGCACCTCGCGGAACCGCATGCCGAGCGCGTCGTACGTGAGGAGCCGACCGATCAGCGGCTCACCGATCCCGAGCAGCAGCTTGACGGCTTCCGTCGCCTGCACCAGCCCAACCACTCCTGGGAGCACGCCCAGGACGCCGGCCTCGCTTCAGCTGGGGACCAGGCCTGCAGGCGGCGGTGACGGATAGAGGCAGCGATAGCACGGGCCTTCGTTCGGCGCGAAAACGGTGGCCATGCCCTCGAACTGGAAAATCGAGCCGTGCACGTTGGTCTTGCCGCCGAGATAGCACGCGTCGTTGACCAGATAGCGCGTCTCGAAGTTGTCCGAGCCATCGACGACGAGGTCGTAGTCACGGATGACGTCCATCACGTTGTCGACGGTGATGCGCATCGGCAGGGGGATGACGTTGATGTCGGGATTGAGGGCTTTCAGCGTGCGCGTGCCCGACTCGACCTTGGGCTTGCCGATGTCGGCGGTGGTGTGCAGCACCTGCCGCTGAAGGTTGGTGATGTCGACCACGTCGCCGTCCATGAGACCGAGCGTGCCGACGCCCGCGGCGGCCAGGTACAGCGCTGTCGGTGAGCCGAGGCCGCCGGCGCCGATCAATAGAACGCGACTTCGCAGGAGCTTGCGCTGTCCCTTGTCGCCGACCTGCGGCAGCAGGAAATGGCGGCTGTAGCGCTGGATCTGGTCGGGCGTCATCGCGACGTCCTTCACGACCGGCAGCCCGCTCTGCGCCCACTTCTGGTAGCCGCCCGCGAGGTTGATGACGTGCTGGTAGCCGAGCTCCTTCAGCTGCTTCGCCGCGAGCACGGAGCGCAGTCCCGTCTGACAGTAGAGGACGACCGGCGTCGACGGATCGCTCACCGCGCCGCCGATACGGAATTCGAGGAAGCCACGACTGATGTTCGTGGCGGCCTCGATGTGGCCGTCGCGGTATTCGTCCGGATCGCGCACGTCGATGACGACGGGCGGTGTGTCGGACTTGAGGCGCCGCTGGAGGTCCTCGGGCCCTTCTTCGGGCACGACTTGCCGGGCCTCGGCGAGCATTTCCCTCAGTGTTTTCATGGAGGTGATGTTACCCCTATTTACCCTGTGACGCCTGCTATACTCGCAGAGATTCATGGCGAGTCCGACGACGAAAGGCATCATTCTGGCCGGCGGCTCGGGCACCCGCCTCTATCCCGTGACGCTTGCGCTCAGCAAACAGCTCGTCCCGATCTACAACAAGCCGATGGTGTACTACCCGCTCTCGACGCTCATGCTGGCCGGCATCCGCAACGTGCTCGTGATCTCCACTCCGCAAGACACCGAGGGGTTCCGTCGCCTGCTCGGTGACGGCCGGCATCTGGGCCTGACCATCGACTACGCCGTGCAGCCGAGCCCCGATGGTCTCGCGCAGGCGTTTGTGATCGGTCGCGAGTTCATCGGTGACGGGCGCGTCGCGCTGGCGCTCGGCGACAACGTGTTCTATGGCCACGGCTTCACCGATTCGATCCAGCGCGCGGCGGCGCGCGCGCACGGCGCGACGGTGTTCGCCTACTGGGTGCGCGACCCCCAGCGGTACGGCGTGGTGGAGTTCGACGACGCCGGGCACGCGGTGGGCCTCGAAGAAAAGCCGGCCAAGCCGCGCTCGTCGTGGGCGGTGACCGGCCTCTACTTTTACGACAACCGCGTGGTCGACATCGCGGCGGCGCTCGAGCCGTCGGACCGCGGTGAGCTCGAGATCACCGACGTCAACCTCGCCTATCTCCGCACGGGCGCGCTGCACGTCGAGCGCCTGGGGCGCGGCATCGCGTGGCTCGACACGGGAACGCACGAGGCGCTGCTGCAGGCGTCGAGCTTCATCCAGACGCTGGAGGAGCGGCAGGGACTGATGGTCGCGTGCGTCGAGGAGATCGCGTTTCGGATGGGCTATATCACCGCGACCGACGTGTTGCGCATCGCCGAGCCGATGCGCAGCAACTCGTACGGCGACTATTTGCGCCGGCTCATCGACGACGCCTGAGACGACGGCGATGCCTGATTTGCGGCTGACGACGGCGATGCCCGATTCGCCGCTGGCGTGACGATGGAATTCTCGCCCGACGCCAAGCGCGCGTTCCACGTGCAGACGTACGGCGGCGCACCCGCCATCGACGGCGTCCGTGTGATCGAGCTGACTCGGCACCTCGACGACGGCGGGGCGATGACCGAGCTGGCGCGCCTCACCGAGGGACGCGCCGCCGGCCTGGGCGACTTCACCGTGCGCCAGGTCAACTACAGCGAGATCACGCCGCGAACGATCAAGGCATTTCACCTTCATACGCGCCAGACCGACGTGTGGTTCGTCCCGCCTTCGGATCGCATGCTGGCCGTGCTGCTCGACGTCCGCAAAGGCTCGCACACCGAGGGCGTCCGGCAACGCGTCGTGCTGGGCAACGGCGCCTCCCGGCTGCTCCTGATCCCGCCCGGCGTCGCTCACGGTGTCCGCAATCTCGCGGAGCGTCTCGGGCGCATTCTGTATTTCACCGATGCGCACTTCTCTCCCGACCCGACCACGGGCGACGAGGGTCGGCTGCCGTGGGACTTCGCCGGCGCCGAGGTCTGGGAAGTGGCGCGCGGATGAGGGAGGGCGCCGCGGCCTCGCGGCCCTCGCTACAATGAAGCTCGTGGTGACGGGCGGCGCGGGCTTCATCGGGAGCAATTTCGTTCGCCACGTGCTGCGCGAGCATCCCGACGATCGCGTCGTCAACCTCGACAAGCTGACGTACGCAGGGAATCCCGCCAACCTCGCCGACATGGCGCGCGACCCGCGCTACGCGTTCGTGCAGGGCGACATCTGCGACGCGGCACTCGTTCGCGACCTCGTGCGGGGCGTCGACGCCGTCGTGAACTTCGCCGCGGAGTCGCACGTCGACCGCTCTCTCGTCGAGCCGGACGCCTTCCTCCGCACCGACGTGTTCGGCGTGTTCACGTTGTTGGAGGCCGTGCGCGAGCTCAAGGTTCCGCGCTTCCTGCACATCAGCACCGACGAGGTCTACGGCAGCGTGGCGCAGGGCTCGTCCAGCGAGGCCGACCCGCTGCGCCCGTCGAATCCGTATTCGGCCTCCAAGGCGGGCGGCGACCTGCTCGCGCTGTCGTACTGGCGCACGCACGGCGTGCCGGTCGTGGTCACGCGCTCCTCGAACAACTTCGGGCCATACCAGTATCCCGAGAAGGTCGTGCCGCTCTTCATCACCAATGCGCTCGACGACCAGCCGCTTCCTCTCTACGGCGACGGCCGCAACGTTCGCGACTGGCTCTACGTGCTCGACAACTGCGCCGCCATCGATCTCGTCCTGCGTCGAGGCCGTGACGGCGAGGTGTACAACATCGGCGGCGGCCACGAGATCGAGAACCTCGTCCTCACCCAGGAGATCCTGAGACTCACCGGCAAGCCGGACACACTCATCCGTCGGGTGACCGACCGCCCCGGGCACGATCGCCGGTACTCGGTGGATTCGGCGAAGATCGGCCGGCTCGGCTGGGCCCCGCGGCATCCGTTCGCCGCCGCGCTCGAGACGACGGTGCGCTGGTATCGTGAGCACGAGACGTGGTGGCGTCCGCTGAAGTCCGGTGAGTTCCGCGCCTGGTACGAGCGCCAGTATGCGAACCGGTGAACGCCGCGTGATGCGACGTCTGCGCGCGGCCGCGCTCGTGGCGACGTTGCTCGGGCTGCCGTTGTCGGTCGTCTCGCCGCCGGCGCTGGCCGTGCCGCGGCCGGCGCCGCCGCGGCTGGCGCCCAACTCCGTCTCGCCGGTGCCGTCGTACGTGCGGCGCGTCGAGCCGGCCGTCGTCGGCCTGCGCGTGAAGGCGCGCGCCGACGCGCCGTCGTCGCAGCGCCTCGGCGCTCGGCGCGCCGGCAGCGCCGTCATCTTCGACGCGCGCGGCTACGCCGTGACGGTGACCTATCTCGTCGTCGACGCCGAGAGCATCGAGGCGCAGCTGCGTGACGGGCGTCTTGTGCGCGCCGAGATCGCCGGCGTGGATCTCGAATCGGGACTCGCGGTCGTGCGCCTCGCAGGCAACGGACCGTGGCCGGTCGCGAGCCTCGGCGATTCCCGCGATCTGCTGGCGGGCGCGCGCACCGGCACCGTCGCCGTCGACGAGGACGACGATCTCGTCCACGCCGCCAGCACGATCGAGGGGGTGCGCCGTTTCTCGGCCTCCTGGGAGTACATGCTCGAGCGCGCCTTCATCGTGACGCCCGCGATCTCGTCGTGGGGCGGCAGCGCGCTCGTGGACGAGCACGGACGTCTGGTCGGCATCGTCTCGCTGCGATTGGGTGACGCGCCGCACGTCAATCTCGCCATCCCGCTCGAGACATTTGTGCCCGTCAAGGATGAGCTGATCGCCGCCGGCCGTGTCGCAAGCCGGCGGCCGCGACCGTGGCTGGGGCTGCTCACGATCGGAGGCGCCGACGGCATCGTGGTCGACGGGTTCAACGAGGCCGGGCCCGCGCGGGCCGCGGGATTCCAGCGCGGCGACCGGATCGTGGGGGTGGACGGCGTGCGTGTGGCGACCCAGGAAGAGTTCTACGAGCGTCTGTGGCGGCGCCGCGCCGGCGACACCATCGACGTGGCCGTGCGCCGCGGCGCCGCCGAGCGTGTCATCTCCGTGCGCTCGGTGGACCGCTATACGCTCTACCGCTCCACATCCCGCTGAGCGCGGTACCCTCATTGGTATGAAAGGCGCCGCCGACACGTACGAGGGCCGGGGGCTCATCGCGGATCCGATCCATCGATACATCCTCTATACGCGGCCCGGCGGCATTCCCGGCGAGGCGACGGAGCAGGACGTCATCGACACGCCGTGGGCGCAGCGGCTCCGGCGCATCCCGCAGCTGCAGTCGGCGCGCTGGGTGTTTCCCGCCGCCGAGCACAGCCGCTTTCAGCACTCGCTGGGCGCCATGCACCTGTCCGGGCGGCTGGCGCAGCAGCTGTATCCGTCGCTGCGCGCGGTCTTCGAGGCCGACGCTCCGTCGGCCGCGCTGCTCGAGGAGCTGCTCCGCATGGCCGGTCTGCTGCACGACATCGGTCACGGCCCTTTCGGCCACTTTTTCGACGACAACTTCCTCATCGACTATGGGCTGACGCACGAGCTGGTCGGCCAGCGCATCATCCGCGAGGAGCTCGGCGACGTCCTGCGCTCGCTGCGGCGAAGCCCGAGCGGCGCATTCAACGCCGACGAGGCGATCGACCCCGAGTGGATCTGCTACCTCATGGGCAAGTCGTACACGGAGCCGCTCCCGCATCATCCGAAGTGGCTCAAGTTCCTCAAGCCGCTGCTGTCGGGCGTCTTCACCGCGGACAACATGGACTACGTGCTGCGCGACGCCTACATGTGCGGGGTCGCGGTGGGGCCGATCGACATCGAGCGCATCATCTATTACTCCTTCTTTTCGGAGAAGGGTCTCACGCTCGACCGCGGCGGGCTGCAGGCGTTCATCATGTTCCTGAACGCCCGGTTTTACATGTACACCAACGTCTACTACCACCGCACCACACGCGGGATCGACCTGCATCTCAAGGAGATCTTCAACGAGACGATGCAGATCGCGTTTGGATTCGACCTGCGGCAAGCGCTGCACCCCTATCTGCACCTCACGGAGTGGACGCTGCTCGAGGAGGTCGGGCGCTGGCACGACACGCCGGACGGCGATGCGCGCGCAAAGGACAAGAAGCGTCTGGGCGCCGAATGGCGGCATATCCTCGATCGCAAGCTGAAGTGGCGGATGGCCGGCGAAGAGATCCTCGACCAGTTCGAGGTGCGCAAGGGGCAGAGCTTCCTCGAGCCCAACGAGGTCGTGCGCCGGGTCAAGGCGTTTCTGCCGGCCTCGCTGCGCGACTTCGACTTCCGCATCGACATGGCCCAGCAGGACCCGCGCCCGCTGAACCCGTTGCAGATGGGCGACCGGCAGATCTACGTCTATGACTCGTTCACCAAGCGCGTGTCGCAGGAGCCGTTGACCGAGCTGCTCAAGTACCTGCCGGGCAAGGTCGCGCAATGCCGCATCTTCGCGATGAGTCACGAGCACGACGCGGAGCTCGCCACCGCGCTCAAGCGCGCGCTCAACGAAGAGCCGTCGGCGATCGTCACGAATGTCTGAGGGCCTTCACGAGGCCCTGACCCCTCGCGAAGTCGCCGCGTGCCTCGAGGCCGCGATAACCACCCTGCGCGCGGAGCTCGGCGGGCTGCCCGAGCGCGTGGTCGCCTGGCATCCGGCGGCGGGGGAGTGGTGCGCCAAGGAGGTCGTCGGTCATCTCATCGAGGCCGAGCGCCGAGGATTCGCCGGGCGCATCCGCATCATTCTTGATGCGGACCGTCCGGCGCTGCAGGGGTGGGATCAGACCGAGGTCGCGCGGGCGCGGCGCGATTGCGAGCGTCCGATCGCCGCGCTGCTGGACGAGCTGGCCGCTCTGCGGCGGGACAGCGCGACGCTCGTGCGCGCTCTGACCGCGTCGGATCTCGACCGCGCCGGCCAGCACCCGAAGGTCGGGCTCCTGCGCGTGCGCGATCTCCTTCAAGAATGGGTGCATCACGACCGCAACCACATTCGCCAGGCGCTCGCCAACGTGCAGGCGTACGTGTGGCCCGCGATGGGCAACAGCCAGAAGTTCTCCGGCGACTGATCAGCCGGCGCGGTAACGCGTCGGGTCGGCGACGCCCGCGTGCTCGAAGCCCCGGCGCCGTAGCACACACGCGTCGCAACGGCCGCAGGCGGCGCCGTCGGGCGTGGGATCGTAGCAGGACAGCGTCAGGCCAAAATCGACGCCGAGGGCGACACCCTCGGCGACGATCTCCGCCTTCGTCAGGTGGATCAGCGGCGTGTGGATCTTCAGCTTCTGTCCACCTTCCACGCAGGCCTTCGTCGCCAGATTCGCCATCCGCTCGAAAGCGCCGACGTACTCGGGCCGGCAGTCCGGATAACCCGAATAGTCGAGCGCGTTGACGCCGATGAAGATGTCCTGCGCGCCCAGCACCTCCGCCCATGCGAGGGCATAGGAGAGAAAGATCGTGTTGCGGGCCGGCACGTAGGTGACCGGAATGCTTTTGCCGATCTCCGCCGTGGAGCGGTCTTTCGGCACGTCGATGTCGGCGGTGAGCGCGGAGCCGCCGAACGCGCGGAGATCGACGTCGACGATCTCGTGGCGCACGGCGCCGAGCGCCCGCGCGACGCGCCGTGCCGCCTCGACCTCGACGGCGTGGCGCTGCCCGTAGCGAAACGTGAGCGCGTAGGTCTCGAAACCGCGCTCGCGCGCGACGGCCAGCGTGGTCGTCGAATCCACGCCGCCGCTCAGGAGGACCACCGCTCGCTGCATCACGGCCAGTGTATTATCGAAACGCCATGAGCTGGCGATTCGTCTCGTGCGCGGCGCTGTTCGTCACGTGTCTGCTCACCGCGAACACGATCGCCGCGAAGCTCATCGTCGTGGGTGGAGTCGTGCTCACGGCCGGCATCGTGATCTTTCCGGTCTCTTACGTCATCGGCGACGTGCTCACCGAGGTGTGGGGCTACGGGGCGGCCCGCCGAGTGATCTGGCTCGGCTTCGCCTGCAATGCGCTGATGGTGGCCGCGATCTGGCTCGGTGGCCAGCTGCCGCCGGCGCCGTTCTGGACCGGCGACGCAGCGTATGCCGAGATTCTCGGCCAGACACCGCGGATCGTGGCGGCGTCCTTCGTCGCCTATCTCGTCGGCGAGTTCGCGAACTCCTTCGTGCTCGCCAAGCTCAAGATCGCCACCCGCGGGCGATGGCTCTGGCTCCGAACGATCGGCTCGACGGTGGTCGGGCAGGCGCTCGACAGCGGCGTGTTCGTCACCCTGGCGTTCGTGGGCATGGTGCCGATCGGTGTGCTCGCGCAGATCATCGCGGGGCAATGGGTCTTCAAGGTCCTCTACGAGGCGGCGGCCACGCCGCTCACCTACGCGGCCGTCGCCTGGCTCAAGGCGCGCGAGGGCGTCGACACGTACGATCACGAGACCGACTTCAATCCCGTGCGGCTCTGACGAGGGGTCATCATGGAGAAGTTTCGCGGCGTCGACTACTACGGCATCGAGACGCTCCTCTCCGAGGACGAGCGCATGATTCGCGACGCCGTGCGCGACTGGGTGGAAGCCGAGTTCGTGCCGATCGTCGCCGAGCATCATCGCGCCGGCACGTTTCCTGTCGCGCTGATTCCCAAGCTCGGCGAGCTCGGCGTCTTCGGCGCCACGCTCAAGGGCTACGGCTGCGCCGGGCTCAGCAACGTGGCCTACGGCCTCATCATGCAGGAGCTGGAGCGCGGCGACTCCGGGCTGCGCTCGTGCGCCTCTGTGCAGAGCGGGCTCGTCATGTACCCGATCTACGCCTACGGCAGCGATGCGCAGAAGGACGCGTGGCTGCCGCGTCTGGCCACCGGCGAGAAGATCGGCTGCTTCGGTCTCACCGAGCCGGACCACGGCTCCGACCCGGGCGGGATGAAGACGCGCGCCGTTCGCAAGGGCGACGCCTGGATCGTCAACGGCACCAAGCTCTGGATCACCAATGGCTCGATCGCCGACGTGGCCGTGGTGTGGGCCAAGGCCGAGGACGGCGAGATCCACGGCTTCCTCGTCGAGCAAGGCACTCCTGGCTTCTCGACGCTCGACATCCACGGCAAGTTCTCGATGCGCGCGTCGATCACGTCGGAGCTGGCCTTCCAGGACTGCCGCATCCCGCTCGACAACATCCTGCCCAACGTCAAGGGGCTGCGCGGCCCGCTCGGCTGTCTGAGCCAGGCGCGCTACGGCATTGCGTGGGGCGCGATCGGCGCGCTCATGGCGTGCTACGACTGGGCGCTACAGTACGCCCAGCAGCGCGTGCAGTTCGGCAAGCCGATCGGCTCCTTCCAGCTCGTGCAGCAGAAGCTCGTCTGGATGCTGAACGAGATCACGAAGGCGCAGCTGCTGGCGCTGCAGCTCGGTCGCCTCAAGGATGCCGGCACGGTGCGGCCGCAGCAGATCTCGCTCGCGAAGATGAACAACGTCCAGGTCGCGCTCGACGGCGCGCGCATGGCCCGCGACATCCTCGGGGCGTCCGGCATCGTGGACGAGCACCCGATCATCCGTCACATGATGAACCTCGAGACGGTGAACACGTACGAAGGCACCCACGACATTCACACGCTCATCGTGGGCCGCGACGTGACGGGACTGGACGCGTTCGGGGCGGCCTGACGGGGCGGTTAGACCTCGCCGCTCTTCGAGGCGATCTCGCGCACGACCGCGTTGATCTTGCTCACGGCGGCGGTGATGCGCTCGGCCGCCTCGCTCGTGGCATCGCCCGGTGCCTTCATCTCGAGGAGCTGCGCGCTGGCCATGATGACTGCCAGCGGGTTGTTGATGCGGTCGCCGAGGAACTCGCCGAGCTCCTTGAGCAGCGCCAGCTGAGCCGCCTCCACCCGGCGATCGGTGCGCTCGGCGAGCGTCTGGCGTTCCTGGTCCAGCCGCGACAGGACAGAATCGAGCGCGCGCTTGCTCTCCGCGACCAGCTCGCGCACGTCTTCCGTGCCCGCGCCCTGCAGCGAGTCGAGGACCACCTGGTGATAGCGGCGCGCGAAATCGACGTCGTCGAGCAGGCGTCCGAGGGTCGCGTCATACTCCGCGCGGACGTGGCGGTCGACGAGCCGCTCGAGCTCTTTGGCCATCTGCTGCGGCGTGATGTCCTTGGCATCGAGATAGGCGGTGGCGCCGACGTCGCGGCCGAGGTCGCGGGCGGGTCCGCCGATGAACACGCTGCTGTAGAAGATGAAGGGCAGCCGCTCCCAGCGCCCGTCCCGGCGGAGAGCGCGGCAGAGCTGAAAGCCGTCGAGCTTCGGCATGCGCACGTCGGAAACGACGGCATCCACGCGTTCACGTTCGAGGGTCGCCAGCGCGGCTTCGCCGTCGGGGGCGGTGAGGACTTCGTGCCCGGCGTGCCCGAAGATGGCCGTGAGCATCCGCCGGTGTGGTGAGGAATCGTCGACGACGAGGATCCGCATCCCCATCCCCATCCTATTCGCTTCGCAGGGTGGGGTCCAGCAAGTCACGCAGCCAGTCGCCGCTGCGGCTCACGACGAGCGAGGTGAGGAGAAGCACACAGCCGGGAAAGACCGAGATCCACCACGCCGAGTCGAGGTACTCGCGGCCTTCCTGGATCATTCCGCCCCAGGACGGCGTCGGTGGCTGGATGCCGAGGCCGAGGAACGAGAGGGTCGCCTCCAGGACGATGGCCCGCGCCAGCTGCAGCGTCGCGATCACGACCAGCGTGGAGAGCACGTTGGGCAGGATGTGGCGGCCCACGATGCGTGGCACGGCGCCGCCGAGCGCGTGGATGGCGTCCACGAACTCGCGCCCTCTGAGCACGAGGACCTGCGAGCGCAGCACGCGCGCGTAATCCACCCAGCCCGAGAGCCCGATCACCACGACAAGGGTCGGAAAGCTCGGCCCGAGCACACCGATGATGCCGATGGCCAGGAGGACGAACGGGAAGGCCAGCTGCGCATCAGCGACGGTCATGATCACCGTGTCTGTCCAGCCGCCGCGATAGCCGGCCAGGATCCCCAGCGCGGCGCCGACGAGGCTGCCGACGACGACGGCCGCGAAGCCGACGACGAGCGACACCCGCGCGCCGTAGATCGTGCGCGACAACACGTCGCGGCCGAGGTGATCGGTGCCCAGCGGATGCGCCAGCCCATCGGCGCCGGCGAGCGTAGGCCCGGCGAGCCGGACACGCAGAGACTGACGCACGGGATCGTGGGGCGCGATCCAGGGCGCCGTGATCGCCATCAGCGCCAGCAGCACCACGAACGCCAGGCCGGCCGCCACCAGACGGCGCGTGCGCCGCGCCACGCGCCCTCCACGCGCCTCCGCGACGGGCAGCGCGTCAGCGGGGACGGATGCGGGGATCGAGGAAGCCATACGCGATCTCGATGGCGAAGTTGATGACGATGAAGACCAGCGCGGAGAGGAACACGACACACTGCACGATCGGATAGTCGCGGTTGTAAATCGAATGAATGGCGAGCCGTCCGAGTCCCGGCCAGGCGAAGACGGTCTCCGTGACGACGGAGGCGCCTAAAAGCGTGCCGAGCTGCAGCCCGGTGATCGTCAGGACGGGGATCGCCGCGTTGCGGAAGGCGTGCTTGGCGACCACCCGCCACTCCCGCAGGCCCTTGGCCCGCGCCGTGCGCACGTAGTCCTGTCGCAGCACTTCGAGCAGGGCCGAGCGCGTCAGACGCGCGATGGAGGCCATCGAGAAGGCGCCGAGGGTCAGGGCGGGCAGAACGATGTGGGTCCAGTCGCCGCGTCCAGAGGTCGGCAGCAGACCGGCCTTCAGCGACAGCAGGAGAATGAACAGGATGCCGAGGAAGAACGTCGGCGCGGACTGCCCGATGAGCGCCACCGCCATCGCCGCGTGGTCGATGGCGGTGTTGCGCCGCACCGCGGAGACGACGCCCACCGGCACGGCGACGAGCACGGCCAGCGCGAAGGCCGTCAGCCCGAGCTGGACCGTGGCCGGCAGGTAATCGAGCGCGACGCGCATGGCCGGCAGCCGGAAGTGGATCGATCGTCCGAAATCACCCTGCACGACGTGGCCGAGAAAGACGGCGTACTGCACCGGCAGTGGCCGGTCGGTGCCGAGCTCCCTGGCGACCCGCGCGTACTCACTCCGCGGCGCGTCCGGCGGCAAGAGCAGGGGCACCGGATCGCCGGAAAGCCGCATGACGACGAAGACGACCGTCGAGACGAGCCACACCGCGATCAGCGCGCGAATGAGGCGGGCGGTGAGGAAGACGGCGAGCGCACGCATGCGCGGCGCCGGCCGGGGCTGTCGGCCCCGGCCGGCCGGCCCCTAGGCGCGGCGGAACTTGAACGCGAAGGGCCGGATCTCCAGCGCCTGATTGGGGTTCGGCATCCACTCGACGAACTTCTGCAGCCCGTAGTCCTCGTAGGGCTGGATGATCGGGATCCAGGGCAGATGCTCGAGGAAGATCTTCGTCATCTCCTTGTAGGCTTGCCCGCGGAATTTCTCGTCAACCGAAAAACGCGCCGCGTCGCCCAGCTCGTCGAACCGCGCGTGGCGCCAGTAGTCCTGAGGACCGCCCGGCGAGAGCAGCCGCCAGAACATTCCATCGGGGTCGCTCAGCGTGGACGTCGGATCCGACCACCACAACCCCTTGAACGTCCTGTCGCGGTTCTTCTGCGCCCGCACCGAGTACTCGAGGACTTCCACCTTCGCGTTGACGCCGATGTCGCGCCACATCGCCACGATCGCCTCCGACATCGGCTTGTCGTTGGCGGTGTAGCCGACGGTCGTCTCGACGACGATCTCCTCGCCCTTGTACCCGGACTTCTTCAGCCGATCGCGTGCTTCCTTCGGGTCGTACTTGAACGGCGGCAGCGAGGCGTCGTAGTGGTTGTCGCCCTTGGCGATCTGTGAGTTCGGAACGATGCCGCGGCCGCGCCACAGCTCCTTGACGATGAGGTCGCGATCCACCCCGAGCGAGAGCGCCTGCTTGACGAGCGGGTTGTCGAGGGGCGGCACCTTGCTGTTGACGGCCAGCACGTACAGACCCGCATAGAGCGCGCCCGTCACGCGCGTCGTCGGGTTGCCGGTCACGCGCTCGGCGTGGTCGGGCGGCAGCTGCGTGATCAGGTCGACCTCGCCCTTGAGCAGCGCGGCGATGCGGGGCGCCGTCTCCGGAATCGAGCGCATGATGAAGCGATCGAAATCGGGCTTGCCGCCGAAATAGTCCGGGTTGGCCTCGAGCACGAGGCGGTCGTCCTTCGTCCACGACACGAAGCGGACAGGACCGGTGCCGATCGGCTTGGCGTTGAAGGTATCACCTCCCACCGCCTCGAGGTATTTCTTCGGCACGATCTGGCCGCCGTAGAAGGCCACGCGCGCGGCGAGCAGCGGGTCCGGTTTCTTGGTCGTGAACACCGCGGTGTTCGCGTCGGGCGCTTCCACCTTGTCGACGGTGGTGAACACCGTGCTCACGCGCGTGTTGACTTTCGGATCCCACGTGCGCTCGAAGCTGTACTTCACGTCGGCCGACGAGAACGGATCGCCGTTGTGCCACTTCACGCCCTGGCGGAGCTTGAACGTCCACGTGGTGGGATTGGTGAGCTTCCACTCGGTGGCCAACGACGGGTAGAGCTTGCCGTCCGGGTGACGCGAGACGAGATTGTCGAACAGGTTGAACGAGATGCGGATGTCGTTCGACGACGTGCTGAAGTGCGGATCGAATTTCGAGATGTCGCCGCCCTGGGCGACGACGAGCTCACGCTTCTGAGTGGTCTGAGCGCCGACGGGGCCGGCGAGCGCCGGCGACAATGCAGCGGCGGCGCCGGCGACGCCGGCCGCCTTCAACAGCTCGCGACGGGTGAAACCGGTCATGAGACACCTCCCGGGAGAGTGGTGCTATTTGCGGGCACTCGGGTCCGCCTGTCAAGACCGCCGACGCGCGGGCTCGACGTACAGCTCGACCTCGTGACCATCGGGGTCGCGAACGCAGAAGCCGCGCGCGTACTCGCCGAATGGCGTGAGGCCGTGCGCCTCGACGTCGCGGCGTGCGGCGGCGAGGTCGTCCGCCGTCTCCCCCACCTCGAACGCGACGTGATAGAGACCGGGCACGCCCTTGGGCTGCGGTCCCGGGCCCGCGGCGCGCGCGAGCTCGCACGAGAGATCGTGATGGCGCGTGCCTGCGGAGAAGAAGACGATGCGGCCGTCCTTGCCGGTGCCGGTCTCGGTGAGGCCGAGCAGGTCGCGATAGAACCGTCGCGTCGCCTCGAGATCGCGAACGAAGAGCGAGACGTGACCGAGCGCGCGGATCTTCATCGGGCGTGATGTTCCAGTCGCGGCGGTAGTGTACCATTGCTGGGTCATGGCGGATTCGAAGCCGGCGGCCCTCGCGACGGCGGCCGCATCCCCGTTCGCGACGACCGTCGAGCGCGTGCGCCCGCGCGTCGTCCCCAAGCGTCACGGACGGTGAAGGACGCGCCTCCCTTCCAGGACGGTGAGCAGGTGCTGCTCATCGACCAGCGCGGCAAGCGCCACCTCCTCTTTCTGAGGAAGTCGGAGACGTTTCACTCCGATCGCGGCTGGATCTCGCACGATGCCATCATCGGACAGCCGGACGGCTCCTGGGTGCGCTCGTCGATGGGCCTGCGCTATCTCGCGCTGCGCCCGACGCTCGCGGAGTTCGTGCTCGACATGCCGCGCGGCGCGCAGGTGATCTATCCCAAGGATCTCGCGATGATCCTGTTCTGGGCCGACGTGTACCCCGGCTGTCGCGTGCTCGAAGCGGGCACAGGCTCCGCGGCGCTCACGCTCGCGCTGCTGCGCGCGGTCGGCCCCGAGGGCCGCGTGATCACCTTCGAGCAGCGTGAGGAATTCGCGCGACGCGCGCTGGCCAACATCCACATGCGCTGCGGAGAGGTCACGAACCTCACCATGCGTCTGGGGCCGGTCGAAGACGGAGTCGGCGATGAGGAGCCGGTCGATCGCGTCGTGCTCGACTTGCCCGAGCCGTGGCGCCTGACGCAGGCCGTGGCCCGTGTGCTGCGGCCCGGCGGCATCTTCCTGTCCTACGTCCCCACCATCATCCAGTCGCACCAGACCGCCGAGGCGCTGAGTCGTGAGCGCGAGTGGGCCCTCGTCGAGACGTTCGAGACGCTCTACCGCCCGTGGAACATCGAGGGCACGTCCGTGCGGCCCTTCCACCGTATGGTGGCTCACACCGGATTCATCACGGTCGCGCGCCGCGTGGTGCCCGAGGAGGGCGCGCCCGCGCCGCGGCTCGCCGCAGCTGACCGCGACGAGTAGTTCGCCGCGCGTCGAGGAGTTTTCATGATCAGCGTCATGCGCCGCTACAGCAAAGCCCTTCGCGTCGGCCTGCTCGCCGTCATCGCCGCCTTCGTGCTGACCTCCGTGTACGTCGGCTCGATGTCCGGCGGCGCGCGCAACCGCGGGGATGCGGTGGCCACTGTCAACGGTGAGGTGATTCCCGTGGAGCGCTACCAGCGGCGCTATCAGGCGTATCTCGACGCCTATTCGCGCGTGTACCGCGACCGGTTTTCGCCGACGCTGGCCGAGCAGCTCGGCCTGCCGCAGCAGGCGGTGAACGACCTGGTGCAGGAGGCGGTGGTCGTGCAGCGCGCGCGCGCCGAGGGGCTCGAGGTAAGCGACGAGGAGCTGAACGCGCAGATCCAGGCGGTGCCCTCGTTCGCCGAGAACGGGCGGTTCTCGCTGGCGCGCTACCAGGAGTTTCTGCGCCGCCGCGGCATGAGCGCGTCCGCCTTCGAGAACGATGTCCGGCGTGAGCTCACGCGGATGAAGGTCGAGACGACCGTCAAGGGCGGGATCAAGGTCTCGGACCCCGAGCTCGAGCGCGCGTTCACCCTGCGCCGTGAAGAGGTGCGGGCGACGTGGGCGCTGGTAGAGACGGCGCCGCTCGCGGCGTCGGCCACGGCGTCGGCCGACGAGGTCGAGGCGTATCTCAAGGCGCACCCGGCGGAGTTCCAGCTGCCCGAGCGTCGGCGCGTGCAGTACGTGACGCTGGCGCCCAGAGATTTCCGACCGCAGGTGCCCGACGCGGACGTCGAGAAGTACTACACGGAGCACGCCAAGGAGTTCGAGACGCCTCAGCAGGTGCACGTCGCCCACGTGTTGGTGACCGTGCCGCAGACCGGCGGCAGCGAGGCCGAGGACAAGGCGCGCGCAAAGCTCGCCGATGTCATTCGCCGTGCCAACGCCGGCGAAGACTTCACGAAGCTCGCGACCGAGATCTCCGAGGACCCGGGCAGCAAGTCCAAGGGCGGCGACCTCGGCTGGGTGTCGAAGGGCGAGATGGTCCCCGCATTCGAGACGGCCGCCTTCGCGCTCGGTCGAGGGCAGATCTCCCCCGAGCCCGTCCGCACACCGTTCGGATTTCACGCGATCAAGGTCCTCGAGGTGCGGGCGGCATCGAAGAAATCCTTGAAGGAGGTCGCGCCACAGATCCGTGATCGCCTCGCGGCGGAGGCGGCCGATCGTGCTGCGCGTGCGAAGGCGGATGAAGTGAAGCCTGCGCTGCAGGCGGCGAAGGACTTCATGGCCGAGGCCAAGCGACTCGGCCTGACTCCGATCGAGACCACGATGTCGAAGATGGAGCGCATGCCCATGCTCGGCGGCGCCGATCCGCTCGAGGAGGCGGCGTTCGCGCTCGCGACCGGAGGCGTGTCATCGCCGGTCAAGACACCGGCCGGCTGGGTGATCCTCAAATCGACGGAGGCTATCGCCGCCGGTGTGCCGCCTCTCGCCGAGATCCGCGACAAGGTCACCGCGGCGGTGAAGCGGCACAAGGCCGAGGGCGTCGCCCTCGAGCGCGCCACCAAGCTGAGCACCGACGCACGCAGCCTGGATTTCGCCGCCGCCGCGAAGACCGCCGGCGCTCAGACGGGCGAGACGACGCGCTTTTCGCGCAGCAGGCCGGCGGAGCGCCTGCCCGGTGACGTGCAGCTCGCCGCGCTGCAGTCGCCGGCCGGCGCCGTCACCGCGCCGGTGAAATCGCCGCAGGGCTACTACGTCGTGAAAGTCCTCGAGCGGGTGGCGCCGAACATGGCGGACCTCGCGACGGAGCGCGACAAGCTGTCGCGCGAGGTGCTGGCGCAAAAGCAGAGCCAGGCCTGGGAGGCGTGGGTGAGTCAGGCGCGCAGCGGCGCGAAGATCGAGATGCTCGCCCCGCCGAGGCGCTCGTGACGTCGTGCTAAGGTGAGCCCATGTCGATGCAGCGGACGCCGATGACACGCACGGGGTTCGAGCGATTGCGAGACGAGCTCGACCGTCTCAAGCGTATCGAGCGGCCGACCATCATCAAGGCCATCGCGGAAGCCCGCTCCCACGGCGACCTGTCCGAGAACGCCGAGTATCACGCCGCGCGCGAGAAGCAGTCGTTCATCGAGGGACGCATCAACGACCTGGAGGGCAAGGTGAACGGCGCCGAGGTGATCGATCCGCCGCGCGGCGGCGATCGCGTGACGTTCGCGTCCACCGTGCGGCTCGAGGACGAGTCGGGCAAGGAGATCCGCTACTGGATCGTTGGATCGGACGAGGTCGACCCGCCGAAGGGGCGCATCTCGATCCTCTCCCCGCTCGCGCGCACGCTGATCGGCAAGCGGGTGGGCGACAGCGTCACGGCCCAGCTGCCGGCCGGCAAGAAGACGTTCGACATCCTCGAGGTCAACTTCGCCTGGAGCGAGTGAGCGTCGGTATCGGCGAGTGAGTGGCGGCGCCGGCTAGCGCAGGGCGTCGCGTAGCTCGCGCGTGAGCACCTCGACGGTGCCGCGCGTGCCGCCGGCGAGCTTGAGCTTCCACTCGCCCTCGGTCTCGAACCTCCGATCACGCAGCCGCTCTCCCCACGGCTTGATCGCCTCGCGTATGCCGGTGAGATCGAAAGGCTCGCGCTTGAGCTCCTTGGCGCGCGCCATCACGTCGGGCGCGGTGCGGATGAACGCGCGAAGGGCCGCGCCCGTCTTGATCGAGTACTTGCGGCCGGCCCACGCGGAGGGGAAGGTCGTCGACAGCGCCTTCATATAGTTCAGGAAGAAGCGCTTGGCGTGCTGGCGCAGCTCCTGAATGCGCGCGCCGCCGCCGAGCTTCTCCACCGTCTCCAGCAGATCCACGATCTCTTCGGCCAACGGAGCCTGGCTGACGCGGCCCCGTCCCGTTCCGAGCATCTTGATCTCGCCGTGCAGCGGCGAGGTGTCGTCCTCGTTGAGCGAGCGGATGACGTCGTGGGCGAGCGCCTGGTTCGGATCCGGATAGAGCTTGCGTCCGGCCAGGCTGATGATGTGCGACGGATTCAGGCGCGTGTGCTTGGCGTTGATCGTCACGAACAGCTCGACGATCTGCCGCGCGTCGAGCGAGTCGAAGAGCACCGCTGGTACTTCGATCCCCAGCGCGTCGCCCGTCTGGCTCAGCGAGTGCAGCGCCAGCAACCGGTGCTGCCCGTCGAGCACGCGCAGCACACCGTGCTCCTCCGGAATCTGCAGCAGACCGAGGTCGTGGTGGCCCGCGATCGGCGTGAAGGTGAAGCGCTTCTCCGATGTGATGATCACGGCGCCGGGGATGGCGGGCAGCGTCGCGGCGTCCTTGCACTCCCGGTAGTACGCGGCGAGCTCGTCGATCTTGCGACGGATGATGGGCCGCTGGTACGCGTTCTCGCTCTCGCTGATCCGCTTCTCGAGCAGGTCCCAGTTCACGCGAGAGCGCGCGGCAGCGACTTTACGTGCCTTCGCCTTCGCGTGGTCGTTCATCTCGGCCGCCGTGTAACCGAGCACCTCGAATTTCACGAGCCGATCGATGTCCTTCGCGGCGAGACCGGCCTGGTAGAACTCGACTCCGAACTGCTTGACGCGTCGCGCGGGTACGGTGATCATCGCCGCGACACTCTATATGATCGGCAAACCCCTGTCAACAGAGGCGTTTTTCGTTGGACTGACCTTTACGAGGCCGATCCCCGCAGTGTGAACGTCTGTGCGGCAATCGTCGCAATGTGACGGCCAATTGCGAGCGACGCGGTGGCCGCGGGCGAGGGGGCATTGAGGACGTGGACGGCGTCGGCCGTCTGCACGATGCGAAAGTCGTCGACGAGCGAGCCGTCCGTGGTCACAGCCTGCGCCCGCACCCCGGCACCGCCGGGATGGATGTCCCCCGGGCGCAGCGCCGGGACCAGCCGCTGCAGGGCGTGGACGAAGGCGCGCTTGGACAGCGAGCGATACATCTCGTAGGCGCCGGTCCGCCAGTACTTCCGGGCCATGGCGCGAAAGCCGGCGAACCGCAGCGTGGCGAGCAGCTCGGCCGGGCGGATGCGGCCCCAGCTGTAGCCCTCGCGCGCCAGCGCCAGCACGGCGTTGGGACCGGCCTCGACGTCGCCGTGGATCGTGCGCGTGAAATGGACGCCGAGGAACGGGAACTCGGGATCGGGCACCGGGTAGATCAGCCCGTTGACGAGCGAGCGGCGGTCGGGGCGCAGCATGTAGTACTCGCCGCGGAACGGGACGATCTGCACGTCGACGGGCGCGCCGGCCAGGCGCGCGACCGCATCGGAGTGCAGCCCGGCGCAGTTGACGAGATTCGTGGCGACCACGACGTGATCGTCGCCGGTGCCGAGGCGCAGCATCCCGCGCTCGCGCGCGATGGTCGCGACGCGAAAGTTGCGCTCGATCGTAACGCCCGACGCGACCAGCTCGCGCGCGAGCGTCTCGGCCACGCGGCGGTAGTCCACGATCGCCGTCTGCGGCGAGTGAATGCCCGCCAGCGCGCTGGCCTGCGGCTCGATCTCTTTGAGACGCCCCGCCTCGATCATGCTCACGCCGGGCACGCCGTTGGCCACGCCGCGCTCGTAGAGCGTCTTGAGCCGCGGCAGCTCCTCCTGCGACGTGGCCACGATGACCTTGCCGCACGTCTCGACCGGGATCCCGTTCTTGTCGCAATAGGCCTTCATCAGGCGCGCGCCCTCCACACACAGGCGCGCCTTGTACGAGCCGGGCTTGTAGTAGATGCCGGAGTGGATGACCCCGCTGTTGTGGCCGGTCTGGTGCTGGGCGATCTCGGCTTCCTTCTCGAGTACGACCAGTCGCGCGCGCGGCGCGCGCTCGAGGATCGCGCGGGCCGTCGCGAGGCCGACGATGCCGCCGCCGATGATCGCGATGTCGTACGTCACGAGGCGCTATTGTATGGCATCACGCACGACGAGGAGACCACGAGATGGCGTGCCCGATGTGTCGAATGCCCCACCACCGACTCGGCCGCCGTAACGTGCTCGGCGCTCTCGCGTCGGCCCCCCGCGCGTTTCGGCGCGTCCTCAGCCGGGTCTCGCGACGGCGCCTCGGGCGCAGGCCCGCGCGCCGGGAATGGTCCGCGACCGAGGTGCTCGGCCATTTGCTCGATGCCGAGGTGACGCTCGCGTTCCGCATCCGCAAGCTCGCCGCCGAGCCCGGCGGCGTGATCGTCGCCTGGGACCAGGAGAAATGGACGGACGGGCTTCGCCACCGACGCGGGGACGCGCGCACCCTGCTCGAAGCCTATGCGGCGCTGAGGGCGGCGAACCTCGACCAGGTACGTCGGCTGACGCCGGCGCAGCGCTCCGCCGCCGGACGGCATCCCGAATACGGCCGCCTGCGCGTCAACGAGATGCTCGAGCACTGGGCCGAGCACGACTTCAATCACCTGGAGCAGATTCGCGCCTCGCTCGCCGTCAGCGGAGCGCGGTGATCAGATAGACGCCGATGACGATCAGCAGCGTGCCCACCACGATGCGCCGATTCAGGATGTCGATGCCACGCAGGAAGAAGAAGGACAGCGCCAGGACGAAGATCGGCGAGACGCTCGCGAGCGGCGCCACCACGCTTACCGTGCCTCGGCTCAATCCCTCGAGCAGCAGGAACACGCCCACGTTCTCCGCGACGCCGGCCAGCATGAAGTAGACCAGGCTCTGTCCGCGACAGACCATCAACGCCCGTTGTCGTGTGGCGATGAGGAACGCGGTGTAGGCGATCAGCGCCGCCGTTACGTTCACCGCGAAGCCGAAGACCGGCGTCATGCCCATCAGCCCGATCTTCCTCAAGATGGCCACCACGCCGAAGCACGCCGCGGACGTCAGCGGCAGAAGCAGCGCCACGAGGCGAACGCCGGTGCTGCGACCCCCTGCGGACAACAGCGTCGTGCCGACGACGATGACGAGCGTGCCGAGGACGATCGGCGCGGTCACCTGCTCGCCGAGGATCGCGATGGCCAGCAGCGACGCCATCAGGGGACTCAGGTTGATGAGCGCGGCGCTCAGCGACGCGCCGACGGTCTCGATGCTGATGAAGCGCAGGAGCCGACCGCCGAACGTTCCGATGAGTCCCGCGAGGGCGAAGTAAGCGACGCCGGCGACGGTTGGATGGCCGACGCCGCCTCCGAGCATCACCGCGAGCCACACGCACGCAGTCCCGACCGCGAGGTTGACCCAGGCGCCCGTGTAGGGTCCATAGCGCAGCAGCCCGCGAGAGATCAGGATGGTCGCCAGCGCGGAGCAGAGCGCGCTCGCCAGGGCGAGCGCCGGCACGGAAATGATCACGGCTCAGTCGTGCAGCGGCAGCGTGACGAGCAGCGCCCCGACGAGCACCGCGTAGGCGAGAGCGATCGTCGCGCGCTGCCGGGCCGGCAACGCATCGTACCCGGGCACGGGATCGCGCCAGCGTCGCACGAGTGTCACCAGGCCTACGATCAGCACGATCAGCAGCAGCGGCGATCGGGTGAAGACCAGCGCGAGGACGCCCACGGCGTAGCCGAGCACCCAGTACGTTCGCGTGAACGCGCCGGCGATGCGTCCGCCGTCGAGCGGCGGCACGGGCACCAGGTTGAAGAGGTTGAGCAGAACCGCCGTGTGGCCGAGCGCCACCAGCAGCGGCTGTGGCCACGCCAGCCCGGCGCCGAGCACCGTCCACGCCGCGAGCGAGCCGATGAGGGGGCCCGCCATCGCCACGCGCGCCTCGACGGCCGCGTCGCGCGGGCGGCCCTGCATCGCGACGAACGCGCCGACGAAGGGGATGAAGACGGGCGCGCCCGCGGGAATGCCTTCGCGGCGCAGGGCGATCGCGTGCCCCATCTCGTGCACGAAGATCAGGAGCACGAAGCCGGCTGCGAAGGTCCAGCCCCACTCGAGCGCATAGGCGCCGATCGAGAGCAGCATCGTGGCCAGCGTCTTCCACTTGAGCACGCCGGCGAGCAGGCCGATGAGCTTCAGCTTGCTCAGCACGAAGAGCAGACCGCCGCCGACGGCGCCGGCGGCGACGGTGCGTCCAACGCGCGAGCGCCCGCCGGCCGGTGTTCCACCCGACTGCAGGCTCTGATAGACGGCGCGCAGGTTGTCGATCTCGCGCGCGCGGCGCTCGGCGTCGTTGGTCACGCGGCGAGGTTCAGCTTGGGCAGCCGCGGGATCGTCCACGCCTCGTAGATCACGATCGCCAGGAACACGAGCTTCATCACGCCGAAATTGAGCGCGATGACACGATAGAACGTCTCGAGGCTGTCCGGCGGGAACGGCACGCGCCAGGCTTCGCCGCGCTGCTGCAGCGCCTGGTTGATGAACGTCATGTTCACGAGGTAGCTCGCGAGGAAAAACGCGAGCGCGCCGGCGCTGACGGCGATCGCCTGCAGCCCCGCGCCGCGCTTGCCGCCCGAGAAGCGCACGGCGCCGTGGCCGGTGAGGAAGCCGATCACGACCGCGACGAGCCCGAGGCCGATGCCGGTGAGCGCGGTGAAGCCCCACCACGCGAGCGCCCCGGCGGCGCCACCCAGGGCGGCACCGACCGCGGCCAGCGGATAGTTGACGTCCTGCGACAGGCGCACGACCGCCTGCCGCAGCTCGAACGTGAGGACCTCGAAGCACGAGCGACAGAAAGCGCGATCGCCGGCGACGACGCGATCGCCGTCCGTCAGCGTCTTGTCGCAGCGTGCGCATGTGGCCGGGCTCGGTGCGGTCGGCGGCGGGCCGTCGCTCATGGACGTGTGGAATGTTACCATCCGCCCACCGCCGCTCGGCGAGCCGCAGGACGTCGCGGGGCTGGGGCCCCGCCGTCCGAGGCGAGCGTATAAACGAGAGAGGCACGCATGGCCGGCAAGTTTTTCGAGGAGCTGGAGGTCGGCGCCGTGCTTTCGCATCAGCCCGGACGCACGATCACCGAGGCGGACAACGTGTTTTTCACGTGCATGACCATGAACCCGCAGCCGCTCCACCTCGATTTCCACGCCGCGGGCAAGGCGGAGTTCGGCAAGCCCCTGGTGAACAGCCTGCTCACGCTCGGCATCGCTGTCGGGCTCTCGGTCGGTGAGACGACGCTCGGCACGACCGTCGGCAACCTCGGCTTCGATCGGGTCGAGTTCCCCAGGCCGGTGTTCCACGGCGACACGATCTACGCGGAGACGGAAATCGTGGACAAGCGCGAGTCGAAGTCGCGTCCGCAGTGGGGCATCGTGACCTTCGAGCATCGCGCCAGGAATCAGCACGGCGAGATCGTGATGCGCGCCCGCCGTAACGCGATGATGCGCAAGCGCGTCTGATGCCGCGGCGATCGCTGCATTTCGTTCCCGGCGGGCAGCAGCGGATGCTGGACAAGGCGCTCACGCTCGCCGCCGACGGTCTCATCCTCGACCTGGAGGACGCGGTGCCGCCGGATCTGAAAGCGGCGACGCGGCCCATCGTGCGCGAGTGGCTCGGGCGCGACTTCGGCGGCCGCGAGCGCTGGGTGCGCATGAATCCCGTCGCCACCGGCCTCGGCCGCGACGATCTCGCGGAGACGATCGCGGGCCGGCCGACCGGGTACGTGGTGCCCAAGCCCCGGCACGCGGCGGAGGTGCGCGAGATCGCGCAGACGCTCGACGCGCTCGAGGACCGTCACGGGATTTCCCACGGCAGCACGCGCCTCGTGCTGATCGCCACCGAGACGCCGGAGGGCCTGCTCAACATCCGCGATGTCGCGACCGCGACGCCGCGCACGGTGGCCATCTCGTGGGGCATCGAGGATCTCGGGGCGGCGATGGGGCTGCCGCGCGTGCGTGACGCGCGCGGCGGCTATCTCGACATCCCGCGCTATGCGCGCACGATGTGCGCGATCGCGGCGTCGGCGGCCGGCGTGGATGCCATCGACACGGTGTACACGGACATCGCGGACCTGGAGGGACTGCGCCGGGAGTGCGAGGACGGGCTGGCGATGGGCTTCTCCGGGAAGATCTCGATCCATCCGAGCCAGATCGACGTGATCAACGACGTCTTCACGCCGTCGAAGGAATCCGTGGCGGAAGCGCGCGAGCTGGTGGCGGCGTTCGCCGAGCATGCCGCGCGCGGCGCCTACGCGTTCCGTTTCAAGGGCCGCATGGTCGATGCGCCGCACCTGGCGCTGGCGAAGAAGCTCATCCAGCGCGCCGGAGGCTAGAGGCCGCGCGAACTTCTGGTATCATGACGCACTCTTCGCAACGAGGCGGGGTCCATCCATGAGTGATCAACGCGATCTTCTCGAGCGCGCCGCGCGCGTGCTTCCCGGCGGTCTCCTCGGCAGTCATCGCTCGGGACCCGGGCTCGAGTTCGTCGTCCGCGAGGGCCGCGGCGCCTACCTCTACGACATGACCGGCCGCCGCTATCTCGACTATCTGCTGGGCTCGGGGCCGATGCTGCTCGGTCACGCGCACCCGGCCGTGGTGGAAGCGGTGCAGCGCCAGATGGAGCGCGGCACCTCCTACTTCGTCGTTAACGAGCCCGCCATCCGCCTGGCCGAAGAGATCGTCGCCGCCGTGCCGTGCGCGGAGCAGGTCCGCTACACGGCGAGCGGCAGCGAGGCGACGTTCTTCGCCCTGCGCGTGGCGCGCGCCTACCGCAAGCGCGACAAGATCATGAAGTTCGAGGGCGGCTTTCACGGCACGCACGACTACGTGCTCATGAGCGTGGTGCCGCGCTCGCCGAAGGCCTTCCCGGCGCCGATGGTCGACTCCGCGGGGATTCCGCACGCCATCGACGGCGAGGTGCTGGTTGCGCCGTACAACGACCTCGCCACCACCGAGGCGCTCATCGACGCGCATCACGACGAGCTGGCGGCCGTCATCATCGAGCCGTATCAGCGGACGATCCCGCCGGCCCCGGGCTTTCTCGAAGGCCTGCGCCGCGCGACGCAGCGCCACGGGGTGCCGCTCGTCTTCGACGAAATCGTGACCGGTTTCCGGTTCGCCTACGGTGGCGCGCAGGAGTTTTACAAGGTCGTGCCGGATCTCGCCGCGTTCGGCAAGGTCGTGGCGGGCGGCTTTCCGCTCGCCTGCATCGCGGGGCCAACGGCCATCATGCGTCACTTCGATGCGTCGCTGGAGGGCACGCCCGACTACGTCTGGCAGGCGGGCACGTTCAACGGCAACGCCATCGCGGCGGCGGCCGGCCTCGCCACGCTGGCCGAGCTGCGCCGCCCCGGCACCTATGAGCGGCTGTTCGCCACCGGGGCGCGACTGAAGGCCGGTCTGCAGGCCGCCATCAGGAAGCACGGCGTGTCCGCGCAGGTCAGCGGCGAGCCGCCCGTGTTCGATCTGTTCTTCACCGACCGCCCGATCGTCGATTACCGCAGCACGCTCACGGCCGATCGCGCGAAGATCACGCGGTTCAACCAGGAGCTGCTGCGACGCGGCATGGTCAAGGCCGTCAACAAGATCTACGTGTCGCTCGCCCATTCCGACGCCGACGTGAACGAGACGCTCGGCATCTTCGACGAGGTGCTCGCCGCGCTCGCCCGCGGCTGACCCAACCCGGAGGCCCGCATGGACCTCAGCCGACGCCACGTGCTCGCCCTCGGCGGTGGCTCGCTCGCCGCCGCCGTCCTGCCCCACGCCGCGCGGGCGCAGACGCCGCGCCGCGGCGGCACGTTGACGTTGCGACTCTGGGATCCGCCGTCGTGGGATCCCGACCAGACGATCTCCTACAAGACCCACATCGCCTACACGTTCACCCACAGCCGGCTCGTTCGGCACAAGGCCGGCCCGAGCGTGATCCCGGGAACGTTCGCGATCGAAGGCGATCTGGCGGAGTCGTGGACGCAGCCCAACGAGACGACGTATGTGTTCAAGCTTCGGCGCGGCGTGCGCTGGCACAACAAGGCGCCGGTGAACGGGCGCGAGCTGACGGCGGACGACGTGCGCTACACGATCGAGCGCTTTCTCACGGTGAAGGGCAACGCCAATGCGTACATGCTGCGCTCCGTCGACCGCGTGGAGGCCGTCGATCGCTACACCGTCAAGTTCACGCTGAAGGAGCCGTTCGCCTGGTTTCTCGACATGCTCGCCAACCCGATGGCCGTCGCCATCGTGGCCAAGGAGTGCGTCGAAAAATTCGGCGACCTCAAGCCCTGGGAATCGGTGATCGGCACAGGGCCGTGGATGCTCGACGGCTACCGGCCGAACGTCGGCTACACCTTCGTCCGCCATCCCGGCTATTTCGTCGCCGGCCTGCCGAATATCGATCGCATCGACGTGACGGTCGACGAGGACAACGCGTCGCGCACGGCGTCGTTCCTCTCGGGAAAGTACGACCTCGGCTGGGAGAACCCCGGCATCATCGCGCGCAGCGACTGGGTGCAGATCAAGGACACGCTCAAGACGAAGCGCCCGGGCCTCAAGACGCTCGAGTTCCCGGGCAACGTCGGCAACCACGTCTCGATGCGCGTCGATCAGAAGCCGTTCAGCGACGTGCGGGTGCGCCAGGCGATGTCGATGGCCCTCGATCGCAAGACACTGATCGACACGCTCTACGAGGGCGTGGGCATCGCCAATCCGCCGGGCGTTCCGGCCGCGCTCAAGGAGTGGTCGCTGTCCGTCGATCAGCTCGGCGACGGGGCGAAGAACTTCACCTACGATCCGGCCGGCGCCAAGCGCCTGCTCGCCGCCGCCGGCTATCCGAACGGCTTCTCCGCGAGCATCTGCTGGGCGACGTACGGCTCGCCGATCGTCATCGACCACAGCCAGCTGATCGTGAAGTACTTCAAGGACGTCGGGATCGACGCGAAGCTCGACACCAAGGAGTACGGCGCCTACATCACGACGTGCTTCTACGGCAAATTCGACTCGATGGCGTTCGGGCCGCAGACGCCGTTTCTGGACGCCGACAACTATCTGTTCGGCTACTACTACCCCGGCGAGCTCAAGAATCAGAGCCACGTGAACGATCCGGTCGCCGCCGACCTGGTGATCCGGCAGCGACGCACGGCTGACCCCGCGAAGCGCCGCGAGATCATTCACGAGCTGCAGCGCTACCTCGCCAAACAGGTCTACTACACGACCTCGGTGGGCCAGGTGTACACCGCGGTCTGGGATGGCGCCCTCAAGAACTACGGCCCGAATCTCGGCTACGACTACGGTGGCCGGCTCGTGGCCGCCTGGCTCGAGCGGTGAGGGCCGCGGCGTGTCGCTGACGCGGCGGCGGCTGCTCGCCCTCGCCGGCGGCGCCGCGGCGGGGGCGACGCTGGCGCCGTTGGCGCGTGCCCAGGCGCCGCGGGCCGATGGGCCGCCGCGGCGCGGCGGCACGCTCGCCATCCGTGGCGTCGATCCGCTGCACTTCGACGGTATGCTGACGTCGAGCTTCAAGACGCACGGCACGCTGTCCTTCACGCACAGCCGCCTCGTGCGTCACAAGGCGGGACCGTCGGTCGCGCCGGGGACGTTTCCGATCGAAGGCGATCTCGCGGAATCCTGGACACAGCCCAATGAGACGACGTACGTCTTCAAGCTGCGCCGCGGCGTACGGTGGCAGCCGAGGCCCCCGGTCAACGGCCGCGAGCTCACCGCCGAGGACGTGCGCTACAGCGTCGAGCGGTTCCTCACCGTTCCCGGCAACGTGCTCGCCACCACGCTCCGGCTCGTCGACCGCGTGGAGGCGCTCGACCGTCACACCGTGCGCTTCACGCTGAAGGAGCCCTTCGCGTGGTTCCTCGACATGCTGGCAGCGCCCATGGCCGTCGCCATCGTCGCGAAGGAGTGCGTGGACCGCTACGGCGATCTCAAGAAGCTCGAGGCGTGCGTCGGCAGCGGACCCTGGATGCTCGACAGCTACAAGCCGAACCAGAGCCTCACCTTCGTGCGCAATCCGAATTACTTCGTCACCGGATTACCGCATATCGATCGAATCGAGATGACGGTCGACGAGGACGCGGCCTCGCGCATGTCCTCGTTCATCGCGGGCAAGTGGGACATCGGCTACGACGGCGGCCTCGTGTTCCGGACGGAATGGGCGCAGATTCGCGACGCGCTCCGGCAGCGGAGGCCGACGCTGCGCACGACGGATGTGCTCGCCAACATCATGAGCCACGTCTCGATGCGTACCGATCAGCCGCCCTTCAACGACGTGCGCGTGCGCCGCGCAATGTCCCTGGCCGTCGATCGCCAGGCGATCATGGACGCGACGTCCGAGGGCACCGGCGCGCTCAACCCCCCGATTCCGGCCGGCCTCAAGGAGTGGTCGCTGCCGATCGCGCAGCTCGGCGACGCGGCTCGCTACTACACGCGCGATCTGGCCGAAGCGCGCCGCCTGCTCGCCGCCGCCGGTCATCCGAACGGCCTGCCCGCCAGCGTCTGCTTCACCACGTACGGCTCGGCGATTCTCGTGGATCAGGCGCAGCTCATCCTCGCCCAGCTCAAGGAGGCGGGCATCGACGCGCGGCTCGACCAGAAGGAGTACGGCGCATATTTTTCGACGTGCTTCGTCGGCAAGTTCGACTCGCTCGCGTTCGGGCCCCAGCCGAGCTTTCTCGAGCCCGACGGCTATCTCACACAGTACCTGCCCGGCGAGGCGCGCAACCAGAGCCACGTCGAGGACCCCGTCGCGACGGACCTGCTCCTGCGTCAGCGTCGCACGCTCGACGTGACGAAGCGTCGTGAGCTGATCCACGCCGCGCAGCGCCATCTGGCCGCGCAGCAATACTACGTCGCGATCCATTCCGGCCTCAGCGTCGCGGTGTGGGAGAGCGCGCTGAAGAACTACGGCCCGAACCTCGGCTACGATCTCGGCGGGCGGCTCACGGCCGCCTGGCTGGATCGCTGAGATACGTGGCGACGAGGCCGGCGTGCTGAGGCGATACCTCGCGCGCCGACTGCTCGTCGCCATTCCCTCGCTGCTGATCGCGAGCGCCATCGTGTTCATGCTGCCGCGCCTCATTCCCGGCGACGCCGTGCAGCTCATGCTCGCGGAGACCTCGTACGCGAAGGACATCGCCGAGCTGCGCGCGAAGCTGGGCCTCGATCGTCCGTTCCACGTTCAGTACGTCGAATGGCTGGGTCGCGCCGTCCGCGGCGACTTCGGCGAATCCTTGTGGACGCGGCGGCCGGTGCTGCAGGAGCTCGGGCAGCGGCTGCCGGTGACCGCCGAGCTCGCGGTGTACGCGACGGTGATCGCGCTGCTCATCGCGCTGCCGGTCGGCGTGCTCGCGGCGGCACGCCAGGACAGCCTGGCCGATTACATCGTGCGAAGCCTCGCCATCCTCGGGCTGTCGGTGCCGAATTTCTGGCTCGCCACGCTGCTGATCGTGCTGCCCGCCATCTGGTGGGGTTGGCGGCCGGTCACCGGCTTCACGGAATTCCGCGCCGATCCGGTCGCGCACGTCGCACAGATCCTGCTGCCGGCGGTGATTCTCGGTATCACGTCCGCGGCCGCGCTCATGCGCCTCACGCGCGGCATGCTGCTCGAAGTCCTGCGCCAGGACTACGTCCGTACCGCCTGGGCGAAGGGGCTCGCCGAGCGAGCCGTGGTCGTCAAGCACGGTCTGCGCAACGCCGTGATCCCGGTGATCACGCTGCTCGGCACGCAGCTGCCGCAGATCCTCGGCGGCACCGTCGTGATCGAGACGATCTTCGGGCTCCCGGGCGTGAGCCGCTTTCTCTTCGACGCCATCAATCAGCGCGATTATCCGGTGATCCAGGGTGTGAACCTGCTCGTCGTCTCGACCATCGTCCTCGTCAACCTCGCCGTCGACGCGCTCTACGCCGTGCTCGACCCGCGGATCCGCTATTGAGGAGCGGCGCCTCGGCCATGCTGGAGCTCAACGGCGCCGCGCCGGCGCCCGCGGGGGCGCGCCCACGCGCTGCGGTCGTGCGCTGGGCAGGCGCGGTGGCGCGTTTCGCGCGGCAGAAGCCCCTCGGCGCCGCCGGCGGCCTGATCGTCGCGGCGATGCTGGTGATGGCGCTGTTCGCCGAACAGATCGCGCCGTACCGCTTCGACGAGACGATCCGCGGCGCGCGGATGAGCCCGCCGAGCGCGGCGCACTGGCTCGGCACGGACAACCTCAGTCGTGACATGTGGAGCCGTATCGTCTACGGCGCGCGGGTCTCCGTCACCGTCGGCTTCTCGACCATCGCGCTCGCCATCGTGGTCGCCACCGCCATCGGCGTGTCGAGCGCCTACTTCGGTGGCGCGTGGGATCTCGTGGTGCAGCGCGTCGTGGACGCGTGGCTGTCGTTTCCCTACCTCGTCATCATCCTGTCGGTCATGGCGGTGCTCGGCCCGGGACGGCTCAACCTGATCATCTCCGTCGCGATCATCGTCGCAGCCACCAACTCGCGCGTGATCCGGGGCGCGACGCTGAGCGTGATGCAGGGCCAGTTTGTGGAGGCGGCGCGCGCCATGGGCTGCGGCCACGGCCGCATCATCGTGCGCCACCTGCTGCCGAATGTCGCCGCCACGATCATCATCCTGGCCACGATCGGTCTCGGCGCCGTGATCCTCGCCGAGTCCGCGCTGTCGTTTCTCGGCTTCGGCGTGCCGCCGCCGTATCCGTCGTGGGGGGCGATGCTCTCGGGCTCCGGCCGCACGTACATGCTGCGCGCGCCATGGATGGCGGTGTGGCCCGGCGTCGCCATCTCATTGGCCGTGTTCGGCTTCAACATGCTCGGGGATGCGCTGCGGGACGTGCTGGATCCGCGGCTGCGCGGCGGACGCTGACCCGGCTTGACGACCGCGGGCGCAAGGAGTAGACCGGACGTACGGCGACGGGAACATCGTTCCCGCGGCCGTCGAGGGCAACTCCAATCCAGGAGGTGTGGATGGAGAACGCGCCACCGGACTCGCTGACCGCGCCGCGCGAAGCCTGCTAGCGGCCGCGTGCGGCGCCGAATCCCTCGGAATTGAATGTCTCCGGCGCACGCCGGAGCGCACGGCTTGAGTGCCGTGCACGAAACAAGGGGAGTACCGCGGGCGGCATCGACCGCCCGCGGCCCCCGCATGCCTGCCTAGTTCAGTCCCTCGATGCGGACGCGGGCGACTGCCGCCTGCAAGAGGCCCGAATACCAGTCGCGCGTCTCGATCACGATCGCGATGGCCATTCCGCGGAGCACGGTGAAGGTGTGAACGACCTGTCCCTCCGGCGTTTGCTCCGACGGCGTCGGGTCGTTCATGCCCGTGTCAGGGTGCAACGTCGATGCCAGACGTAGGCGTGCGAAATCGTGTGAGGGTGCAAACAGGGCGCGCTGCGTGGACGCAATCGGATTCAGGGCGCTCGGAAGCCGGCTGGTCGCGTTTGATCACGCCGCGCGCATGGTGGAGCAGCGAGTACAGCGCCTGCGATCGAGCTCGAGCCGATTGCGCAACTGTCCATGACAGGTGGTGCAGCGCGCGTCGCGAAGCTGCAGATGATGGGCCCGGCACGCGCCGGTGGACTCCTTCTCGGCGTGGCGGGTGCAACCGTCCCAAACACATTTTCCGAAAGTCATCCCTGTCCCTCCCGCGTGAATGTCCGCGAAGATGTCCGCGGCCAGGGTGCAAGCGGTGTGCCCGGTGGCCGCGGTCGACACGGCGCGCGCTTGTGCCGATCCCGGCCTTGCGAGAGGGAACTTCCTTGCCCACTCCGGAGGAGTTGTGACGTCTGACCTCTTCCTGGCCGCGGCGGGCCTCGATGCCCTCGTGCTCGAGCGCGCGGTCCCACCGTCCTGCCTGCGCAGCATCGATCCCGCTCCGGCTGCCGTACGCGAGGGCGCGGATGCGCTGGTGACGCTGCCGCCGTGGAGGCCGCGCAGACCGGCGGCGTATCTGCTGCCGTCGTTCGCGCCGCTGAGCGCGGGGCCGCTTGCCTTCAGGTTCGAGCTTTCGGCCCACGCGGACGGCGAGTGGTCGGCCTGGGTGGCCAGCGCGACGATCGGCGCCGCCGAGTTCGCGCCGCTGCCATCCGCCGCGGTGCCGCTCACGTGCGACGTCGACGTGTTTCGCGCCGCGCCCGCGGTGCATGCCTTGCGGCTGCGCGTCCGGTTGCGGGCGGGCGAGAGCGCGCGCTGGCTCGTCGGGCTCTCCGCGGCGGAGGACGCGCCAGCCGACCTGCGGGTCGCTGTGGGGCCACCGGCGCGGCTGGACGTGCCGGCGCTGAGCCAGATCGAAGCGGATGCCGCGCTCGGCGCACGCATCTGCTCACCGACGAGCGTAGCCATGGTGCTCGGCTACTGGCGGCGCGCCGTGACGCCGTCGGCGCTCGCCGCCGAAGTGTTTCATCCCGGGCTCGACATCTACGGCGTCTGGCCGGCTGCCATTCGGGCCGCGGCAGCGCGCGGTCTCGCCGGCTATCTCTTGCGGTTTCCCGACTGGGCGACGGCGCGCTGGTGTCTCGAGCGCGGCATTCCGATCGTCGCCTCGGTGCGTTACGCGGCGGGAGAGCTGAGCGGCGCGGCCGTCGCCGCCACCGGCGGGCACTTGCTCGTGCTGGTCGGCATGGATGGCGAGACCGTGCTGGTCAACGATCCTGCCGCGCCGACTGCTGCCGCGGTGCCGCGCCGCTATCGCGCCGACGAATTCGGACGCGTGTGGCTGGCCCGGGGCGGTGTGGGCTACGTGCTCTTCGACCCCGCGCGGGTGTAACGGGTGACCGAGGAGCTCCACGAGTCACTGACTCCGACCGTGACCGAGGAGCGCCACGAGTCACTTGGGGCGCGACGAGCGAAGGGGGTTTGGGGGCCACGTCGGGGCCCCCAATCTTATAGATGAGTCAGCCGCTCTTGCGGCGGCGGTGATTCGCGGCGCAGGCGACGCGACAGCAGATCGGCGGCGAGATGACGGCCGCCCAGCCCGAACGCAAGCGCCAGGGCCAGGACGAGTCCGCCGAACGTGATGCCGAACGCGACCAGGACCATTTCCTTGCCGATGCCGAGGTGCGTCAGCGCGGTGGCGACGGTGAAGAGCACGACGGCCCAGTGCGCGGTGCGCGCGAGCAGTCGCGCCTCGGGCAGCCGCGCGTTGACGGCGGCGATGAGAATCGTCCGGCTCAGGAAGTTCGCGAGCAGCCAGCCGGCGACGAGGATGAGCAGCGCCGCGAAGAGCGGCGGCAGGAACGCGAGCAGCAGTGCCGTCGCGCTGTGAGCGCCGGGCACCGCCACCGCGTCCACCCCGGCGCTCGCGAAGAACAAGAAGATCGCCCAGAAAGCGAGGAGGCCGAGCACGCCGGATGGCGGGCGCCGCACACCCGAGCGCCGCAACGACGCGGTGACGCCCCAGCGCTCCATCACGCGATCGAAGCCGCACGCGCGCGCGCCGCGCTCGAGGACGAATTTGGCCATCCACCCGAGCAGCGCACCGAAGCCGAGCAGCACGATCAGCACGAAGAGTCCCGGCAGGATGGCTGCGAGCCGTTCCCGGGCCTCGAGGAGAGCGGACCAGACGCCGTCGCCCCAACGGTCGCGCATGGGCGTTAACCGCCTAGAGGGTACACCCGCCGCGACGGTTGCGGGATCGCTGTTTCCTGCCCAGTACCGATCCAGTACAATGCGAGGCCATGCGAGTCATTTGGTTTCCCTTGATCCTCGTCGTCATCGCGGCGGCCCTCGCGGGCTGCGCCGCCGATAAGCAGTGGATGAAGGTGGGCGAGTCGTACACGACGGCCGAGTTCCGCCGTGACTACGCGGAGTGCTCGAAGACGAAAAGCGGCGAGCTGAACGAAGACTGCCTGCGCGCCCGCGGCTGGGTCGATATGTCGCCCACCAAGGCCGACCGCGCGGCCGACGCGCCGCCGCCGGCGCCGACGTCACCCAAGTACCAGAATCCAAACACCATGACTCGACCCTCGGGTTTGGCGCGGTGATGCGCTTCGGCATCTTCACGGGAATGGGCAACACGACCTGGGATGCGGTGCTCGACCTCTGGCGTCACGCGGCGGCCAGCGGCTGGGACGCCGCCTGCGTCACTGATCATTTCATGCCGAACACGCCCGAGCGCGTCGGCGACACGATGGAGTGCTGGACGACACTGGCTGGGCTCGCGGCGGCGGTGCCGAAGCTCCGTATCGGCACGATCGTATCGGGCAACACGTACCGACACCCCGCGGTGCTCGCGAAGATGGCCGCCCAGGTCGACGTGATCTCGGGTGGTCGCCTCATCTGCGGCGTCGGCGCCGCCTGGCAGCAGAACGAGCACGAGGCGTACGGCATTCCCTTCTATACGGTGGCCGAGCGACTCGCGCGCCTCGACGAGGCGTGTCAGGTGCTCAAGGCGCTGTGGACGCAGGACAGGACGACGTTCAAAGGACGCTTCTACCAGCTGAGCGACGCGCCGCTCGCGCCGAAGCCGGTGCAGCGTCCATATCCCGAGCTGATGATCGGTGGCGGCGGCGAGAAGGTGACGCTGAAGATCGCCGCGCGTCACGCCGACCACTGGAACGTCTGGGGCGGGCCCGAGACGCTCGCGCGCAAGGGCGCCATCCTCGACGATCACTGCCGCGCTGCCGGCCGCGATCCGCGCTCCATCGTGCGCTCGGCGAACATGGCGCTGCTGATCACCGATGATCGCAACGAAGCCGACCGCCTGCGCGCAGCGCTGACGAAACGCTTCGGCATGGCCGAGGGGCTTGCGAAGGACACCGCGCTCGTCGGCTCCGTCGGCGAGATCCGTGACAAGCTGGGTCGCCTTGCGGCCGCCGGCGTCAGCATGGTCTGGATTCCGACGATGTTCCTCCCGAAGGACCCCCGGCCCCTCCTCGATCGCTTCATGCAGGAGATCGCGCCTCCCGCTCGATAGGGGCGTCGAAGTAGCGGCGGAGCAGGTCGGCGGCAATCGATCGAAGGTCGCGCGTCGGGTCGCCCTCGTGGCCGGCGCGCGTGGCCAGCCCCTCGGCGATTCGAATGCACTGCTCCACCATATTGCGATCGCCGAGCGAGCCGAACCCCTCGGCGGTCTGCAGCACGCCCGCGAGCGAGCCCTCGCGGTGCGCGCGGAACAGCGCGATCCAGTACGTCTCTCTGGCGCGCGCCTCGGCCGCGCGCGCGAAGCCCGAGATGGCGCCGATGCGTCGCGCCGCCTCCGCCACGCGCGCGATCGCCTGCCAGCCGGAATGATCGATCACGGCCGCGTGGGCGCGATGCCACGCCCGCACCGCGGCCGCCGCCTGACCGCTTGCGATCGCCTCGTCCATCTCGTTCAGGTGCTGCCGCCAGCTGTCGGTCATCGCCGGTCCTCCATCGTCTGACTCAGCGCGGTCGTCTCCCCGGGCAGCGCACTGGCGCTGCTCCGTTCGCACCCCGCGCGGATCCGTTCCGTTACCGCACCGAATAGAAATGCAAGGCTCAACAGGCTCAACGCGGCGAGCGCGGCCATCGCGGTTCGCTGGCGCTCGCTCATCGCGATGTCTCCAGCGATCGCATCGCATCCGCGCGGCCGGTGCGCGAAGCCCAGCGCGCCGCCAACCGCTGCACCCGCTCAAGCGCGCGCGGATCGGGGTCGGCCGCCGCCACGTGTCGCGCGATCTGCAGCCCCTGCTCGACGACCGCGACGTCGTCGAGATCGACGAAGGCGTCGGTCGCACGCAGCACGCCGTCGAGCGAGCGCTCACCGCGGGCGCGCAGAAGCGCCGTCAGGTAACAGTCGCGCGCACGGGCGACCGCGTCCGTGTGGAAGCCGCCGCGGGCGCCGATGCGCCGGTAGAGATCGCCCGCTTCGACGAGTCCCTCCCAGCGTCGGCTCGCCAGGGCCGCCGCGTGCCCGTGACGCCAGTGGCGCAGTGCCTTGACGACGTCGCCTGCCGCCAGCGCCTCCTCGGCGCGCTGATAGTGCACGTATGCGGGCGCAGCGGCCGTCGCGTCGAACGCGAAGGTGTCGACGAGCGTGACGGTCGCGATCGTCAGCGCGAGCATCGCCACGGCGGCGAGCAGCACCGTCGCCGCGCGCGATCGCCGTTGCGACCACATCATTTTCTGCCCTCCCCTGTTCGAATGGACGCCTCGGGCACAGCGTGAGGAAGGGCAAGGCCGATACCAAATCGCAGGCTCGAAGAATCAAGCCGTTACGATCCTGGCGGTGGTCAGCGATCGGTGCGGCAGTGGTCAACTGCCGGTCAATCCCGTCATCGGGATAGGTGCCACCCCGCATCCCTCCAGGCGTTGACAACGCATCGGCAACGGCCTACGTTCGACGCGTGCCGAGATATCGCGGGCGACATTCGCAGGCCGCCGACGACAGGCGCGATCTGCGTAAACGTTTCACTCCTCATCGCCAGACCCCTCCGGTGGACTCCGATCCCGAATACGTCCGGCTCGCCGCCGAGCTCGGCGAGAACGTCGGCAAGGCTGTCAGAGCGGCCACCGAGCTCGGGTTGATCGTCGCCGAGACCGTCGGTCTGAGGCTGGTCGAGATGATGTCGCCTGCGAAATCGGCGGGTGCCGGGACAAGCGCGAGGGCGACCGCCGCCTCAGTGTTGGGAACGGCCAAAGACAAGCTGCCAGAGCTCAGCGGACAAACCGCGTCAATGCTGACCGATCTCGTTGTGAATCGAGGATTTGCGGCGCTCCGTGCGATGCAGCAGGCGACTCGGACGACCCGGCGAAACGACTGAGCCGACAGCAGCCGCCTGACCTCGAGCTCCAGGCTTTCCTGCACGACCTCGACGGGCAGCTGCAGCGCATCCTGAGCGAGCAGCTCAAGCGCGTTCCCGATGTTCCGCCGCTTCGGACGGGGATCAGCGCCCAGTTGGCCAGTGGGGGCAAACGGCTGCGCGCGGCGCTCGCGGTCACGTCGTGCGCGTTGTTCGGAGAGCCCGAGAGCTACGCGCTCGAGTTCGCCGCCGCCATCGAGCATCTCCAGAACGTCTCGCTGATCCACGACGACATCGCCGACGGTGACCGCGAGCGCCGGAACGAAAAGGCCATGTGGGTACGTCACGGCATCGGCCAGGCGGTGAACATCGGCGACGGGTTCCTGCCGCTGGTGATGCGCTCCATTGTCGAGGGCCCGTACACCGACGCCGTGAAACTACGCTTGTTCTATTTGCTCGCCGAATATGGCCTCGAGATGGTGGAAGGGCAGACGCTCGATCTCAACTTACGCTCGAAAACGAATGTGTCGCTCGCCGAGTATTTCGACTGCACCGCCAAGAAGACGGGCGCGTTTCTGAGCCTGGCCACCGTCGGCGGTGGGGTGATCGGTGGAGCCCGCGAAGAGCAGCTCGTGCTGCTGCGCGAGTTTTCAACGCTGGCCGGGGTCGCATTTCAGATCCGCGACGACGTGCTGGACCTCGAGGGCCGCAAGGGGCGTCGTCTTGGCTCCGACGTGCTGGAGGGCAAGCGCACGATCCTCACCGTACACGCCGCACAACACGCCGGACCTCGGCGTCGCGCGAGACTGTACGCCATTCTCAACAAGCCTCGCTCGGCCAAGACAGCCGCCGAAGTACGTTGGGTGCTGGACCTCTATCGCCAGTTGGGCACCCCCGAGTTCGCGCTCGGCATTGCTCGCGAGCTGCTGGACAAAGCTGCCGACCAGATTGTCCTTCTGCCGGACACCGCGGCGAAGCACCGCCTGCTTCGGCTGGCCCGATACTTCGGCACCCGTCAGTACTGATCACGGCTGCTGGTCAGTTCTGACCACCTGACCGCACGTCGGCCGCCGATGTAGCTGAAAGCACGGCGCTCTGGATTGGCAGCGGGCTTGCCATCGGACATCCGCATTCGAGCGATGCCCGTCATGAACGCCGAGGACCACAGCGCAAGTGTCGCGAGCCGCCGCTCGCTTGAGAACGAAGATACGAGACGTTAGGATACGCCCCGCTTGAACACCCTGGCTGACCTGATCGGCGAAAGCGCACCGATGGCGGCCGTACGGACGAGCGTCCAGCGGCTGCTGAGCCGTCGTTCCGACGCTCGGCGGATGCCGCCCGTGTTGCTGCTCGGCGAAACCGGCACGGGCAAGGGGTTGCTCGCCAAGGTGCTGCACGACGGCAGCGTCCGTCGGAACGCGCCACTGGTCGAGCAAAACTGCGCATCGATCCCGGAGACCATGCTGGAGTCGGAGCTCTTCGGCTACGAGCGCGGCGCCTTCACGGACGCCCGTGAAGCGAAGCCCGGGCTCTTTCACGCCGCCCGGGGTGGGACGCTGTTTCTCGACGAGATCGGCCTCCTGTCACCGACGCTTCAGGGCAAGGTCCTGAAGGCGGTCGAGGAGCAGACGGTGCGACGCCTCGGCAGCACGCGCGCCGAACCGGTCGACGTCTGGATCGTCGCGGCGACGAGCGACGACCTCCGGCTCAAGGTGCGCGATGGGCGGTTTCGCGAGGATCTCTACCAGCGTCTGGCAGTCGTCTCATTCGCATTGCCGCCGTTGCGGGAGCGAGGTGGCGACATCGCCGTGCTGGCAGAACGCTTTCTGGAGCACGCCTGCCGCGACTATGGTCTGCCGCGCAAACGATTGACACCGGACGCGCTTGCCGCGCTTGCGGCCTACTCATGGCCGGGGAATGTGCGCGAACTGGCCAACCTCATGGAGCGCGTTGTACTCCTCTTCGATGGCCCCGTGGTCTCCGCCGAGACGCTCATGCTGCCGGTCGACGCCTCTCGCTCGACGGCCGCGTCGGAGCGGATCGAGGAGACCGGCCCAGCGGGCGACCATAGCGAGCGCGAGCTGCTCGCGGCCCTGCAGGCGACCGACTGGAACATCACGCGCACGGCTCAGCGCCTGATGTTGTCGCGCAACACCGTCAAGGCACGAATGCAGCGATACGGCCTGCGCCCGGAGACCGCACCGCCCGTACGCCCCACGCCCGAGTCGCACGCCCGCGAGGCGTCTGTACTCCCCGTCGCCGCGCCGCGGCCCGTTTCGAGCGCGATGCTCTGGGAATCGCGCACTCTCACGTTGCTGCGGGCGGAACTCGCGCAGGCGGAGGGCAGTTCTCGTTCGGGTTTCGACGAAGCCTTCGCGGCGGTCGTCGAAAAAGTCACCATGTTTGGCGGGCGCGTCGAGGACGTCAGCACGCGGGGGCTCCTCGCCGTCTTCGGTCTGGACGCGATCAACGACGCGGCGCGCCGCGCCGCCAACGCGGCGCTCGCGATCGTGCGAACCCTGCGCGAGCGCGGCCCGCGCGTCACGCTCGCCATCCACGTCGGCGAGCTGCTCATCGCACGCCTGCCCGGCGCAACGGCGGTCGATGTCGACTCGAAGCGCGACGCCTCGACGTTGCTCGAGACTCTGTCCAAGAAGATGGCCGCCAACACCGTCGTCGTGAGCAGCGCTGCCGCACGATTCCTGTCTCGACGATTCGAGCTCATCGCGATCGAGACGGACCGTGACCCGGGAGACGCGGTGTTCCGACTCGCCGGCCGGGAGCGCTCGGGATTCGTACCGTTCGCAGATGGCGGCAGCTTCGTGGGCCGCAACTACGACTTGGAGGTGGCGTATCGGCGCCTGGCTCTCGCAACCAGCGGGTATGGCCAGGCGCTGTCGATCGTGGGCGACCCCGGCATCGGCAAATCGCGGCTCCTCTACGAGTTCGGTCGGATGATCGCCGACCGCGGATGCCGCGTGCTGCAGACGCATTGCCCACCGCATGGGGCCGCGTTTCCATTTCTGCCCGTGATCGACATCGTTCGATCGCTCTTCGACCTCGATGACGTCGAAGACCCTCGCACGGTGCGGGACGCGGTGACCCAGTCGGTCCAAAAGTTTGGCCAGGCTCTGGCGGGCGACAACTTGCCGGCGATCCTGGCCCTGCTCGATGCCCTGCCGACCGACGATCCCCTGCGGCTGTTGACGCCCGCGCAGCGCCGGCAGCGCGTTCAGGAGGCGGTGTGCCAGCTCGTGCTCGACGAGAGCTCACGCCAGCCGCTCATCGTCGTCGTAGAGGACGTGCATTGGATCGACTCCGACAGCCAGCATGTGCTCGATGCCTTGGTGGATCGGATCGCAGCGGTTCGCGTGATGCTTGTCATCACTCACCGGCCTGAGCATCGGTGCGCATGGAGCCACAGACAGTACTTCCAGCAGATCAGCCTGGAACCTCTTACGCCGGCGAGCGTCGGAAGCGTCCTCGACGAGCTCATGGGACGCGATGAGCCGCTCGGGCCGCTCAAGGATGCCATCGTCCAACGGACGGATGGCAACCCATTCTTCGTTGAGGAGACGGTCCGCGCGCTCGTGGAGTCAGGCACCCTGATTGGCCATCCCGGCACGTACACGCTGGGGGCCCGTGCCGAGACCGTCCAGGTGCCACCGACGGTGCAGGCCGTGCTCGCCGAGCGCATCGATCGGCTCGGTGTAGACGACAAGCGGCTGCTCCAGGCCGCTGCGATCGTCGGTCATGGCGGGGCCGTGCGCATACTGGCCGAGGTCGTCGACCTGCCGGCGGCATCGTTCCGTCGTTCGCTGACTCAGCTGCACCGTGCGAACCTTCTCTACGAGGGCGGCGAGGCGGAGGATCCCACGATCGCCTTCCGTCATGCCCTCGTCCAGGAAGTAGGTTACGCGAGCATGCCCGCCGATCGCCGTCGGGCCCTGCACACCCGATGCCTGGCCGCGCTGGAGGCGGGCTCAGGCGCCGCTGCCGAAGATTCTGTCGAGCAGGCGACCCACCACGCCTTTCATGGCGAGTTGTGGGAAAAAGCGCACAGGTACGCACGGCGGGCGGTGGCGAAGGCTGTGCAGCGCTCGGCGTACCGCGCTGCAGTCGCCGCGCTGGGGCAGGCGCTCGTGGCAATGGACAAGCTGCCGCCGAGCCGCGAGATCCTCGCGTCGGCGATCGACGCGCGTTTCGACCTGCGCAACATGCTGTGGGCGCTCGGCGAGCTGTCGAGCGGTCTCAGAGTGCTTCAGGAGGCGCTGCCGCTCGCCGAGGCGCTCGGCGATCAGCGACGGTTGGCCCGGGTCTTCGCGCATACGAGCAGCAACTATTGGGTCCTCGGCGAAAACGAGCAAGCCCTGGCCATGGTCGAGCAGGCGGTGGTACTTGCGAACGAACTCGGCGACCTTCCGCTGCGAGTCGACTGCAATCAGCTCTTTGGCATGCTGCACAATTCCCTTGGCGACTATCGCGCCGCCGCTGGATTCTTCGAGCGCATCATCACGGAAGTCGCCGCGGCCGCGCGACCTGGCCGGTTCACGTCCTACTACGCTGTGCATGCGCGGACATGGCTCGCCTGGGCGCTCTCGCAATGCGGGGACTTCGGCCGCGCCGCGAGCCTCATTGGGGAGGCGATCGCTGTCGCCGAGGCCTCCGACGACGCGCCCAATCTGGTGGCCGCGAAATGGGGCCGGGGCGTGGTCGAGCTCGGTCGCGGCTCGGTCGAGCGTGCGCTGCCAATGCTCCGTTACGCATATGAAACAGCCCAGTCGGCGGAAATGACGCTGTGGGCCCGGCCGACGGCCGCCATGCTCGGCCGCGCGACGATGCTCAGCGGTCACCCTGACGACGGACGTCGGCTCCTCGAGGCGGCGGTGAAGCGCGGCGAGAACAACGTGGCGGTTGCCGCATGGGAAGCGTATCTCGCCGAGGCCTGCCTGCTGTGTGGCGACGTCGACGCGGCCGAGACCATGATCGCCCACGCCCTTGCGCTGGCCGAGAAGCGGCGCGAGCTCGGGTTTCTCGCGCATGCCCATCGGGTGACCGCCGGGATCGCGCGTCGTCGCGGGCGAATCGACGTGGCGCGCGAGCACTACGAAGAGGCCTTGGTCCTCGCTGGCCAGCGCGAGATGCGGCCGTTGCTTGCGCAGTGCGAGCTGGGGCTTGCGGAGCTCTCTCGGAGTCTACGGGATGACTTTGGCGCCGCGAACCACACCGCCGCCGCCGCCGCGCTATATGCGGACATGCAGATCCCCATACCGAACGATCCCGCGCAGCTGCGTTGAGACGCTGAGTCAAGGAGGCGACTGTGCTGACCAAGGTGCCGGCCCCCGGCGAGGGATTCTTCGCTGGAATCAATCCACAGGCGGTGAACGTCAGGCGGGAGGATGGCGGTGGTGCCGTGCTGTTCGAGTTGCCGCAGCGGTACTACGACTGGGCGCTCATGCTCGCGCACTTTCCCGCATCGGCGGCGGCCATCAAGCGGTTCCTGCCCGAAGGCTCGGGGCTTGAGCCCGTCACCGTCGCGCCGGGTTTCGGCGTCGTCTCGATCGGCGCGTTCGAGTACCGGCGATGCGCGACACTCGCGCCGTACGACGAGATGGCCGTCATGTTCCCCGTGCGCCTCCGCCCCGCGCTGCCGTTGCCCGCGGTGCCGCTGCTGCGCCCGGAATGGTTCAGCGACCTCGGCTTCTACATCTGGAAGCTGCCGGTCACCACGCGAGAGTCCCGTGACGTCGGCAAGGCGCTGTGGAACTTCCCCAAGAGCTACAGCGATATCACGTTTACGCCGGAGACCGAACGGCGACGACGGCGGCGGTGCTCGTGGACGGAGGGCGGTCACCACGTCGTCACGCTAGAGATCCGCACCTCGAATACGAGTCGCCAGTTCCGGGAATTTCTCGCGTATTCGGTGATGAATGGCCGGTTGCAGCAAACGCTCGTGCAGAGCTATGGCGATTACGACGAGAGCCGCTTCGGTCTGGATGCCACGTTCAGTCTCGGCGACCACCCCATCGCGGACCAGATGCGCGAGCTCGGCATCATCGACACCGCCATTGGCCGGCTCTACAGCCCGACTATCCAGGGCATCCTGCCGGGACCGAGCCCGGTACCCTTCTCGAAGGTGCCGGCAGCGCTCCACGCACCGCGCGTTCTGAAGTCGATCGTCCAGCGGTCGGCACCCAAGCGACCTGGCCCCAGAGTCGCGATCATCGGCGGCGGCGTCGCGGGGCTCTCGGCGGCGCACGAGCTGATCGAACGTGGCTTCGAGGTCACCGTCTACGAGCGGCGCGACATTCCGGGAGGCAAAGCGCGAAGCATGAGCGTCCGCGAGCCGGTCGACCAGTTCGCGGAAGGACTGCCCTGTGAGCACGGCTTCAGATTCTTTCCGGGTTTCTACAAGCATCTGCCTGACACGATGTCCCGGATTCCCTACGCGCCAACGGGAAAGACGGTCGCGGACAACCTCGTCGCCACCTCGCGGGTGGCGATCGATTTCAACGGAGAAGAGCAGCTCGTGTTCCCGGCTCGCTTTCCCACGTCACTGGCGGACTTCGCGACCCTGCTCATGGGGGCGGGGCTGGTGCAGGAGCGGACCGGGTGCTCGGCGGAGGAGATCACTTTCTACATCGGGAAGATCTGGCAGCTCTTGACGAGCTGTGAGGAACGGCGGCTCGAAAAGTATGAACAGATCTCCTGGTGGGAGTTCATCGACGCGGAGAACCGCAGCGCGGAATACAAGCGGTACCTCGGCAGCACGACGCGCACGCTGGTGGCCGCGGATCCCAGGCACGCCAGCACGCGGACGGTCGGTAATATTCTCCTGCAGATGTTGTTCGATTTCGGGACCCCGGGCGTCAACGTGGACCGCGTGCTCAACGGGCCGACCAACGAGGTGTGGATCGACTCGTGGGTCGAGTACCTCCTGAAATCAAGCGTCAAGTGGCAGCACGCCGCCGCACAGAGCCTGCTGGTGAGGAATGGACGGCTCGACGGGGTGGAGGTCGCCGATGAGGTCGACGGCCGGCCAGTCAATCGTCGGACCGTCCGCGCCGATTACTATATTTTCGCCGTGCCGGTCGAAGTGATGGCCGAGCTTCTCCGGGCGAGTCCCGAGGTCATGGAGCTCGACCGCAATCTTGAGAAAATCATCGACCTCAGCCGGGACATCGCAACCATGACGGGCATTCAGTTCTACTTCCGGGAGCGCCTGCCCCTCGAGCCCGGCCATTACATGCACCTCGACTCGCCGTGGGCGCTCACGTCGCTGGCGCAGGCCCAGTTCTGGACGACGGACCTCCGGCGTTTCGGCGACGGGACTATCCGCGACATCTTGTCCGTCGATATTTCCGAGTGGAACGAGAAAGGCCTCAATGGTAGGCCGGCGAACGCCTGCACGCGTGGCGAAATCAAGCACGAGGTCTGGAGGCAACTCCAGCGAAGCCTGCCGTGCCTGCAGCAACTGCAGCCGGCCACCATCTACCTCGACGAGGCGATCGTCGTACGGAATGGCCGAGTAGAGAACGCCGACCCGCTCCTCGTCAACCGGCCCAACCACTGGCGGCTGAGACCGGAAGCGACCACCGGCATCCCGAATCTGTTCCTCGCCTCCGACTACGTTCGGACCTACACCGATCTGGCCACGATGGAGGGCGCGAACGAGGCGGCCCGGCGGGCCGTGAACGCGATCCTCACCGCCAGCGGCTCGGTGGCGACGCCGTGCGCGGTGTGGAATCTGCATGAGCCGGCCATCCTGAGCCCGTGGCGCTGGATCGATCGCTATCGGTACTACCGCGGCCTCGATTGGGACTCCGAGTTTCCGCTCGCGCTACGCGGCCTGCAGCTCGGCCTGAGTCTGACGAGTGCGGCGGTGACGGCTGCCGCTCCCCTGATCGCGCCGGACGGCGCGTCACGCGGCGCGGTGCCCGAGGACGAGGGGCCGCAATTCGCGGTGCCAGGCGAGGTGCAACAGCGGATCGGCGATCGAATCCAAGAGTTCATCGACGCCATGAGGGGTGGCGATCCTCGCGCGCTCCTGCGACTCTTCGTGGCGTATGCCACGATCACGATCGGCGTCCGGTCGCATATGGTTGAGGAGGCGTTGCCGTTCGTCAGACCGGGCGTTCTCGTGAGGATCGAGGAGATCAAGTCGGTCTACCAGCTCGGGGCCCTTGTGCACGTTCGAATGCGCGTGCGACTGAGCGAGGAAGGCCGTCCGGGCGCCCCCCTCGAAGGCCACGTGCACGTGGTCTTCGTCGAGACCGAGGAGGAGAGCTGGCTCATCAACAGCCTGCGCTACCGCCGAGAAGGCGAGCCGGCGCGCCTCGAGGTGCTGTCTGAGGCCTGAGCGGCGACGAGTGGCGCCGCTACGTCTTCCCCTCCAGCGCGCGCCGCAGCTGGTCGAGGTGGTTGTCGTCGTGCCACGCCATCAGCGTCAGAAAATTGTCGAGCGTGATCGTGCCGCGCACGGGATGCGTGCCGCCGCGCTCCCAATCACCGGGCGTCCGCTGGCTGAAAAACGCCAGCGTCTCTCCGCGTCGCTTGCGGAAGGCGGCGAGCGCCTCGGCTGCGTCATTGCGCAGATACTGCCGGTCTTCCGCCCACCGATCGGGTTCGGGCGCCGACAGCCGCGGATTGTCGGAGGCGACGATCGTCTGAAAGCGCAGCAGGAATGCCTCTTCGATGTCGCGGAGGTGGCACACGATCTCCTTCGCGGCCCAGTTCTTCGCATCTGGGCGGCGCGACAGTGTCTCGTCGGCGTGACCGCGGATCGCGGCCGCGAGCTCGTCGGCGGTGCGCTCCAGCCGCTTCAGCCGCTGCTCGCGTGGCTGCTTCGCGTACTCTTCCATCGTCGGCATCGCGCTCCTCCTCAGATCCGTGACGAGCTGGTGAAACAGGCTCGACTCGCGCTTGTAGAAGCCTTCCGTGTGATATGACTCCTCGAGCCCCAGCACCGTGTAGTCCAGATGGTGTCCGACCTCATGCAGCAGCGTCCTCAGATACGTCCGAAATGCGACGACGCGCTTCTGCTTCGCCGTGCGCATCCACAGCTGGATCTTCGGACGCTTGCCGCGCTCGGCGGTGTAGAGCCCGTGCAGCTCGCCCCAGCCGGCGTGCGGCCGCGCCGCCAGCACCTCGACCCGGACGGGCGGCGCGCCGAGCACTTCCATGAGACCGCCGATGACGCGCTCGCTGGCGGCCTGCGTCGCCGCGCGGTTTTCGGCGAGCAGAGCCGACTCCACGGCGTCCACGGCGGCGGCGAAACGCTCGGGCTGCGGCAGCCGGATCTCGGTGATCGCGTCGCTCCGGCGATAAATCGCCTGCTGGGCGCGCGAGAGCCGCGCGTAATACGAAAACGGCATCGACCGTGGATTCTAGGGCTCGCCTTCGGCGGCCTTACCTGCCGGTCCACCGCGGCGCGCGCTTCTCGAGAAACGCTTTCGCGCCCTCCAAGCGGTCCTCCGTCGTGCGCAGCAGTGTCGAGAGATCGCCCTCGAGGCGCAGGCCATCGGCGAGCGGCAGCTCGAGGCCCTTCACGACGGCCTCCTTTGCGTAGCGCAGCGCGACCGGCGCTTTCGTCGCCATCGCGCGCGCGAGCTCGGTGGCCGCCTTCAGCGCCTCGCCGCTCGGCACCACGCGCTCGACGAGGCCGATGCGCAGCGCCTCGTCGGCCGGGATGCGCGCGCCGGTCAGGATCATCTCGAGCGCTTTGCCGCGTCCGACGAGCCGCGGCAGCCGCTGCGTGCCGCCACCGCCGGGGATGATCGCGAGATTGATCTCGGTCAGGCCCAGCTGCACGCCGACGGCGGCGATGCGGATATCGCAGGCGAGCGCCAGCTCGAGGCCGCCGCCGAACGCGAAGCCGTTCAGCGCGGCGAGGATCGGCTGTGGGCAGCGATCCATCGCCTGGCGGAAGTCCAGGCGACGGCGCTGCTCGCGGAACTGCACCGGGACGAGTGGGGTGACGAACTCGCGGATGTCGGCGCCCGCCGAGAACGCGCGCTCGCCGGCGCCGGTCACGACGATCACCTTGACCGCATCGTCGACGGCGAGGCCGTCGAAGCAGCGCGTCAGCTCGCGGCGCATGACGTCGTTCATCGCGTTGTGGACGTCGGGCCGGTTCAGCGTCACCGTCGCGACGGCCTCGGTGACCTCGTAGCGAATGGCTTCGTACGTCGTGCTCACGAGAGACTCCTTTTCGTCATCAGCGGAACGTGGCTCAGCGGACGATCTTGCGGGCGCGCAGGTCGGCGACCGCCTCGTCGGTGTAGCCGGCGGCGCGCAGCACGTCGTCGGTGTGCTGGCCGAGCGTCGGTGACGGGCCGACGTCCCGGGTCGGCGTGGCCGAGAAGAGCAGCGGCGATCCGGGCAGCGTGAGCCGCCCCACCTCGGCGTGATCGTACTCGCGCGCCAGCCCGTGATGGCGCGTGAGCGGGTGGCGGCGGAACTCGTCGATGGCGTGCACGGGCCCCGCGGGAATGTCGTGGCTCAGCAGCGTCGAGAGCCACTCGTCCCGGGGGCGCGACTTGAAGCGCGCCTCGAGGATCGGCAGCAGCACCGCGCGGTTGTCGAGTCGCAGCATCCACGAGCCGAAGCGTGGGTCGTGCGCGAGATCCTCGAGCCCCAGCGCCTGGCAGAGCTTCACCCAGAACGCCTGGTTGCCGCACGCGAGAAACAGCCACTCGCCGTCGCCCGCCTGATAGAGACGATAGGTCGGGTTGTCGCGAAAGACCGATTGCTTGCCCGGATAATCGACGAAGTTGCCCGCCTGCAGCGCGGTCACCGCGTGCAGCAGCGACGTCTCGACCTTCTGCCCGATGCCGGTGCGCTCGCGCACGAACAGCGCGGCCAGCACGGCCTGCGCCGTGAGCGCGGCCGCGTAGTAGTCGACCACCGCGATGCGGAGATATTGCGGCGGCCCGCCGAAGCCCTGCAGCGCCATGATCCCGGCCAGCCCCTGCAGCAGCGGATCGAAGCCCGGGCGGTCGACGTAGGGTCCGTTCGAGCCAAACGCGGTCGTGGAGCAATAGATGAGCCGCGGGTTCAGCGCGCGAAGCGTCGCATCGCCGACCCCGAGACGATCGGCCACGCCGGGACGCATGTTCTCCATGACGACGTCGGCGTCGCGCGCCAACCGCTCGACGACGGCCCGGCCGTCGGGCGCCTTGAGATTGAGCGCGATCGAGCGCTTGCCGCGGTTCCAGGCTAAGAAGCCTGGCAGCTCGCGGAAGGAATCGCCCTCGAGCGATTCGACCTTCACGACGTCGGCGCCGAGATCGGCGAGCATCGTCGCCGCATACGAGCCGGCGATGTAGCTCGTCAGATCGACGATGCGCACGCCCTGGAGCGGAGTGTTCAGATCGGGCACCGCGCCCTCAGCGGGTCACGCGGCGGACGATCAGCTCGCGGTGGTGCTCCGCGTCGCCATAGAGCGGCTCCAACGCCTTCGCGCGCTTGAAGTAGAGGTGCAGGTCGTACTCCCAGGTGAAGCCGATCCCGCCGTGCACCTGGATCGCCTCGCCGCAGACCTTGCGGGACGCGTCGTTGACGTACGACTTCGCCACGGACGCCGAGAGCGCACCGTCCTCCGCGTCGCTGTCGAGCGCCCACGCCGCGTAGTACGTGGCGGAGTGCGAGTTCTCGACCTCGAGCAGCATCTCGGCGCACTTGTGACGGATGGCCTGGAAGGAGCCGATCGGCTGGCCGAACTGCTCGCGGACCTTTGCGTACTCCACGGCCATGTCCAGGCAGCGGCGCGCGGCGCCGAGCATCTCCGCGGCGGCGCCGACGGCGCCGCGCAGGAGCAGAAACGGCAGCGCCTCCGCCGGCAGCCGCGCCTCGGCGGCGACGGTCGCGCCGTCGAGCATGACCTGCGCCAGGCGCGTGCCCGGGTCCATGCCGTTCAGCGGCGTGATCGAGAGCCCCGGCGCCGAGGTCTCGATCACGTACACCGCCAGCCCATCGCCGGCGCGGGCCGGAACGAGGATCACGTCGGCCACGTGCGCCCACGGCACGAACTGCTTGAGACCGCTCAGCGCGACCTTGCCGCCGCGCTCCTCGGCGTGCGTATGGATCGCCTCGGGAGACAACGCCAGGTCGCGCTCCAGCAGCGCCACCGTGCCGCGCGCGCGGCCGCCTGCGATGGCGGGCAGCCACCGGTTCTTCTGCGCCGGGCCGCCGAACCGATCGATCGCCATCGCGGCCAGCACCGTCGGCAGATAGGGCGACGGGCACGCGGCACGCCCGAGCTCCTCCTGGAGAATCGCCGCCTCCACCAGCCCGAGCGCGCTGCCGCCGACGTCTTCGGGCAGCGCCAGGCCGAGCCAGCCCAGCTGCGCCATCTCTTTCCAGAGCGCCTCGCTCTCGCCGCGCGCGTCGTCCCAGAGCGCGCGCACGTGCGCCGGCTTGCTGTGCTCGTCGAGAAACGCGCGCGCAGAATTACGCAGCAACTGCTGGTCGGCGCTGAAGGAAAAGTCCACGACCGCCTCCTCTATGCCTTCACACGGTCGGCGCGGATCTCCTTCGGCAGTCCGAGCACGCGCTCGCCGATGACGTTCTTCTGGATCTCGGACGAGCCGGAGTAGATCGTGCCCGCGCGGGCCCACAGGAACGCGTACGCCCAGCTCGACCGTACGCCGGACGAGGAATCGACGTCGAGCGTCGTCTCCTCGAGCCCGCCGTCGGTGACCTGCCCGTAAGGGCCGAGGATCTCCAGGCACAGCTCGTAATAGCGCTTCTCGAACTCGCTGTAGGAGAGCTTCGTGATCGACGACGCCGCGCCGGGCGAATCGCCCTTCTGCAGCGCGGAGAGTACGCGCAGCGCGGCGTAGCGCTGCACCTCCATCTCGGCGTAGACACGGCCGAGCTTCGCCCGCACGACGGGATCGTCGAGCAGCGGCCGGCCGCCGCGCGAGAGCTTCTTCGACGCCTCGACCAGATGATCGAACGCGGAGGCGTAGCGCGTGACGCGCGCCATCGAGTTGCCGCCGCGCTCGAAGCCGAGCGTCGTCTGCGCGATCTCCCAGCCCTGACCGAGCCGGCCGATGAGATCGTTGCGCTCGGCGCGCGCGTTGGTCATGAAGACCTCGTTGAACTCCGAGCTGCCGGTGATCTGCTTGAGCGGCCGCACCTCCACGCCGGGCTGGCGCATGTTGAAGAGGAAGCAGGAGATGCCCTTGTGCTTCGGCACGCCGGGATCGGTGCGCGCGAGCAGGACGCCCCAGTCCGCGATGTGCCCACCGCTCGTCCAGATCTTCTGGCCGTTGATGATGAAGTGATCACCCGTGTCCTCGGCGCGCGTGCGGAGGCTCGCCAGATCCGAGCCGGAGTTCGGCTCGGAGTAGAGCTGGCACCACATCTCCTCGGCCGTGAGAATCTTTTTGAGATAGCGCTCCTTCTGCTGCGGGGTGCCGTGCACGATGATCGTGGGCCCGATGAAGCCGACGCCGAGCCCGTTGATCGGCGCCGGCGCGTTGGCGCGCGCCATCTCGTCCGCGGCGATCGCCTGCTGCATCGGCGTCGCTCCGCGGCCGCCGTACTCCTTCGGCCAGCCCATGCCGACGTAGCCGGCCTCGTACATCGTGCGGTGCCACGCGCGCCGCTCCTCGAGCGTTCGGAGCTCGGTGCGCGGGACGTTCGCGGAAAACCACGCGCGGGCCTGATCGCGAAAGGCGCGATCCTCGGGCGAGAGCGTCAGATCCATCGCGAGCCTCCAGTCGGAATGGACGTTTCTAGCACGCGCCTTCCGACGAGGCAATCACGCGGGCGGCGGCAGTCGATAGATCGCGGTGTGCAGGAGGTGAGCGACCGGCCGCGCGGTCTCGCCGGCGACGATGACGACGTCCACCTCGACGAACTCGCGCCCCTTCCTCTCGAACAGCGAGCGGACACGGCCGCGCGTCGCCAGCCGCTCGCCGATGCGCGCGCCGCCGAGATGGCGCACGCTGCTGCCGACGTGGATCCACGGGCTCATCGTCGCGTTGCGATCGAGCGCACGATTGCCCTGCTCGAGCAGAAAGCCGGGATGCACCCACCCGTCGGCGCCGCGATAGAGCGGCAGCGCCTCGCTTACCTTGGTGACGTACGCCTCGGCCTGCGCCGCGTCGTAGTGGACACGCGGCGTGCCGAGCGTGCTCAGTGAAGCCCAGTGATCGCGCGTGGCCACGGGCCGCGGCTCTGGCAAGGGCGCCTCAACGTACGCCGCGAGGTTCACGGGCGTCGGCTGCCCCGCAGGGATGGTCGCGGTCAGCGTCGCGCACTCGGCCGTCGTCGGCGTGCCGGCCGTCACGGTGGCGGTCACGCCGCGGCCATCGCGTGTGGTGACCACGCCGGTGACCGTCAGCTCGTCGCCATCCATCACGGGTTTCACGAAGCGGACGGTGGCGGTGCCGCGCGTGAGCCAGGCGGCGCCGAAGGCGGCGGCGAGCGGCTGCGTCATGTAGGCGTACACGGTCACGCCGGGCACGAGCGCCCCCGGGAACCCATAGCGCCGCGCCGTGACGTCGTCGTGGATCTTGTTCTCGCCGGTGGACGTATTCTTCGCGGTCACGCGATAGAGAGCGAGGGCTTCCGACACGGCGTTGAGTATAATCCCTGATGCATGCGCACCGGCCTGATCGCCCTCATCGTGATCGTCGTCGTCATCGTCGGCCTGGTCGGCTGGGCGATCAGCGTCCAGAACCGTCTCGTCACGCTCGAGCAGGACGTCAACGAGAAGTGGGCGCAGGTCCAGAACGTCTACCAGCGCCGCGCGGACCTGATCCCCAACCTGGTCGAGACCGTGAAAGGATTCGCCGCGCAGGAGCGGACGGTGCTCACGGAGGTGACGCAGGCGCGCGCCAGCGCCACCAGCATCAAGCTCACCCCCGAGGCGCTGAACGACCCGCAGGCGATGGCGAAATTCCAGGCCGCGCAGAGCCAGCTCTCGGGCGCACTCAGCCGCCTGCTCGTGACCGTCGAGCGCTATCCCGAGCTCAAGTCCAACCAGAACTTCCTCACGCTGCAGAGCCAGCTCGAGGGGACGGAGAATCGCATCACGGTCGAGCGCCAGCGCTACAACACGGCCGTCCGTGAGTACAACACGCGGCTGCGAGTCTTTCCCGGCAGCCTCGTGGCCGGCATGATGGGCTTCAAGCCGAAGGCGTTCTTCGAGGCGGCGCCGGGCAGCGAGACGGCGCCCAAAGTGAAGTTCTAGGCTGCTTCTCGGCGTAGCTCTCGCGCTCGCGCTCACCCTTCCACCTGCGCCGACCGCCCGCGTCAACGATTACGCCGGCGCCCTGTCGGCGTCCGAGCGTCAGCACCTCGAGACCACGCTCGCGGAGCGTGAGCGCAGCACCGGCGCGCAGATGTTCATCGCGATCTTTCCGTCGCTCGAAGGCGATAGCGTCGAGGACGTTGCCGTCCGGCTCGAGGAGCGCTGGAAGGTCGGCCGCAAAGGCGTGGACAACGGCGTGCTGCTGGTCGTTTTCCTCAACGAGCGCAAGCTGCGGATCGAGGTCGGCTACGGGCTCGAGCCGGTGATCACCGACGCCGTCGCCGCCTCGATCATCCGCGACGCGATCGCGCCGCGATTCCGCGAACGCCGCTATGCCGCCGGCCTCGAGGCGGCGGTGAACGAGGTGTACTCGCGCATCGGTGGCGGAGCCCCGCCGACCCCCCGCGGCGCGGCGGCGCGGCGG